>SL_3KL_010_SEDDRAFT_10002969_pt1 | contig 15470 bp, 12 predicted proteins | sample SodLakKL_010_SED_2_FD_10381 | JGI IMG/M metagenome (IMG submission 10381)
GCTGATCAAGCTGCTTAGGCGGCATTATCCGAAGGGTAATCGTGGCCGTCCGCCCTATCCCCTGGAGACGATGCTGCGCATCCACTGCATGCAGCTGCTCGGCGTCATTACCATCCCGCAGGCCTAGCGAACGGTGGACTGGAACACCTGCCTGTTGATCGGCGCCATGATCCCGATCGCCACCGCGATGCAGACCACCGGCGTAGACGTGATTATCGGCAGCGGGCTGGTCGATGCGGTTGGTCACATGGGGCCGCTCGTCCTGCTGGCCGGCGTGTTTCTCGTGACTGCCTTACTGACGCAGTTCATGGCCAACACGGCCGCAGCGCTGGTGATGCTGCCGCCCGCCATCGCCGCGGCCGCGCAACTCGATGTCTCGCCGATGCCGTTCATACTGACCGTCGCCGTCGCTGCTCAGGCTGCGCTGCTGACGCCGGTTGGCACGCCGAACAACCTGATGATCATGGGGCCTGGGGGTTACAGCTTCGGGAGCTACTGGAAAATGGGCCTGGTGTTGCTGGTGTGGTGGTTCGTCGCCACACTCGTGATCGTGCCCTTGTACTGGAGTTTCTGAGTTCGGACCGGCCAAGGCCACGCTTGGGTCGCTTGAAGGACAGCTAAGGGAGCTCTGAATAATGACCGTCCGGCACCTGGTCAAGCATGTTCAGCTACGTGACGGTATCACCCTTACCATTCGCCCGATCCGGCCGGCATGCTGACGCAATCGTTGAAGTGGTCCCGGAATCTCAGGGTTTCCCTGATGGATTCTCTACACTCGGCGCGAGTACAGTCCCCGTGTTCGCTTGCCATGATGTTCGCATGCCGGCGCGTCTATAGTCGAAACGGGACGGACGGCCATNACGGGGTGCGGGTGGCTTGACGAGAGATCAAGCGGGTCTCAATTGCCTTGAAAACAGTATGGAACTGGTTTGGGTCAAAAGCTTATCGGGCGAGGTTGATATGGACCAAACACGTTGTTATCGCCGAATCGCGGTGAGTGGGCCGTGCCGGGAATCTTGAAATGAGTGGCATCGCCGTAAAATACGATAAAGTGTTGTCGCTGGTCGGTGATGTCGTGCGTGTGGCGCTGCCGCCGCAGTCGCGCGACGATCCTGCCGCCCCGCGTTTTGGCGATCTCGCAATCGTCACCGATGATGACGGTCGCCCACGGTTGTCGCAGGTCGTCAAGATCTCTGCCGGCGAAGCCTCTCTGCAGGTTTTTGCGGGCACACAAGGCCTGTCGACGCGCAGCCAGGCTCGCTTCCTCGGACACCCGCCTCGGGTGGCCTTCTCGGCCAATATTCTTGGACGCGTATTTGCCGGCGACGGGCGCGTGGTCGACGGCGGCCCCTCGGTCGATCACGAGCCGCCGGTCGAAATCGACGGCCCGTCCGCCAACCCGGCGCGCCGGGCCCTCGCTTCCGGGATGATTCGTACCGGCGTCCCGATGATCGACGTGTTCAATTCGCTGGTGGAAAGTCAGAAAGTTCCGATCTTCTCGACCTCAGGCGAACCACATGACCAATTGCTGGCTCGGATCGGCGTTCAGGCGGATGCCGATGTCATCGTCTTCGGCGGCCTCGGTCTGAGTTTCGACGAGTACTACCGCTTCCGCTCGACTTTTGAAAACGAAGGCGTTTTCCAGCGCACGGTGATGTTTGTCAACCAGGCCTCGGATCCCCCGCTTGAACGACTGCTGGTGCCCGACATGGCCCTGGCGGTGGCCGAGAAGTTTGCGGTCGAGGAAAAAAAGCGTGTTCTGGTGCTGATGACCGACATGACGGCTTACGCCGACGCGCTCAAGGAGGTCGGCATCTCGCTTGATCGCGTTCCATCCAACCGCGGTTACCTGGGTGATCTTTATTCCCAATTGGCGCGGCGCTACGAGAAAGCGGCGCTCTTCCCCGGCGCCGGGTCGGTCACGCTGTTGACGGTAACGACCATGCCCGGCGGCGACGTGACCCATCCCGTGCCCGACAACACCGGCTACATCACCGAAGGACAGTTCTACATGCGTAACGGTCGCATCGATCCCTTCGGTTCGCTGTCTCGCCTCAAGCAGCACGTGATCGGCAAGGAGACGCGCGAGGACCACTCGGCGGTCATGAACACCATGATCCGCTTCTACTCCGGCGCCCGTGACGCGCAGCGCAAGCAGGCCATGGCCTTCGAGCTTTCCGATTTTGATCAGCGCCTGCTGCGCTACGGGGAATTGTTCGAGTCGCGCTTCATGGACCTGTCAGTGGCAATCTCGATCGAGGAAGCGCTGGACCTCGGGTGGCAGACCATGGCGGAGTGCTTCTCGGCCGAAGAGCTGCTGGTGCGTCAGAACCTGATTGACAAGTACTTCAACAAGGCTGCCTGACGGATGGCTCGAGTCCCGCTCAGCAAGTCGCAGTTGGCGCGTGAGAAGAGCAGTCTGGCGGCGTTCCGTCGTTACCTGCCGGCGCTGGACCTGAAGCGCCAGCAATTGATGGGCGAGAGAAATCGGGCGCGGCGGGAAATCGCGGAGATCGAAGCCGCGGTGCGCCAGTCGACCGAACAAGCCGGGGCCGCGATCCCCATGCTGGCCGATGAGCGCATCGATGTCGCCGGACTCGCATGGCCCGGCAAGGTGGTTCTGGGCACGCAGAACGTGGCCGGCGTGCGCCTGCCGATCGTCGTGTCGGTCGAGATCCACCGTGCCCAATACAGCAAGCTGGTGCGGCCGCATTGGGTCGATGCCGTGACCGATCGTCTGGCCGAGGCGATCAGGCTCCGGATCGAAGTCGAGATCGCACGGAAGCGGATGGCCGTGCTTGAAGATGCCGTCATCAAGGTGACCCAACGCGTAAACCTGTTCGAGAAAGTCCTGATGCCGCAGGCCATCGAAAACATCAAGCGCATCAACGTGTTTCTTGGCGACGCCGAACGTTCCGCAGTGGTCGGCGCGAAAATCGCCAAGAAAAAGCGCGAAATGGAGACCGCGGCATGAGCATTGTCAAGATGCGTCGGGTCAGTCTCTGCGGCCAGATCGCCCAGAAGGACGATGTGCTGGACGGCCTTCAGGCGCTGGGCGTCATGCATCTGGTACCGCTGCGTCCTCCCGAGCCTCTGGCGCCGGACAATCCAGAGCGTCAGCACCGTGCCGAACTCGCCTTCCGGCACATCATGGACTCCCCCTATCAACTGCGGCCCTATCGCCTGGGCATCGAGTACAAGGCCGAGGAAATCATCGATCAGGCCATTGACAATCGCCGCAAGCTGCGCGAACTCGGTGACGAACTGGACTTACTGCGCGACCGGATGGAGGCGCTGTCGCACTGGGGAGAGTTCGCCCTGCCGCCGGCCGAGCAACTCGGCGGCCAGAGCCTGTGGCTGTATCCGCTTCCGGTGCGTGATCGCCACCTGCTCGACAAGCTCGAATTGCCGTGGGTCATCGTCGGACGTCGGCCGACCATCCTCCATGTGGTGGTGATCTCCCCGCAGGCCCCGGAGGCAGACTGGCTGTCCGTGCCGCCGCTTGAGGCCGCGGCCGTTCCCCTGAGCCGGCTGGAGGCTCGCTTCCACGACCTCGAGATCGAGTTCGAGCAGGCGATGGTGGAGCGGGCCATGCTTACGCATTGGCGGCTGCTGCTCGGCGCCGACCTGGCGGCCGCTCAGGACGCGGACGAACGGCGCAATGCCGCCGAGCAGACCCACGATGAAGAAGCCATCTTCGCCGTTCAGGGCTGGATTCCGGTCGATGCCATCGCCAGCGCGGAAGCCTTTGCGGCCGAGCGCGGTGTGGCGGCCCTGGTCGAAGCTCCGCAACGCGACGAAATGCCGCCCACCTTGCTGCGTCATGACAACGAAGGTGCCGCAAGCGGCGGCGACCTGACCAATTTCTATACCAGCCCCGGCTATCGCAGCTGGGATCCGAGCCTGATCGTGTTCGGCTCCTTCGCGATCTTCTTCGCGATGATCATTGCGGATGCCGGCTACGGTCTGTTGTTCCTGCTCGGCACCGCTTTCTTCTGGAAACGCATGGGCGCGTCCGATGCAGGACGAAGAGCGCGCGCGGTGCTGGCTGCCCTGAGCGGGACCGCCCTGGCCTACGGCGTCGCTGCCGGATCGTATTTTGGAGTGGCGCCGGCCCCTGGCACAGTGCTTGGCGCGTTGGACGTGATTGATGTCGGCGATTTCGAGACCATGATGCGCGTTTCGGTGCTGATTGGCGTGCTGCACGTCGGCCTGGCTTTATCCATGGTCGCATGGCTCAACCGCGGAACCGGCAAGGCCCTGTCCTCCATTGGCTGGCTGGTGGTCGTCGCGGGCGGTCTGGTGCTTTGGCTGGGCGGAGAGGGATTTCGCTCTCTCGGCCTCCTGGTCCTGGCCGCGGGCCTGTTCGGGGTTTTTGCCGGCGCGGCCAGCGTGCGTGAAGCTTCCAGCGCCAAAGATTGGCTGCTTAAGGTCGCCGACGGCCTGCTCGGCCTGACCGGCCTGACCAAGCTGTTCGGCGACCTGTTGAGCTACCTTAGGCTATTCGCCCTGGGCCTTGCCAGTGCATCGCTCGCCGGAACCTTCAATCAGCTGGCTGTCGATATTCATGCGGCCCATCCGGGAATCGGCTTGCTCTTTGCGGGCCTCATCCTGCTGTTCGGCCATTCCATCAACATCCTGATCGGCATCATGAGTGGAGTCGTTCACGGCTTGCGACTCAATTACATCGAATTCTTCGGCTGGGGACTGACCGAAGAAGGCTATCCGTTCCGCGCGTTTGCAAAAAGGAAACTGCCCGTATGATCGAATTTGCTGTCATCCTTGGCTGGGTCGGCGTATACGCCCCGGTTGCGTTCGGTGCCATTGGAAGTGCCATCGGCGTTTCCATCGCAGGACAGGCCGCAGCCGGCGCGATGCTCGAGACCGAAGGCGGCTACGGCCGTTTCATCGGCGTTTCGGCGATCCCTTCGTCCAACGTCATTTACGGGATCGTGGTCATGTTCGCGCTCCAGCGAGAGATCACGATCGAAAACGGCGCGCCCTTGTTCGGGATTGGTTTTGCACTCGGCATCGCATTGTGGTTGATCGGCGCCTGGCAGGGCCGGGCTCTGGCCAGCGCCATCGCCGCCTCCAAGAACAAGCCGGAGATCTTCGGTCTCTCCCTGGCGCCGGCCGCTATTGTCGAAGGATTTGCGGTGTTCGCCTTTGTATTTGCGCTGGTGCTGGCCGGCGGCATCCCGGGATAGGAGGACAGACGCATGGCCGACCCAGTCAGCGCGCAGACGACGGCTTCCAATCTCGAGGCCCTGATTGCGCGACTCAGAGATGAAGGCGTGGCCGCCGGAAGGGCCGAGGCCGATCGGATCATCGAAGACGCGCAGAAGCAGGCGCGCGCCATTGTCGGTGAAGCAGACGCCGAAGCGAAGCGCAAGCTCGAAGCGGCCCGCAAGGAGATCGAGGGGCTGAAACGCGGCGGCGAAGATGCGCTGCGGGTTGCCGCGCGCGACACCGTGCTGGATCTGAAGGACCGCTTGACGCGGCGTTTTGCCGAGGATATCGGTAACACGCTGGCGGGCGTCATGGAGGACGAAAGCATGCTCAGGCAGATGATCCTCGAGGTTGTCGGGCGCGCGCGCGAAGAAGGCGGAGTCGATGAGTCCGATCAAGTCGAGATCATCCTGCCACGCTCGGCCGTGGGTCTGGACGACCTGCGGCGGAAGCCTGAGTCTGTGGAAGAAGGCACCCTGACGCACTTCGTCGCGGCGCAAGCCGGAAAGATGCTGCGCGAAGGTCTCAATTTCAGCCGCTCCGAGGACGACTCGGAGGGGATAAAAGTGAGATTGCACGACCGCGGGGTCACCGTGGACATCACCGACAAGGCGGTTGCCGAGGCCATTCTTGACCATTTGCAACCCCGTTTCCGTGCCCTGCTGGAAGGGGTGGTCCGGTAAATGTGGCTCGATAGCGACCCCTACATCACGCTGGTCGCCAGTCTGCCGGCAACCGGGCCGCTGCTGTCTGGCGCTGAGCCACCCATCAACCGCAGCCGCCTGCTCGATCGCTTGAAGATCCTGTCCATTGAGCACCGGGCTGAACTCGATGCGCTCTTTTCGATTTTTGCCTGGGCCGACCTCGACGTGACCGAAAGCGACGCGTCTTTCCTCCATCGGGCAGATCGCGTGGTCAAGGGGATCAGCAGCGAAGACGTACGCAACGCGGCGCAGGAACGCCTGGAAATACGGACCTTGATTGCAGCACTGCGCCGGCGTCATGCGGGAGAAGATACTCCTGCCGACGGCGTGCGCTGGGGCTATGGCCGCTTCGTGAATGCGATACGCGCCAATTGGAACTCACCCGACTTCGGGATCGGTCGCGCATTTCCCTGGGTGCTGAGCGCGAAGGAAAAACTGGAAGCCGGTGATACGGTGGCCTTCGAGCGCATCGCGCTGGAAGCCGCGTGGAAATCCGGGACCCACTGGGAGGTAGGTCATGATTTTGACTACGAAGCCGTGGTTTTCTACGTCTTGCGCTGGTCGCTCAATGAACGCTGGTCCCGCTATGACGCGGACGCTGCCGGCCTCCGTTTCGCCGGGCTGCTGGATGCGGCCTTTGACAATTACGAACCCGATTATCAGGCTGCCGCATGACTGACGCACCCGTCGCGCACATTTCTGCAGTGCAGGACGACATCGTTCGACTGCGCCTCGATGACCCCAACGTCGGACGGCTGGTCAAAAACGAAGTGGTCTATATTGTCCCGTCGCGCAATCCCGACCAGCGCCTGAAGGCGGAGGTGTTGCGCGTCCTCGGTGACTCGGCCGACGCACAGGTGTTCGAGAGCACCCGCGGGGTTGGGATCGGCGACAAGGTCGAACAGACCGGTCAACTGCTGTCGGTCAATCTCGGCCCCGGCATGCTCGGCATGGTTTACGACGGGCTCCAGAACCCGCTCGAGGCACTGGCCGTGGGGCACGGTGTTTTCCTGCCCAAAGGCGTCGAAGCACCGGGCCTTGAGCCCGCCACCAAGTGGTCATTCACGGCCAGCCGGCGCATCGGCGACACGGTCAGGGCCGGCGATGTCATCGGCTCGGTTCCGGAAGGACCGATCGAGCACAAGATCATGGTTCCGTTCGATCTCGACGAGGAACTGGAGATCACCTGGATCCGCGAAGGATCGCTGACGGTGGAAGAGCCTGTCGCCCGCCTCAAGGCCGCCTCGGGCACCGAACGCACGATCACGCTGGCTCAGCGCTGGCCGGTGCGCAGACCGGTGCCGCGCCGCATGCTCATGCAGGGCTACTCGACGCGCAAATTCCCCGAAACGCCGATGATCACCACGCAGAGGATCGTCGACACGTTTTTCCCGATTGCACAGGGTGGGGCTGCCTGCATACCGGGCCCATTCGGCGCCGGCAAGACCGTGCTGCTGAACCTGATCGCCAAACACTCGGACGTCGATGTGGTGGTGCTCGTCGCCTGCGGCGAGCGCGCCGGCGAGGTGGTCGAAACGATTACCGAGTTCCCCCACCTCAAGGATCCCAAGACCGGCGGGTCGCTGATGGACCGCACCGTCATCATCTGCAACACCTCGTCAATGCCGGTAGCCGCGCGCGAGGCCTCCATCTACACCGGCATCACCATCGGCGAGTATTTCCGCCAGATGGGCCTGCGCACGCTGGTCATCGCTGACTCGACCTCGCGCTGGGCCCAGGCGATGCGCGAGACCTCGGGCAGGCTCGAAGAGATCCCCGGCGAGGAAGCCTTCCCCGCCTATCTGGACAGTGCGATCAAGTCGGTTTACGAGCGCGCGGGGTTGATCCAGACCAATGACGGCTCGACGGGCGCGCTGACGCTCATCGGGTCTGTCTCTCCTGCCGGCGGCAACTTCGAGGAGCCTGTTACGCAGTCGACCCTGGCGTCGGTAAAGTGTTTCCTCGGCCTGTCATACGATCGCGCCTACAAACGCTTTTACCCGGCCATCGACCCGCTGATTTCCTGGTCGCGCTACCGCGCCCAGATGCGTGAGTGGTCTGAAGCCAACCTGGCGGCCGGCTGGACGGACTCAGTCGATGAGCTTGCTGCCTTGTTGGTGCGTGGCGATGAAGTCGCCCGCATGGAACAGGTCACCGGAGAAGAAGGCATCAGCCTCGAGGATTTCGTGGTNTCGCAGGCAGCGCGCTTCGTCGACATGGTCTTTCTTCAGCAGGACGCCTTCGACGACATCGATGCGTCTTGCCCGCTGGATCGTCAGAAGGCCTTGTTCGAGCGCGTGCATGCCGTGGCGACGCGCAGCTACGGCTTCGAGGACAAGGAAGCCGTGCGCACGCACTTCACCAAGCTGACCGGTTTGTTCAAGAACTACAACTACGCTGCCGCGAACTCGCCTGAAGCACGTAAGCTTCTGGACGAGATCGATGCGCTGGACGCATCCGCCCCAGTGACGGCGAGAAGCCAATGAGCAAGAAAGACAAGCAGGACAAAAAAGCCCGGAAGAACAAGAAAAGTCGCAACAAGCATTACGAGCGCGAACTCGCGCGGCTGCAGGTCGAGTTGTCTCACCTGCAGAGCTGGGTCAGGGAGACCGGAGCACGAATCGTTGTCGTGTTCGAAGGCCGCGACGCGGCCGGCAAGGGCGGCGTGATCAAGCGCATCGTCGACCGGGTCAGCCCGCGGGTGTTCCGGGTCGTGGCGCTGCCGGCCCCCACCGAGCGCGAGAAATCCCAGATCTACATCCAGCGCTACGTCCCCCACATGCCGGCAGCCGGCGAGGTCGTGATCTTCGACCGCAGCTGGTACAACCGGGCGGGCGTGGAACGCGTCATGGGTTTTTGCAGCGAGCGCGAGGCCGAGCGTTATCTGGATCTGACGCCGCGCTTCGAAGCCTACCTGGTGGAGTCGGGCATCATCCTGCTGAAGTACTTCCTGACCGTCGGCAAGGAGGAGCAGGAGCGGCGCTTTCGCCGTCGAATCAAGGATCCGTTGCGACAGTGGAAGCTAAGCCCCATGGACATGGAATCCTACCATCGCTGGTGGGACTACACACGCGCTTACCAGGAGATGTTCTCCCGCACGGATACCGAGCATGCACCCTGGTGGATCGTTCCCTCGGATGACAAGAAAAGTGCGCAAATCAACTGCATTTCCCATCTCTTGAGTTCGATTCCCTACGAGCGGATCGAGTCTCCCAAGTCCGAGCTGGGCGAGCGCCAGCCACGGCCCGAGGACCTGGAGGACGTGCCCACCTACCGTCACACGGTACCCGACGCTTTTGGAGACCTGCTCGGAGCCGGCGCACAGCGGGAACAGAAGTAGCTCCGATAATCCGGCCCTGATCACGCGCCCTCGGGCAAAGGGGGATTTGTTGATGGATTACGAGTCGCTCTCATGGTTGACGATGCTGATCGGGCTGGCTGGCGGGCTGGCGCTGTTTCTGCATGGCATGACCATGATGTCCAACGCGCTGCGGGAGATGGCCGGCTCGCGCATGAAGGACATCATGGCGAAGCTCGCCGGCAATCGCTTCAGCGCCTTGCTGACCGGCGCGATCGCGACCGCAGTGGTACAGTCGTCTTCGGTGACCACCGTCATCGCAATCGGCTTCGTCTCGGCAGGCATCATGACTCTCGGTCAAGCGATCGCGGTAAGCATGGGCGGCGCCGTGGGCAGCACCCTTACGGCGCAGATCATTGCGTTCGATATCGGCTATTTCTCGCTGATGCTGATCGCCTTTGGCTTCGGCCTGTCGATGTGGAAATCGCAGCGGGTGGCCAGCCTGGTCGGCACCATGATTCTCGGGCTCGGCGTGCTGTTCGTCGGCTTGTCGATGATGTCCGAATTCATGGCGCCCTTGCGTACCTACCAGCCTTTCATCGACCTGATGGCGTCGATGAGCAATCCGCTGCTCGGCATCCTGCTGGGTGCCGCGTTCACCGCCATCGTGCAGTCATCCTCGGCGACTCTCGGAGTGATCATCGCGCTCGCATCGCAAGGGCTGATCCCGCTGACGGCCGGTATCGCACTGGTATTCGGCGCCAACATCGGCACCACCATCACCGCGCTGCTGGCGACCATCGGGCAGCCGCGATCCGCCCTGCATACCGCAATCGGCCACGTCAGCTTCAAGGTGCTGCTCGTTCTGATCTGGCTGCCGCTGATCGGCCCGCTGGAGCGGATCACACGAGCCGTTTCGCCGAGTGCCGACGGTCTCGCGCTCGCCGAGCAACTGGCCTACGAGGTGCCACGCCAGATCGCCAACGTTCACACCATCATCAACGTGACAACGGTGTTGCTGTTGCTGCCTTTCGTCCACCTGCTGGCTGCCCTCATCGTGCGCGTGGTTGGCGAAGGCCCACGGCCGAAAGAACTGGAGCAGGTGGCGCCGGCGCTGAACCCGGTGCTCTACGAGATTCCACCGCTGGCGCTCAGCGCCGTCCGAAAGGAGTTGCGCCTCATGGGCGAGCGGGTCGGCGAGCAGCTTGACCTGGCGATGGCGGCCATTCTTGCGGGCAGGCCTGTAGATGTCGGATCGGTGCAGGCGCGCGAACAGTTGATCGACAAACATCACGCCGAAATCGTCCATTACGTTCGGGACCTGCTCCAGTTGCCGCTTGCGAGCGACACCGGCCTTGCGTCGATCGACCTGGTCGAGGCGGCGGATCACCTGGAATCGCTCGGCGACCTGGTGGATAGGGAGCTGATTCCCCTGAATGAACGCCACCGGTCGAGGGGTGCCTCCCTGAGCCCGGATTCGATGGAGAGACTGCGTGCGTTTGGAGCTTCGGTCAGCGGCGAGCTGCGGCGGTCTCTGCAGGCGGTGGAGGAGGAGGACTTGGCCCTGGCGCGCGGTATCCTGGACGCGAAACTGGAGGTCCGACGCCTGGAGCGCGCCCTGTTCGATTCCGACCTCGCCTCGCCCGACGCCGCTGCCGGGAGGCGCTTGACTCGCAGCCCCATGGAACGCGAACTCGCTGAGTCCTTGCGCCGTGCCTACAGCCTGGTGCGAAGGCTCGTGCGCGTAGGCACAGGTCTGCTGCGCGTGGAAATCGACCGCCCTGAGTCGGACGAGGCTGAAAAGCCGAGTCACGCCGACTGACACTGTGTTGCGGCTTGCTATGGCCAGCGCCAGCCCTGATCACGCGCCCTCGGGCAAACTCCGGGTCGGAAAATGCGGCGTCAGGCCGGAACGTCGTGAATCAGCCACGCGCGCAGGACCCGCGGTGATCGTCTTGGGGAACACCAGCACAGGTCCGACATCGGCTCTGATTCTTCTTGTTTCACACACGCGCAATCAATGGCGCCCATACTCCAACATGGCATAGCGATTGGCGAGGAAACGGCATTGACGATCTCATCAGAAACTTCAAAACGTGCTGTCGCGCTGAACCAGAAGATCAGTGCGCTATTGGACAAACGCCTGCGTAGCGCCCACAAGCGCTTCCAGGAACGTTGCATGAATTCGTTCTCCAGCGCGATCGGCGAAATCATGAAGCCGCAGTCGCCCTGGGCGCTGGCCACTCAGGCCTGGAATTACTGGACGGACACCTTGCAACGCTCGGTGCTGGCCCTTGATGCCCTGCGCGAGCGCGGCAACCAGTATCTCGAGCATAACGAAGCCGGCATGCCGCCGGTACTGCACTTCCGCTACGAAACCCTGCTTGACGCGCGCGATTTCGAGCGCCCGGTCAACTATGCCTTGCTGCAAATCATTCCGCCGGATGGCGTCGAGGTCGATCCTCGGCGGCGTCCCTACATCGTCATCGACCCTCGAGCCGGGCATGGACCCGGCATCGGCGGCTTCAAGGACGATTCCCAGGTTGGCGTCGCCTTGCGGGCAGGTCACCCGGTGTACTTCGTCAGTTTTTTTCCAGAACCGGTGCCCGGACAAACCTTGCTCGACGTCATGGCCGCCGAGTCGGTGTTCGTCGCCGAGGTGCGCGCACGCCACCCGGACAGCAAGAAGCCGGTCCTGATCGGAAACTGCCAAGGCGGCTGGGCCGCGATGATGCTGGTTGCGGCCAATCCGGCCGAGTCCGGCCCCGTGGTCATCAATGGCGCCCCCATGGCTTATTGGGGCGGGGCTTTCGCCGATGATGGCCGCGGCGACAACCCCATGCGCTATTCGGGCGGCTTCCTGGGCGGAAGCTGGCTGGCTTCGTTTACAGCCGACCTCGGCCAAGGCCGCTTCGACGGCGCCCACCTGGTCCAGAATTTCGAGAACCTGAATCCGGCCAATACCTTCTGGGACAAGTACTACCACGTCTACGCCAACATCGACACCGAGGTCCCGCGATTCCTCGAATTCGAGCGCTGGTGGGGCGGCTTCTACATGATGAACCGGGAGGAAATCGAATGGATCACCCAGAACCTGTTCGTCGGCAATCGACTCTGGAAGGATGGACAGGGCGGTGGCTCACCCTTCGATCTTCGCAACGTGCAGTCGCCGATCATCATGTTCGCCTCGCTCGGCGACAACATCACCCCGCCGCAGCAGGCGTTCAACTGGGTCGCTGACATTTACGGTTCAACCGAGGAAATCAAGGCTTGCGGGCAGGTAATCGTTGGCCTGCTGCACCAGGATGTCGGGCATCTTGGCATATTCGTCTCCGGCCGTGTCGCCCAGCGCGAGCATCGCAAGATTGTAACGGTGCTGGAATCGATCGAGTCGCTCGCCCCGGGCCTGTACGGCATGGAGATCAGCGAACGGATCAACGACGAGGGCGAGACCGAGTACCAGGTGGAGTTTGTCGAGCACCGGCTCGAAGAGGTCGTTGCGCGACTGAACCTGAAGCAGCGCAAGGATGAAGAGCCGTTCGAGGCCGTCAACAAGGTCTCCGAGTTCAACCAGAAAGCCTACGAGTTGTTCGCGCAACCCCTGGTTCAGGCGGTTTCCACCGAAACCTCGGCGCGCGCCATCGAAAAGTTCCATCCGCTGCGCTTTCAGCGCTGGGCGATTTCGGACCTCAACCCGCTTTTGGCCTGGGTCGGCCCGGTTGCCGACCAGGTGCGCAAGCATCGCCGTGCCCAGGCCTCCGATGAGCCGGCACGCAAGCTTGAACGCGCCGGGTCCGACTTTCTGAGCGCATCGCTGGATTACTACCGTGAAGTGCGTGATGCGGCCTCCGAGGCCTTGTTCTTTCAGACCTACGGCAGCCTGTTCGGGCTGTGGCTGGATCGTCCCGGACAAGCAGCGGCTGCCGAACCTGCCGGCGAGCAAGAGTCAGTCGTGGTGCGGAATATCCTGGCGAAGATCGCGGAGGGCGGCTATGCGGCCGCGGTGGCGCGCGTCGCGGTCATGCTCAAGCCGCGCGGCACTCCCATTCCACTGGCCCGGGTGGAAGTGAAGGCCAGCCTGGCTGATCGCTATCGTGAGTTATTGCCGGACCTTCCCAAAGGCGAATGGCGACGGGTTCGTGGGGAGCAGGAAGTCATCTTCTCGGCCGAGCCGGAGCAGGCGCTGGTCAGCCTGCCGCAATTGGTGGATGACCAAGATGATCGCGCACGGCTGCTCGACCTGATGGAGCGTTTGCTGGCCGAGCCCGAGATCGCCGCGATGCTCGATACGCCGCGGCAGCAGGCCATGCTGGTGCGCATCCTGCAAATCCTCAGGCCGCGTCGGCAGCCAGCCGGCGGCGCGGGTGCAGCATCCAAACCAGCCCCCTCGAAGACGGCCAAGAGGCCGGCCCGGAAAGCCGCGAAGAAAACCGCCGGCAAGCCGATCAGCCAGGCCGAAGCTAAGGCTGCTTCTTCGACCGCCAAAACGGCCAAGCAGCCTTCCCGGAAAAAGACTGTCAGGAAGGACGCAAAAGAGCTCAAGACTGCTGCCTCGACCGGTGAGACCGTGCCAGCGGCAGGCGAAACCAGCAGCGCAGGATAAACGTCATGACCGCAGAAAAACCGCGCCAGGTCCTGAAAGGTCGCAAGGCCCTCGTCGTTGGCATTGCCAACGAGCACTCCATCGCCTACGGCTGCGCCCGCGCATTTCGTGAACTGGGAGCCGATCTCGCGCTTACCTACCTCAATGAAAAAGCGCGCCCGTTTGTCGAGCCGTTGGCAGAGGCGCTGGAGGCGGAGATTTTCGAGCCCCTGGATGTGTCCATGCCGGGCCAGCTGGAGGCTTTGTTTGATCGGATCACCTCGGAGTGGGGGGCGCTTGATGTTGCCGTGCATTCCATTGCCTGGGCGCCCAAGGACGATTTGCAGGGCGGTCTGCTTGAATGCAGTGCCGAGGGATTCGCCAAGGCAACCGACATCTCCTGCCATTCCTTCATCCGCATGGCCCGACTGGCCGCGCCGCTGATGCGCGATGGCGGAACCCTGTTCGCCATGAGCTACCACGGCGCGCAAAAGGTGGTGCCCAACTACAGCATCATGGGCCCGATCAAGGCCGCGCTGGAAGCCGCATGCCGCTATCTCGCCCATGAGCTTGGACAGCGTCGGATCAGCGTGCATGCCATCTCGCCGGGGCCGCTGCAAACACGCGCCGCCTCTGGGCTGCGGGACTTCGACCTGCTGCTCAACGAAGCGGTTGAGCGCGCTCCGGTCGGCGAACTCGTCGATGTCATGGACGTGGGCTTCACCTGCGCCTACCTGGCGACACCCTATGCACGTCGACTGACCGGCAGCACGATCTACGTCGACGGCGGCATCAACATCATGGCCTGAACTGGAACAAGTCACTCCGGGTCTGAAGTTCACCCTGTTGTCCTCGCTGCTCTGTGCACAGGGAACCCTGCTCTACAACTGGGCGCGTCGCGAACAGACCAGGCGCGTGTTCAGTCCGGCCCAATGCGGCATGTTTCTGTCAGCTACCGCCGGCTTTGCAATGGCGGTCCATGGGTTTGTTACGGGCTATATCAGCATCTAGTCCCGCACTAGCGCATGCGTAGTTCGAACGGATTGCCGATGACGAAATACAGGCTCTTGTTGCCATCGTCATCGATGCCGGCGGCGAGAAAGATGGGTCCAAGCAGGCTGTCGATCCCCAGGTAGAGGCTTCCGCCATAGCGCAAGTCCGACAAAGACATGTCTGAACGGTCGCGCCAAACGTTACCGGCCTCGATCGATGCGCCTGCATAGATTGGCAGCAGGCGCAGGTCTGCGATCAGACGTCGGCTGCTCAGGCTGGCCAGGGCGGCCTGTTCGCCGACCAAGGCACCGAAGGGCAAGCCCGAGATCGTCCCGAAGCCACCCAGCCTGAACTGGTCAGAAACCGGAAGATGCTCTCTGGACGATATCCCGATCAGGCCCCGTCCCACGAGGCTCCATTCCCTCCAGCTGGTAGATCCCACAGCTGCCAGTTGGTACTGCGTGAATTCAATGTCGGCATCCAGGGCGCTGTCCGAGCGCCGAACCGATAAGTCGATCAGTCGACCCTGACGTGGAAAATGCAGATCATCCAGGGTGTCCAGAATGAAAAAGCCGGTGGCTTCGCCCCGAGCAATTCGTCCGATCGCGCCGATGTCCGCGAGCTGCTCGGGAATCTGCAGTCCGCGAACCGCAGTGATGTTCTC
>SL_3KL_010_SEDDRAFT_10002970_pt1 | contig 15467 bp, 18 predicted proteins | sample SodLakKL_010_SED_2_FD_10381 | JGI IMG/M metagenome (IMG submission 10381)
GTGCCCTGCGATCTCGCGCTTCCCTGCGCGACCCAGAACGAACTGAACGGCAAGGATGCGACGACGCTGGTCGAACAGGGGTGCATCGCGGTGGCCGAGGGCGCCAACATGCCGACCACGCCGGAGGGCATCCGGGTGTTCCAGGAGGCAGGGATCGCCTACGGCCCGGGCAAGGCGGCCAACGCGGGCGGGGTCGCGACCAGCGCGCTGGAGATGCAGCAGAACGCCAGTCGCGATTCCTGGACCGCCGAATACACCGAGGCGCGCCTGCAGGAAATCATGGTCAACATCCACCGCAACTGCTACGAAACCGCCGAGGAGTTCGGCCAGCCGGGCGACTATGTGGCCGGCGCGAACATTACCGGCTTCCTGAAGGTGGGCCGTGCGATGGTGGCGCTCGGACTGATCTGAACCGGTCGCGTCGTGCGGACGGTCGGGTCGCGGATTGCCAGGCCCGACATGGCGCCGCGGCTGCCGAGCGAGTTCATGCAGTTGGCCAGGCTCGCCATTGCCGGCCTCGTTCCGGCGTTGGTGCGGTTACAGGCGCAGGTCGGCCCAGACCGGGTCGTGGTCCGATGATCGCCAGGGGCCCGGCGTCGGCTTGCGCCCGGAAAATCCGAGGAACGGGGGTTCGTCCGCGTTGATGTGCCAGATGCCCGCTGCCGCGACGCGTTGCGCGAGATCCTCGCCGGCGAGCAGGTAGTCGAGCTGTCCGGCCTCGCCGTGAAAGACGTAGGTGTAGTGCCGCTCCGGGGGCAGGTGGGCGGCTGCGAGGTTCTGCTTGCCCGCGCCGAGGAATTCCGTGATCGGATCTTCGTTCGCGTAGGCATTCAGATCACCCGCGACGGCGATCGGGGCATCATCGCGCCGGGCAGTGTTCAGCCAGGCGAGCAGGCGCCGGGACTGCTCGTAGCGCCGTTCGTTCCAGCAACCCTGACCGCGGTCGACGTCGCCGGTATCCGGACAACCGACCTTCGACTTGAAATGGACCGCGGCGACTCCGAAGGTTTCATCGCGCGCGCTGGTGAACCACGCAAGCAGCGGCGGCCGGTTGTGCACCGGATCCGGGTCCGCGGCCATGTCCTTGAGTGAAACCCGCGCCGGGCGGTACACCACCGCGTTGCGGATCGCATCGGTCCCGGTGATGCGATGCGGGACCGCCCGGTACTGCAGTTCCGGTGGCAGGTCGCGGTTCAGCGTGCGTATCAGGTCGGCGAGGGCCGCCTGGCGGTTCTCGACCTCGACGAGACCCAGCACGTCGGCGTCGAGACCGTGAACGGCTGCGGTCAGTTTGCGCCGCTGCCGGTCGAGTTCCGCCGGGTCGGCAGCACCCCGCTGCCCCAGGGTCAGGAAGTAGTTCTCGACGTTCAGGGTCGCGATGCGCACCGTGTCTGCGGTGAGCGCGGGAGGCGCCGGGCGCGGATTGGCGTCTTTGAATACCGGATCACGGGTCGGGTGGACGCGATCGCCACCGAAGGCATGGGTGAGCACGCCGGTCAGATCCTCGACACGGTCACCGACGCGGCGCGTGCCGTTTGGCGCGAGGTAGGGGATCGACCGCGGGTTGGCCCGGTAGCTGCCATCGTCCAGCACGATCTGACGCGCCTGGTGGTCCCCGGAGCCGGCAACGCTGGCTCCGCCTTTCCGGTACAGGCGCCCTCCGGCGGACAGGCGCAGGCTGCCGTAACGGCCAAGCTCGTAGTTGCCGGTAACCGTCAGCGTTTGGTCGAAGCGGACCTTCACGTCCTGAAGATCGGCAAGCCGTGCGGTGTCGTCCGGCAGCCGCAGCGCAACCGGATCGGGCCGCCCCGCGTGCGTGCACACGTGCAGGTCCTGGACACGGCTGACCTGGGGGCGCCCGCGAAACCGGTTGAACCAACCCGCGACCTGCACCCGGTCTCCGGGCCGCACCGACTGCGGCGGCAGCGATGGGGCATAGACGAAGATGCCTGCCGGGGGCAGGGCGTCGTGCTGGAAGAAGAAGCCCCCGAGCCGTTCAGGTCCGATGAAGACCCCGGTCACGACCCCCTCGACGTTTACCGGTTGGTCCTCCGGGACGCGTCCCGAGCGAAGCTCCGGAATGGAAGTAACCAGGGCCGGTGGACAAGCCGCAGCCGCGGGCGATACCCCGACGAACGGCGTCGTGGCCCAGAACAGAGCGATGATCAGCCACGCGATTCCCTTGCTTGCCGGCATGTTTCCCTTCCTCTGGGATGTGTCACCTGATCCTGTTGTGTCACCGCCCGGTCGTTGCGGGCATCCCGCCCGCTGCCCTGCCACCCGGGGTTGTCAAGCTGAATTCTACTGAGTCACTTCGCGGAAGCCTGCGGTGAATCCCATCAGGGACCCCTCGATCACAGCCACCTGCTCGGACTCCAGAGGTCGGACGCCGACCAGGAACGTCGTGCCGGCGCGCATCGCGGCCAGCATCTCGTCATCGACTTGTGCGATGACCCGGCAGCCGTTCGGCAGACAGGTCTGGAAGGGGAATTCGCGCCGGAGGTCGTCACCGATCTGGAACAGCATGCCGGGACGAAGGTCAATCCCGAGCGGCAGATAGAGGACCATCACGTTCTCGCCCTCGAGGCGACCGACCATGATCTGCATCACCGGCTCGCCAGTGTCATCGGCGGCCGCCTGGCTGATGAAGCAGGTCTCGCCCACGGGCGTGTCCTCGCAGAGCACCTGCCAGTCCTGGTGAGTGGTGCCTGAGCGCAATTCCCCGCCCATCTGGCCCTGCGCCAGGGCCGTAGAGGGTAGATAGAGCAATATCGACAATCCAAGGGCCGCGGTCAGGGTCGCGGCGGAGCGGATGGTATTGAACGGCTTGATCTTCATTCTCCCGGATGAATCCTTGCAGCAAGCTATCCACCCGGCCGCGGCGCGTCAAGGGTGCCGATCGATGCCGGGTTTGCCCGTGGCCGCACCCCGGCGCGCCCGAGCGCCAGCAGGCGGTAGCGGATCCAGCCCTTGCGGATGGCACGGTTCAGCGCGTTTCCGCCGACGACATTCGCCCAGAACGGGCGGTGGTCCAGGCCGAGCCATCGCACCGGCGGGCTGACCAGCGCGACCAGTCGATCCCGCGGCCGGTGGGTACGGATCAGGGGCGAGAGGTCGCGTGCGTACAGACGCTGGAATCCGACCGCTGCCGCGGCGGCCTCGAGGTACTCCAGCGTGCACAGCCCCGGGACACGCCATCCGTCCCGAAAGCGGTCGATAGTGCGCTGCATCGCGCGCGCGCCGCTCGGGACCGGATACGCGAGGAAGTCGTCGACGATCAGCACGATCCCGCCGGGTGCGAGGTGCTCCAGGCAGGTCGCCAGGAAGCGCTCCGGTCGTTCGGCATGCACCAGAGACTCGACGGCGACAATCGCGTCCGCACGATCTCCCAGGCGCAGTCGCTCGAAATCGCCGCAGGTGAATCCGCAACGGTCCTGCAACCCCTGCTCCTGCGCCAGCGTCTGCGCAATCGCCACCTGTTTCCCGCTGATGGTGACACCGTGCAGCCGGGCCGCGGGGAAGGCGCGGGCAAGGCTGAACAACGTGCCGCCAACGCCGCAGCCAAGGTCCAGCACGAACCGGGGTGCCCCCGGCACACTGGCGCGGATGCGTTCGGCGAGCAGGGTGTTCACGTGGTCCGCGGCTTCGCGGCCGTTGCGCACTCCCGGGGCCCAGAGTCCGCGGTGGATCGCGTGGCTGCCCGCACTGCTGCCAATGCGCAGGAACAGCGCGGTGTTGCGGTCGTAGTAGTGCTGGAGCTCGTTCGGGGGCATCCGGCCATTGTCCGTGTTTGCCGGTTCCCGCGGTAGCCGGCTCGTACCCGCATCCGGATATGCACCGCTGATGGCTACGGCCGTATGATGACCCTATGGAACAGGACATCCGGCGGCTCGGGGCGGGACCGGTACACTACCGGCGCTGGGGTACGGGCGAGCGTGCGCTGGTGCTGCTGCACGGGCACGCGAGCAACGGCACGCGCTGGAGCGAGCTTGTCCGGACCAGTCGTCTCGCCGAACACTGGACGGTCCTTGTGCCCGACCTGCGAGGGTATGGTCTGTCGCTGTCCAGAGAGACGCTGCGCTGCGAGGACTGGCTGGACGATCTGGGCGCGATGCTGGACCAGGAGGGCTTCACCGACTGTGTGGTCGGCGGTCACTGTCTGGGCGCGAATCTGGCCGCCCGGTTTGCGCTGTGCTCGCCGGAGCGGGTCCGCGGCCTGATTCTGGTCGAGCCTCTGGTGGTCCCGGCGATGACGGGAACGTTCGCGTGGCTGGTTCGTCTGCGGGGGCTGCTCGAACCGCTGTCACGGGCGGTGCTGGCGGCCAACAGGCTTGGACTGCGCAGACGGCAGTTGCCGGTTCTCGATCTCGAGGAGATCGACCGCGGAACCCGGCGCAAGCTTGCCGAGGGCGTCAACCCGGGGTTTTTCGCGCGCCGCTACGGTTCGCCTTTGCGCGATCTGCATCACGTGCCGCTGGCGATCTATCTGCAGGGGCTCGCGCAGACGCTCCGCCCGATGCCCACCTGGAACAAAATCAGTGGTCCGAGCCTGGTGATCCTGTCCTTCGGCAGCCGTTTCGGCGAGTTGAGTCGCCTGCGGCGCATCCTCGGCGCACTGCCCGACCATGTGATTATCGTGCTGGAATCCGAACACTGGATTCATGCCGAGCAACCGACGGCCCTGCGCGTGCACATCGAGACCTGGCTGGGAACGCGCGAGCCCGGACCGCCTGTGGCCCTTGGCAGTGGGTGGGCACGCGCTCCCGGCTGAGCCACCTGCGCCGCCTAAGCGAAGCCATGCCGATACCCGAACTCATCGCCCACCGCGGCTACGCGGCACGGTATCCCGAGAACACGCTGGTCGCGCTCGAGGCGGCCGTGGGAGCCGGCGCGCGTTTCGTGGAAGTGGACGTGCAGCTTTCTGCGGACGGGGTTCCCGTCCTGTTTCACGATCGGACGTTGCGTCGGATGTGCGGCGTCCGGGGTGCGGTGTCCGGCTATCGCGCGTCAAGACTCGGGTCGCTGTCGGCCTCCGAACCCGGGCGCTTCGGGCAGACTTTCGCGGAAACGCCGCTGGCGACGCTCGGGCAGTTTCGGGGCTTCCTGGAGGCGAACCCCGGCGTGGTCGGCTTCGTCGAGGCGAAGCCGGCCGCGGTGCGTTATTTCGGCCGGGAAAGGGTGCTTGACGCAATCGCGGCAGAGCTGCAGCCCATGGCCGCACAATGTGTGCTGATCTCCTCGGTGCTGCCGCTGCTTCTCGCAGCCCGCGGCCGTTCCCAAAGCAGGGAGGGGATCGTTGGCTGGCATGCGCTGGGCGGGGTGGTCAGACGCTGGCGTCAGCGTCACGCGTATGCGGGACTGCGTCCGGAATATCTTTTCTGCGATGTACGGGGGTTGCCCGGCAGCGGTGCGATCGGCTTTCATCGGGCCCGCATTGCGGTGTACGAGATCGCCGACGCGGCGCTCGCACTCGATCTGCATCGGCGTGGCGCGGACCTGATCGAGACCTTCGCGATCGGCGAGCTGCGTCGGGAACTCGAGGCTCGAGTCGTGCCGGTTCCCGGGACACCCGGTATGGCACCATAGGTCACGACTTTGCGGGTTCCGCAACCCGTTTACGAGGAGGAAGAATCCGGATGGCGAAGGCGAAACGAGGCAAGAAGAAATCGGGCCGTCCGGGCGCGAGCACCGCTGCATCGCATCCCGTGGAACGCCGCAGGGATGTGGCGATCGTGGGGCTTGCACTGATCGGGATGGCGATCACCGCCTATCTGACATTGGCGGCCTGGACGCGCTCGACCCCGGCATTCTGTCAGGAGGGGGGCGGGTGCGACCTGATCCAGCAGAGCCAGTGGTCTTCATTCCTCGGGCTGCCCATCGCGCTGTGGGGTTTTGGCCTTTACGCGGTCCTCGCGGTGATCGCCGTCGCGATGCCGCCCAGACTCAAAAGCTGGCGTCGGCTCTGGTTGGTCGCGTTTGTTGGCGTGTCCGTGAGCGTTTATCTGACCGCGGTCGGCTGGTTCACGCTCGAGGCCTTCTGCGGGTGGTGTCTGGCGTCGCTCGCGACGATCGCCGCGATTCTGGCAGTCGTCTTCCTGCGGCGGCCGGGCTCGGCCCCGGGGATGCCGTGGAGCCATTGGCTGCTGCGCAGTGGCACGGCGGGTCTGGTCGTGGTCGCGGTCCTGCACGTTGTGGCCAGCGATCTCCTCTCCCGGCCGGGGGACCCCAGGCTCGCGGCGCTGGCGATCCACCTCGAGGAGTCCGGGGCCCGTTACTACGGGGCCTCGTGGTGCCCGGCCTGCCGTCAGCAATCGCGCCTGTTCGGGGCCGCGAGCGAACGTTTGCCGTACGTGGAATGCAGCCCGGGTGGTCGTGGGACACCGATGGCGCGGGTCTGCGCGAATGCCGGGGTTGCAAGTTACCCGACCTGGATCATCTATGGACGGCGCTACGAGGAAGTGCTCCGGCCGCGGGAACTCGCGGAGCTGTCGGGTTTCCACTGGGAAGGGGGCTCCCGGTGACACGTGGAGGTTTACGCCCGGCGGGCGCGAAAATCCAGACTAGACTGAGGGGTAGACCGAAAAATCACGGAGGCCCTGATGAAGAACGCACTGGACTTGTTGAAAGACAAGGGTACGCATGTCTACAGCATCGAACCCGACGCGACAGTCCTGGAAGCCCTGCACTTGATGGCCGAGCACGAGATCGGCGCGTTGCCAGTGCTCGACGGCGAGCGTCTGGTCGGGATCATCACGGAGCGCGACTATGCTCGCAAGGTGGTCCTGCTGGAACGCAATTCCCGCACCACACCGGTAAGCGAGATCATGATGAAGCGGGTCGCCTGCGTTGAACCAACCCGCTCCGTGGAGGAATGCATGGCCCTGATGACCGACAAGCGGGTGCGCCACTTGCCGGTAATGAGGGAGGGTCGCATGATCGGGCTGGTGTCCATCGGGGATCTCGTGAAGGCGATCATCGACGAGCAGCAGTTCATTATCTCGCAGCTGGAACTCTACATCGCTAGCTGAGGGGAAGCTCTGGCCGGGACAGCGTCCGGACCCCGATCGGCCCAAAAACGAGGCAGCCATGACACAAGAACGAGAACAGCGGATCGAGAACCTGGTCCGGTCGGTGGTCCGGGAATTCCGGGACACCGCGCCGATGACCGGCGTCCCGGCGGCGGATCCCGCGGTCATCGATGCCTTCCGGCGCGTTCCACGCGACGAGTTTGTTCCGGATGCCGGCACCGGCCAGGCCTGGGAGGACCGGGCATTGCCGATCGGGCACGGGCAGACGATCTCCCAGCCCTTCGTCGTCGTGCTGATGACCCAGCTGCTGGAACTGCAACCGGACAATCGCGTGCTCGAGATCGGCACGGGTTCCGGGTACCAGGCCGCGCTGCTGGCCGAACTGGCGGGTGAGGTTTACAGCATCGAAGTGGTGCCGGAACTGGCCGCGGCGGCCGCCTCCCGGCTGGAGCAGCTCGGTTACGATAACGTGCAGGTGCGTACCGGGAACGGCCGCGATGGCTGGCCGGAGGCCGCGCCCTTCGACGCCGTGATCGTCACCGCCGGCGCCGACAGCATCCCGCCGGCACTGGTGGAGCAGCTCCGTACCGGCGGGCGACTGGTCATCCCCGTGGATACCCGGTGGGCCGGCCAGGATCTGCTGGTCTGCGACAAGGAAGAGGACGGAAGCCTGAGCGAACGCCGGGCGCTGTCCGTAATCTTCGTGCCGCTGGTCGGCGGCAGGTGATTCGCCGTTGCCGGGACGAACCGAGCGCCCGGCTGTTGGTCCACTGAGCAGCCCGTTTTCATCTGAAGGCGATCCCATCCCGGCGCCCCTGTCACTGCGCGAACCCACGCGGCACCCTCCTCAGGACGCAATGCGATGACCGACGAGCCCCAGCCGCGTTCCTTCCTCTTTCCACCGGTGATCCGCTTCCTGCTGATTGCCAACGGGGTGGTGTTCGTGCTCCAGCTCGTGGCCTTCGAGACGCTGCTGGTGCACTTCGCGTTGTGGCCCGTGGGCACGCCCGATGTGATCGAGCAGAACGGTGATCTCGTCTGGGTTCCTGCATTCCAGGTCTGGCAGCTGGTGACCTACGGGTTTCTGCACGGTGGTCTGCTGCACCTGTTCATCAATCTCTTCGCGATGTGGATGCTCGGGGTGCAGCTGGAAAATGCCTGGGGCTCGCGGCTGTTCGCGATCTACTACTTCTTCTGTGTGCTCGGTGCCGGGCTGATCCAGCTCGTGGTCGCGTCGTATGGGGTTGCGGGCACCGAGATCTATCCGACCATTGGCGCCTCCGGCGGCGTATTCGGGATCCTGCTGGCCTTCGGGATGATGTTCCCCAACCAGCGCCTGGTCTTTATCCTGATTCCAGTGCCGATCCGGGCCAAGTACTTCGTGATCGCCTATGGAGCCTTCGAACTGTTCGCCGGGATTACCGGAACCATCGCCGGTGTCGCGCACTTCGCACATCTTGGCGGCATGTTCTTCGGGTTCCTGCTGATCCAGTACTGGCGGGGCCGCCTGCCGATCAAGCCGAGCAGGCGGGTCTTCTGGTGGTGAAGCCTTGCCGGGCGGCCGGCTGCGGGATTGTCGGTCAGGTGAATTCTGCCGGGTGACGGGCACAAGGATCTACACTCTGAAGAGGGAGACATCGGAGGATCGGCACGACGCCCCGCGCGGGGTGGCCGCAATCCGCCTCTCCCTGACTGATGGGCATCAATTGTTTCCGACATGGAGGAACTGAATGGACACTGTCTGGATTGTGGTCGCCGACGCCGCCCGCGCACGCATACTCAGCTGCGAGGGGCGCGCCTGTCATGGTCTCGCTGACGTGGAGGCGTTTTCCCACACCGAATCCCGCGTCAATACCCAGGACCTGGTCTCGGACCGCCCGGGGCGAAGCTGGGCAACTCCGAGCGGTGATGCGCGCCATGCGATGGACGAAACGACCGATCCCGCGCACTACGAACGCGATCGCTTTGCGCGGATGGTCGCTGATCGCCTGAAGTCCGCACATCACGAAGGCGTGTTCAAGCACCTCGTCATCGTTGCGTCTCCGTCCTTCCTGGGAGCGCTGCGCGAGCGGCTGGACCGTAATGTCGCCCAGGTCGTCCGGGCCGAAGTGTCCAAGAACGTGGTCAAGGTCGATGATCTCGCGGTCCTGAGATCGCACCTTCCGGATTTCATCTACTGATTCCAGCCCCGCTGCAGTCACCGTCGCCGGCCGCGGAAGTCGCGCGGCCCGGCCGGTGACCCGGTTGCATCAGTTCTCCCGCACCTCGGCCGCCAGCTTCAGCACACTCTGATCCTGGAAGCGGAGCGTAACGGCTACGACTTCACCCGGGCGCAATGCCGAGGAGACCCCCGTGAGCAGGATGTACGGTCCGCCAGGGCGAAGATGCAGCGTTCCGCGTGCCGGCACGGGTATGCCGTCATGGCCGTCCAGGTGCCTGGATTCGCCAGGCGAAGACGGTACCTCCCGGACGATTCTGGCGTTCCCAGCGACCGGCGATTCCGCGGCGGTCACCCTGTGCTCGTGTCGCGAGCGGTTGCGCAGAGCGAGATGCACCTGTGCCGTGTCAGGCGCGGACGCAGACAGCAGGATCCGCGGCGCGCCGGTGAGCAGGATGTCATGGGCGACCGCATGATGGGCCAGGGCGGGACTCGCGCCGAGCAGCAAGGCCAGCAGTGACAGGAGGGCGATCCTCACCACCGGTCTCAGTTGGGTGGTCCTGGTGGTTGCGAACCGCTGTCGCGCGAGATGAAGTAGACCCCGAGCACAGCCATCACCATCCAGATGAACAGCGCCCAGATTCCGAGTTGCTCCCAGAGGGTGCCGAAAAAGAGGAGCATCACGGCAGCGGCCGCGAGGATCACGTTGCCGAGGATGAAGGAGGTCCGGGGACCTTCGTCCTGAGGGTGCATGGGCGGGCCGGTGCTCGTGGAATCGCGGCGCTGATTGTAGCAGCAGGAGGCAGAGGGAATCAGGCCAGCGTCCGGCGGTCACCCGGGACCGGGCGCACCCAAGGCCCTTCCGGGCTGTCGATCACCGCGAGTTTCTGCCGGAAAAGCCTTTCGAGCGCCTGCACGTGGAAGATCTCGCTCGTGGGGCCCCAACACATCCCGCCGTCCGGGTACATCAGGACCAGGTGCGTGCAATAGGTCGCCGCGAGGTTCAGGTCGTGCAGCGCCATTACTGCGCCGCGGCTTCCGGATGCGACCTCCTCGCGCACCAGGTCCAGCACGGCGACCTGATGATGCAGGTCGAGGTGATTGGTGGGCTCGTCGAGCAGCCAAAGCGGCGGGTCCTGGGTCAGCAGCGTCGCCAGCGCGAGGCGCTGGCGCTCGCCGCCGGAGAGGGTCTGCACCTGGCGGCCGGCGAGGTCGCCGAGGTCCATTCGGGACAGCGCCTGCCGCGCGAGGTCGTGGTCCTGCGCGTTCTCCATGTTCCACGCGCGCAGGAACGGATGCCGGCCGATCAGCGCGGTCTCCAGCACCGTGGACGGAAAGCCGTCGTGGTGGTCCTGGAACACCAGGCCCAGCCGTTGGGCGATCCGCCGCCGGGGCATCCGGTGCAGGTCGTCACCGTCCAGTCGCACCTGGCCGGCCCTTGGGCGCCTGAGACCCGCGAGGGTGTGCAGCAGCGTGGTCTTGCCGGCACCGTTCGGACCGAGCAGGCCCCAGCACTCGCCGGGCAGTAACGGGAAGTCGAGGGCCATTCCCGCGGGGCGTCCGGGGATGTCAATGACCAGGCCGTCAAGGCTCAGCAGCGAGGCGCTCATGTCCGGCTCCGGTAGAGCAGGTAGAGGAACACCGGCACGCCGAGCATTGCGGTGATCACGCCAACCGGCAACTGCTCCGGCGCAATGACCGTGCGCGCCAGGGTGTCAGCCAAGGTGAGCAGGATGCCACCGGCGAGGGCCGAGGCAGGAAGCAGGAGGCGCTGATCGTTGCCGATGACCAGGCGCAGCATGTGCGGAATGATCAGCCCCACGAAGCCGATGGTGCCGGCGGTGGTTACGGCCACCGCGGTGACCAGTGCGGCGAGCAGGTACACCGTCCACTCCAGCCGCCGGACCGACACGCCGAGCACCGCCGCCTGCAGCGGGCCCCGCGCCAGCACATTCAGGCTGCGCCCCAGCGGCAACGCGAGTCCAACGATCACGATCAGCGTGAGCCAGGGCAGGACGTTGCCGCGGGCATGGGCCAGATCGCCCATCAGCCAGTACAGCATGCCCGGCAGTTCCGGGCTCGGACGGACGGCGAGCAGAAAGGTGATCACCGCGCCCCAGCCGGCGGCCACCACCACGCCGGTCAGCAGCAGGCGCGTCGGCGTCCAGCTCCCCGTGCCGTGCGCCAGACCGAAAACAATCAGTGTCGACAGCAGGGCACCCGCAAAGGCCGATCCCGAGATCCACGCCAACCCGAGTCCCGAGATCATCGTCAGCAAGGCGCCCACGGCGGCTCCGCCCGAGATGCCCAGCACGTAGGGGTCGGCGAGCGGGTTGCGCAGCAGCACCTGCATCAGGGCTCCTGCGACCGCCAGCAGTCCGCCCGTGGCGAAGGCAGCGAGGGTGCGCGGCAGGCGCAGTTCCAGAACCAGCAAACGCGCCAGTGCGGAGCCTTCACCGAAGAATACGGACGCCACATCGCGTGCGGGCAGGTTCACGCTGCCGAGCATCACCGAACTCAGCACCGAGGCAACGGCCCCGGCGCCAAGCACGCCGAGGGTCCACCCCGTCCGAGCCAACGTGGCGGCACCTTCAGTTGTGCTCACCGCCGCGGCCCCGCGCGCCTCTCCCGAGCGAGTTCAAGCGCCTCGCACAGCATGCGGGTGCCGTCCGCAAGGCGCGGCGTATGCCGCTGGAGCAGCGACGGCGGGATAAAGAAAAGGTTGTCGCGCTGCACCGCGGTGAGCTGGTTCCAGTCGCGCCATGCTTCCAGCCAGTCTTCCCGGTCCTCGCCGGGGCCACCACTGACAATCGCCTCGGGGTCGGCAGCAATCACCGTCTCGAGTCCCGGCCGCGGGACCAGGCTGTCCAGGTGTCCGAAGACGTTCTGCCCGCGACACAGCCGGATGGCCTCACCGATCAGGTGCCCGTCGTTCACCGTCATCAGCGGCTGATCCCAGACCTGATAGAAAACGCTGACCTCGGGGCGCTCTCCGAACTCCTCGCGAAGCGTCGCGACGGCATTGAGGAAGGCACGAGCCTCGCGCACGCCGCGCTCCGGCTGCCCCGCGAGCCGACCGAGCCGCCGCAGGTCCGCCGCGATCCCCGCGAAGTCGCCGGGCTCGCTGTAGTAGACGGTGATTCCCAGCTTCTCCAGTCGCTCCAGCGCCGTCCCGGGGCTGCCACTCCCCCACGCGATCACCAGGTCCGGCGATGCCGCGAGCAGCCCTTCGAGGTCCAGCTGTGCCGCGGTGCCGACGCGGGGAATCGAACGCGCCGCGTCGGGGTAGTCCGCATGCGCGACGGTGGCCACGATGCGGTCGCCGGCGCCGACCGCGAACAGCAGTTCGGTCAGATGCGGAGCCAGGCTGACGATGCGCTGGGCCGGTTCGGAAAGCTCAACGCTGCGGCCCCGGTCGTCGGATACGCTGATGTTCCCTCCGCCCGCCGCCGGTGCTGCTTGCGGAAGAACCAACGCGAACACCAGCACCGCAAGCCACCACAGGCGCGGGGGCCGTGAGCGGGCGGGTGATGCGGGCATCAATCGCTTTCCTTCGTCGCATCGGCCCCGCGCGCTTGGCGGTTTCTCCAGAAGACCTCGCCATCGCCCGCCTCCCGAGCGAGGAATCGGGCCAGCACGAACAGCAGGTCCGAGAGCCGGTTCAGGTATTGCCGGGCGGCGGTGGTAACTTTCTCTTCGCGGGCAAGGCGCACCAGATGGCGCTCCGCGCGCCGGCTGACGGCACGCGCGAGGTGGCAGCTGGTGGCTGCGGGCCCACCGCCCGGAAGGATGAATTCGCGCAGCGGAGGCAGGTTCGCGTTCATCTGCTCCAGCCGGTCCTCCAGCCAGGCCACCCGGTCGTCGGGTAGCAGCGACTCGCCGGGCATCGCCAACTCGCCGCCGACATCGAACAGGTCGTGCTGGATCTCCAGCAGCCAGCCCGCCTGCGCCCGCGGGATCGCGCTCGAGAGCACCATGCCCAGCACGCTGTTCAGTTCATCGACATCGCCCATGACCTCGATCCGCACGGAATCCTTCGGCACACGCGGGCCCATGGCGAGTCCGGTGGTGCCGTCGTCGCCAGTGCGTGTGGTGATACGGGTGAGACGATTGCCCATCATGAATCTCCAGACGTTCTAAAAAAAACCAGCGGCCGGGGGTTGGCCTCCTGCATCGACACCCGGCGGCACCCCCGGCCCTCACCCCGTCCCCGTTACTCCGGGCATCCTGCCCCTCCGCCCTTCGGGCCCGCCTTCGGCGGTTCGAGTCGCTCCCGGCGGATTTGTCCGCAAGCGGGAGAGGGGAGAAATACGTGACTTTCACGCTAATGCTGCTGATAAGTCAGGCTTACGAACACGCCCCGACCGGGCTGGTTGTAATCGGTGCCGAATTGCCGGGACACGACATAGTCGCGATCGAACAGGTTCTGCGCCGACGCACTCACCGTCCACTCCCGGTCGATCGCGTAGGACGCCCGTAGGTCGAATGTGGCGAATCCGGAGAGACGGTCCGTGTTGTCGGAATCCTCGAAGCTGCGTGCCTGGCCGACCAGACTCCCGCCCACCGAGAGGTTGCCGATCCGACGGTCGATGTCAAGGCGCGCACTGGCGGACGGACGCCGGCGCAGTTCGTTTCCGGTCTCGCGGTCCTCGGTATCCAGCACGGTGAGGGCAGTGCGCGTGACCCAGTCGCTGGTTTGATACCCGGCCTCGAGTTCCAGGCCCTGGATGCGTGCTTCGTCGACATTCTGCGGCGAAAACCGTCCCTGATCGTCCGTGACGTTGGCGATCAGATCATCGATTCGGGTGTGAAATACGGCGGCATCGACGAAGATCGGGCCGGAGGTGTATCGCACGCCGAATTCCACCGTGCGGGATTCCTCCGGGTCGAGATCGGGGTTGCCCTGGAAGAACGCGGACCCGGGGAAATAGAGTTCGTTGAAGCTGGGTGCATTGAAGGCGGTTCCGACCGAGCCCCGTACCCGCGTGTTGTCGGAAACGGGGAGGCCCCAGCCCAGTTGTCCGGTGGTCTTGCCACCGAACTGCTCGTTGTCGTCGCGGCGCAGACTTGCCGTCAGGTCATGCCCGCCGAGCTGCCCCTCGATAATCGAATAGACACCGATGTTGTAACGGGAGTCCTCGGCAAAGGCCTCTGTACTGCTCAGCCGGTCCTCGTAGGCGTCGATTCCGGCCAGGAGCAACCAGCCTCGGTGCAGACCGATGGTGTTCTGCCATTCCGCCATGTCCCGTCGCGTGTCGAAGCGCGATTCCCTGTCGGCCACCGTGCCACCCTCGAAGTTGAAAAGTTCGTCTCGTGACTGCGACAGCGCCAGCTGGGTATCCCAGTTGGCGGTGACCGCTCGCCGCAGACCGACGCGAACGGCCGATTGCCGGTAGTCGCTGTAGGCGGGGGAATAGGCCCTCACATCCACGAGTTCGAAGGTGTCGGGGTCGAAGATGAACTCGTCCGCGTCGAACTCTGTTCTGCCTTCCGAGTACAGGAGACTGCCAAATACCTCGATCCCGTTCTGGAGACGATGCCGGACCTTGCCTGAGACCGAGGTATTGTCATAACCATCGGGATCGTCGTCACCGACCCCGCTGAGCACGTCAATGCCGTCGGTGTCGAAATGGCTCGCCGACAGGCTGTAGCGGGTATCGGCGGTGCCGCCTGCGACGCCGGCGCCGAGTTCGCGGGTGTTGAAGCTGCCGCCGCCGACAAAAGCGTTCACGCGCGGTGGTCCCTCGCGGCCCTCGCGGGTGAAGACCTGAATTACACCGCCGATCGCGTCCGAACCGTAGATACTCGTCCGGGGCCCGCGGACGATCTCTACGCGCTCGATTTCGGACGGCGGCAGGTACTGCCAGGCGGGTGCGCCGGTGGTGGCGGAGCCCATCCGCACGCCGTCGACGAGCAGCAAGGTGTGGTTCGCGTTCGAGCCACGCGTGAACACACTCGAGGTCTTGCCAAAGGGCCCGGTGTCGGCCAACCCGATCCCGGCCCGTCCGCGCAGAAGGTCGGTGAACTGCTGCGGCTGTAGCCGCTCGATCTCTTCACGCTCGATGATCGTCACCGACGACAGGGTCTGGTCGATGGTCTGTGGGGCCCGCGTTGCGGTAACCACGATGGGATCGAGGCGCTCCGCGGCGTAGGTTGCCGTTGCGGCAAGACACGATGAAAGGAAGAGGCTCCGGGTCAGAAGAACCCGAAGAGAACTGGAATACGGCATGGTTGCCCTCCGCAAGCCATAGTGGCGGGCGGGCGGGCATCACGGTTCGGGG
>SL_3KL_010_SEDDRAFT_10002971_pt1 | contig 15467 bp, 19 predicted proteins | sample SodLakKL_010_SED_2_FD_10381 | JGI IMG/M metagenome (IMG submission 10381)
AAGGTCCTCCGGGTGGGGAAGGCCCCGCTGGCCCCGAAGGTCCAACCGGACCAGTAGGCCCCACCGGACCAGAAGGAGGCCCCACTGGCCCCACCGGACCACAAGGACCGACAGGCCCCGGCGGCGGGGATATGGGTCCTACCGGACCCGAAGGCCCCACTGGCCCTGCTGGTAATGATGGACCCACTGGCCCCACTGGCCCCGCTGGTTCTGGCGCAGTGACTCCGTTCTTTGAAGCCATCGTTGCGGAAATACCGTCATCCAGCCTTTTCAATTTCGATTTTGCTAACGCAAATGTGTACTTTCGCTCTGGGAGTACGTCTGTTACGTTGGTTCCGGGGCCGGGGGATCGGTTCCACCAAGGGTATCTGGTTGTGTATAACCCCAATGCCGAAGGCAACATCAACGTAGGCGTCTCGTATTTTGGGGCCGAAGGTCTTTTGGACCTTGTCTCGGTTTCGGCACAACACACGATTTACTGGCCTGTGTACTCGTTTGGCGGGGTCGCTTTTGTCGGCCAACACCGCATATTTGAAGGCAACAGACTACCCACGACCACTTAATGTTTTACTCCAAAGGAGTAAACTATGAACGCGCTCAAACAAATACCTGAAGGGGATTCGATGAAGAGTGATAGCGAACGACTTGCTGTACTTGAAGCGAAGGCAGAGTTGTACGACAAGCTTTTGCAGCAGAACTCTGAAGCATTACAGCGCCTGTCAGAGTCTGTACGGCATTTAGTGATTCTTGAAGAAAGGCACCAAGCGTTGGATCGTAGGCATGAACAACTGCGTATTGAGTTCGTTGACTCTCGCAACAACTTGGCAAGCAAGTTCCAGCGACTCGAAAACTCCATGCGGACATTGAGTGAGCAGACGACTGTAAACAGCCACGTACGTGGCTTGTGGGAACGGCTTATCATACCGGCTGTGTCGGGTATCGCAAGCGGCGTAGCAGTAAGCGGCGTCGGGTACCTTATTTTTAGAAACGTAACAGGAGCTTGACCATGTTTGAAATTTTCGTCACGTTGGTTGTACTCGGGCTTTTCATCGGTGGTGTGTACTACTTGTCCCACAAACGCCGAAACGGGCGTAGCGGAGACAACGGCGAACCGCTTCCGCCGGTAGACCCGCCGACCAAACCCCAGCAGAAGAAGTGACATGCCTAACCCAGAGTACCCAAGCTGGGTTCTGCGAAGGGTGGCGATTTTCACCACCCTTGGCCTCTGTTGGGGGGTCGTAATATATGTAGTGGGGTGGGGTTCTGACACGGAACTTCACCGCACCGCACTTACTGGAGCGTTGTGGAGCAGCGTAGCAATCGTGTTTGCGTACGCTGGTTTTGCGACGTTTGAAGACGTTCGCCTTGCTGCGATCCTGCGGGGTGTGAAATGAGTTGGTCCGCTGTTCTCAGTTTGTGGCTGCGGCGTGTGTGGAAGTCCGCCGGAAGAACCATTGTTACTGTAAGCCTTGCCACGATGACCGTATTTTTGAGCTTTCTGGGGCATAAGCGGGCTGTTTCTCGGGCTGAGAAGCGCGGAACCAAACAAGGTACGGAGCAGGAGCGTGAGCGGATCAACACGGAAACCGAGCGCGTAATCCAAGAACGTAAGGAGCGAGCTAATGAAGTTCGGGAAAGCACTGCTGATCTTGGTGATCATGAGCTTGCTGATCGGCTGCGGCACCAACGGGAGCGTCACCGTAATCGGTGAATGTTCTTGGTCGCAGTTTATCTACATGGAAGACGACGAGATTGACGACATTGTAAAATGCTGTCGTAATACGGCAGACCAGATCGCCGTTCACAACGAGTTGTATCTGGAATACTGCGACTAGGAGAACGAGATGTCAGGTCCATTGGGTGGTTCGATTATCAAGTTCGCTCTTCGGGGCGATACGGCTGCCCGCTGGCAGCAATTCAACCCCGTTCTTGCTGATCGCGAGTTGGTGTTGGAAACAGACACAGGCCAGATCAAGATCGGCAACGGTGTCGATCCGTATATGGATTTGCCGTACGGCGGTATCGAAGGCCCAGTGGGTCCCACAGGCCCGGTAGGACCCACGGTAAATATCATCGGCTCTGTACCGAATGTAAACGCATCGCCTCCGGGCGATCCGCAGCAACTGCTCAACACGGAGTTTCCCGGCGCGGAACCCAACGATGGAGTAATTGACCTAACAACCCTAAACATATGGGTGCTTGTCGGCTCTACATGGATCAACTTCGGAAGCATCCAAGGCCCCACAGGTCCGCTAGGCCCCACAGGCGTAGCTGGCCCGTTTGGCCCCACTGGCCCACAAGGTGAACCCGGCCCGTTTGGCCCCACTGGCCCGCAAGGCGAAACCGGTCCCGAAGGCCCTACTGGCCCCGCTGGTGGACCCACCGGCCCCACAGGCCCCGAAGGTCCTCCGGGCGAACCCGGTCCCACTGGCCCTCCGGGCGCTGCTGGTACAGAACCCGGTCCCACCGGCCCTACTGGCCCCGCTGGCCCGCCGGGAGACGACGGTCCGCCGGGGAGCGATGGCCCTACCGGCCCCACCGGCCCTGAAGGTCCCACCGGTCCTGCTGGTGGACCTACCGGCCCTACTGGCCCTGAAGGCCCTGAAGGCCCAACCGGCCCTGCTGGCGACTCCGGTGCTTCGGGTGTTGCAGGCCCCACTGGCCCTGAAGGTCCAACCGGCCCCGCTGGTGGACCCACCGGTCCTACTGGTCCAACTGGCCCCACTGGCCCAGCAAGTAATGTGTCTGGCCCGACTGGCCCCACTGGCCCGACTGGCCCTGCTGGTGGCCCCACTGGCCCCACCGGCCCCACCGGTCCTGCTGGTAGTGCCGGTCCAACTGGCCCTACTGGCCCTGCTGGTATCGGCACGATAGGCCCCACCGGCCCTACCGGCCCACGTGGTTTCGTAGGTGCAACTGGTGCAACCGGCCCACAAGGCCCGACTGGTGTAGCTGGCCCTGTTGGCCCCACTGGAAATACTGGCCCTGCCGGTGCCGCTGGCCCCACTGGCCCCACGGGTCCTACAGGACCGGGGGTAGACCTACGCGTCGTAACTACCACTCCTACGGCTGGTAGTGCTGGTGACGCATGGCTGGTAGTTGACCCATGACAGACCGGGTATTTGCAAGGCAGGGTGGCGTAGTAAAGGCGATAACCAACGCCTTTGCCCGCCACAATGGTGTGGTCAAGCCTGTACAGGAAATCTGGTGTAGACGACCCAACGGACAGGTCCAGAAAATATGGCCACTTGCTGCTGTATCCGGTGCCCCGTTTGATGTGTACGAGAGTAACTTTAACGCCCCCATAGTTGTTACGATATCTCTGAACACCAACGGAACATCCGGACTTTCCGTTACTGCTGATGGTTCGTCCGTAACACCGAACTCGTCCGTACCATCTTGGTTCAACCCGACGACTACTGGCATAGGAAACAACTATTGGGTACGGTGGGTTGAGGGTTCCGTGTTTGGTGCTGGTGCCACTGTGGGTGGTAACTTAGGAGCAAGTCCCGGCGCGTTCTTACCCCTATCAGTAGTTCGTACCTTGAGCCTTACTACCGGAGCGCAGCTAGGTTTCCGACAGGTCACCGGTACGTTTACTTTTGCCACCAGTTCCGCTGGAGCCAACCCGGTAGAAGTGCCAGTAACGATTGCCGCCGAGGTATTGGGATGACCGTAAAGTCGTACCATAGCGAGCCACTGTACGCTGGTACTAAAGACCTCCATCATGCGTGCGAAGAGCATACTGTGGGCGCGGCTATGTCCCGTGGCGACATTTGTGAGCAGTGGTGGGCAGATTGGCTTGGTGCGTTGTACCTTATTCATTCTGCGATTGACTACGAACTGGATGATCGCGTCAAACGGGTGGATGAACTCCAAGACGACATTTCCAACATGCGGCTTATGCCTCGCCCCAACCATGCGGCGATGCGTTTGAACCGCGACTTGGTGAAAAACAAACGCCTGCGTGAAGCGGCGTTTTACGTCATTACCGGGGCGCACCTCATGGGCGGGCAAGTCATGCGCGTGACCATGAAAGGTCGGTTGCCAGACAAACACCTACACTTGGGGGACCGCAAAGAACTCATAGAAGTGTGGGCACCGGTACGAAAGCGAGACGACCTTGTATTGGAAGCCCGGTCGATTTTCTCCGCACTTCTGGATATCATGGACGAAATCCTCCAGCGGGATAAGGAGTCCTAATGGCCGGTCTTACACTCCTACGCGTTGTCAGCAACGACCAACTTGCCGAAGAAGAAGCGCAGCGCCACGCTATTGAGCAGCGTCAGAACGAACCTGTGATGCTTGGCATCCAGACGTATCTTCGCCAGTGCTGGGACGCTGCCCGCATCGCTAAAAAGCCGATTGAGTCCCGTATGCTGCGGGCCATGCGGCAGCGCAATGGCCAGTACGAACCCGATAAACTGACCCAGATTAGGAATCAGGGCGGTTCCGAAGTGTTTATGGGGATCACGGAAGTGAAGTGCCGTGCTGCCGAATCATGGTTGCGGGATACATTGATGGACGAGGGAGCGCCCCCTTGGGACATCATTCATACCCCAATTCCCGACCTCCCCCCCGAAGCAGAAGAAGAGATCAAGGAGGAATTCGCGCACAAGGTGATGGAGATGCTCCAATACACCGGTGCCGCGCCTACGCAGGAACAACTGTCAGAAATCCGAGAGATTGTTTCCCAAGAGTATCGGTTCAAAGTCATGCGAGAAGCCCAAAACCGGGCTGACCGGATGGCCATGAAGATCAAGGACCAGTTCACTCAAGGTGGGTGGAACCACGCGTTCAATGATTTTATCACTGATCTGGTTACTTTTCCTGCGGCGTTTATCAAAGGGCCGGTGATCCGCCGCCAGCGTCACCTGTCGTGGACGCAAGACGAAAACGGGCGGACTGTAGCAGTGCCAGATGAACGGCTAGCGCCTGAATTTGAGCGTGTCGATCCGTTCCACATCTTCCCCGAGCCGGGTATTACCAATCCGGATGAGGGCTATTTGTTCCACTACCACCCACTCACCCGGATGGAATTGGCTGACCTTATTGGTGTGCCGAACTACGACTCGGATGTTATCCGCCATATCCTTGCACTTGGGTCGCAGGAAACGTGGGTCAACCTTGACGTTCAGTTCCAGAAAGAAGACCAAGAACGTAAGTACCACACCCACAACCGCCCGACTGAAATCTTCGACGCGCTGGAATTCTGGGGCAAAATCCCCGGTTCCATGTTGTTGGAGTGGGGTATTGACCCGAACGAGATCGAAGACCCAACCCGCGAATACGACGCTAACGTGTGGCTGGTGGGGCGGTTTATCATCAAAGCGGTTTTGAATTACGATCCGCTAGGAGAAAAGCCGTACGCCAAGACTTCTTTTCTCCGGGTCCCCGGAGCATTCTGGGGGAAAGGAATCCCAGAGATCATTGAGGATGTTCAGTCTGTCGCCAACGCTGCGGCCCGGTCACTGGTCAACAACATGGGGATCGCGTCAGGCCCGCAAGTGGAAGTCAACGTAGACCGGCTACCGCCAAACTTCGATCTGACGCAGATGCACCCTTGGATGTACTGGCAGACGCTGAATGATCCGATGGGTTCTTCAGCCCCGGCGGTTCGGTTCACCCAACCGGAAAGCAACGCCGATGTGCTGATGGCGGTCTACGAGAAATTCAGCCGACTGGCTGATGACCATTCGGGTATCCCGGCCTACATTTACGGCGACATGGACGTGCAGGGTGCCGGTAGAACATCGTCTGGTTTGTCTATGCTTATGGGCGCTGCCGGTAAAGGCATTCGCCAAGTCATCAGCCATATTGATGGTGATGTGATTAAACCGGTAGTCCAACGGCAGTTCACGTTCAACATGCGGTACGACGAGGATGAGTCGATCAAGGGCGATGCCGAGGTCGTTGCGCGTGGCGCGGCGAATCTGGCAGTCAAGGAAACCGTCAACGTCCGCCGGATTGAGTTCCTGCAAGCAACTGCCAACCCGCTGGATGCAGAAATTGTGGGCAAAGAAGGCCGCGCAGCGATCCTTCGCGAAGTAGCCAAGGGGTTACAAATGCCCACTGATGAGATCGTTCCGTCCCAAGAGCGTATGCGGTTCAACGACCGCATTCTGGCTTTGCAGCAGCAGATGATGGGGGAAGACCCACAGGCGCTGGAATCTGACGGCTCTGAACAAGGCGGTAACGCTAGCAATCTTGTGCAAACTAATATATGATCAAGCCTAGCGACGAACTTGTAAAAGTTATCGCGGTGACTTCGTCCCGCCACCCGGAATTCAAAAAGTTTTTCCAAGAGTGGTACATGGCTGAATTGACGAAGTTGCCGAATGCTTTGAACAACACAGGCGTCCAACAGGGGCGCGCCCAAGTGTTGACTGAGCTTATGAAGCTCATTGAACAAGCCCCTGAAATCGTGGCAGAGCGGCGTTTGTAACCGCAGCCTTTAATCAACGCACACCGATAGGAGCGTTTTGTTATGGCACTACCAGAGCAGATTAGAAAGCAGAGCAAAGCCGTACAGAAACTGTACGAAGAGTTTAACAGTGATGACGACCAGCCGTCTGGAGGCGCTGAAGCCGACCAGCCCGCTGGGGTGGACATGACTGACGACTCTACCCCGTCTGGGGATACCAGCCCCGCTCCGCAGGAACAACCTGCTCCTGCGCCAACCAATGTTGCAGAAGTTGAAGGAGAGACGAAGCCTGAGCAAGTAAAGGGTGAGAACTTCGAACAGAAGTACCGCACCCTTCAGGGAATGTACAACAGCGAAGTACCAAGACTTCGGGGCGAGAACCGGCAGTTGACGGAACGTGTCTCGCGGCTTGAGCAGTTACTTTCGGAGATGAAGACCGCTCCGCAGAGCCAGCCCACGCCGACAGCCACTAATACGCAGCCGCTGGTCAGCAACGAAGAGATCGAAGAGTTCGGACCGGACACGGTTGATCTGCTTCGGCGTTTGGCCCGAGAGGAAACGCTGCCGTACATCCAGAAGATCGCTGAACTGGAAGGTGTCATTGGAAACCTCCAGAGCAACGTGGTCCCGCAAGTAGAAGATGTCGCCAGACGGCAGCACCAGACTACTGCGGAACGCTTCTGGGCAGACCTCCAGCGTGACGTTCCTGATTGGCAGGAAGTCAACCAGAATCCGGATTTCCATACGTGGCTTCTGGAGTTTGACCCGCTGGCTGGTACCACCCGACAGGAGTTACTGGAACAGGCCCAGTCCAAGTTCGACGCAGGCCGCGTCGTTCGTTTCTTCCAAACATGGAAGACCATCAACCAAGCGCACGGAAGCGCACAGGGTGCCGGGAATTCTTCTAACAAGGAACTTCAGGCGCAGGTTGCGCCGGGTAAAGCCCGGTCTGCGTCGGTTCCGACGACATCCGATGGGCGTACGTACACCCCGCAGGACATCCAGCAGTTCTTCAAGGATGTGAGCATGGGCAAGTACAAAGGCCGTGAGGATGAGCGTAATCGGATTGAGCGCGACATCTTCGCTGCACAACAGCAGGGTCGCATCGTAAATGGTTGATTAAAGGAGCAAGATCATGGTTTACCCTGTTTCCGCAGGCCGCCCCAATTACAGCGGCAACTTCATTCCGGAAATCTGGACTGGTAAGATGATTGAACAGTTCTACGACGCCACGGTTTTGGCCCACGTGTCCAATACGGATTACGAGGGTGAGATCAAGGCGTTCGGGGATACGGTCAACATCCGCCAGACTCCGGACATCACGATCCGCGACTACGTGAAGGGCCAGACCCTGACCGTGGAGAACCCGGACAAACCGAAAATCCAACTGCTGATCGACAAGGGCGAGTACTTTGCCTGTGTCGAGGACGACGTTGACCGCGTCCAGTCCGACATCAAGCTGATGGACAAGTGGTCCAAGGACGCTTCCGAGCGTATGAAGATCAAGATCGACACCCGCGTGCTGCCGAACATCGCAGCCAGTGCCGACATCTTCAACGCCGGTCTGGAAGCTGGCAAGCAGTCCGGTGCCTTCAACCTCGGCACTACCGCTGCACCGCTGACTGTCACCCGTGACGGCGCTGGCGGCACTGTGTCCGTCACTGACCTGATCGTAGACATGGGCACCGTCCTCGACGAAGCCAACGTACCGGAGTCGGATCGCTACATGATCATCCCGGCACGGTTCGCCAACCTCGTCAAGAAGTCCGAACTGAAGGACGCATCGCTGGCCGGTGACGGAACTTCGGTTCTGCGTAACGGGCGTCTGGGCATGATTGACCGGTTCACGCTGTATGTCAGCCACAACCTGTTCAACGACACTAACGCCAACGGTTCCGGTGGTGTGCATGTCATCGCCGGCCACAAGATGGGCTTCACCTTCGCTTCGCAGATGACCGAAATGGAAACCCTGCGTGCCGAGTCCACCTTCGGCAACATCATCCGTGGCCTTCAGGTATACGGCTATCTGGCCACCAAGCCGGAAGCCCTGTCCACCGCCGTCGTCCGCTTTGCGTAAGGAGTAACCACCATGGCGCACTACACTGACTCTATCGGGTTCAACAAGAACTCCCCCGCCTTCTTGGCGAAGAACAACAACCGCACTACCCTCGCGGAAATGTTCCTCGACTTCAAGAAGATCGCTGCCGAACGTGCGGCTATCGGTGCAACAGCTTTGGCTGCTGCCGACACCCTCGACGTTCTGGTTCTGCCGGAAAAGACCTACGTTCATGCCGCCGGTGTCGATATCACCGTGGCTGGAACGGACGATCTGGTTCTGAGCCTCGGCATCGACGGTGCCGCAACGCACTTCCTCAACGCCGTTGCTGGTGATGCGGAAGCTTCGTTCGGTTCTGCCGCTGCCGCCAGCATCTACTTCGCTCCGGAGACTCCGCTGCGACTGACGCTGGGTGCGGAACCTCCGGGTGATTTGGTGGTCCGGGTCTGGGCTATCGTCACGGACACCTTTGGTGATCTGGGCGACGTTCCGGGTACTCGCCGTGGGTTCTCCCGCGCACCGTAACTGAACTGGGGGAGGGCAACCTCCCCCCTTTCTTAGGAGAAGAAACATGGCACACTACCCCGGTATTACCAAATCCCGCGAACGGATCAACAATGTCGAATGCACCACGATCAAGTTCGCATCATTCGCCGTTGCAGACCTACCGTCTGCCTCAGGTTGGGCAAACACCGTTGTGTTTGTCACCGACGGAGCAGCGGGCGCTCCAGTTCTGGCGTTCAGTGACGGCACTAACTGGCTTCGTTGCGACACACGTGCGGCAGTTTCTGCTGGTGGCGAAGGCGCCGGCTAAGTAATCGGCTAAAAGAGGACACCCAATGGCTACTCGATTCTTGAAACACCGGCTGAACGGGCGCGTGTACTCATACCACAAGTACCTCGCGGAAAACAAAGACTTCTACGAAGTTTCCGAGCAGGAAGCTTTCCCCGAAAAGTTCATGCCAGCAAAGCAGAAAGGGCGCAAGTCTGGTCTGTCACTGGAAACTCCGGACGTTCCTGAGCCGCCGGAAGGCAGCGAAGAACTGAACGAACAGTTGACGAAGGACCTCGAAAAAGCGACGGGTGGCTAAATGCGCCCCGTCGATGTGATCCAAGAGGCGCGGGTGTTGTTAAACGACACCCGTCCTTCTTCGTATAGGTACAGCCTTGAGGATATGCTTCGTTTTTACAACGATGCGACGAAGCGAATCCTAATGCTGCGCCCCGACATTTTTTCCGACTACCTGAGTTTTCAGGTGCAGGAAGAAGTGTTTGCTGCGGAGTTGGGGACAAACCAGACGGTGTATGCCGTCCTCGACATGGTGGGTTCTGCCTACTCTTTTCAGAGTGTCACGGGTCCATACGTTGCTTTGGAGGAAGTTCCATACGACGAGTTTACCCGAGCCAAAAGACTGTGGGTTTCTGACACTCCGGGGTTACCAACCAAGTATGCCCGTGACCCGAACAACCGCCGGTTGGTGTATTTGAACCCTCGCCCCGACCAGAATGTGTTGGTGTGGGCTACTGTCGCACGGAGGTCAGAACTGGCTACTTCGGCCAACATGAATCAGAACCCCGATGGGAATAACATGTTCGTGTCTGGGATGTACACCCCAGCGTTGGTTGACGCGATTGTGTTTATGGCCCAGTCCATTGATGACGAGCATGTCAACTCAAACCGAGCGAGAATGTTCTACGAATCATTCATAAACTTATTGGGTGTCTCTGAGCGGAATGCGGATAGCCGCACTGCGCCCGCACCCGATACCCTTCGGGAGATGAGGAATGACCCCCAATGACATCATCAACGAGGTACGTCGGCTAGAGCAGGACTCCGGGCTGTTACGTACTCCGGATAGCTATGTAGCCGACAGCCTGTTGTTGTTTGTCAACCATGCGATCCGCCAAACGGCTACCTTGCGACCAGACTTGTTCGCCAAATTGGGAGAGATTGAGACTGAACCCGAGTCGGTGGTTCAGTCCATGCCCAGCGATTCCATCCGCCTGATTGAAATCTTCCATATCAAAGGTGGTGGGTCGGTCAACGAGGTTTCGCACAGCATGATGGAGCGATCCAACCGTATGTGGGCAGCGGAGCCTCCGGGCCAACCGATTAACTACATGCGTCACCCCCGCAACCACAACCGGTATTTTCTGTACCCGGCTCCTGTAGCCGGTGTAGTTTTGGTTGCCGACTACGCTCAGGCCCCGCGTAGCTATGGAATCGACGAAGACATCGAACTGATTCCAGACGCCTACTTGACCACCTTGGTCTACGGCACCGTGGTGGCGGTTAGTTCAATCAACAACACGCTTTACAAGCCAGATCGGGTTGCCATGTTCCGTACTATGTACGAACAATCGTTGGGCATTTCCGGTCAGATAGGAGCTACGCTTGATGCGGAGCCGGAACAACTTGAAGCCGAGCAACGCGAGCAGCGTAGGAGACAACGATGATCTTGCAGGAGTACGACGCCATACTTGGTCCGGTCGGGGAGCATGTAGAGGGGTGTCCCGCCCCTACTGTGCTGTCGCATATTCGCCGCGCAGCAATCCGGGTCTGTGAAGAAACGCTCTTGTGGCGGTACGCACAGGACAGTTATCTACTTACTCCGGGGGTGCATGAATACCCATACCAGAAACCTGTCGGGACCGATGTCCATGTGGTCTTTTCTGCCATCATGAACGACTTTCCGATGGAGAAACTGACGCTTGAACAGGCGTTGAACCGGTTCCCTGCTTGGGCGGAATACTTCAGCGGGCTGAGTCCGCAGGAAGTGTGGAGCATGACCCCGTCTGGATCACTGAACGCTTTTGTGTTCAACGACGGGTTGTACAACCACAATCCGGATTTTGTTCCAGACCCTGAGTTGTACAAAAACGGCGGTGAGCCTCGCGGCTTCTGCCAGCTAACTCCGGACAAGTACGTTGTCCTTCCACAACCCAATGCGGAGAAGCCATACAAAATCAAACTTATTTATGCACTAAAACCCAAACGGGATAGCAAAGGGATGCCGCAAGAAATCTTCTCCGAACTGGAAGATGCGATCATCCACCAAGCAGTGCATACTTTGTTGGCTTTGCCGGGCAACCCGTGGACAGATACGAAGCTCGCCATGTATCACGGCCAGAAGGCTCGGTACCACATGAGCGAGCGGCGAGCGAGGGCGAACCACGGCAATGCCCGTGGGGTCGTGCGTGTTCAATACAACAGATGGGCATGACATGAGAGAGATCAACACGATTATTTTGCACTGCGCGTACACTTTTCCGGAGATGGATATTGGTGCCGCAGAGATTCGCCGGTGGCACGTACAGGACAATCGGTGGAACGACATTGGCTACCACTACGTCATCCGAAGGGACGGCACTGTGGAGACGGGGCGTCCGATAGAAGTTGTCGGGGCGCACGTGGCTGGGCATAACCAGCACAGCATTGGGATTTGCCTAGTCGGTGGCAAAGCAGAACCGGGGAGGCAGAACACCAACTTCACGGCAGAGCAGTGGGTTGCTCTCAGCGATCTGGTCAAATCCTTGTTGGAGCAGTTCCCTTCTGCCACTGTGGCTGGGCACAACAACTTCGACAGAAGTAAAAGCTGCCCGACTTTCGATGCCAAAGCATGGGCTGAGAACTTGCTGAAATGACCTTACCGATCAAAATTGACCGCTTTTTCGGCATGGTGCCTCGGGTGTCGGATGAACTTCTGTCCGACCAGCCCTTGTTTGCTGCGTCGTTTGCGGTCAATACTCGGTACGATACTGGCCAGCTTGTGCCTTACCGACAGCCCAGTCCGGTGGGTAAAACCAACCGGGTGGGGGAGGTAAACACGATCCTAGGAGTCGTGGCGCGAGATGGACAAGAGACTTTCCGGCTGTGGTTCTCTTGGTCTGCGTACACCGACGTAGTCATAGGGGTAAACAACGACACCCGATTCCGGTTCAACGGGCAGTTTTTCTACTACACTGACGGCGATATGCCCAAGATGACCTACGGGGACATCGCTTTGGGTATGAACCCACCAGATTTGGATACTATCTACCCGGTGGCACCCGGTGCCGCAGTACAACCTAGAAGAGGTTTCTACAGGTTGGGCTTGCCCAAGCCCCGGACTCGTCCTACCGTGACGGTTGAGGAGTACCAAACCCGAGTAACCGCGTCCTTTTCGCGCGACAGCAGCGGGTTTGTCACTATCCAGACTACTACAGCACATGGACTTCGTACTGGCAATGTGGTTACCATCAGCGGGTTTGGTGACCGTCCGATTGACGATCCAATCGTTGTGCCTCCCGGCACGGGTTCCGGCCCTGGAGTCCCTCCGCCAATGGACCCTGATCCACCGGAGGAACCGAACTGATGTCCGATTTAACCCCGGAACAAATCGCGTCTACGATAAATGCGAGAAACGTCGTTGTAGAGGTAGAACCGAACAACGAGTTCGACTTTCGCTATTTTTCGCCGGGACCAGAAGTCTCAACCACTGAGAACTTTGACGGGCGCGTAACGCTGGGTGGGAACCGGGAGCCTCGCTCCTATGTGTATACGTGGCTTACTCCATTTGGGGAGGAGTCTATCCCGTCCCAGCCTACAGAATCTGTCTTTCTTCGGGAAGGCGAGCCGGTTGTCGTTGACAACCTCCCGACGCAACCGCCGCAAGTGTCCGGGTTTGTCCCGAACATGATTCGCGGAATCAGGCTGTACCGTTCACTGACTACCCCCAGTGGTGGTGACTTTTTTCGTCTGGCTACCCTCTGGTTTCCTAACGAGATCATCCGCGCTGGGCGGCAGAACGACGTTGTGACCGTGGAAACACAATACCCCCATGCGCTAGTTGTGGGGGATAGAGTGAACATACCGTCCGGGTTTTTTGCTACGGGTAACGACGACTGGGCAGAAGTAACCCGCGTCGATACTCGGTTCCGGTTTTCGTACGAGATGGTGGGTCCGGGCCAAACTGAAATAGCAGTAAGCCCGCAGACGATGTACTACGACATCTCTGAGAATGAAGACGATCCCCCGCGTTGGTGGGGTCGTGAGAACTACCTGTTCAGAGATGACTTCGATGGCGGTGCCCTGACTACAGTACTGCCTTCGCTTAACTACGAAGCGCCTCCTCTTGAGATGCGAGGGCTTACGTTGTTGCCCAACAACATTATGGCTGGGTTTGTAGGAAGTAGGCTGTACCTGTCGGAGCCAAACGAATTCCATGCGTTTCCGTCCGAGAACACCATCTCGTTTGATTACGACATCGTCGGGCTTGCGGTCAGTTCCGGCACGCTGGTGGTCCTTACCAAGGGCTACCCGTATCGTGTCGATGGCAATACGCCAGAGTCAATGACGCCGAACAAAGTTGACTCCATGTATCCCTGCCTGTCGGAGAAATCCATCGTAGTCACTGGCACTGGAGTTACCTACGCCACGCATTCTGGACTGGCTACGTACAATCCGGGTCGTGGCGCTACCCGTGCCACGCGCTTTGTTCTGAGTAGGGACGAATGGAAACAATTCTTCATCGGATTCGATCCTGCCAACATCCACGGGTTTGAGTACGAAGACAAGTACATTGCTATTGAGCGAGTAGAAGGTTCTGGAGATTCCCGTGCGTTTGTGTTCGAACCCGACGAACAGACTGGTGGTCAGATTACCTTCTTGACGCTGGATGAGCAGGACCTAAGTGCGTTCATTACCAGCGACAGAATCTCTGCGCGGGACATTATCCGCAACAGTCGGTTTGAGTTCGCAGGCTGGACTGATCCGGGGTCTGGGAACCTGTACCTCAAAGCCAAGGAACAAACGGATTTCTTTGCGAACACGGAAAGCGCCTTCAGCAACAACGTGCGGCGAGTGGCCTACACACAGGACCGCAGCCGTGTGTTTGTCCTGCGACAAGTATCTTCCGGACCGAACGTGTTCGTTTACGATGCTACGACCGGGGTGCTGATCGACACCGTTACGCTTCCCATCCAGAATGTGGGATACAACACTCCGTTTGCTGTGTCGCACGATGGGAACTTGCTGGCCTTTGGCGACTGGCTTTCTATGCAAGATTTCGAAGTGCCGGTCTACAACACCAACAACTGGGAACTCCTAACTACGATAACCAAGCCCGAAACAATTATTGATCCATCTTTTGGTGTAGCAGCTATTGAATTTAGCCCGCCACATTTGGGGCGGATTTTCATATCCATTACGACCAGCTACGGGTTTGCAGGAGTTCCTTCCGCTGGGATATTCGTGTTTTTCCGCATGCTGGCCCAGATACCCAACCCCGGAAACTGGACGTTTATAACGGTTGATGCTGTGCTAAACATAGCGCCGCCGCAGCGGATATCGGTGCATCCATCTGGTAGCTACCATGCTATTCCGATGCCCGACGCCCAGTTTGCTCCGACTGTGTACGTTCGTGATTTGCTTGGCCCATTTACGTTTACGCTCCGTGCATTCTTGGACAGTATTTCAAACTGGTCATCGTCCGTTGCGTTCAGCCGCAACGGGCAGTACATGGTAGTAACCAAAAACAATACTGACAACAACAACTTCTTTGTGGTTGATGTTAGCGATATAGAAAACCCGTTCTTAGTCCCCAACGCCCCATTCGGCGTGGATAACGTGCCGCTCTACGTCAGCTTTACGGAGAACGATACATACATGATCGTGACGTTTGCGAACGCCCCCCGCGTAGCGGTATACAGTACATCTACGTGGCTACCTATAGCGGGGACTGCGACGATCACCACAGCCTTGCGTGAAGTTGAAGCGCTGGACGATTTTTCCGCAATAGTTAAAACTGCAACGGGGTCAAACCTGTTCCGGATCGCTTCGACAATCCGGCCTGACGTAATCCTGAGTTTCGATGATGGTCCTGCACGGCTTCCGTACGTTTGGTCTTCCAAGCAGTTCAAGCTGCCCGAAATGCGTAATCTGGGTGCCGCCCGTATCAAGTCTGACGTAGGTGTGGTAATGTCTTTACAGGTGAACGGCGACGAGCT
>SL_3KL_010_SEDDRAFT_10002972_pt1 | contig 15463 bp, 7 predicted proteins | sample SodLakKL_010_SED_2_FD_10381 | JGI IMG/M metagenome (IMG submission 10381)
AGTTCACAACAATACTGGCAATGGCACTGACCGCCTACACCATGGTCGGCGCCGGACTGACGCCGGCTTTGCTGGCAACATTTCTGTGGAAGCGCGTAACGGTGGCAGGTGGAGTTGCCTCTATAGCCACAGGTATGGGTGTGACATTGCTGATAACAATTGCAAATATCATCCTGACTAACTTAACCGGCTCACTACTGCTTGACGAACAGTACATTATTTTACCGGCAATAGGTAGTTCCATATTAGTTTTGGTTGTAGTGTCTCTGCTTTCACCTCCCGATCCAAAAGCAAAGTGGGAACCATTTTACACAGAGGAGGCATCCCTTGCCGATGCAATAAAAGAGACAACTGGAGAAGAATAAATAACCGGCAGGGACCAAGCCAGAGAACACGGCAGGGTAACCATTGCGGCTATTTAGAGGCCCTCTATAAAGTCAGTGTCTGAACCATAAAGTCACAGACACTATTTAGTTACTCTTACAGTAGCCGTCCTTCCTGCAGAGGGATCGCTTTCTGAGACAACTATGAGTGTTATCACCGCGCTGTGATCAGCTCGGGCACTCCTGTTTATATAGACTGGTATCTCAACCTCCTGCCCTGCTTTGGCAGCGACAATCTCACTCATCAGCACTGCCTCCCATCCCTCACCGGCAGTTTCGACGGTAACCCTGTAAATATCATTACTGAGATATTGGTTTACATCTCCTGAAGGGTGAATATCGGGAGAATAATCTGCAGGTGCGTCACTGTTTTTCAATGTGATAATTGTCTTTCCCGCACTGCCTCCAACCCTAAGGCTGGATTGGGCTTCCAGGTCAAAACTCCTGGCGCGTTCCCGCTTCCCGTCCAGCGACCTTACCCCCACTTTATAGGAGAGTATTCCTTCCCGGTTTTTATCAATATCAACAATATAAAAATGGAGCCTGTTGGGATAATCGATATACTCAAACTCGCTTCCCGAATTAAGGCCGGCATGGAACAGCGCGTTGTTCAGCTGCCGGTAATCGGCAATTGTCCTCATAACGGGGGTGCCGTCGGGCCTTTTGAAATCGACCTGGTTCATGTCACCCGGATTGGCATCTATAACCCAGTTAAACAGGTTGAAGGAATTCGGTCCCCCGCTCCGCCCCTCCTCATCCTTGTTCATAGCCAGCAGAACCCCGTTGTCCGGACAGAAGGAGTCGTATCCGATACGTTGAACCACCTCCATTGAGTAGAAGTTATACTCAGGCACTCCCGGAGAGAGCGGATCGTAAGCCGGATCGGATGGTGGTGTCCTGTCATGAGGTTCCTCCCCGTCCAGCCTTACCACCACTCCCCCGAAACTCCCGGGTAGGGGCTCAACAGCCCTGGCAGTAACACTGGCAACAACCGGTCCTGTTTGTGCAAGGCCGTCACGGCTTAGTGTGAGGACCTCACCGTCAGAAACGAAATCAATCACCATCCTGTTTCTCAGCATCAGTCCTGCAGGCATAGCCGCTCCTGCAATTGGAGGTACCACCCACCGCATGTGCGGCCCCCCGGGTCCGTTAAAAGATCCCCTGTCCATCATATCCCACGGACCCGAACCTACCCGGCGGTAAGGCTCTACATATGGATTATTATTATTATCACCTATCCTGAACGCATGGTGGCCCAGCTCATGAGTGATGGTACCGGAGTTCTCCCCCTGGCGCATCGACGACAGTCCCCATTGCATCTGTGCAGCCTTCCATGATGTCCACGGAACATAACGCGTGGGAGCCCACCGTGGTTTGTCCGGATTGGGATTACCCCACTCGGGCGGGATGTCATCTTTGGTCTGAAACTTCATTTCGCCAAACTCCTGCCACACACCGGTTTCATCATAACCGGCATAAATGCGCAGGACAGCATCATAATCACCCTTTATATCTCCCGCATCTGCCAGCCACATAGAATCGACATCCGGTTCCATGCGGTAGTTCACCACACTGCCGTCTGGGGTATACTCATTCTGTCCCCATTCACTCAGTCCGTACTGCCAGAGATTTTTCGGCATCTCATACGGGCCGTATGGATCCAGAGCCGTTATACCGAATTTTCCCCTCGACTGCTCCATCCAGTAACCGTTTATTGTCTGCCCCTTATTGACCTCCCCGGGCTTGAAGAAAAAGTCAGAATAGAACTGAGGTATCTCTTCTCTCTTTACCGGGTTGATCTGCGGATTTCCAAACATATCGGAATATCTGGGCATGGTCATTACAAATGGCTGATCAGGAAAATCAACCGCAACCAGTGCTATCCGGAATCCACGCTCCGGAACAAGATCAGGATCGGCCCACTCTTTTCCGGGTATCGGCCTGTAATCATCCCATGTCATATCATCCTGGTCCTGTACCATTTGCCGATCAAGAGGACCGGGCAAAGAAACCACCGTATGTGTAAGTTCAACTTTAGTCTCCCGGTGTTCGAGAGGAATTACATAAGCCTCCCGTTCATAATGAAAAGAACCTGGGGGTTTATATGTTCCGACCCCTTCTCTCAGGGCAGGCTGCTCGATCCGTAACCTTGCATGTTGTGTATTCAGGGTGGCTGGTTCAAGAAAAACCGTCACACTTTTATCGCTTTTATTATAATCCACCCTGCTGAATTGTCCGGCATCAAGCGTCAGAAACAGTCCCATATCCCCCAGATAAACCCGCGATCGTGAAGCACTAGTCGGTGTGACAGTTATCACCGGGCCTTCCCGTGATGACTCACCGCTGAAAGAAAGAAGTCCGAACTCCCTGTCATCCAACACATAGGTAGCCGAATTCATCGAATAGCCAAAAAAACCCGGACCATAGTCCCCGTTTATACCATCAATATCGAGTGTTGAAGGGAAGGAGTGGAATGCAGCCGGTGCAAACCCCTCCCGTGTGATGTTGGCCAGGGCACCCATCGCACCGGCATGTCCGACCCTCAAAAGATAAAGGTCGTCGGGATTTTCGCGGTATTCAGACAATACTGGGGTAGCGTTAAGGGCTGATCCGTAATGGTGGATCTGGCGCTCTATCCTCCTCAGTTTACCGGCATACACAAAATCCCAGTACCTGCGGGCGCTGCCGTTATACCCCCAGTGCGGAACGGTGGGCATGTATGCAAGGATGGCATCCAGTGTGACCAGTGCCTTGTCATGATAACCGAAATATTTTGACCAGGCATACACCTCCTCCTGGCCGGTCGAATCCCACGGCATCTCGCTGCCAAAAGGATAGGACAACGATTCCCACAGGTCGGCACGCTCCTTCATTACAGCTTCCAACTCTTCCGCAAGGTCAGTCATTCCCTCCCTGTGCAGATCAAGGAGTATCATCAAAAAGACGGTCCCCTCCATCTGTCCGAACCGTGCATAATAAGGAGCCTGCTCTACCATTGCAATTGCCGTCCGGCATGCATTCTCCAGGTACCAGTCCCACGACATCTCAGGTATATACCCGTCATGGTTTCTTGATAAACGGTAAAACACCCAGTGGGCAGCCGCCACATGGGGATAGTTGTAGGAGCGGACCGTCGACTCAGCCTCCTCCCTGCTCCATGCGGCCCATGAATTATAATTTATATGGTTGCTGTAGGTTCCCGGTGGCATCTCATCCGGCTCATAAAAAAACAGGCTCTTTCTCACCCCGTATTTTTTTTCACCCTCATTGTACTGGATACCTCCCCAGAGTGTCTCATGGTAGAAGCGCCTTATCTTTTCCAGCTCATCCTTTTCCGGCAGCAGTAGCTGTTTCATCATTGCCGCCAGCCATGAACCGGCTCCCCCCTCATCACTCAGTCCCCCGATCCACGCCCTCCCATCTTCCAGAACCGGGCTCATTGTCTCATAATCAAATGTTATTACCGAGGGACTCCGTCCGAACGGGTCGGCGGGGTTTTCATACCATTGCTCATTGGTAAGGAATCGCCCGAGATCCGATACCACGTCTTTCTCCGGCTTTATCACTTTATAATTTATACTCTGCCGTAACCCGTTTTCGTAGGTAAGAGTCAACCTTGCGCGACCCCACTTTTTGCCTGTCACATTAAATCTCTTCCAGCCATTGGGTGCGGGATCATCTTCCTCAACAGAAAGGGATCCGGGCGGATCGACATCGACCGACAGTACCCTTTCGTGGTAATTTACAAACAACCTGTATTCCGAACCTTCCGGAAGAACATAGCCGGGAATACCTACAGCAACGGGCCTTTCGTTTTCGGCAAGCGTCTGCTCTAGATTCCGCAGCGATTCAGCCAGGATGAATCTAAAACCGTAGCTGACCGACTCGCCCGGATCCAGCCTGGCCGATGTAGGCCTGTTCCATGGCGCCGCGTCACTCCACTCATCAGCGGCATGAGCCTTACTGTGAACCATCCATTCATGAAACCCTTCAAATGTCACGCCCCTCGGCGTAGGATCATCCAGCAGGGGATTCCACGCCTCAAACGATGTATTACCATGAGGCACAACAAGCAATACCTTTCCCCGTCCATGAAGAGGCGATACTTGCAGGTATCCCGCATCCATTCCTATATAGGGGTCAAAAAACACACAGGATGCGTGGGCCTCATCGAGCGATTTACCATAGAGAATATTATTGAATACCATAGGAAAACCAAGTGAACCTATCTCAACCGGCAGCCTGCCGTTATTTGTAAGCTCAAACCGTAGTACCGGTGTCCCTTCTTCGGTCTCCCAGTATCTCCTTACACGGAGGGGAATATCTTCCGGAAGGGTATTTGCAAGATCGGACGCAGCAAGTACATTTCCTCCGGCACTGATCGCCTCCACGGGCACTCTGTCGGCAGCTGTCGAATACCGCTTCCACTCACCCGAATCGCCGGTCCTCAACCTCATTGTGATATCGCCCGTATGATACATGTTGTTTTTGCTGCGCAGTTCAAGATGATCTGAAGGCGTGAAATCAAAACCCCCGTCACCGGCAGTTATAAGCCCCGCCATAGTCTGCGATGCATCCACCAGCCTGAGTACAAGCCCGCCGGCAGCAAACTCCCTGAACCCCTGATCAAGTACCAGATTCTCCGGTTCACCGGCAATACTCTCCCACGGCGACTGACCCGATGATTTCGAAGAAATTAAAAACAGGAGCCAGATAAAAATTAAAGACCTCTTTATGGTCCTGTCAACAGAAAAACAGACTGAACTCTTAAAATTGATCATCTCTGAAGAATATAGTTATCAAGTGAACTAAATTATCCTTTCGTTCCTGTTTCCGATGAGCTTATAATAACCATTCACCGGCAAATTATTTCCTTACCGTACGTACCCCGTAAACCACTTCCCCTGTCTGCTATGCTCAGCATTTTAGAATTAAGCAGATTACCTGTCAATTATGCTTTTAAATGAAATCTTTTCGGCAGCCTTTCCGCTAGTCTGTCTATTCCCTGTTCCAGTTTGGAGTCTCATGATCCAGCAGGTGCCGGACAAAAAAATCTCTCTTCTGCCTTTCCCCGTATCTTCCCCCTGACCCGTGTCCCTGTCCCGGAAACATCATAAACTCAAAGTCCTTACCTGCCTTTATCAGGGCATTTACAACCTGCAGGGTGGAAGCAGGATCAACATTATTATCCAGCTCGCCGACGGTCAGTAACAGCTTACCTTCCAGTTTGTGGGCATTTACCACGTTTGACGACTCCTCGTAGTGTGGCCCTGCCGGATAGCCCATCCACTGTTCATTCCACCATATCTTGTCCATCCNGTTGTCATGGCAACCTACTGAAGCCACTGCTGCCTTATANAATTCNGGATGGAACAGTAANGCTCCCATTGCATTTTGTCCGCCGGCCGATCCACCAAAAATTCCCACCCGCTCCGTATCCATATAAGGATACTTTTCAGCAGCCGCCTCAATCCATAATATCCGGTCGGGAAAGCCTGCATCTTTGAGATTTTGCCAGCACACATCATGAAAGGCCTTCGAGCGGTGGGATGTTCCCATTCCGTCAATCTGTACAATAATAAACCCAAGTTCGGCAAGTCCCGAGAAATTTCCAAAATGTGGCCTGAATGTTTTTGGTACATGTGCAGAATGGGGACCGGCATAGATGGCTTCTATCACCGGATAGCTCTTCGAGGGATCGAAATTGGAGGGCCTGTATATGTTGCCCCAAATATCGGTTTTCCCGTCCCTTCCCTTTGCGATAAAAACTTCAGGGGAATTCCATCCCTTGTCAAGCAGGTCGGAGATATCAGCCTCCTCAAGCTCCATCAGAATCTTTCCGCCGGCCGACTCCCTGAGCACAGCCACCGGAGGCAAATCTATTCGCGAATAATTATCCACAAAATATTTATAATCGCTGGAAAAGGTTGCCGAGTGATTGGCTGATTCAGGAGTCAGTTCAATCAGGTCGTCACCATCAAAACCCACCCGGTAATACCTTACCAGGTAGGGATCCTCACCCGGGTGCCTGCCTGCTCCCCTGAATATTATGTACCGGCTGCTGTCATTTACATGGTCTACCCCCCTTACCACCCAGTCACCCGAAGTTATCCGGTTTTTNACTCTGCCCGTATCTCCATCCAGCAGGTANAGGTGGTTCCATCCGTCCCGTTCGGAGGCCCAGATGATCTCACGCCCGTCATCAACATCATGGCGAAACCTTTTTCCGCTGTAATCAATAAAAGTGTCACTCCTCTCGTCTATCAGTACCTTTACCCTGCCGTCAACGGCATCTACCTCAACCACCTGGTAAACCTGGTGCCCTCTTTGATTGAATTCAAATGTGAATGCCCGGCTGTCTTCCCGCCACTGTGGCGCAGAGACACGAAACTGATGTTCAAACGGACCTGTGTCAACAGGGATCTGTTTTTTATCCTCAATGCTGAACAGTGATGGTTTTCTTATCTGAAGGGCATCACCGGGTTTGAGATATTCGGTTTTATGCAATTTAGGTTGCAGCTGATCCTCCGGTGAAGACTCCACAAAATAGATATACTTTTTTGTATGTGGCCGGATTTTGTTAACTGCAAGATTCCTCGAATCGGGCGACCATTGCAGGTAGGTGGAGTAATACTCACCCTCTGACCCGTCAAAAGACAACTGATAAGTCTCTTCGTCGTCCCGGTTTCTGATATGTACATTGTAATTCCTTATAAAGGCAACCCATACACTATCGGGAGATATTACGGGATCCCTCCCCATTTCATCGTCACTCTCTCCCCAGTATCTCCGCTCGCGGGTGTCAGGCTGCAGCCTCTCCACCAATTGCAGATCATAACTTTCAAGGTCAAGTTTCCATTTAACCGAATCGGCAACAAACTCCATTTTTTTGATATCATCATCAAAGGTAACAGACCGGAGCGGGAGCCGGTAGGGCTTGTAGGATTTCGGTGACTCGCTGTTAAGGAGGTCGCAAAGCTTCTGCTGATCAAACGCTTCCCTTTTCTCACCAGCAGTTGCATCAACAATAAAATATTCGGTGCCGTTCCTGGTCTTCACCTCATACCAGAACTTGTATGTATCACCTATCCAACTGGCAGATACACCGGCATGGTAAACCAGGTTGCTGAATTGCTGTGTTGAATCGGCACGCCGGTAATCGTCTCTCGTAAGCTGCGCAGACAGGCAGGAACAGATCAAAACCAGCGCTGCAGAAAATAAAATTTTCCTGGTTATATTTATAACCGCAGAGGTGGTGAATAATAGCGCATACATAGTGAAAGGTTTTTGATAAAGGTTTAATGAACGGTTCATGTGTATAAAGTATGGTTATCAGTCTATTTAACAATATTTTACAGCTGCAATTACCAGGCTTCAGAACGTATAGCTTCAACCTCCTGAATAGTTTTGGGCTTATTTTTACCCAATAAACGGGCACCATTTACTGTCATCACAAAATCCTCCTCATTTCTGATTCCACCGAAATTACGATAACTGTTTACCTTGTCCCAGTTGATAAATTCATTAAATTTTTTCTGTGAACGCCACAAATCAATTAATTCAGGAATAAAATAGATTCCCGGCTCAATGGTGAATACATGCCCTGGCTGTAATGGTTTTGATAATCTCAATGATTTCAAACCGAATTGCGTACTTTTTGGCTGGCCATCGTAACCCACCCATACTTCACCAAGGTCTTCCATGTCATGGACATCCAGTCCCATCATGTGACCGGTACCACAGGGGAAAAACAGGGCATGGGCACCTGCATCATACGCCTCATTAGTATTTCCTTTTGTGAATCCCATTGCCTTCAATCCTTCAAAAATGGTTCTGCAGGCTGCAAAGTGGGCATTCCTGAAAGGAATTCCCACCCCAAGAGCATCAATGGCGGACTGGTGGGCATCAAGAGTCAAGTTGTAAATCTCTTTTTGTTCGGAAGTAAACTTTTCGCTCACCGGGATGGTACTTGAGAGGTCCCCGGCATATGACATCTTGTTTTCAAACCCGGCATCAATTAAAAACAGGTCGCCTTCCTTAATTACATTTCCATGGTAATGATTATGAAGAGTCTGCCCGTTTATGGTGGCAATTATGGGAAATGAGATATTTCCTCCGGATGCTATGGCAATTTTATGGATTTCAGCGGTTACTTGTGCCTCCGTCATCCCATGCTTTGCATATTTCATGGCTGCAATATGCATATCTACAGAAATATCCACAGCCTGATTTAGTTCTGCTATCTCTTCTTCGGTTTTAAACTCACGCTGGTTAACCACTGCCCTTACCAGATCAACCGAAAATCTGGCAGATAGTTCGCCGGGAGAAATACCTGTCAACTCCTGCAATTTAATTTTGTTTTCGGGACGATACAAGGGCAAGAAATGAATTTGCCGCCTCTTCTTTATTGCTTCTTCCAGGATGGATGCAAGTTTAGCTGCAGGGAGCACATTTTCAATACCACATTTTTCTGCCTTTACAGCAATGGTTGGTTGCGGCCCCATCCAAACATAATCTTCGACAGAATATTCATCCCCGAAAATAATTTCACTGTCGTTTTCAATATCCAGGATAGCAACCAAACCGGGACGCTGAATACCAAAATAATAGAGAAAAGTGCTGTCCTGCCTGAAATGATAAGGATTGTCAGGATAATTCATTGGTGACTCTTCGTTACCAAAGAACAGAATCAACCCTTTGCCCAACTTTTCCTTTAATACTCTTCTTCTTTCGATGTAAGTTTTTTGAGCAAACATTGTCTTAATTATTAACTTGTTATTCACTAAGTTGGGTTATAGGTGTAAGCAAAAGGTTTCTGAACTCGACCTCAGACCCTTCAGCCTGAAGGGCAATCTGACCCTTAGTCACAGTGGCATTAAATCCGTAGTTAACCAGATCGTCATTAACCCATACCTTCACCTCATCCTCAAGGCACTCTATCACCATTGTATTCCATTCTCCCACCGGATTTTCAGAGTCATCGGTCAGGTTAGTAATGCGGCGTCTGTCACCTTCGGTAACACCCCACTCTTCTTTAGGCCCGCGACGGGCTTCCATATCGGGTACTTCAATATCCTCACCAATGACCCAGAAGTCGCCTGCATTACGATGCAACATTTGAACTTCAATGGACGCGGGAAACATATCATACAGTACCCGGGGAGTTGAAGAATGAACTAAAACTCCGCAATTGCCGGGTTCTCCGGGAAAACGGTATTCCAGTTCGAGCCGGTAGTCCTGATATACCGCATCGGTAATCAGGTGCCCGAGAGGTCGGCCCAGGGTCACCAATAAACTATCTCGCACAATAAAAGGATCGGGTAATTCAGGATCGTCGTCCATTGCCGGTACATCCATATGCCAGCCTGTGAGGTCCCGGCCGTTGAAAAGACTAATGGTTTCCGGTTCTCTTTCACAACCAATAAATGACATGTACACTAATGCAAATGCCATAACTATATGTATCCTTCTCAAAAATCTCATATTCTTTAATTTTATATTATGATAACACTTATATTCCTCATAATCTATCCATTGCTGGGTTTATATATTAATTACGCTGTCTTTCCAAATGAATATCTAAAATATCCTGAGTCAGTTCGTCTGAATCACCATAATCTTCACGTATTTCTTCAAGCCTTTTATGCATCATAGCCTGGACTTCCGCATAGGCCGGATCATCGTAAACGCTCCGCATCTCATTGGGATCTTCATGGAGGTCATACATCTCCCACTCCCGGGCTGCTGTACCCCTGCCGTGGTAGTCATCAAAAAAGTTTTCGGGAAAATCAAATACGTGATCCTCTAAATAATCAAGGTATTCAATATCAGGCATCCAGCAACGGTGAGGCGCCTTGGTGTGATAATTTACGGCAAAAGGCTTGCTCCTGTCCCAATCATTATCGAGCCAGTCAACCACAAAACCTGGAATTATCCATTCACAGTGACCTTCAAACTGCAATCTTTCTTCTCCATTCTTAATAAATTCAGGATTGTAATAACTACCCTGACCTGGCAATGTCATAGAGTAGTCGTATCCCTGTGGGGCACCGGCAAGATGTATCTTCCCGATCAGTGCCGTCTGATAACCCGCTTGCTGCAGCAATTTAGGATAAGTTTGCTGATCCCAGTCAAATGGATTCGAATTGTCAACCTTGCCGTTCATATGACTGTATTTGCCCGTAAGCATAACAGCACGGCTTGGAGCACAGATAGAATTAGTGACGAAACTCTGCATGAAAATGGCACCTTCCCGTGCAAGGCGATCCATATTGGGAAAAAGTACCGAATCAAGCATACCTTTCCCGTAAGCGTGCAATGCCTGCTGGGTATGGTCATCGGTCATGATAAAAAGAATATTGGGTTGCTGTTCTTCTGTTTTGTCATTACACCCGGATGCAATCCCGGCTCCGAGGGTCAGGAATGCAACTGTTTTTGATAAATTGTAATTCATAATATTTGTTTTTAAACGGTTTGGTTTCTATCAAATTGCATAATAATTGTTCCTGAGTTATAAGTATAAAGTTCCGGTTAAATAAATTATCAAATAGTAAAAATCATATTTGGTCAGTTAACCAAAAATCTCTCCTCAAACTCATCAGCTAAGGGGTCTCCGGTTCTGCTCATCTGCTGATAAAGCAGATTTTTCAATCTTTCCTTCTCCTCAGTGTGAGCCGGATCGTCAATCAGGTTAACAAGACCATCAGGGTCAGACCGGTAATTGTATAATTCCTCAGGAACCCTGTATACATACATATCCAGGCGTTCTGCAACCTGCTCATCATAAGGAGCAGCTTCCCTCATAGCCCTGAATGTCCGTCCGCTTGCGGCATCACCCCGTATCTCATGTTCTCCGTCGCTCCAGAAATTTACAATATATCCATACCTCTCCTCCTGTATGCTTCGCATGGAATAGTCAATCCTGGCAAAAATCTCGTGAAACTGCGTAAAAACCATATCCCTGTTATTCTGACTTTTCCCCTCCAGCAACGGCAGGAAAGATCTTCCATCCATATCCGGAACAAGAGGCAGGCGCAATGCATGAAGGATCGTTGGCATAAAATCGATAGTCGAAATAAAATGAGTAGTATCAACGCTACCCTCTTCAATTTTACCGGGCCATCTTACGATCCAGGGTGTTTTATTGCTGTTGAGATAAACATTGGACTTTGCAAAAGGAAGAGGCATCCCATGATCACTGATGAACATCACAATGGTATTATCACTCAGTCCGGAATCATCGAGCGCCTGCAAAACTGCGCCAACAACTTCATCCATACGGTATACAGATGTATAGTATTCTGCTATTTCCAGCCTGATTTCAGGCAGGTCGGGAAGAAAACCGGGAACAGTTACTTCTTCAGGAAGAATTTCTCTCCTGAAAACAGGAAGGTCTTCACCCCATGCTCTCATCTCCTGCTCGCTTCCGGCAAAAGGCCTGTGCGGATCATGGGCATTGGCACTCAAAAAGAATGGCCTGTTCTGACTGGCAGCCCGATTAAAAAATTCAAGTGCGAACTCGTAATACAAGTCAGGGCACCTGCCAATACCCAAACCTGAGGCAAGATCACGCTCTGTAACGTAATAATCCCAGCAGTACTTCTCCGTTGGCTGATAGTGTCTCTCCTTACCCATAATGCCATTCAGGTAACCAACCCTGTTTAGTTGTTCCTGCAGGGTGGGGACATCCATATCTATAGGATCAAATCCGAGAGCACCATTGTTGTGCGGGTACCTTCCCGTCATCATTGACTGGCGTACCGGCTGGCAGACAGCAATATTCACATATGCATTGGTGAACATCATACCTTGCCCGGCAAGCCGGTCAAGATTAGGTGAAATATTTTCAACGTCACTGCCATAACAACCAATTGAATTATAGTTCATATCATCGGCCGTTATGAAAAGTACGTTTAGAGGGTCATAGTCGTTAGTTTTGTCCTCTGTCGCAGTATCACCGCATTTCGTGAACAAAACTACATTTAATAAAATAACCAGTGTTTTTTTGTTTGTTAATTTGTCAGTCATTATTTTATAATATACAGGCTTTTTCCTTTGGATTGCATAAGCCGGTAAAGTTGACATTACAGATTCTATTTTGGTCCGGGCGGAAGTTTACTTTTCCAGAACCGGTACTTAGATTTACGAAGGTGATAGGTAGTGTTTTCCCGTTCACGTATACCATGCGCTCTCATTGGATATGCAAGCATGTCAAACATTTTACCGTGTTTTATAAGTTCGTCAACCAGCATTTCTAAACTCTGATAGTGCACATTATCATCGGCAGTCCCGTGAATGAGAAACACTTCTCCCTCAAGTCCGGCGGCATGTGTAATAGGTGAACCATATTTGTATCCATCAGGGTTACCCTGGGGCAACCCCATATATCTTTCCTGATATACGGTATTGTATAGTTTCTGGTGAGATACAAATGCCAGGGCAATACCGACTTTATAAATATCAGGGTAGCGGAACATGCAGTTAAGGGTCATCTGTCCTCCGCCACTCCATCCCCACATTCCTACCCGATCACGATCAATAAAAGGAAACATTTCAAAGATTCTTTTTGCCGAATTTGCCTGGTCATGACTGGCCAAAATACCTATCTGTCCGTATATACTTTTTCTCCAGTCCCGGCCCCGGGGGGTTCTTGTACCACGGTTGTCAATACTTATCACCAGGTATCCCTTCTGCGCAAGGTACTGGTGCCAGAGATCACCACCACCCCAGTTATCCTGAACCGTGGCTGCGGCAGGTTCTCCATATACATAAAAAATGAGCGGATATTTCTTGCCAGGGTCAAAATCCGGGGGCTTAATCATCCAGGCATCCAGGGTTATATCTTCCAGGTCAATCTTAAAAAACTCTTTGGGAGAAAAGACTATATTCTGCAATGTCTCCCTGGCCGAACGATTGTCTTCAAAAATGTGGAATTGACGGTGATCAGGCAGGGAAACAAGAGAGGTTACAGGTGGTGTTGTGGTATTTTCAAAGGTATGAATCGCAAGAGAAGCATCAGGCGATATTTCATATCTGTGCTGCCCTTCCATATTCCGGGGACTGATTTTTTCGGGATTTCCCCGGCCATCCAGACGGCTTCGGAAAAGATATCGCCGTGTAAAATTATCTGGTGATGCAATATAATAAACGTATCCTCCACTGATATCGATACGCTGAATGCTTATTACATCAAACTCCCCCTGTGTAATAGGCTGAATACTTGTTCCATCGCGGGAAACAAGGTATAAGTGACGCCATCCGTCACGCTCACTGGTCCATGTAAAGGCACTTGCATCTTCCAGCCATGCAATATTGTCGTGTACCTCAACCCATGCCTCATCAGTTTCGGTCATAATCAGGTTAATATTCATTGTCTGCACATTACCGACCCAGACCCTGTTCCTGTTTTGCAGGCGATTCATCTGCTGTATCATCAACTCGTTGGAACCTGGGATAAAATCCATCCTTATCAGATAGTTATCTCTGGGGTCACCGGTAATTTGGAACCACCTTGTATCACCTCCGGTTGATGGTATAACCCCGACTCTTACAGCCGAGTTGGCAGTACCGGCTTTAGGGTATGGCAAGGGGATCAAAGTAGGATAGATAGAGTCTATATTGTTAATCATATAGAAGGTTCCGGTGCCTTCAGTATCTGAATGCCAGTAGGCGATATATTTGCCGTCAGGGCTCCACCGGAAACCGTCTCTGATGCCCCAATCTTCTTCATAGACCCAGTCAAAAGTTCCGTTAATAAACCGGTCGCCACCATCGAAAGTGAGTTGTGTGATATGAAACGTGGAAAGATCTTCAACATAAATATTATGTTTACTCACATAGGCCACCCGTGATCCGTCAGGAGAAAACTTTGCGAACATAAGTGACGAAGGTTCAAGCCCATTGCCCAGTTGTTCCAATTTACCGTTGGTAATATCCAGAATCCAGTAATCTCCTCTTGTATGGAACCTCCAGACCCTGACAGTATTGGTGAAAATTAACATCTTTTTATTATCTTCCGACCAGGAAAACCCGGATACTCTTAATGGGTCTGTTTCTCCTTCAGGTATAAGCTCCTCCGATCCTACAATCACATTACGGCTGCCATTTACGGGATCATAATGAACCAGATCCTGCCCGCGTGTTTCTTCACTTTCTTCCAAAACCACATAGCCGGTTTCATCGGGCATCCAGTGGATTGTGGGGGCCCCTCGTGTTGGGAGAATATTTTCTTTATAGATATCTTCAAGAGTAAGCGATTTTTTTCTATTCTGCTGTGCTGTAATAGCCAGTGAAAAAAATAGTGTTATTAATAAAAGGGAGATCTTTTTGTTCATATAAATGAATTTTTATGTTTACAAACCATTATATAAAAGTATGGGATTAATAGGGGGCCAGACCATTAAATAAAATCATTATTACGAGAAAGATTCTATTTTACAACTTATAATCAACATATTAAGGAATAAATATAAAAGTTTTTTGCAAATTATTACAATAATAAAATTAGGTGTAATTTACATTTATCCTGCAAAAACAAAAAGTCATAATTTTGTTCAAAATTTACAAAATCATGATTTACAGGATGAATCGCTTCGCTTTAACTTATCTTATTTAATTTAAGCAGTTCATTTATCATTTATAAAACTGTTTGATAAACAGATAAATTAGCTTTTCAATCTGTTGAATCCTCATGATTTGGACTTAACGTTTAGTCAAATTGACTGAAAAATATTTAATGCATATTTGTGCTGTAATATCATAAATATTGACTATAATGCCATCAATATTGACTATAATTCTAATTAATTATTCAATTAAGGTATGAGATTTTTTGACCATAAAAGTATTATTGATAATATAGCTATTCAGGAATGGGTAGATGCAATGATAATGGCAATTTCCACCAGCAATTCTGATAAGTATAACATGCCAAAAAGAATGCACATTGATTATAATGAGAATACTTTTCTGCTTATGCCTTGTATAACTGATGATTACTGGTGTACCAAATTAGTTTCTTTTTGTCCTGAAAATAAAAAATCCGGGCTTCCCTCTATCCATGGAATACTTGTTTTGACAAG
>SL_3KL_010_SEDDRAFT_10002973_pt1 | contig 15462 bp, 9 predicted proteins | sample SodLakKL_010_SED_2_FD_10381 | JGI IMG/M metagenome (IMG submission 10381)
TATGGGCTTCCACCATCGCTTCATGGTCATCCTCCCGGCACATCTTTTTCAGGAACGATCTTTTAGATTCCACCAGAAAATTATCGTCTCCACGGTGCACGGCCCAGAAAACATCCAGATAAACTTCACCCCCACGTCTGCCATCAAAACGAAAAACGTTCACGGTTACCCGGTAATCTGGTTTCACCACTCCCGACCATGGGAATACAAACACATGGTCTGTGGCCAGCAACCAGGAAAGGTTACGGGCCAGAACCCGACTGATGCTATCTTTCAGAGGCTCAGCCCACCGGTGATACTCTTCAATAAATATTTCATTTCCTTCAGAGCGTGTTACAATCTGGGGGCGGTTCAAATATTCCGGAATTTTCACCGGACCAACACCTATGGCCGGCATGTTATTTTTATTGATGCCTTCCGGGAAAATCTTTTCATAAGCCGGCGAATCAACCAGATCGTTCAGCAAAAAAGTTTGGGGCGGTTTACTGGGTCGTCCCATGCATCCCGCCAAAGTAAGCATGAGCAAAAAAATCAAACCTGCTTTGACAAATTTTATTGAAAATAGGGAAAATCGATTCATTCCCGCTCCTTTCAGGGTCTCTTTCCGCGCACCAGGGCTTCAGGGTGCTGTTGCAGGTAATCGGCCAGAACACGCATGGAGCGTGATGCTGCAGCCACCTCGGATAGAACATCCTGAAGCTGATACATGACAGGAGAGTCTCCATGAAACGCGTCTTCAAATGTTTTGACAGTCACATGCGTTTGATCCAGAGTCTCACGGGCGACCATGATGGTTTCCTCCAGTCCCGCCATGACAGATGGCAAGCGGGTATCTGCGACCCTGGCCACGCTATGAACTGTTTCAACTGCAGATGCGAGGCTATCGGAAAGTGTGGCCATTTTCCCGGTTAACTCCTGCGTATTTTGGCGAAACTCTTGCAATGTCAGTTTACCTTCACTCAAAAACGGCTCCAAATGTTCCTCAACGGTTCTTACCAGCACATTCATCCCCTCAAGAGTATGGCTGAGATTTCTAAGGGAATCCTTGAAATAGGGAGAATCAACAAATTCTCCAATATTTTCAGCGATGTTTGTAATCTGGTGAAGCAATTCCTCAATAGGCATCTTATCGAATCTTCGTAAAAAATCTTCCAAATCCGAAGGCACCGTCGGAATTTCCGGATAGTCCTCTATGGTACCGATAATTCTTTCGGGTGTTTCCGGCCTAAAATCAAGCTCTACCATTAATAAGCCGGTGACGAAACTTTGTATCGCCAATTGGGCCCGAAGACCTCTTTCGATCAAACGGTCCACATCCAACTCCGCAGCCCGCCGGTCCTTTCCCACAAGAGATAATCGAGCCGGTTCAATTTCGAAAAATACAGGAATTCTATATATCACGTCTTCTTCATCGATACGCAGTTGAATGTCGGTTACCGATCCCACATTGACCCCTCGAAACGCCACGGGAGCACCGGTATTCAACCCCTTAACCGAACTGTCAAAAAATGCGACCCATGTTTGCTTCTCCCGGAACATTCCGACACCCAGCACAGTAAATGCAGTCAAAGCAAGAACCAATGCACCTATCACGAATAATCCGATCATCGTGGGTTTCATGTTTTTTTTCATGAGTAAAATACAACCTTTATGTGTAGTCCTACCGGCTTGTTACCGGCTTTTTTTTATCCGATTTTCCCCGGGTGAGAAAATTTATGACCCGGGCATCAGACGACTCCCTGAGCAACTGATCCGGATTGCCTTTTGCAATCATGGTTTTTGTATCGGCATCCAGATAAACCGAATCGTCACCAATGGCAAAAATACTGGCCAGTTCATGGGTAACCACTATGATGGTTGCTCCCAGGCTTTCGCGCATCTCCAGTATCAAATCATCCATAAGTCGGGCATTGACAGGATCCAAACCGGCTGAGGGTTCATCAAAGAAGAGGACTTCAGGATCCAGGGCGATGGCCCGGGCAAAGGCCGCTCTTTTTCTCATACCTCCGCTGATATCGGACGGATAAAAATCTTCATATCCTCCAAGCCCCACAAGGGAGAGCTTTATTGAAACAAGGTCTTTGATATCTGATTTACTGAGATCGGAATATTCCATCAAAGGAAGCGACACATTTTCCTCAAGGGTCATGGAGCTCCACAATGCGCCACTTTGATAAAGAATACCGGAGCGCCGCATAATTAAATCACGTTCTTCCGGCTCGCAATCCCAGAAGCTGACACCTTCATATAGTACTTTACCCTGGATAGGCTCCATCAAGCCGATCAAATGTTTTAAAAGGGTGCTTTTGCCGCAACCGCTGCCACCCATGATGATAAAAATCTCTCCTTTGTGGATCGTAAAATTTAGATCTTTTTGTATAACAAAATTTCCATAGGCCATTTCAAGATCCACCACCGAAATATAACTTTTTTTCCCGTTCATTTAATTTTTTTCATCGAGTGTTACAAATCCAGCATACTTGTGATAACCGTGACCAATGCATCGGCAACAATGATCCAGACAATGGCCGTAACCACCGCCGAAGTAGCCGCAAGCCCGACAGCAGCAGCGCTACGTCCGCACTGCATGCCTCTGAGACACCCGGCCAGGGCCACAAGTACTCCAAAGATGATACTTTTTATAAATCCGATAGTAAAATCGGTGATGGAGACCGCCATTGTGGTCTGGTGATAATACTGGATCCATGGAATATCCAACATCCACACCCCTACAAAGGCACCCCCCATAATTCCCAGAAAATTAGAGTAAAGAAACAGCAGGGGCATCATCAGCATGAGCGCCACCATTCTCGGCAATACAAGAAACTCCATGGGTGAAATACCGAAAGTGCGGAATGCATCGATTTCCTCGCTGGCCTGCATGGTCCCCAACTGAGCAGCGAAAGCAGCACCTGTGCGCCCCGCCATAATGATCCCTGTCATCATGGCCGCCATTTCCCGTGTCATGGCCAGCCCCACAAGATCTGCAACAAAAATTTGAGCGCCAAACATTCGCAATTGAACGGCTCCCACAAAAGCAAAGATGAGCCCCACGAGAATGCTGATAAGAGAAACAATGGGAAGTGCCGCCACACCACATTCATGAATGATGGCAATCAAATCCGAACGGCGCAGCCGTGCTTTTCCACGAAACAGGTTGAAAAAAGCCAGGGATGCCTGCCCAATAAAATCGATTATATTTCCCGTAGCCTTGATCCATTTCATAACCTGCCAGCCGATTTTTTCAAGGACAGGGCTGTGTGACCTTTTTTCTCCGGTTTTTTTCCCGCGATCCACGAAAGCAAGTTTCATCAGGCGCCTGATGCCTTCGGGAAGATCGCCTAAATCGAGTTTGACATTTTTTTCATCACATACCTTTTTCAGCCGATCCAAAAATACGAGAAGGCCGGAATCCCATGCTTCCATATCTTTTGTGCGGACATGAACCTGTTTATAGTCTGATAAAGCCTCCAGCTCCATATGTAGATTCTTGAAAGAGGGAATTTTTCGTGAGATAGTCCATTCGCCGGATAACTCAAGCCTTAAAAGTGTCCCTTCATGTTTTAAAACGATGGATGGCTCCGGAAAATTATTCTTTTGTTTCACTGCAGATAAATAAGGTTCAAGGTTTTTTACGGGCTTTAAAAAAGATCATATGTTTTCAGGCCGCTATTGAATCTGTCACGAAAACTTCCATTTATGAGTTTTCCCAAAACACTAATTCAACGAAACATATTTATATCAAAAACTTACGATTGTCAATGTGGAGAGTGTAAACTAAAGTCATTAAAAACCTTAAAAAATTGTCTTTACAATCCCCACAGAAATTTGATATCCGTTAAGGAAATCCTACAGTTTCTCAGAAAAAATTATTTTTGCTGTTTATTACTCAATAATAAAGTTTTTTTACGTCATACTTGGGGCAACAGGGCACGGGTCTTCGCATCGTTCGTAATGACGGTTATTGAAAAATATTATACTCCAAAACTTAAACATGGAATATTAAGTTTTGTGGCGAAAAGATTAAATATTTGGCGCAATGATCGCAAAAAAGCGCGATCAAAATTTTAACCTTCAACAGAAAGGTCAATATCATGAGTGAGAAAGAACAGTATCAACAGAAACTTCAGGCTCAACTGGATGAGTGGAAAGCAGAAATTGATAAGCTGAAGGCAAAAGCATCCGATGCCAGCGCAGACGCCAAGCTGGAAATGGAAAAACAGATAGAAAATCTTGAAGAAAAGGTTAAGGAGGGTAAAGAAAAGTTATCGGAGCTTTCCGAAGCCAGTGACGATTCCTGGGAAAAGCTAAAGGGAAATATCAGCTCCACCTGGGATTCAATAAAATCTGCCTTCAGCGACGCTGCATCAAAATTCAAAAAAAAATAGTGTTGAAGTGTCATTAAGGGATTTGAAAAAAATTTAAACCATGTGGAGAAATAAACATGAAGAAAATCATAACAATAGTTGCTGTAGCGGCTATCCTTGGTTTAGCTTCCGGGGCCTTTGCACAGCGGGGAATGCAGTGGAAAGGGGGAGGTGGATGGGGTGTCGATTCACCCTACCATAGAATGTATAACCCTCAAACCGTTGAAACCATCACCGGCGAAGTTATTTCCCTTGATATGGTAACACCCATGAAAGGCATGGGCCAGGGTGTTCACATGATGGTGAGAACCGACGAAGAACCGATCTCTGTTCATCTTGGTCCTGCCTGGTACATTGAAAATCAGGATGTACAAATTCTGCCCCATGACGAAGTGGAAGTAACAGGTTCAAGGACCATGTTTCATGGAGTACCAGCACTGATCGCAGCAGAAGTGAAAAAAGAAGATCAGGTCCTGGAACTTCGCGATGAACAAGGTTTTCCCGTCTGGAGTGGATGGAGACGCCGGTAAACAATATTGAGAAGCGAGTTTTCAGTGTGCTTGAGCAAAAAATATCGTATTGCCTCCCCCGGCGGGTATAAGTGACTGGCAATAACCTGAGGGGTGCTTAAACAAGTCCCCCTTTGGCAAAGGGGGATTTAGGGGGATTTAACGAACCTCTCAAATCCCCCCTGTCCCCCCTTTTCAAAAGGGGGGAACGTTTGCAATCATTTTTTACCATCCTCATATCAAGAGGCTTTTCTGCCATATTCCTCTTTAGAAACACTTACGGGCACCCCTTCAAAAGGCGTACGCCGCTTGCTGCGAACAACATTGGCCTCCCGCATCCGTTTGAGCACATCAATGGCATCTTTTTGCCCCTGATACATGCGGCACATGTCTATGGCCATACCGGCAACCTGAGCCAGAGCTTGCACGAAATTGACGTCTTCCAGGGTAAACTCCCAGGGTTCGGCAGTATAAACCCTAAGCGCTCCGAGCAGCCTTCCTCCGACAATGATCGGGACAGAAAGTATAGATGCAATGCCTTCTTTCTGAGCCGCTTCATGGTACTGGATTCTCGGGTCATCGGTGACGTCATAGATAGCCACCGGTCCTTCCTTCAACGAATCGGCTATTGACTGCAGGGCACTGAGAGGACCCTTGTTGAGATATTCATCACTCAACCCAAACGATGCGGCCACCGACAATTCCTGGGTTTTTTTATTAATGAGAAACAGGGCACAGCCCTTGACATCCAAAGCCGTTTTAATTCCATCCACGGTCATCAATACGACCTCCTCAGGATCTCTTGAGTGTGAAATGGCCTTGGTGATACGAATAAAGGTTTCATAATTAATTAGCTGCTTTTTCATGGACGCCCTCCTTTGTTTCATGGGTTGAAAGTTTATTCACGGAACAAAATTTTTACTTTTTTCAGAAAGGCTCTTGATAAAAACAATACGAGAGGTTCCAAAACAGCAGCTGCGGAAGGTCGCAACGGAAAGTATTATAGATCAGCCTTTGTATAACTCGACCGGTTCTCTTTAACAGCACAATTTTGGCAGTTTCATGAGACATTATCTGGTTTATTATGTATAATGATATACAAAAAGCTCAGGAAATTCAACAAAAAAATATGATTCATTGCATGATCTTATTGTTTGGTTTCTGGTGTCAGGTGTCAGGTTTCGGGTTTCGGGTTTCAGGTTTCAGGTTTCGGGTTTCAGGTTTCAGGTTTCGGGTTTCAGGTTTCAGGTTTCGGGTTTCGGGTTTCGGGTTTCAGGTTTCAGGTTTCAGGTTTCGGGTTTCAGGTTTCAGGTTTCGGGTTTCGGGTTTCAGGTATCTGCGATTTGTATTCTCCATATCCTGGCACCTGGCACCCAATATCTAAGGACTCTGCAGCAGAACAAAACTCAGAGGATTTTTCATGCCAGGCCTGTGACAATTTCCATCACCCCAGTTAACGCCTATGCTCAGAGGGAGGGGAGTTTTTGTTACCAGTCATCTGAGGTCCTGATCATTTCCGGTTTTCGGAGCAGGCGGCCTTTTGGGGAAGGTCATGGTCGTAATGGTAGTCTGCAAAGTTTACTTTGAAAAAAGAGGCGTAGAGAGCGGGGCAAAGGCCCAGGGTCAAAATGGTCGAAAAAGCCAGTCCGAAGATAATGATATTGGCAAGGGGACTCCACATGTCACCGCCGCGAAGGGAAAGGGGGATCAGTCCCATTATGGTTGTTGCCGCTGTCATAATGATGGGCCTGAGCCTCTGTTGGGAAGCAAGCACTATGGCGTCCTGCGTTTTGAGACCTTTGCTTCGTTCATCTTCTATGGAGTCAATAAGGATAATGGCATTGTTGATAATAATGCCTGTGAGACTTATAAATCCAAGCAGGGCCATGAAGCCGAAGGGGTCACCTGTCAGAAAAAAGCCCACGACGATTCCTATCATCATGGGAGGTACAGTGAATGCAATGATAAGGGATCTGCGCAAGGAGTTGAATTTTGCCACCAGGGTAAAAAGAATCAAAAGCATTGCAAGAGGCAGGCCTGCATAGATAGATGCTTTGGCCAACTCCCTTTCTTCAACCTCTCCGCCGTACTCAAGGGTGTAGCCACGGGGCCAGTTGTCATCTTTTTGTAAATCCTCAAGAGCAGGACTTATTTCGGCGAGAATTTCGCTTGGGAATCGCCCCGAGATGGTGGCCTTCACCGTCATGTTTCTTTCGGCATTGCGGTGCCATATGTTGCTGGGCTGCCACTCCGGTTTCACCCGGGCCACTTGTGACAAAGGAACGTTGTGTCCTGTGGAGAATGAATAAACGTTGAGATCCCCGATCCTGGCCAATGCACTCTCCCCTGATTCTGTTGACCGGATAACAATGGGTATGAGGTTATCGTCTTTTCGGTATTGAGATACCTCGGTTCCCGAAAACAAAGAGTACAGGGAGTATGCGATCTCCTGGCTGCTTACACCTGCCCGCCTGGCTTTGTCCTGGTTTACATCCACAACCATTTTTTTGGACCATGCTCCCCAATCGTCCCAGATGTCCATCACCCCTTCCGTCCGGTAGAGCACAGAGGAAACCTGATCCCGCAGGCGATAGAGTTGATCCATATCCGGACCTGAGAGACGGATCTGAATAGGGGCACCCACCGGGGGGCCGTGCTCAAGACGCATCACCTCTCCCCTGCTGTCCGGCATGCTCTCGCGTATGAACTTTTCAGTCGCGAGCAAGATACGATCGGCACTTTCCAGCGTTTCGGTATTGATGACCAAAAAGGCATAATTGGGTGTATCCTGCTGGATGTCCAATGGTAAGTACCAACGCGGCCCGCCCGAGCCGATAAAAGATCCGACAGAAACTATACCCTCCTGATTCATGATAAATTCTTCGAGACGCGCCGATCGCTCCGCTGTTACGGTAATATCCGTGCCGTAAGGCTGCCAGAAGTCGATGGTAAACATCTCACGTTCATTTGGCGGAAAAAAGATTTCCGGTACTTTTCGAAAAGCAAATATGGCTGCCAGGGTTAAAATTGTGATCAGAGCAATGGTCAGTGTTTTATTTCTGAGAACATTGAGAAGGAAAAATCGATATACCCGGTAAGGCGTGCCTGAAAAAGATTGAGTAAACTCTTTGACCTTTAAAAAATAATGGCACAGAAAGGGGACGAACGTCATTGAGAGTGCCCAGGAAGACAGAAGCGTCAAGGTGATGACCACAAAGAGGGAAAAGGTGTACTCACCGACATCAGTCCGGGCAGTTGCAATGGGAAGAAACGCGAATATGGTAGTCAAGGATGCCGCAAGCAGAGGAACGGCCAATTCCCGGACCGTCTGTGCTATTGCCATGAGACGCTCTTTGCCTGCAGTCAGACGCACCAGGATTGACTCGCTGACCACAACACTGTTGTCTACGAGAATGCCAAGGGAAATAATCAGGGAGGCAATGGAAACCCGCTGAAGCACGATTCCAAAGGGGTACATGAGCGCTATACTCATCAGCATGGCCATGGGGACCAACAAACCGGCTATAAGGGCGGTGCGAAAACCTGTAAAAACCAGCATAACAAGAAAAACAAAGCCGAAAGCCATATATAAATTGATCATGAAATCGTCTATGGCGGCCTCAACGAACTTCGGCTGGTAAGTCAGATAGGAAATTTCAAGCCCTACCGGCAGACGGGACTCTATCTCATTTAACCGGCGGGTTATGCGTTCTCCCAGTTCAGTGATTTTTCCCTTTTCGGACATACTCACCGCCAGCATCAGAGATTTTTCCCCGCAAAATCTCGTCATTACCCTCGGGGGGTCCTCATATCCTCTCATCACATTTGCAATATCCCTTAATTGGATATTCTCCGCCCTTCCCGGAACGGTAAGACTCATGGCGCGGATGTCATCGATGCTTTTGAACTCACCCGTGGGTTCGATAGTAATTCTTTCAGACCCTAACAAGGCGCTTCCCCCGGGAACAACAGCATTTTGGGCTTGAATGGATTGCATAACAAAGGCCGGGTCAACACCGAGCCTGGCCATCCGGGCGTTGGAAAACTCTATATATATGCGCTCTTCCTGTTCTCCCCAGATTTCAACCTTGGCCACATCTTTTACCTTTAAAAGCTCATCCCGGATATTATCAGCCACATCCTTGAGTTCGCGATAGGTATATCCATCGCCGGTCAGGGCAACAACGATGCCGAAAACATCCCCGAAATCGTCATTCACTCTGGGACCGATAACTCCCTCCGGCAAAAGAGGCAAGGTGTCTTCGACTTTGTTGCGAAGATCCTGCCAGATGGGATCCATGTCCATGTAGCGGTCGAATACTTCTACTTTGATGATGGAAAGCCCGCTTCTGGATTCGGAAATAACCCTTTCGACTTCCGGAAGCTGCCGTATTTGTTTTTCCAGCTTATCGGTCACCAGCCGTTCCACATCCATGGGAGCGGCACCGGGGAAATTTGTAATAACAATAGCAGTGCGCATGGTAAACTCGGGATCTTCGAGCCGGGGCATGGTAAGATAGTTGCCTGCTCCAAGGATGACAATCAGGAGAATAAGGAAAGTAAACGTACGACTGTTTCTGATTGCCAAGTCTGCCGCATTCACCGGATATTTTCCTCGAGAATAAAAACCTTTTGGCCTTCCTTTATTCGATGAACGCCGCGGATAACCACAAGGTCACCAGGCTGAAGTCCTTCACGAATCATGACCCCTTCCTGCTGCAAGTCCCCAATATTAACAGGCTTTGGGAAAACTGTCATGTTTTCCGTGTCCACAACCCATACGAATGGCCCGTTGAGAGGATCATTTACAACCGACTGTGGAGGAAGCAATGGAAACCTCTCTTTCTCCGGCCCCAATGAAAAGGCAAGGGATGCCTCTCCAATCATACCCGGAAAAATTCGCAGGTCTTTTTCTTCGAACTCGAGGGTAACCGGAAATATGGAAAGCTCTGCTGAAAGAACCCCTACCTCGATCACCCGGGCAGCCAAAGAGACATGGGGCAAAGACTCAAAAAAAACTTCTGCGGGTGCACCCAATTGCACATCCCGGACCAGATGGTCCGGGACTCCCATCTCGAAACGAATTGCCCCGGGGGTTATCAACATGGCCACAGGAATGCCGGCCTGGACCGATTGGTGATTTTCGACAGGTACATCAGCCACCAACCCATCAATGGGGGAACTCAGTGTGGTATAAGCAAGGCGCTGCTTTGCCAGCGCAAGCCGCTCCCCGGCTGCAGATACCTGTGCGCGAAATGAATTGTAGGCGGCGCGGGCATTATCAAGCTCGGCGCGGCTGATGTTATCCGTTTCATATAACATCCTGGCCCGTTCATAATCGGCTTTCGCCTGGCTCAATCGCGCTTTCGCCTGAGCCATGCCTGCCTCCGCCTCTTTGACCTGGAGACGAAAATCAGTGGGGTCCAGACGTGCAAGAACGTCGTTTCCGGCAACAGAGAGGCCCACCTTGGCAGGCAGTTCAACAATCTCTCCGGAAACCCGAAAACTCAGGAAAGTTTCCACTTCAGCTCTGGCCGCCCCCGAGAAAGTCCTGATTGTTTTTGTTACAGCATCTTCTACCGTATGGACCACCACAGGTCTAATGGATTCGGATGGCGGCGGGGGGGCGTCTTGCCCACATCCTGCCATCAGCACCGATAAAAACATCACCACTGCGGCAAAGGCGCCTCTAATGGTTTTCATTTGTAAACCCAACCTGTTTTTCCGAAGACAGGAATTTTTCCATTTTTTCCCTGAAATCCGCTTTTTCTTCCTGAGTCCGAAGTATTCCCATCCAGGATATGGCCCTCTGGTAACGGAGCAAATCCGAAACCATGGCAAATACAGCCACCGATGCAGCCTGCTCCCGGGCGATCGCCTGAGTTTGAGCATCAAGAAGATCAAGAATGGAAACAGCGCCTCGTGCATATTTATCTCTCACAACATTCAGATTTTCGCGTGCCATTTCAGCAGACACCCTGGTCAGTTTAATATTTGGATAGGAATAATAAAGGGCGTTCAACTGATCCCGCACCTCTTGCTCGGAGATCTGTTTGAATCTGTCGAGTTCGGCCCGGAGGCCTTTCAATTCAGCCTTGGCAGCAGACAGTTCTTTAACCCGACGTCCTCCTTCAAACAGCGGAAAAGATATTTTAATGCCAAGTGACCAATCATCCCGCCCAGGGTCCAGGTCAAACCCGGAAATGCCCCCCGGCAAAGGAATATCGGCGGCAGGTCGATCTTCACTTAATCGCCTCTCGTAATGGGCACTTCCGCCGACCTTAGGGAGATAAAACCTTCTTTCCAGACGGCCGACTTCGATCTTTTGTGCCTCAATATGCATCTCCATGGACCTGATCCGCAGTCTTTCCATGGCCACATCTATGGAAAATGCGCTAAGCCTGTCAAACGACTCCATATTTTGAACCAGATTTATGAACTTCTCACCCAGAAAAAGTTCAATGGCCATCTCCTTGCTCATGGGAACAGTCATCCACTCTGCGGACTGATCCATCCCCATGCTCCTGTTCAGGCCGGTGACAGCATTTCGAACCTGCGATTTTCGGCCGATAACATTGCCTCTGACTTCGGAAAGAAGAGATTCAAAGCGAAATACCTCCTCCGGACCGGCTACCCCGATTTGCCGTCTAAGTCTTGCCAGTTCCAGGTTGCGCTGAGTAAGTGTGAGATTCTCCAGTTCGATCCGATAAAGGGCCTCGGCAGACAGGAGTGCCAAATAACGAAGTCCCGCTTCGAGCATGATATCCTGGATCACTGCTTCCTGCTCAAGCAGGGAACTTTCCAATGCCCGGCGCGCCTGCCGGTATCGGCTTATGATAGAGTCGTCAAATATCGCCTGCTCCAAGGCAACACCTACGGAAAAAGTGCGCATCGGAAAAATGCCAAGTGAAGCTTCAGCCCTTTCCCGGTCTATCCTCACCCATGAGGCATCACTCGAAACCTGGGGCAAAAGGCCGCTTTTCGCAATCCCCACAGATTCCTCCGCAACAATGGAAGCCGCTTCTGCTACTGCTCTGGACGGGTTGTTCTTGATAGCCATTTCCATAGCATCCCTGATGGTAAGATGATCTCCCTGGGAAATGGAATCATGCCGGTCCACAAGGACAGCCTGGAGCATAAGATCGAAGGGCGGCGACCAGTTTATCCGGGAAGCGGTCTTCATGTTCAGGAAAAACACTTCCGATAAGGGAATCCCAACAGGAAGCTCAGAAGGTGGCGTGCCATCGAGAATCATCCGAATATGCAAGGCTATTCGGCGCGAAAGCCGTTTGCGCAAATCAGGCGTGTTACCGGCAAGGACCCCAAGCCGCACATCCTGTTCTCCCCGAAACGAAAAAGTAAACACCTTTCTTTCAGCCAATCCATCAATGACTTTCTGCCATTGCTCCTTTTCCATCCGAAGCGGTGGTGTCAGATAAACAGCCCTGGAATTGGCGGGAAGCAGTGACAGAAAGCTGTCCGCATCCGTCCCCATAGGAACAAGCCTTAGCTCCAGACCAACTTCTCTGGCAAGACCATCGATTTTATCCTCAAGATCAGCAATACCCCGGAACAATGCCTCATCCAAGGCAATATAGACCGGACCGCTATCCAGAAGCCGGGCGAATGCTTTCAGATCGCTGAGAATTCGTCCCGGGATGGCAATAAAAGTAAAATTCTCTTTGAGAGAATCACCCTGCGCAGAAACCGGGAGTCTGAGAAATTCCGAATCAAGATAAAAACCGCCTATTACCGGTTTCTGAAGCCTTTCATCAAATGATCCACCCGCCAGAGTGGTGAGAATCCCGGCACAAAGAACAATATCTGTTTCCGGGTCAGCCAATGCGGCCTTAAGAGCTTGTGTGGCACGCGAAACATCCCAATGGGCGGAAAAAGAAGGCAGACGCTTGAATACAACAGGATAGTCTTCATATAGAAGGTCTTTCAGTTCAGCCGAAACTTCCAGGAGATATCGCTCTGTGAGACTGCTTTTACCATCCACCACAATTCCAACGACTATCGGCTCACCAGCATAAGCCGCCCCGGTTGCAGAGATCACAAACACAATATACAGCAAGAGGTGAAATGCACTATATGACAACCGTTTCTTGATAACACGCACAGCATTTACCATTGGAGATCTGAATTAAATATGGTTTTAAAGCAGTCTATTGCAAATGTCGGAGTATGTGTCAAGAAAAATCATGCGCAACCCGGGGTGATGAAAATTGACACAAAATCGGCCTGAAAAATCCTCGCAGTTTTGTTCTGTTGCAGAGTCCTTAGATGTCAGGTTTCAGGTTTCAGGTTTCGGGTGTCAGGTTTCAGGTTTCGGGTGTCAGGTTTCGGGTTTCGGGTTTCGGGTGTCAGGTGTCAGGTTTTGTTTTCCTCACCTCAGGTGAAATCTTAAGATGCTCTTTCGTTTCCTTCAATAGTTTCAGGACTTCATCATACTCGTAGTCGTTGATATGGTTCTCAAGCTGCTCTAGTGTGGCATTGTCGAGATACTGCCGCACCGGTTCCATAAAGCGGTTAATACTTTGAGGATCTGCATGCTCCACCGCTTCAGCAAGCCTATGGATGGCCGGTAAAGCCTGGGATGGATCGACGGATGTTGCTTCCTGGGGTGGATCCACTGATGGTGTTTCTTCGGCTCCTTCCTTGTGTTCATCAGGGGTAAGCAATGAATCAAGGGATTTGAGAACCTCATTCATTGCATTTTCAAAATTTGCAATCACCTCTGCTGACGGAGGACGAAGAGATTCATCGGCACAAACCGCCTCAAGCTCTTTGGCGGCAATATGCAGTGAATTGGCACCGATATTGGCCGCACTGCCTTTAACACTGTGGGCCATCTGTCTGAGTTGCTCCCAATTTTCATTGTCGAAAGCCGCTTTTATGTTTGCGACGGTTTCAAGATTGTGGCGGTAAAATCCCTCCAGGATACGCCTGAAGGTGTTTTTATCAATCTTGAGATTGGCCAGTGTTTCCCCGATATTGATACCGGGCAGACTGTCAGGCAGCATGTTTTTTTCCTCCGGCGGAACTTCCGGTTCAGGGACGCTGACCGGTTCCGCTGTGTGCAAATTCTCAGGTGATTTGTCAGAGCCAATGGCTTTCCATAGGGTACGAAACATCACATCCTGATTGATGGGTTTGGAAATATAACCGTCCATCCCGGCACGAAGACATTTTTCCTCGTCGCCTTTCATGGCATGGGCGGTCATAGCAATAACCGGAATCTTGGCCAGTTTCGGATCCTCGCGAATGCATTTGGTGGTCTCATAGCCATCCATTTCGGGCATTTGGATATCCATCAGAACCGCATCAAACTTACGATGCCGTAAAGCATCGAGGGCTTCCCTGCCGTCATTGGCAATTTCCGCCCTGATCCCGGCACCTTCAAGTATTGCCAGAGCGATTTGCTGGTTAGTGTGGTTGTCCTCAGCTACCAGAATTCGGGAACCTCTGAGGCGCTCTTTATAGATGGAAGCCTTGGTGATTATCTTGCGTTTACGTTCGGCCCATACCAGGGCTTCCTTGCCAAAAGCATCCAGAATGGCATTAAACAGGGCCGAGGGGTAGATCGGCTTGATTAAGAAGCCGTTGATGCCAACTTTTTCGGCATCACGCCGTTCCGTTTCGCGGCCGAATGCGGTCATCAGAATAATTGGAGTATCCAGATGGAGTTCCTCCCGAATTATCCGGGCAGTCTCAATGCCTTCCAAATCAGGCATCTGCCAGTCCATCATGATAAGCTTGATTCTTTTTGCATTCATCGTGGGGCTTGTCAGCCGTTCGAGAGCAACCTGGCTGGAAAAAGCTGTTTCTACGCGAAAACCAAAGGACTCCAGCATCTTCTGAATGGTAGCACGATTATCTTCACAGTCATCCACAACCAGAACCTGAAGGCCTTGGATATCCACGGGTGCAACAAGCTTGTGTTCCTGTTCGGCCGGCTGGCGGCCCATGGGTATGTTAAAAGTGAATGTGCTCCCCTTTCCCAGCTCACTTTCTACACGGATGTCACCATCCATCACCTCAACCAGCTGTTTGCAGATGGACAAGCCCAGGCCGGTACCACCATACTTCCGGGTTGTAGATGTATCCACCTGGGTAAAAGGTGTGAACAGTTTCGGCATATATTCAGGAGCAATGCCTACGCCTGTATCCTTGATCGCTATTTCCAGAACAGCTTCCTCCTCCGTTTTCGATACAGGTTTGACCCTCACAAGAACGACACCACCCTTGGGGGTAAACTTGACTGCGTTGTCCAAGAGATTTTTGACAATTTGCTGAAGGCGTAAAGAATCGCCCACCAGTGCACAGGGTGTGTTCTCGTCGATATCAACCAGAAGTTCGATCCCTCTTTCCGAGGCTTTGTTGATAAATACATCAGTGACACTTTCCAGTGCCTGATCCAATCGGAAAGGGCCGGTTTCCAGCTCGAGTTTTCCAGCCTCGATTTTGGAAAAATCCAGAATGTCATTGATGATGCCAAGCAGCGAGTAAGCGGAGGAATGGATAATTTTCATGTAATGCTCGATTTTTGGCGGCATGTCTTCAGCAAGTGCCAGTTCGGCTGC
>SL_3KL_010_SEDDRAFT_10002974_pt1 | contig 15462 bp, 13 predicted proteins | sample SodLakKL_010_SED_2_FD_10381 | JGI IMG/M metagenome (IMG submission 10381)
GCCGCAGGGCGGACCAGCCGGANCTTACAGCCAATGATATGATGGCAACGTATTATAAGCAACGTGCCTCTGCCGGTTTGATCATTGCGGAAGGAAGCCAGATATCCCCGGAAGGATACGGCTTCACAGGTTCTCCCGGTTGTTATTCTGAAGAGCAGGTTGAAGCCTGGAAAAATGTCACACAAGCGGTGCACAATGCCGGTGGAAAGATTTTTCTTCAACTCTGGCATGTTGGACCGTGGTCACACCGGCTGATTCAGCCGGAGGGAAAACCCCCGTTGGCAGCATCTTCTGTAACGCCCTCCGGAGAGGTGCTAACTCCTGCAGGAAGAATTTCCTATGAACCATCCCGTGCCATAACTGAGGAAGAAATATATAAGACTGTCAAAGATTTTGGCCGTGCAGCACAAAATGCCCTAAAGGCTGGATTTGACGGAGTGGAGGTTCATGGTGCCCATTCATACCTGATCGATCAATTTATTATGGATGGTACCAACCGGCGTGAAGATGGTTTTGGCGGCTGCATCGAAAACAGGGCGCGCTTTCTGTTTTTGGTCCTGGATGAGGTGCTTCGCCATGTGCCGACATCGCAAGTGGGCCTGCGATTGTCGCCCCGGTCGGTTAAGGAGGGGATGGCAGACTCCCGACCGAAACAAACTTATGGGTTTATAGTGGAAAAACTGAATGACTACAACCTTGCCTACCTGCACATCAGTGAAATGATGACCCCGGAGGAACGGCTTAAAGACCCGGGTAGGAGCGTTGTTCCATTTTACAGAAATCTTTATGATGGTGTTTTGGTCTCTTGCGGCGGCCATGGGCGAGAAAGCGCCAAATCTATCATTGATAATGGGATTGCAGATCTGGTTGCTTTTGGCAAACCATTTATTTCAAACCCCGATCTGGTTCGCAGGTTGCAAAACAGCTATTCTCTGGCGATGTACGATAAATCGACATTTTATCATGGGGGAGCTAAAGGCTACATAGATTATCCTGAATACAACAAATCATAATGTGGTGTCTGAAGAAAAAAGGAGCGGTTGTCAAGCCAGCTCCTTTTTTACCAAAAACTATGAAGAGAAGTTGCAAACATATACCAGTTCCACGTGCTAAACAATACCATCTGGCAGGTATTTTGTGATTATTTTTCATTAAGTAACAGCACCTATTTAAAAAATAAGGGTAAGCCGCAATATTAACAGACGTATCTTGAAAAATATTGAGCTATCTGAGAACAACTTTCTCTAAAAAAATCATAATACTTATATTTTTGTATCTTTATCAAACATTTAAATATTTGTTTCTTTAATCCTCCGCTCGTGATGTATCTTTTCAAAATTTTAATGAGGGGGCGATTCGCCTTTTTGTTGAGAACCCTCATGGGTTTATTGTTTTTTGCCGGTTTCTTTTTCGCTTGCTCAGGTTTCGATCAGTTTGATGATTTAGAAATTGAAACATTTTCACCGGAATTTGGCTTTCCTTTAATTAACTCTGAAATCAGCATGGAAGAATTGCTTAATATCCAAACAGGCAATGGTCTTTCAGTTATTGAGGTTGTCAATGATGACCTGATTATTAAATACTTTCAGGATGCAAGCTTCAATCCGTTCCTGATACTGCCAAGCAAAGCGATACATGAAACCCTGCCTGTATTGCCCTATTCTTTTGATGTTTTTTATGAGGATTATGCCATTTTGGGGAGTAGTTCCGAGATTAAAAAACTTCATTTAAAGGAAGGAAGCGTCTCTGTATTATTTACAAAAGACTTTGATGAGGATGATGTGTATATAAGCCTGCATCTTCCGGGACTNACTGCAGATGAAGAAACGGTGTTGATCGAAGCAGATTGGGGAAATGGATCAGATAGCTCTGAACACCTTATTGATCTTGAGGGAAGTATTCTGGAACTGTTTCGTATTGAAGATGGTGATACACTCTACAACACCCTGACTTATGAACTTGAGTTAAGCTCAGAGGGAAATGCCTCTGGCAATGTGGAAGTGTATTTATTGGTTGACTCGCCCAAATATGAAAAGTTTTTTGGAAACATTGAGTTTTCCGAAGAAATTTCGGAGATCGACCTGCAATTCGACCTTCTTGAGTCAGTTACAGCAGACCCATTTATATATTTAGGGCAAGCTTTTCTTGAACTGGGAATTGGAACAAGCGTTGGAGTTCCATTTTCTTTGTTGCTGGACACACTTTTGTTTGAAAACGCTGATGGCGAATTTTATTTTCTTGCAAATAAAGTTGATCTGCCTCCGGAAGGAGATCACTGGAGGCATTTTAACATCGGGGAAAAGAATTACCCCGACTATGCGCTTCCGGAAGAACCTTTCACGCTTACCAACTTCAGGATTAATAATGAAAATTCAACTTTGGACAGCTTGTTTGCTTTTTTGCCAACACGCCTGAAGCTGTCAGGGGAATATGCACTCGGTGATTTTGATCCGGCAGATCCGGTTTCCAATCCATATAACTTTTTTGTTCTTGACACGAGTTCGGTATATATAAGTACCCGTCTTGAAATACCTTTTGTCGATGTTGTTATGGATTTGGCCCTTGAATATCCAATTACTATTGAATCCTGGCCAGATCTGGACGAAGACGACCTGATTCAGGATTTTGAAATATCTTTAATTACAAAAACCAGGAACAACTTCCCGCTTAGCTTTTCTATGCAGGTTGATTTTTTGGATGATGATGGAAATATCATTGATTCGGTGTTTGATCACGAAACCCTGCTGCATATTATAGAGAGCCCGGATGTCGATAACAATGGAGATCCCATAGGTTTTCAGGAGACATCTTTTGTTATTTCACTAAACAAAGAAAAGTTCGACAGGATTTCAGCTTCTTCTAAAGCAAATATGTCCTTTCGGGTTGTATCCTCCGGGGCTATTGAAAATACCGTTAATCTGAGACCGTCTCAGCTTCTGGGGGTGCAAATGGCTTTGATTCTTAAAGCAACTATCGGAGACACCCCCTATTAATCTTTTTTCAATTTATTGATTTATAATTAAATATATCCAGCTGTGAAAAAAATATTTGCTCTTCTGGTTATTATTGCTGCTTCAAAACTGGTAAGTGCTCAGTCTGAACTCATAACACCCTTCTTTAATGATCTGTTTCAGACAAGCTACCTCAATCCGGCTACAAACCCGGATCATTCGATCAGCATTGGTTTGCCAGGCATATCATCTGTTCAGATGCAATTTATTCAGAATGGCTTTATGCTAAACAAAGCAATCGACGGCAATACTTTAAGTGTTCAAAAGATTTTAGATAACATGTCAAATCAGAATATGTTGTATCTTAATGCTGATATCGACATTCTGCATTTTCGAATCAGAGTTGATGATACATCATATTGGTTAGGCGTCAGGCAAAGGCACAATTTTAGCTTCTTCTATCCAAAAGAGTTGTTTGAGCTCGCCATAAAAGGGAATGCCCATCTTGTTGGACAACACATGAACATGGATGAATTCGGATTGGACGCAAATATTTACAGAGAATATACTGCCGGAATGTCCAGGGCGGTTGATGACTGGTATTTTGGAGGCCGGATCAGTTTTTTGAATGGTCTGTCATCTGTGTACCTGAACCCGGATGTTCTTGAACTGCATGTACTGGATGATATGTTTTCGCATTCTTTTAATACGAATGCCATATTTTATAGTGCCGGAATTCCTTTTGATGAAGATGTTGATGACAAGTGGGTAAGTGACTATCTGACCAGGATTAGAAATCCCGGGTTTGCAATTGCTTTTGGCTCGGATTACCATGTTGATGAACAGTGGAACCTGACTTTTTCTGTGACCGATATTGGTTTTATCCGCTGGAATGACAACACGCGTAATTATCAGGTCAACGGTATGGCAGAGTTTAAGGGTTTGGATATTTTGTCAGATTTGCTTGACGGGAAAGATATTGCTGTAGGTGACGCTTTTGATGAAATCATTGATGATCTGAATGGTGAAGAGTTTGAGGAGGCTTACACGACCTGGTTAAATCCAAGATTTTCTGTTGCTGCCAACTATAAGCTTAACGAAAAGACCACCTTGCGTGCAGGGTTATATGGCATTTATAACAGACAGTTTTATCCTGCGTTTTCAGTTGGGGCAATGCATCAATTCGGCAAGCTGTTTGCTGTTGCGGCCAACGCTTCCGTTAATCAGAAAAGTTATACCAACCTGGGATTGGGCTTTGTAATGAATCCCGGTCCGATACAATTGTATATCATGACGGATAACTTTTTTACCCCTTTGTTTGCTCCGGCCAGCGTGACAAATGTTAATTTCCGGTTTGGCATAAACTTCGTTTTCAGATATCATACAATTGTTGAAACGCCGGTCGATCTTTAAGGCATGAATCCGGTAATGTAAGAACGTTTTTACAAAAAGTTAAACTATCTTTTATGTTAAGAGATCAAGCACTTGAATTGCTAAGGAAAAACATCAAAAATGAAAAAATGATCTATCACTGCCTGGCTTCAGAGGCAGTATTGCGCGCACTTGCAACACGTTTGGGAGAAGATTCCGATCTCTGGGGTCTTGCCGGCTTATTGCACGACATTGATGTAGAACTTACCAACGCTGACCCCAATGTTCACGCCCTGGAAGGGGCTAAAATGTTAGAGCAATATGGCCTTGACCCGGAAATCGTTGAAGCGGTAATGCTGCATAATGAGCATGCGGCCCATGGCCGTAAACGATACAAACCATTACATCATGCTCTTGCAGCAGGTGAAACCATTACCGGCCTGATCACGGCAACCGCGCTGGTTTATCCTGATAAAAAACTTGCCGGTGTAAAGCCAAAATCCATTACGAAAAGGATGAAAGAAAAAGCTTTTGCTGCCTCCGTAAACCGTGACACCATTATGGAGTGTGAAAAGCTTGGTCTGAGCCTTCAGGAGTTCGTCGAATGTTCGCTTAGTGCCATGAAAGAGGTTGGTCCGGAAATCGGCCTGTAAACGTTATTGTGTCTTTAGTAACGAGAGCAAGGTCTCGTCGTGAAGTGCTTCAAGCGCCTTTATAAATACTTCATCCCTTTCGTGCAGAACAGGATAGAAAGCCTCTGGGCCAAAGATGTTTCGCCCGATATATGCTTTCAAATGGTTTATTATCATTATTTCGCTTTCAGGATTTATTTTTTCAGGAACCTGGGTGCCCTGTTGGTCGGCGTATGCCAGGAATTCGCGATAGGATTCCCGCGAAAATTCAAAACCATCAATAAATCCCCTGGCATTGTCAAATGACTCCAGTTTGTTGCGATTTCTGTCTGCATAATCAAAAGCATATGTATAAATATGACCCCTGTTGGAGACCCTGTTAAAAAAGGAGATATCATCACCTGCAGCCAGAGGCACAAAAACATCAGGCATAATGCCTCCTCCTCCGTATACAACCCTGCCCGCAGGTGTTTCAAAACGGAGTGAGTCGTCAAAGTGGATGCTGTCACGGCTCATCATCTCACCACTTTGATACCTCTGAAAAAAATCATTATAATAAGCTTCATCCCCATCATCATAAGGGTTTTGAATGCTCCTTCCCGTGGGTGTATAATATCTTGAAACTGTCAGACGAAGCGCAGAGCCGTCGCCAAGTTGAACCTGCTCCTGGACCAGACCCTTTCCGAATGACCTGCGGCCCACCACGAGACCACGGTCATTGTCCTGAACGGCTCCGGCAATAATCTCACTTGCTGATGCAGACCACTCATCAATCAACACCACCAGAGGCTGCGTTTCAAACATTCCGGTTTTGNGTGCCCTGGCGTGCGTGCGCGGACGTTTTCTGCCATCGGTATACACAATCACCTGCCCCCTTTCAAGAAGCTCATCTGCCATCAGGATGGCCGCGTCCAGGAATCCGCCTGTATTGCCGCGCAGGTCAAGCATCATACGCTGCATGCCCTGGTTCAGTAATTCTTCAACCCCGGCAGCAAACTCTTCATAGGTGGTCGCCGAAAATTTGTTGAACCTGAGGTACCCGGTTTCTTCACTTACCATATAGGCGATGTCAAGACTGTAGGAGGGTATTTTGTCTCTGACCAGTGAAAAGCTGATCAGGTCAGGAACACCTATCCTGAATACCGAAATATTGACTTGCGTGCCCTTTTTCCCAAGCAGCTTGCTTACCACCTCATCTGTTGATTTATTGACTCCGGCAATCAGCGTGTCTTCAACCATTACAATGCGATCGCCCGGCATCAGTCCGGCACGCTCGCTGGGACCTCCCGGTATCGGGTTGATTACCACTACGGTGTCCTTGATCATATTAAACTCAATTCCAATCCCCTCAAAACTGCCCATCAATGGATCGTTGAGCCCCCTGAACCGGGATGCAGGGATATATGAAGAGTGGGGGTCAAGGTTTTTCAGTAAGCTGTGTATGGCATCCTCCGTGAGCTGTTCCCTGTTGACACTGTCAACGTAAGCATCATAAATGAAGTTAATCACATCATTTACTTTGTCGGAACGGTCAAGTCCTATTGAAAAAAAACGACTCTCCTGTGATGAACCCCCGGGGGTGCGCAGGTTCAAACCCAGAATAAATCCGGCAATAAGCACGAAAGCAAAGACCATCGGCAAATATATAAGGGGAAGATTCCTTTTGTGTTTTTCTGTCATAATAAAAAGAGGTTCAGTTTTAGGCTGTCCGGCCAATTTCATGCGAAATTACAGAGAAATCTGCCCCCAAAACGTTATTTTTTCATAAAAGCCTTTTGATCAAAAGCTTACTTAAAAGTTTTTACTTTTTCTATGATGTCTGATGTCGCGTAACCCTCCAGAAGTGGAAGCGTGTATACCTTGCCATCGTTCTTCTTTACTATATCAGCACCGGCTATCTCTTCAGGTTTGTAATCACTCCCTTTTACCAGAACGTCGGGTTGAATCAGTTTTATGATCTGCTCCGGTGTATCTTCATCAAACAATACAACAGCATCAACAAAAGAAAGAGATGCCAAAACAATTCCCCTGCCATGTTGATTGTGGACAGGACGTTCACTGCCTTTCAGACGTTGAACCGATTTGTCGGTGTTGAGTCCAACGATCAGAACTGTGGCCAGATCGGCCGCCCGTGCCAGGTAATCGGCGTGCCCGGCGTGAAAAATATCAAAGCAACCGTTTGTAAATGCAATGCTCTGGCCTTTAAAGCGCCAGTAATGAATCATCTGTTGCAATCTTACCCGTTGATCCGTTTGCAGGATTTTTTGTGTCAGATGTTGGTGTTTGTTGTACATGTTGCTTTGTTTTTTGTTGTAAAGATAGGATGATCCATGAAATCGTGCCTGCAACGATGTTGACAACGATTTGTGTGGCGTGTGTAATGTATGCATAGGAAGTGGCAGGCTCGCCCGCAATATGGTACAATTCACGTAAGGTTATGATGGTAAGAAAGTGGTATGTGCCTATTCCTCCCGGAACCGGAGCGAGGATACCCAGACTTCCTACAGCGAGCAGCGTCAGACCTGCAACAGGAGACAAATGTGAAGTTGCCGGAATGGCATAAAAGCATAGGTAAACAGTCATGTAATACAGACCCCATATCAGAATGGTGTGAAAAACAAACCATCCTTTGCCTTTCATTCTCTTAATGGTTTTTATGCCGTTGATAAAACCTTTGAGATGCCTCTGAATCTTAAGAAAAAAAAGAGCGTTTTTACTATTTCTGCGTTTGTGCCTTACGAAAACGATTAAGCCGGCAAAAAGTAAAATAGCAATAGCGGTAACAATAGCAAGAAGCGACCAGTTGTCCGCGCTTTTTTGGATGACCGGATCCACAAATGTTTGTCTGATAAAACTGCGCAAAAAATTGAACTGAAAGACGATAGTAAACACGACGATGGCCATCATGGTGAAAAAGTCAAACACCCTTTCTGCAACAACGGTTCCGGCAAGTGCATTGAATGGCGTTTTGGAGGCTTTGCTCAGTGTAACACAGCGGGTGATTTCTCCCATTCTCGGAATGGCGAGGTTGGCCAGATAGCCGGTCATTACTGCGTAAAAAGTTTGAAATGGCTTGGTCTTGTATCCCATGGTGCGGATGAGTCTGTTCCACCTGACGGCGCGCAGGAAATGGCTGACGATGGCACAGATCATTGCAAGGAACACCCAGAGGTAATTAGCCTGCCGGAGTTCCTGAATGATCAGCTCCACATTCTGTCCGCGTGTGATAAGATAGAGCAAAAGCAGTCCCAGTAAAAGGAACAGCAAGACTCTGACATACCTTCTGATTTTTGTTCTCAAACCGGTGCTTTAAATTTTGTTTCCTTCGCCGGGAAAGATGATGGTGGGAACGAATGTTTTTGCTTTTTCTGCATCCATAAGTGCGTAGGCAATGATTATAATGGTATCTCCGGGCTGGACTTTCCTGGCGGCAGGACCGTTCAGACAAACCTCTCCGCTTTCTCTTACCCCTTTGATCACATAAGTTTCCAGGCGTTCGCCATTATTAATATTCACGACCTGCACTTTTTCGTTCTCAATAATCCCTGATGCATCCATCAGATCTTCGTCAATGGTGATGCTCCCTATATAGTGCAGTTCGGCAGCGGTAACCACTACCCTGTGAATTTTTGACTTCAATACTTCTATTAGCATAATGCTGTATTTTTCAGGTACAAAATTACGAATTAAAAGCCATATTGTCAATTAACCGAACTTTACCCGCATACACTGCAATACAACCTACAACCTTTACATCCTTATCCCCCTCTGGCGCCACCGGCATCAGGGTGTCGGCCCGTACAATCTCAAAATATTCCACTTCAAGATGTGGAGAAGCGTTTACATAATTAATAACAAATTGTCTGATATCGTTGATATTATGGGTCTGAAAGCGTTCCTTGCCCATTTTTAATGCAGTGTGTATCAATGCTGCATCGCGACGTTGATCCACGGTTAACCTGATGTTTCGGCTGCTCATTGCAAGTCCGTCAGATTCTCTGACCGTTGGACATGATATGATCTCTACATCCATCGATTCGATTCTTACCATGGCTTTGATGATCTGTAGCTGCTGAAAGTCTTTTTCGCCAAAATAAGCCCGGTGGGGCTGAATCGTATCAAAGAGTTTTTTTACGACAACAGCCACTCCGTTGAAATGTCCCTCACGATAACGACCTTCCATCACTTTATCAAGCATTCCGAAATCGTAAACTGTTGTTTCCGGCTCCGGATACATCTCTTTTTCAGTCGGAAAAAACACAGCGTCACAGCCCGCTTTCCCGAGTTTCTCAAGATCTGCGTCAAGTGTGCGGGGGTATTTTTTCAGATCTTCCGGCTTGTTAAACTGGATGGGATTGACAAATATGCTGCACACCACCAGGTTGTTTTCCTGTTTTGCCTGCTCCACAAGTGATACATGGCCTTCGTGCAACGCCCCCATGGTTGGCACAAAACCAATCATTTTGCCGGTGGCTTTCTGGTGCCTTACCCACTCGCTTATTAACGCCCTGGTTTGAAATCGTTTCATTGATATATTGGGAGGTTATGGCCTGGTTGTATTGTAAAATCAATGGTTTCAGGTACTTATTGGGAAAAACAAATCCGCAAAGCTATAATCTTTATTTGAATAATAGCAAAAAAATATGTAAATTTGCATATTATTTTTTCTGTCACAGCAATTAAGTTCTAAAGTTTTATGGAAAAGCCCAAAGTATTGTTCGTTCAGCAGGAAATAACACCTTACCTGAAAGAAACCCACATGGGGCATATAGGCCGGTACCTGCCACAGGGGATACAAGAGAAAAAAAAAGAGATCAGAACGTTTATGCCCCGCTATGGGTGTATTAACGAACGACGCAATCAGCTGCATGAAGTGATCCGTTTGTCCGGAATGAATCTCGTCATTGATAATACGGACCACCCGCTAATCATTAAGGTGGCATCCATTCAATCAGCCCGGATGCAGATCTATTTTATTGACAACGAAGATTTCTTTCAGCGCAAATTCACATTGACGGATAAAAACGGAAAGTATTTTGAAGACAATGATGAACGGGCGATCTTTTTTACCCGCGGTGTTGTTGAAACGGTAAAAAAACTGGGCTGGGCGCCCGATCTGGTGCATTGCAATGGCTGGTTCACCAGCCTGATGCCTTTTTATCTCAAAGAGGTGCTTAAAGACAACCCCATGTTCTCCGATGCAAAAGTGATATATTCTATCTATGATGACGAATTTCCGGAAATGCTGAATCAGAATATGCCCCGTAAGATGAAAACAAAAGGGGTCGACGCTGCCAGACTTGAACTTTACTCTGCCCCAACATATTTAAATATCAGCAAGATAGCTATTGATTATGCAGATGGAGTGATCTTCGGGTCTGAAAAGATTCATCCGGAGCTTGAAAAGTATGCCCGTGATCAGGAGAAACCACTGCTTGAGTATCACGACAGGGATACCTACATAGACGCTTACAACGATTTTTATGATGAAGTGATGGTAACAGAAACGGTTTTGGAACAATAATAAAATTTATACCTTTGCGTTCTGAATATCCGCGATGATACCAATTGTTCATAAAATAGCCTGACCCTTGAAAACAAATCACAACCCCCGTTTACGCGGGGTTTTTTTCGGCCTTTTGAAAAAGACGGTGTTGCTTTTTTCCGTAATACTATTGATTTTTTCCTGCTCAGATGCCGATCAGATCGGCCTTGACCTGATTGAGTCTCCCGCAACGTTGCACGCAACAGATACAATTACGCTGCAGGCATTTGCATTGCCTGATGATAGTGTCGCTACCAGCATTTCAAGGATGAAGGTGTTGGGAGTGATTGATGACCCTGTGTTTGGAAAAACGAGAGCCAGCATATATTCGGAAATCCGAATGGAGGGGAATGAAATATCATTGGGCGCCAATCCGCAGCTTGATTCCGTTAATCTTGTCCTTACATATCAGGGTAGCCATTATGGTATGCTGGGTACACCGCAAACAGTTCGGGTTTACGAGCTTAGCGAGAATTTTCCGGAACAGGATACCTTGTTTTCAAATTCTTCGCTCCCATATATCCCCGAACTCATTACCAAAAACCCCGACGGGTTTAAGCTTAATCCCGCACCAACTGATAGTGTTATGATAGAGTCTGTGATGCGGACGCCACAAATCCGCATTCCCCTCTCAGAAGCATTTGGCCAGAAGTTTATAGATGCCAGCGGCACACCCACCTTTGATAATGTGCCCAACTTTCTTGAGGAGTTCAAGGGGCTTTACCTCACCGTTGACGAACATTTGCCGGATGGCCCAGGTGATGGAGGTGAATTTAAGGGTAAAGGATCCATGGTTCTGATTGACATGTTACACCCCCTTACTTCTGTAGAACTGTTTTATCACAACGATGATGATACACTGTTGCTACGCTTCCCGATTAACGAGTTTGCAAAACACTTTTCTCAAATTGAGCATTTTGGTTATGAAACTGCCAATGAGGTCCTGCGCAACCAGGTCATAGACCAGGACTTAGCCCTGGGTGACTCCCTGCTTTTTCTGCAGGCTTTGGGTCAGGTTCGTACCGATATCCATTTTCCCTTTCTGGATGATTTATTGGAGAAACCCTGGATTATCAACAAGGCAGAACTTGTGGTTCCGGTTCAGGAGGATTTTGTTAGCCGCCTGTTTCCTGTCCCACCACAGCTTTTGTTGTTGCGGCACAGGGAGGAAGGAGGCTTGACCTTTGTTGCCGATTATGCTTTGGGTGTTGATTATTTTGGCGGCCTTTATGATGAATCAAATAACAGCTATGTCTTTAACATCACTCAATACTTTCAGCAGTTAATTGATGGCACACACCCAAATCTTGGCCTGGCAATGATGCCGTCCCGTGCACACGAAAGACCCGGCCGGGTCGTTTTACACGGTCCGGGAAGGAGTGAAGACCCAATGCAATTAATCCTTTATTATTCTGTTTTTGAGTAACTAAAATATTGCTAATGTGTGGAATTGTCGGCTATATTGGACCTCAGGAAGCCTATCCTATATTGGTCAAAGGGCTCTACAGGCTTGAATATCGTGGTTATGACAGTGCCGGTGTGGCATTGCTTGATGGGGGACTAAACCTCTATAAAACACACGGGAAAGTTTCTGACCTTGACAAGCTTGTTCATGGAAAAAACAAAACGGGGACAAGTGGAATCGCGCATACACGATGGGCCACCCATGGCGAACCAAATGATGAAAACGCACACCCGCATTATAGTCCATCACAAAATATGGCTATCATCCATAATGGTATCATAGAGAATTATGGATCATTAAAACTTGAGCTTAGCAACCGCGGGTACGTTTTCAGAAGTGATACCGATACCGAAGTGCTGATCCACCTCATCGAGGATATCAGGCTGAATGAGACTGTTTCTCTTGAAGAAGCTGTCCGGATTGCCCTGAATCAGGTTGTGGGAGCTTATGCCATTGTTGTCATCTCAAAAGAAGACCCGGATCAGTTGATTGTTGCGAAAAAGGGAAGTCCGCTTGTGATTGGCATTGGTAAGGATGAGTATTTTATCGCCTCTGATGCATCTCCTATTGTTGAATACACCAAAGATGTTGTTTATCTCGAAGATGAAGAGATGGCCATCGTGCCAAGAACTGGTCAAATCAGCTTGAAAACGATCAAGAACCAACAAAAAACACCATACATCCATCACCTGGAGATGCAGCTTTCTTCGATAGAAAAAGGTGGCTTTCCGCACTTTATGCTTAAAGAGATCTATGAACAGCCACGCAGCATTAAAGATAGCATGCGGGGCCGGCTTAATGTAAAACAAGGCGTCATTTCGCTCGGAGGCATTATCGACTATGAGCAAAAGATGGTGAACTGTAAGCGGATGATCATTATTGCCTGCGGTACGTCATGGCATGCAGGACTGGTCGGGGAGTATCTGTTTGAAGATCTCGCCCGCATTCCCGTTGAAGTGGAGTATGCTTCAGAGTTCAGGTATCGAAACCCTATTATTAATGAGGATGATGTGGTGATCGCTATCAGCCAGTCCGGTGAAACCGCCGACACGCTGGCTGCGGTTGAACTTGCAAAGTCAAAGGGTGCGACCATCATTGGAATCTGTAATGTTGTCGGCTCCTCCATTGCCCGCGAAACGCACGCCGGTTCGTACACCCACGCCGGACCGGAGATTGGTGTTGCCTCCACAAAGGCATTTACAGCACAGGTAACTATCCTGACACTTATGGCGCTTTCCATCGCCCAAAAACGTGGCAGCATCCCAAAGTCACGCTTTTATCAGATGCTCGCAGAAATGGAAGTTATTCCGGAAAAGGTGATGAAGGCTTTGAAGGTCAACGATGAGATCATCGAAATATCCAAAAAATTTCAAAATGTGCGCAACTTCCTGTACCTCGGCCGCGGCTATAATTTCCCCGTAGCCCTGGAAGGTGCCTTAAAGCTTAAAGAAATATCATACATACATGCAGAAGGCTATCCTGCTGCCGAGATGAAGCATGGCCCGATAGCGTTGATCGATGAAGAAATGCCCGTTGTAGTAATCGCTACAAAAAAAGGAAACTATGATAAGGTGATCAGCAATATCCAGGAAGTAAAGGCACGAAAAGGTGTGATTATAGCCATCGTTACCGAAGGAGACAAAATTGTGAGGGATATGGCAGATCACGTAATCGCAATACCGGATACAGATGAAGCACTGGTTCCTTTGCTGGCAACCATTCCTTTACAGCTTCTGTCATATCACATTGCTGTTCTGCGCGGGTGCAACGTTGATCAGCCCAGGAATCTTGCAAAATCGGTTACGGTTGAATGACCCGGCCTTCAGACTTCAGTATAAACCAATAAATCCATCAAATGAATCGAATCTGCCTTACTGTCGTTTTACTCCTTTTGTCAAACTTTTTACTGGCAAGCGCTCCAAAAGTATTGATTGTTTATCACAGCGAAACAGGTAATACGGAAACAATGGCGCATGCAGTGAGGGATGGTGTCCTTTCCGTTGAAGGGGTCCAGGCGGTGCTGAAATCAGCAGAAGATGCAAGCACACAGGACTTACTTGATGCACATGCCATTATCGTGGGCAGCCCGGTTTATAATGCCAATGTGTCGCCACCCATCTCCGCGTTTATCTCTTCGTGGCCATTTGAAGACCAGCCGCTGAAGGGAAAAATTGGAGCTGCTTTTGTTACAGCGGGAGGGGTATCATCCGGAGAAGAAATCACACAAATGAATATACTTCAGTCAATGCTTATTTTTGGGATGATTGTGATGGGAGGGCCCGACTGGTCAACACCATTTGGGGCATCAGCCATCAGAGGCGATGATTTTTTCCCTTACGATGAGCCAATTCACCCCGGTTTTATCAAAAAAGGAAATGACCTGGGCCAAAGGGTAGCAGAAACTGTAGTCAAAATGAATATTGAATGAGTTTACTGGTAGTAGGAACGGTTGCTTTTGATGAAGTACAAACCTGTACGGATAAGTCAGGTAAGATTCTTGGTGGTGCTGCTACATATATTGGGTTGGCAGCCAGTCATCTGACCAAGGAGGTCAGGCTTGTTTCTGTCGTTGGAGGTGACTTTCCTGAAAAGTATCTGGACGTCTTTCGAAAACGTCACATAGATATTTCCGGGATACGCATCATTCCCGATGGCAAAACCTTCTTTTGGTCTGGCAAGTACCATAACAACATGAACAACAGGGATACCTTATGCACAGACCTGAATGTGCTTGCTGACTTTGATCCTGTTTTGCCTGAACACTATCGCAACAGCAGATTCCTGATGTTGGGAAATTTGACACCCTGTATCCAGAAAAAAGTAATTGACCAGATGAACAGCAAACCTGAGCTTGTTTGTATGGACACCATGAACTTCTGGATGGAAAAAACCTGGAACGACTTGCTTGAAGTCATATCCATGGTTGATGTACTCACCATCAATGAAGAAGAGGCCAGGCAGCTGTCCGGCGAGTATTCTTTGATTCGGGCAGCAAAAAAAATCAGGGAAATGGGCCCGCCAATTCTTATCATTAAGCGCGGCGAGTATGGTGCGTTGCTGTTTTATTATGACAAAATATTTCATGCACCGGCAATGCCCCTAGAGGAAGTGAAGGACCCAACAGGGGCCGGAGATGCCTTTGCCGGCGGATTTATGGGCTATCTTACCAAAACAGGGGACACCTCATTTGAGAATCTGAAAAAGGCAGTCATATACGGATCTGCCCTTGCCAGCTTTGTGGTGGAAAAATTTGGCACAAACCGCCTGATGGATATCTCGGAACAGGATATTAAAAACAGACTCTCAGAGTTTGTCAAGCTGGTTTCATTTGCAATTTAGACACTTAGGTGTCATAATTTTTGCTTTTTTTCAACCGCTTCCGTATATTTTTCTTAACTTTAGCCGCTTTTTTAAAACCGAATTATATACCCTTAAATACCTTGAAGTTGTTATGAAAGTTTATCAGACAAATGAATTGAAAAACATTGCCCTCGTTGG
>SL_3KL_010_SEDDRAFT_10002975_pt1 | contig 15456 bp, 14 predicted proteins | sample SodLakKL_010_SED_2_FD_10381 | JGI IMG/M metagenome (IMG submission 10381)
GGCTCCAACTGGCTCGAGGCCCACTGACAGACCGCCCGGCACCTCAGTCCCCAATCCATGAGGCGATATCCTCGATCACCCCCTGGTAAACATTGTTTTTCTCAAAATATTCTGCCGGGTTTGGGGCGCCTTCTCCCTCCATCATAAGGTGGTTGAGCGCGGGGTAGGAAATGAGCTTTGCCCCGGGGTGTCCCTCCAGTGCTTTCTGCCAGCCGGCGAAATCTTCCATTGTCACCTGGTAGTCCCTTTCACCCTGCAGTACAAGTATTCTTTGTGTAAGGCCGGCTGCCATAGCACCCTGGTTATAGCTGTTCAGGTCTACCCAGTAAGCCGGCGGCAGGTTGAGCAGTGTTTCGCGGTAGGTAAGCCCCTCAAGCCGGTTTTCGCTTATCGCCCGGACCTGCTCCCTCAGCTCCTCCAGTGCATTCTGATGCTGGTCAGTCAGCTCCCCATGAAGGCTCATCAGGTACTCGTACTGTTCAGGCACAAGGTACTGCAGCGGCCTTGAGTTCCCTGCCATTATGATTATTCCGGCAATGTCCGGGTCCCTTGAGGCAATGGCCGGGGCCAGCATACCTCCCAGGCTGTGCCCCAGGAGGTAGATACTGCCCGGGTCGGCCCCGGGAATCTCCCTTGCGGCCGCAACAGCCGCAAGAGCGTCATTCCCCGTTTCATCCCATATGGTAAAGTTGTTCCTGTCAAACGTTCCGCCATGTTTGAGGGTTCGCTTCTCATACCTCAGTACGGCGATTCCCCTGGATGCCAGTCCCCATGCCAGATCCCTGAAAGGTTTATTTGGCCCTATGGTCTCGTCGGCATCGTGCGGCCCCGAACCATGGACAAGCACCACAACTGGAACATTCTGCCGTTTGTGAGGCATCGTCACCATGCCCGGAAGAGTGATGCTGCCGCAGTCGATCTCAATTTCAGTTTCCGTGAACAGGGTTGAATCGGAGTAATCGGGCGGCGGTGCAAAGCTGGTGGCCGGGGCGGGCACAAACTGAAAGCCGGCCACCCTGTTTTCAGGGTTGAATACAACCCTGAAACCCATCTCCATATTTTCGAACTTGCATACAAGCACTACGATTTCATAGTCACCGGCAGTATCAAAAACGACCCTGTCGACATATTCGAAACTGCCAAGCTGGGCCTCCACGCCATTGGCGATCTCCTTCAGTTGCCCCTCAGGTATCATGGCATTTACCTCTTCAGTAAGCATTCCCCTCACATCTTCGGTTTCACGGTTAATGAAGTGTTCAAGCAGCCTGCGTGCCTCGGTTTCCAGCAGGATATTCTGCTGGGCTCCCGTCTGAAGCACAGGCAGCAACATCAGCATTGCAACGGCCAGCAATCTTATTGCCTTTTTGCCGTTCAGATTTGTTTTTTTCATAATACGGGGTTTGATTATTTACTTTTTTCGGCCTGAAGTAAATGAAACCGCCGAAGGTCGCTATCCGGTTCTTTCCCTGCCGCTGTCCGGTCGTTACCCGGTCTCCTGCCCGGTTCGCACTGTTGCTGTCTGATCCTTGCCCGGCTCGCACTGTCGCTGTCTGATCCCTGTCCGGCACCTCTGCGGCCTCTGCACTCTCCCTGTCCGGCCACCAGGCGTTCACTACCCTGCTGAATAAGAGCGGGCGGCTTTCTGGGCGTTGAGGGAGCGTTTAAGGGTCTTCCTGAGCAGAAATATTGTTTCGTCATTTACCAGCATGTCTGATTTAAGCAGTTCTTTGTAACGAACTTTGGCTTTGGCTCGGAACTCTTTAATCCTGAAGATGTTATTAAACAACCCCGCTTCCCCGGTCAGGACCGCCATCAGCCAGGTCTCCCTTTCAGGCTTCCTCCCGTAAACCAGCGACCTTTCAAGACGGGTAATATCCGGCTTGAGCAGATCGTACTTTATGACCCTGTAACTGCTTCCCACTTCCCAGGAGATGAAAAAGATCTCCTCCTTAAGCAGGAGATTCTTTTCAATCATCCTTTCAAGCTGCTGCTTGTAAACTGGTGCTGCTTTCCTTGGTACCAGGAACTGAAGCTTTGACAGTTTCTTCCCCGAAAGGGGCACCATCATTTCTATGACTGAATCCAGCACAGTGTCGCCTGTTTCGGTCTCCCTGCACCATACGGTTCTACCCTCGGCTTTCAGTATCCCTTTTTCAGCCAGATCGAACAGGCAGGCGTAGAAATGCACGTATTTGAGTGCCGTTGTATTGAAATACACCGGTTTTTTCGGATAGTGGGCGTGCATTATCAGTCTTTCACTGTATCCTGCGTCCATGGTTAAATTTTTTATTTGTCGTTCTTTTGGTGAATGTCCGGGCCTTCAGCATCCTTCCTGAGCCTGCCCGACTCTCTCAGTGCACGGTTTATTATCCACTCTATCTGCCCGTTTACACTGCGAAACTCATCGGCCGCCCACTTTTCGAGGGCGTTCATCATCGGTGGACTTAACCTTAGCACGAATGGCTTTTTCTTTGACATATCTTTCCGGCTGCTGCCGTTTACTGGTAAAGCGACCCGGTGTTTATTACGGGACTAACATCCTTGTCGGAGCAGAGCACCACCATCAGGTTGCTTACCATGGTTGCTTTTTTCTCCTCATCGAGGCTGACAATATCCTTTTCTGAGAGGCGGGCAAGCGCCAGGTCAACCATGCTGACGGCTCCCTCGACGATCTTCTGGCGGGCAGCCACCACGGCTGACGCCTGCTGCCTGCGCAGCATTGCCCCGGCTATCTCAGAGGCATAGGCCAGGTAGGCAATGCGTGCCTCCATTACCTGGATGCCTGCTATCTTTAGCCTGTCCTTCAACTCGTTTTCCAGCTCGTTGTTTACCTCTTCGCCACCTGATCGCAATGATATATCTGCTTCGGCATCATCAAAATTGTCATACGGGTAAAAGCCTGCCAGCTTTCTTATGGCTGCCTCGCTCTGTATGTCGACAAACCTGATGAAATCGTCAACCTCAAAGGCAGCCTTGAATGTATCCTCAACGCGCCATACCAGCACGATGCCTATCATGACCGGGTTACCCAGTTTGTCGTTCACCTTGATCGGCTCTGAGTTGAGGTTCCTGGCCCTCAGCGAGATGATCTTCCTTACGAAGAATGGGTTTATCCAGTAGAAGCCGTTCTTTTTAATGGTTCCGGAGTATTTTCCGAAAAGCACCAATACGGCACTCTGGTTAGGGTTGACCACAAGCAGTCCCATCCAGCAGAAAGCATCGGCAATGAACAGGAACAGCCACCAGGGGCTTACATACACGGCCAGCAGAATCGGGCCGATAAACAGGGCCAGTGCAATGATGGCCCCGAAATACCCCATGTAGGGGGGAAGTTTTTTTTCTTTTTCCATGATAATTGATATTAGGTTAGTTTTTGTTAGTGATATCAAAATGATATCACAATGATATGACGAGATTTTTATTTTTCCAAATTTTTTCAGTTAAATTTGTGCGTGAAGGAGATATTCGCGCCAAAACCGGCATTTCCGGCCACTGAAACTCAAACGGTATAACTATGTCAAAAAGCAACTGGAAAAAGCGAAAAGGAGTAGTATATTCTACCGACCCCGGCTTCAGCTATAAAACCGGTGATCCGGGAGATGATGAAACACCCCCCCCTCATGAGCAGGACCTGCGGGTTTGGCTTGACAGAAAGCAGAGAAAGGGCAAATTGGTAACACTGGTTACAGGTTTTACAGGCAGTGACAAGGATCTTTCAGACCTTGGCAAAATACTGAAGAACAAGCTTGGTACAGGGGGATCGGTAAAAGATGGAGAGATACTGATACAGGGCGATTTCCGCGACAGGGTGGTGGATATCCTGTCGACAGAAGGGTTCAAGGTCAAAAAGGCCGGGGGCTGAAGGAGCAGGTTTGCCGGCCGGACCTGGGGAGCCTGACCAGGTGACCCGACCTGGGGACCGGACCTGGTTAGCCTGACCATCCCGGATGATTATTGCAACCGGCAATTGGGCCTGGCACAAGTTACGGCTGATGTATACTGCCTGCTGTTTACCGCTGGCTGTTGTGTAGTTTAAACTGGATACTGTATCGAACAGGAGCTGATGGTGATTAATAAAAAATGTGAGCATGAAAGCCCCATGTGCTAAAGCACACAAAAAGAAATGTATAAAGCATGAGGGTTTGACTTCGTCGATCTCACATGCAATATAATTTATCTTTTAGCAAAAATGATCAGATATGAATCGTCCATGAAAATATTGTCATGGTAAGATCCATCAGGCCAACTAATTAAATCAAATGATTACTGATGAACAGCAGGCTTTTTATTATTTGCATTTTATTGCTATCGGCGCGATATCTGCACGGCCAGTTTTTTGAAACCGGCCAGCCGCCTGCATCAGTCCGCTGGGAACAGATCAACACCGATAATTTCCGGATAATTTACCCGGCAACATTTGGTAATCATGCACACCGGCTGGCATCACTGCTTGAGGAAGCCCGGTATCTTACCGGTTATTCGCTCGATCACGACCCCCGGAAAATCCCTGTTCTTGTGCATAACCACAATGCCCGGTCAAACGGGCTGGTTTCCTGGGCGCCCAGGCGGATGGAACTCTATCCCGTGCCGCCTCAGGATGCAAGGAGCAGCGAGTGGCTGCTTCATCTTGCCGTACATGAGCAGAGGCATGTGGTGCAGATTGACAGGCTTAACCGCGGAACCACCAGAGCCCTCTCTCTCCTGCTGGGGGAACAGGCACATGGCCTCGGGGCAGGACGGTTACCCCTCTGGTTCCTCGAAGGTGATGCCGTTGCTGCAGAAACGGCCCTCACCCTGGCCGGCCGGGGGCGTGCAGCTTCGTTTGACATGCCCCTGAGGGCACTGCTGCTGAGCAAACCAGGACAGTACAGCTATGATAAATTCCTGTTCCGCTCCTTCAAAGACCATGTGCCGGACCATTACACATACGGTTACCAGGTGGTTGGCGGACTGAGGGCCGAATTCGGTCCGGAGATATGGACTAGCACCCTTGAATATCTGGCCCGGAGACCTTACCATCCAGCGCCGTTTGCAACTTCAGTTAAGAGGCAGACAGGCACTGATCTTCCCGGGCTGCATGAGAAGACCCTGGACCGGCTCAGAAATGAGTGGGTCACTGAGCATGAAGTATATATGGTTGAAGAGAGCCGGAGCATCAACCATCGCGACAGTGAACTTTTTACAAGCTACCGGCATCCCCTGTGGATTGACGATTCGGCAGTTATAGCCCTTAAATCGGGCATCGCGCAAACAAATGAATTTGTCGTGGTCAATATGGACGGCACAGAGAAGCCGCTTCACTCTCCCGGAATTCTCTCATCACCCTCGTTTACCTTTCGGGGAAGCCGCCTTGCATGGTCTGAATTTCAACCTGATATAAGATGGGGTCTGCAAAGCTATTCCGTTATCAGGGTGCTGGATACAGCTACCGGCAGGGGATGGCGTATAGGTAACGGAAGCAGGTACTTCTCCCCGGTTTTTGCTCCTGACGGGCTCTTTTTGGGGGCAGTGGAGATTGACCTGCAGAACCGGCATTTCCTGGTTTTTATCAATTCCGTTACCGGCGAAGTGGCCGGTCGTCACCCCGCACCCGGGGATGTGGCGATACAGGTGCCGGCGATTGATCCATCAGGAAGGCAGGTTTTTATGACATTCACCTCGCGGGAGGGGATGGGTATAACTATGTTTGACAGGGATAACGGCCGTTGGGAAACTGTTCTTGAACCCTCATTTGTGAATATTTCTTCTGTGTTCACAGCCGGCAGGTATATCTGCTTCCGTTCAGATCATGCCGGCAAAGATGACCTGTTTGCCCTCGACAGGTATAGCCGTGGACTTTACCGGCTCACCTCTTCACGGTTCGGGGCTTTTGACGGCAGTTTCTCTACCGGCAGTGACCAGTTGGTATATTCAGATTATTCGGCTTACGGGTATAACCTTGTCACAGCCCGCTTCGATCCAGTTGAAACAGGGGCAGGCAAGTTACAGGATCCCTGTGCCGGAACTCTGCCTTACCTGCTGGCTTCTCATGAAAAGGGAAAAATGTCCGGGGCCGTTCATGACAGCAGCATATGGCAGTCAGCGCCATACAGGAAGGGGCTTAACCTTTTCAGGTTTCACAGCTGGTCGCCCTTTTATTATGATTACAGCGATCTGAATATTGAAGGGCAGTCCGTATATCCCGGTGTCTCGATACTGTCACAGAACCTGCTTAACACAGCCAAAACCTTCATTGGCTATTCATACCGTGGGGGGAGGCATGTTACCCACGGAAACCTGATATACAAGGGGTGGTATCCTGTTCTGGAAGCAGGCTTTGATTACGGTGATGAGCCGCTTGTATTCACCGGAAGAGATACTCTGGGACCGCAAAACGGCATCTCATACGGCAGACTGAACCTCAAAGGAGCTGCATACCTGCCCCTGAACCTCTCATCCGGACGTTATGTCGGGCGACTTGAGCCATGGATGCGCATCAGTTACCGTAATGACCTCTATCATTATGAAGAGGAAGACCTCTACAAAAAGGGTATGACAACCATTGAAACAATGTTGCTGGCCTACCGTTACCGGAGGAGAAGTTACCGTGACATTGCCCCGCCGTGGGGACAGGTTTTCCGGTGGCGAAGGATCGGTTCACCTTTTGAATCGGAGAACCTGGGTACGATAAATGCTGTGGAGGTTACCTTCTGGTTTCCCGGACTGATGCCGCATCACAGCATCCGGCTGGATGCTGCCGGTCAGGCCCAGGACCCGGTAAAATACTACTATACCGGCGTTGTCAGTTTCCCGCCTGGTTATGAACGTGAGAAAAGTGACCGCCTCCGGCTCATCAGCGGAAAGTACTCTTTTCCGTTTTTGTATCCTGATCTCTCCCTTCCGGGTGTACTTTACCTGAAACGCCTCCATGCCGGGGTTTTTGCCGGAGGAGGAGTAAACAGCCTGAGGGGTTACAATGCAACAACACGCAGGATTGAATGGCAGGACGAGAGGCTCTTCTCATATGGAGCTGATATAACCGCCAGTTTCCATCTGTTCAGGTTGGTGTTCCCCTTCAATATGAGCATCGGTTTTGCCCATATCCCCGAAAGGGAAAAGATCTCGCTCCTCTTTTCCATGAGTATGGATATCAATATTTTTTAGGCAGGTTGATGATTGCCATCTGCAGCAGGGCGATAATGCTGTTGGCATTGCCTCTGAACAGTACTGCATTCCGGGTGTCCGGAGGCCTTTATCCCCTGGTGTATAGTTTCCTCACGTAGCGTGCAATCTCTCCTGTATCGTGGTCATTCATGCATCTGAAATGTTTTTTGGGGCATTTGCGGAACCCCAGTTTTGAGCAGGGCCTGCAGCTAAGTCCACCTACCTCAAAAATGGCCGATTCACGGTTAGGCATGTAGGGGTACATGCCGAATGCCGGTACCGTGTTTCCCCATACAGAGACGATCTTCTTTTTATAGGCTGCTGCTATATGCATCAGACCGCTGTCATGTGTTATAACCACGTCAGCCTGCCTGACCAGTGAGGCGGACTGGTTGATGGAATATCTGCCGCATGCATTGAGCACCAGCTTGCCGCACCCGGAGGCCACCGTTTCGCCTGTTGCTACATCATTCTTGTCGCCTGCCAGTATTACCGGCAGATTTAGTTCCCGGCAGACCTCGCATATTTTCTCTGCCGGCAGCCTCTTGGTATTATGGAGGGCGCCTATTGCAAAGAGCACATAACCGTTGTGAAAGGGCTGGGGCAGATCGGTTATGCTGACCTCTTCCTCAGGAGGGATGAAGTGATCAAGGCCTTTCCCGTCATTTACCACATCGAACAGCTTCAGAGTATCCAGGTATCTGTCCACCAAATGGATGTCAGGCATCATGTTCCTCTTGAAATTTACCATCAGCCATTTCCTGGTATTGAGCTTATTAAACGAGAAGGGTATGGCGCTAATCCGCGATTTGAACAAGGCTGTTCTCAGGTTGTTCTGCAGGTCGATTACATAATGGAACCCTTCATTCCGGAGTTTCCGGATGGTCCTGATGGTTCCTTCGTAAATATGAATTCGGTCAATATAGGGGTTTGCCTTAACGACCGGAAGGAACTGCTCCTTTGTGAGAAAATGTACTTCGGCTCCGTCAACCTGTTGCTTAAGGCACCTTAGGACAGGTGAGGCCAGGACAATATCACCAATTGAGCTGAGCCGCACAACCAGGAACTTCACTGGCATCTGCAACGGGTTATCAACATGCATGTCTGGCTTTTGAATATCACTGGTCATCTGTGCCGTTGTTAATGATACAGCCGAGGTTTTTAATTTTGTCAATAAAAAGCAGAACAGCAAGCCAGTATTCATTGCTGGAACTTGCATCTTCCCAGAGGGCCCGGGCACCATGAACTCCCGTACCTCCCGACGGAGAGAACAAAGTCTTGAATTCATCGCCGATCCCGGAGGTCAGTTCGGTCACATAAGGGAGTTCCGTTTGAGTTGCTGCTATGAATACCGGTTTTCTGAGACCGGTTATGGCCTCCTGCACCACTCCGGGGGGACCCAAAAACTCTCCCGGACTGAATGCAAGGACAGCACCGGTGCACAACCTCTCCTTTGCAACCATCAGCGCCAGTGAGGCTGAGAAGGAACTGCCCAGGAGTATTACCGGTTTATCATTTTTCCCTTCAGCCCAACGGACTGCTGCAACCATGTCGTTTACAGCATCATGTACATTGTTGCTGAAATTGCCGTCCCTCGCGGCCCTTGCCGTTTCATTTGCAACGAAGTTAACCTCCCGCCCGTGCCTCAGATCAACCGCCAGTCCGTTATACCCCAGCAAATTGAATTTTGGGGCAACATCCCTGAACTCACCCCGGCTTGACCCCGCCTGGTGGAACATAAGTATCCAGGGCAGGGTATCGTTCACAAAGTAGCTGTCGGCCACGACAGCGAGTCCGTCGGCGGCATCCAAAACAATCTTTTGCTGGGCATAAGTTTCCCTGCCGCAAAACATAAAAATAAAAAGAAACACGATACCTGTAAACTTCACAATTCAGGAATTGAAACTTTTTCAGAGAGTACCATGATCTTGTTATTGTTCACTTCGATCATACCTCCGTTTATCAGGAAGAAGATATCGTCCCCTTTTTCAGTCTGAAGATTGATCTCCCCGGCTTCGAGAGTTGAGATGATAGGTGCATGGTTTATCAGAACTGTAAACGGGCCTTTGGAGCCGGGCACGGTAACGGATTTAATTCTGCCTGAAAATACTGTTTTGTCTGGTGTCAGGATCTCAAGATGCATGAGGTGGTTTATTTTTTGGCTTCGGCCAGCAGGCGGTTGCCCTTTTCAATTGCATCCTCTATGGTACCGACCATGTTAAAGGCAGCTTCCGGGTATTCATCCACCCTCCCTTCCATGATCATGTTGAAGCCTTTGATATTGTCTTCAATGGATACAAGGACACCCGGAAGTCCGGTAAACTGTTCGGCAACATGGAATGGCTGTGAAAGGAAACGCTGGATCCGTCTTGCGCGGTGTACCACCAGTTTGTCCTCCTCTGACAGCTCATCCATTCCGAGTATGGCGATAATATCCTGCAGTTCCTTGTATCGCTGCAGCAACTCTTTCACCCTCTGGGCAGTTTTGTAGTGCTCTTGACCCACAATCTCGGGCGAAAGTATCCGGGAGGTGGAATCGAGCGGATCAACTGCAGGATAAATGCCAAGTTCAGAGATCTTTCTGCTGAGTACTGTGGTTGCGTCCAGGTGAGAGAATGTGGTTGCGGGGGCGGGGTCGGTAAGGTCATCTGCAGGTACGTAGATAGCCTGCACAGATGTGATTGAACCTCTCTTGGTTGAGGTGATCCTTTCCTGCATCATCCCCATTTCAGATGCCAGTGTTGGCTGGTATCCCACTGCCGAGGGCATGCGTCCCAAAAGTGCTGAAACTTCTGAGCCGGCCTGGGTAAATCTGAATATATTGTCAACGAAAAACAGTATATCCCTTCCTCCGCCAGTACCGTCGCCGTCACGAAAAGATTCGGCCACAGACAATCCCGAAAGGGCAACCGTCGCCCTTGCACCGGGCGGTTCGTTCATCTGTCCGAAAACCAGTGTGGCCTGTGATTTAGAAAGTTCCTTCATATCAACCTTATCCAGGTCCCAACCCCCTTCTTCCATACTTTTGATGAATTCATCCCCGTACCTGATAACACCTGATTCAATCATCTCCCTCAACAGGTCATTCCCTTCCCGGGTACGTTCTCCGACACCGGCAAATACCGACAGTCCGGAATATTTTTTTGCAATATTGTTGATCAGTTCCATGATGATAACCGTCTTTCCAACGCCGGCGCCGCCAAAAAGACCTATCTTCCCTCCCTTTGAATAAGGCTCGAGCAGGTCAATAACCTTGATGCCTGTGAAGAGCACTTCCGTTTCGGTGGAGAGGTCGGCGAAGGCAGGGGGTTTTCCATGCACCGGAATGCCGCCTTTCTGGTCAACCTCTTTCATGCCGTCAATCGCCGAACCCACGACGTTGAGCAGTCTCCCCCTGATCTGTTCGCCAACCGGCATGGTTATCGGCCGGCCAAGGTTTTTCACCTTCATTCCCCTTCTAAGTCCGTCGGTCGAATCCATTGCTATCGCCCTTACGGTGTTTTCTCCTATGTGCTGCTGACACTCAACGACCAGGTGCTGATCGTCATCCCTTTCAATCTGAAGAGCATCATGAATGTTCGGCAGTTTTGATTCCTCTGATCCGAAACTGATATCGACAACCGGACCGATCACCTGTATTATTTCCCCTGTGTTATCAGGCATGATAATAAATATTTATTGGGTAAAAAGCAGTTGATTTTTAATTAACGAACTTAAAGCTTTTTTTGAAAATATTCACATCCGGCAACCCCGATTACGAAAAAAATCAGGACTTCCTGTCCGCCATTTTATTCATTAACCCGATAAACTCTTCAGTTCTTTTCTTATCGCCGCCTGCTTTATACAGCATTTCAATTGCATTATTGAAATGTTCTGCAACGGTTTCCCGCACATTTTCCTCTACCCCCTGATTGTCAAATAACTCCCTGGCAGACTGCACCTTCTTGTTGGGGTCACTCTCGTTCTCCATCAGGTTGATTATTTGGTCCTTTGTTGATTTACCAGCTCTCTCCAGGGCCCTGATCAGTAAAATGGTCTTTTTGTTCATGATGATATCACCACCCGGTTTTTTACCGAACTCCTCGAAGTTACCGTAAAGGTCCAGCAGGTCATCCTGTAGCTGAAAAGCAAGTCCCAGGTTCAGTCCCGCTTCGTACATCAGGGCACCCTGATTTTCTGACGCACCGGCGGCAACTGCGCCGATCTCCATTGCTGCAGCTATCAGCACCGATGTTTTTAGCTTGATCATCTCCATGTATTCAGCCTCTGATACATCCTTCAATTTTTCAAAGTTGATATCCATCTGCTGTCCCTCGCAGACCTCAAGCGCTGTTTTGTTGAATATGCGAAGCAGTTTTGGCAGTTTATCTCCCCCGGTTGCAGAGATAAGTTCAAAAGAGAGTACCACAAGGGCATCGCCTGAAAGTATCGCAGTGTTTGTATTCCACTTTTTATGGACCGTGGGTCTGCCCCTTCTCGTATCTGCCCTGTCCATAATATCATCGTGCATCAGGGTGAAGTTATGGAACAGCTCCAGCGCAATGGCCGGACCAACGCAGGGGCTTATATCTTTGCCGAACATCCTGCCTGCCATCAGGGAGATAACCGGCCTTATCCGCTTACCTCCGTTTGACATGATGTAATGTATCGGCTCATAAAGCTCAACCGGTTGCCGGCCGGAAAAATTCATCAACTCTATTTCGAGATCAATTTTTTTTCGGAGTTCTTCTGTTATTTCCATTACAGGTGATTTTAAAATAATATCAATTTCCGCAAAAACGGCAGGATTTATAGGCTTTGACATGCATCCGGCATCTAAGGTAATAAAAATATATGGGGATTCTTTTTTTTTAAATTAGATAATAATCTCTTATTTTTGGGCTGCAATTAAATGGCAATGCAATATACCCTTATTGATTTTCTTGCCCTGCTCGGGTCTCTCGGATTCTTCCTTTTCGGGATGAAATCCATGAGCGAGGCTCTGCAGAAGGTAGCCGGCGACAAACTGCGGAATATACTGGCAGCCATGACCTCCAGCCGGATAAAGGGTATCTTTACGGGCTTCATGATCACTGCCCTCGTCCAGTCATCCACTGCCACAACAGTTATGCTGGTCAGCTTTGTCAATGCGGGGCTGCTCAATCTTATCCAGGCCATCGGTGTGGTGATGGGAGCCAATATCGGCACAACGGTTACCGCCTGGCTGATATCGCTTCTGGGGTTTAAGTTCAGTATCAGTTTTATCAGTCTGCCGCTTATCGGGCTTAGTTTTCCTTTTCTTTTTTCTAAGAATAAAAAGAGAAAATCAATAGCAGAACTCGTTATCGGCTTTGCAATGGTCTTTCTGGGTCTCGATTTTCTTAAGGAGTCACTTCCAAGTATTGAACAGCACCCCGAGATCCTCAGCTTCCTCTCGTCATATACCGAAATGGGATTGTGGTCAGTGCTCCTGTTCCTCTCAATCGGGACACTCCTCACCTTTATTATACAGAGCTCGAGTGCAACAATGGCGCTGACCCTTGTAATGTGCAATAACGGATGGATATCATTCGATATGGCTGCAGCAATGGTACTTGGTGAGAATATCGGTACTACCATAACGGCAAACATAGCTGCCATGGTAGCCAATGTATCAGCCAAGCGCACAGCACGGGCCCACCTGATCTTCAACCTTATCGGGGTTATCTGGGTGCTGCTTGTATTCAGTTTCTTTCTCAGCCGAATTGATTATTTTCTTGTCAGTGCCGGAATGGTATCGCCTTTTGAATCTGCCCTCGGTATCCCGGTGGCCCTCTCCATTTTCCATACGGTGTTCAATGTTATGAATACCTTCCTTCTTTTTGGTTTTGCCCCCCTTATAGCGAAGTTTGTAACCCGGATTGTTCCTCTCAGGGAAGAGGATGAAGAAGAGTTCAGGCTAAAGTATATTAATACAGGTATACTTTCAACGGCAGAGCTTTCACTTTTTCAGGCCAAGAAAGAGATATCCGTATTTGCGGTCAGGACAAAAAAAATGATGGGGTATGCCCGGTCGCTGTTCAATTCGAAGAAGGAGAGTGATGTGGAACATTATTTTGGAAAGGTTGAAAAATACGAGGAAATAAGTGACCGTATGGAAGTTGAGATAGCCACATACCTTACCAAGGTATCGGGCGGTCATCTCAGTCCCCAGGGCTCACAGCGGCTGCAGACCATGCTCAAGCTGATAGATAATATTGAGAGCATTGGCGATTCTTGTCAGAACGTTGCCAGGGCCATATACCGGAAAAAACAGAAGAAAATTGAATTTCCGCAGTCACTGCGTGAAAATGTCAACAAGATGTTCGATCTTGTTGAGAAAGCTCTGGATATTATGATCGAGAACCTTGATGAGGATTATCACAATGTAAAAGTCGACAGTGCCATCGAGATGGAATACAAGATCAACAAGTTCCGCAACAAGCTCAAAAAAGAACATATCAAGAAGCTGAAAGAGAAGGATTACAAGTATGATGCCGGTGTCATATACAATGACATCATCTCACATTGCGAAAGAATGGGCGACCATATCGTCAATGTTACTGAAAGTATAATAGAAAGGTTTGATTGACAAATTTCCGTTCGGGGACTTCATTCTGCAGGAGTTCTTCCTGCGATCTCAAAAAATGTTAGTTTTTCTTCAAAGCCTCTGCCCCGCCAACTATTTCGATGATCTCGTTGGTAATTGCTGATTGACGGGCTTTGTTATACTGGGTCCGGAGCTCTTTGATAAGCTGGTCGGCATTGTCGGTGGCTTTGTGCATTGAAGTCATCCTTGCACCGTATTCTGAAGCAGCAGATTCAAGGAGTGCCTTGTAAAACTCCGTTTTCAGTACTTTTGGCATCAACCTCTCCATCAGCAGGTCCCCTGACGGCTCGATAATGTAGGTGTGCCTTGCGATATCGATCTCTTCAGGTGTGCAGAATTCCTGGGGGATACTAAGGGGCAGGAAGGTATCGTGTGTAAGGATCTGCACAGCGGCATTCTTGAAAGTATTGTAGATCACTTCTATCCTGTCGAATTTGCCCTCACAGAAGCTGTCTATCAGTTCCTGAATAAACTGAATGGAGCTCTCGAAAGAGAGCTGGTCAATAAGGTCGTGGCGCGAATTGCTAACTTCATAATCCCTTGACCGGAGATAGTCCTCAACTTTTTTCCCGATACAGATTATATCAACCATGCCTGCCTTATTGAGCCCGGCGTGATCTTTTTCGGCCACTACCATGGCTCTTTTGGCGACGTTGATATTGAAAGCACCGCATAGTCCCCTGTTTGTGCCGATAACCACCAGGACAACTTTTTTGAGTTCACGGTGGGAATAATACGGGGTCTCCTTGTTCGGCATACACATCTGGCAGTGCTCCAGCACATCATGCAGCTTCAGGGCATATGGTCTCATCTGTATAATGGAATCCTGCGCTTTCCTCAGCTTGGCTGCTGAGACCATCTTCATGGCATTGGTGATCTGCCTGGTAGATCCGACAGATTCAATTCTTGTCCTTATTTCCTTCAGATTTGCCATTTGCAGGCCTTAAAGCGATTATCAGATTTCAGGTTTTTTTATTACAAATCTTTCCAGCACCTCTGCAGCCAGTTGTCCCAGCCTGGTTTCAACTTCGTTGTTCCACTCACCTGCTTTCAGACTGTCAAGAATTTGCGGGGCTGTAGTTTCAATGTGTTCGAGAAAATCGGTCTCAAACTGATTTATTTTTTCAATTTTGACCTCGTTCAGCAGGCCCCTTGTACTGCAGAATATTATTGCAATCTGTTTATCCACGGTAAGGGGCGAATATTGTCCCTGTTTAAGGATCTCTACGTTCCTGGCACCCTTATTGAGTACTGCCATGGTGGATGCATCAAGGTCAGAGCCGAACTTGGCGAATGCTTCAAGTTCTCTGTACTGGGCCTGGTCGATCTTCAGGGTGCCGGCAACTTTTTTCATAGAGGCGATCTGTGCTTTGCCGCCGACCCTTGACACAGATATCCCCACATTGATGGCGGGCCTGACACCTGCGTTGAACAGGTTGGTATCAAGAAATATCTGTCCGTCGGTTATTGAAATCACATTTGTCGGGATGTAGGCCGAGACATCCCCTGCCTGTGTCTCCACAATCGGCAGAGCCGTGAGAGATCCGCCTCCCTTTACCAGTGGTTTTAGCACTTCAGGAAGATCGTTCATCCGGGCCGCGATCTTGTCAGACTGGATGATCTTTGCCGCTCTTTCGAGCAGGCGGGAGTGAAGATAGAATACATCGCCGGGATATGCCTCCCTGCCAGGCGGCCTTCGAAGAAGA
>SL_3KL_010_SEDDRAFT_10002976_pt1 | contig 15455 bp, 10 predicted proteins | sample SodLakKL_010_SED_2_FD_10381 | JGI IMG/M metagenome (IMG submission 10381)
TCAAATCCGATTAGAGCAACCAATACACACCAAACAATCCGCGTGATTTCAATCAGCATCAAATCAGCACCCATGCCATGAACTGCAAGGTAATCAATCCCGTTATGCCCATAATCAGGGTGGCGATCGTATGTGTTTTTAACGCAGTTGATGTATCCATCTCCGAGAATTTGGCAACAACCCAGAAATAACTGTCGTTGACATGAGATACGGTAAGTGACCCGGCGCCAATAGCCAATACAATGATGGCAAGGCCGGTCGTGGAATCAAAACCGAGTGGTTCAACGATCGGGGCGCAAATAGCTGCAGCAGTGATGATGGCAACCGTGGATGAGCCCTGGGCTGATTTCAAAAATGCTGCAATCAGGAATGGAACCAAAACCCCGAGATTTCCCATGGCTGCAAATTGAGCAGCAAAAACACCCAGATCGGTTTCTCGAAGGATCGCACCGAAGGCTCCGCCAGCCCCTGTAATCAAAATTATCATACCGGCTTTTTTCAGGGCTTCTTCCAGCCATTCATTCCGGATACGGCCCTCGCCTGATGCAGGTACCATCAGGAATGCTAATACTGCACCGGCCAGAAGAGCGACTATTGGATTGCCCATGAAAATCAATGAACCGGCAATCCAGCCATCCCCGAATGGATAAGTCGGGTATTCTGCGACAGATTTTAATGCAATTAACAATATCGGAATGATAATAGGGATGACTGCAAGTGTAAACGATGGGGGTGCCACACCTTTTGGCTGCTGCCGGGAGTCATCGTTAAACTCAATTGTATACCGTTTGCAATAGAGATTTGCCCATAGCAGGGCCGCAAGCATTACTGGTACGGATACAATCAACCCGAGAATCAATACCCAGCCGATATCTGCGCCGAGTGTTGCCGCTGCAGCAAGTGGCCCCGGTGTAGGCGGAACAAATACATGGGTTGCATACAATCCTGATGCCAGTGCAACTGCAAGTACCGCAAGAGAAATGGAAGTCCGTTTACTGATCGCTTTATTCAGGGCTGAGAGCACAATGAAACCCGAATCACAAAAAACAGGAATTGATACAATGTAACCTGTCAGACTCATGGAAAGCGGTGCATTTTTTTCACCTGTCTTTTCCAGGATCTTATTTGCAAGCACCCTGGCACCACCACTACGGTCAAGATACTCGCCAATGATTGCTCCAGCAGCGATGACTATCCCGATACTTTGCAATGTATTGCCAAAACCCTCAGCAATGGTTCCGGTCATCGTAATACCATCCAACCCGGCCAGAAAGCCCATCGCAATTGCCCCGAATAGNAGTGCAAGAAATGGATGAAGCCCGTGCCTGGCTGTCAGCCATATAATGAGCACAACAACTACCAGCAGCCAAACAAATATTGCCATTTGAAATCCGTATTCATAACTGTTTCATAAATCACGGATTTAAATACACCAATGAAACGAAAATTGCAAACCGGCCTCAGGAATGTGACAGTAAGAATTCCCGTCGACTAACTTGCAGTTTATGCTCAGTTTTCTTTAATCTCAATTTTTTCTATCACATCTCCCTGGCTGATTTGATCGATTACATCAAGGCCGTCTGTAACTTTTCCGAAAACAGTGTGTTTCCTGTCAAGGTGGGCAGTATTGTTGCGGCTGTGACAGATGAAAAACTGGGAGCCGCCGGTATCTCTTCCGGCATGGGCCATTGATAAAACACCCCGGTCGTGATATTGGTTCTCTCCATCCAATTCACAGTCGATCGAATAACCCGGGCCACCGGTCCCATCACCTTTCGGGCAACCACCCTGGATAACAAAATCAGGGATCACCCGGTGAAAAGTTAACCCATCGTAGAAACCGTCACGAGCCAGAGAAACAAAGTTCTCTACCGTTCCGGGAGCATCTTCTTCAAAAAATTCCACCTGCATGTTCCCTTTGTCTGTAAATATCGTTGCTTTCTTCATAAATAATAGTTTTACATAGTCTGAATTTTTGTCTTGCGTAATATAGGGAATATCATAGCTGTCCAAAACGTTTTGGATGTGAGAAAGTATTCTCATTTATCAGGACAGATGCCTGAGAGGATTTCTTTCTATATCAGGAACATATTTAATCTGCCCATTCCTCAACATTGTCAAAAACTTCAGCAAATTGCAGTGAGTCTCCCTCTTTGCTGATAGTGACTTCAAACTCCGTCAATTTGGTATCATCTTCCCGCTTGATCAGATGTTTTGCAAGCTGATTAACAATCTGGGTTTGTATTACTCTTTTCAGCGGCCTCGCTCCGTATACAGGATCATATCCCCGGGCTGCAAGCCAGTCTTTTACATTGTCTGTCACATTAAGCTTAACATTATTTTTACTGAGCATGGTATATACTCTTTGAAGCTGTATATCCACAATTCTGCGAATATGCTCTCTGCCAAGCGGATGGAAGATGACAACATCATCGATCCGGTTCAAAAATTCAGGACGTATCGCTTTCTTAAGCTGTTCCATCAGTTTATTCTGAAGATTTGCATAAACAGAATCGCCGATATCTCCTTTGCTCTTTTCAATTTCATCGGAAATCAGGTGAGACCCGATGTTACTTGTCATAATAATAATGGTATTCGTAAAATCGACAGTAACACCTTTATTGTCTGTCAATCGTCCGTCATCCAATACCTGTAACAGGATGTTGAATACATCCGTATGTGCTTTTTCAATCTCATCCAGAAGTACAACAGAGTATGGGCGTCTTCGTACTGCTTCCGTTAACTGCCCGCCTTCATCATAACCCACATACCCGGGAGGTGCACCCACAAGGCGGCTGACACTGTGTTTCTCCATATACTCGCTCATGTCGATCCTGACCATGGCGTGGTCATCGTTAAATAAAAATTCTGCCAGCGACCTGGCCAGTTCGGTTTTACCCACCCCCGTTGAACCCAGGAACATAAAGGATCCGATCGGCCTGTTTTCATCCTGCAATCCGGCCCGTGAGCGACGAACAGCATCCGATACGGCTTCAATCGCTTTATCCTGCCCGACAACCCGCTTATGTAGCTCTTCCTCGAGCATAAGCAGTTTCTGTCGTTCACTGGTCAGCATTTTACTTACCGGAATACCTGTCCATCTTGAAACGATATCTGCAATTTCCTCCGCTTCAACCTGCTCTTTCAGCAATGACCGCCCCTCCTGGATTTCGTCCAGTTTGGCCTTGGTTTCTTCAAGATCTTTCTCAAGCTGCCCGATGGTACCGTAACGAAGCTCGGCTACTTTTTCATAATCACCCTCCCGCTCGGCTTTATCTGCCCGGTTTCTTGCCGTTTCAATTGCTTTTTTAAGATCTCGCGCCTTTTGGATCATCTCACGCTCGTTATCCCATTGGGATTTCATCGAATTGCGGCTCTCTTCCAGGTCGGCCAATTCCTTTTGAATAGACTCCAGCTTGGATTCATCTTTTTCACGTTTCAGTGCTTCCCTTTCAATTTCAAGCTGGCGAATTTGCCTTTCTATATGATCCAGTTCTTCCGGCATGGAATCGATCTGAAGCCTGAGTCGTGAAGCCGCTTCATCGATCAAAAATAGAAACCGGTCGGCGATATAACGGTGTGACAGCTCCGCTGCTGCTACGATGGCACCATCGGTAATCCGTACACCGTGATGCAGCTCATACCTCTCCTGTAAACCCCGCAAGATCGATACCGTATCTTCGATACTCGGTTCCCCAACGTATACGGTTTGCAGGCGCCGCTCCAGTGCCTTATCCTTTTCTATGTATTTTCGGTACTCTGTCAGTGTGGTTGCACCGATAGCGTGAAGTTCACCACGCGCCAGCGATGGCTTCAGGATATTGGCAGCATCCATCGAACCTTCAGTTGCCCCGGCACCAACCAGGGTATGGATTTCATCAATGAAGAGAATGATTTCACCTTCAGAATCCATGACTTCTTTGACCACAGCTTTCAGTCTCTCCTCAAATTCCCCCCTGAATTTGGTTCCGGCCACCAATGCACCCATATCGAGGGCTACCACCCGTTTTGATTTCAGGCCTTCGGGAACATCACCCCGTACAATGCGCAATGCCAGCCCTTCAGCAATAGCTGTTTTACCAACACCCGGCTCCCCGATCAAGACCGGGTTGTTTTTGGTTCTCCGGGTCAGGATCTGCATGATCCTGCGAATTTCATGATCCCGGCCGATGACCGGATCGAGTTTGTTTTTCTCCGCTTCTTCGTTCAGGTCACGGGCATATTTTTTCAGTGCATTATACCTGCTTTCAGCATTCGGATCATCCACTTTTTGTGAACCTCTCACATCCTGGAGTACTTTCAATATCTGATCTTTTGTTACCCCCCGGTCTTTCAGTAAGTTGCCAGCTTCACTTTTCGACCCAGTGATAGCGATAAATATATGTTCCGAACTAATGTATTCGTCATCCAGTTCGGAAGCCTGTTTTTGGGCCTGGTCAAATACCTCCTTTGTTGCATTGGAGAGATATTGGCCGGAAACCGATGCACCTTTTACGATCGGAAAGGATTTAATTTTCTTATCCAGGTCTTCCCTGAGAGGATTTACCGATACTCCCAGCTTATTCAAAATGGTGACGACCACATTTTCGGTATCGCTTAACAATGCTTTTAAAACATGTGCAGGTTCAACAGCCTGATGATTTTCATTCTGTGCAAGTTCAAGAGCAGCCTGAACGGCCTCCTGCGCCTTTATGGTAAATTTGTTGAAATTCATAAAATCTCCGATTCATTTTTCATTCTGTACTTATTCAGTTGCCAATTTCATACCGAAAACAGATCTATGCCTAACTTACAGCACATTAGCCACAGAGTTATGACTTTTTTTCTATAAGTGGCGCAACTTCTTACTGAATGTCATTAGAATTACAGAAATGGCAGGGAGCGGTCAGTTCAAAAATGCAACAAAAAAGTCTGACGACTTTTTTGGTCAAATTATCGTCTGAATTAAAAAACCCGGTTTGCTCAAATGCCTGCTGGCAAATTGCAAACCGGGTTTAAAGTTTGATTTTGACTTAAGGTGAGTTTAAGATTTCCTCTTACTTTTAAATCTTCAGTAAGTAATTTTCAGGTAAGCATTCACCAGATTATCAGTACATTTCATGGGTCATATCTGATTTTTATAACGTTTATATTATCTGGCTGTTAATTGATTTCCACTTAAGCGGTCTGTAATAAACAGATCGATGAAGAGATACAGTTCATTTGGAGTTCGTGTCTCAAAAAGACTTAAAATCCCGTAATTGGAACCAAACCTCTCCTGGTTTTGATAGTAGTATAGAGTCAAATAAGCTTTATAACGCACTACGTGCTTCTCGCCATTTCTAATAACGTTTAACAGCGCATCTTCAACTGCTTTGGATTCAAATTCAGGATATACAGTTTTGATTTCCAGGACATTGAACAGTACGGATTCGATCACTGAACTGTGCTCAGACTCGAAACCGTATAGCAATGATCTTTCATAGTTGCTGAACAACTGTTCTTTATCTGAATCGGCCACTGTCGTTCGTTCTGCATCATTTGCAAATCCGTAAACTGTTGCATTTCCAAACAACAGTATCAGTGTGATTATGATTGTTGTTATTATTGTTTTCATCTGATTCTTATTCGTTCTTTGATTCGTCGTAGTTGATTTTTATTTGTTGAATTCCAACTGCTGGAGTTCGCTTTTAATTTACGACTATTATCCAAATCGGATCAATTTTATTATCAATATTTAAGTTTATTAAAAATTTAAATATGACACATTTTCAGAATATAATTTTGGAAGCACTTCCACCTTAACAATTTCTTAACATCGAAATTTATAAATTTTTATCAGTTAGAATTCTAATCGTTTTACACGTCAAAAAAGCCCTTTTATTTAACTCTTTTTATAAAAGCGCTTACATATCCAGGTATAAAATGACATGCTAACTATGACAAATAAACATTATCAAAAAATTTATTTATTTAAGTAGAAGCGCTTGCAATAATAGATTAGTTATGAAATCCATCTTATAATCCCCTGGTTTTGTTCTGAAACTGATGTGATTGCTAATAAATTTTTGCCTCTTTATTGATACCTAACTGGCATGTATCTTTCAACANGCCAGAATTCATCTGTTAAATAAACCCACTGAATTATGGAGAGATCAATCGGAAATCTGACTCTGGAACTGAAACGTGGTGATATCACAAAACAGCCTGACATGGATGCTATTGTTAATGCAGCCAATGCAAGGCTTCAGATCGGTGGTGGAGTAGCAGGTGCCATTCATCGTGCCGGCGACCCTGAATTGGAAAAAGAAACAAGGCCGCTGGCTCCGATTTCACCGGGTGAAGCCGTTATCACCAGTGCTCCGGGCCTGCCCAATCTCAATGTAATCCATTGCCTGGGTCCTGTGTACGGAAGAGATGAGCCTTCCGATCAACTGCTGGCCAATTGTTACCGTAATGCATTGAAACTGGCTGATGAGCATAAACTGAGATCCATCGCTTTTCCAGCCCTCTCTACCGGTGCGTTTGGTTACCCGACAATCGATGCAGCACGAGTTGCTTTTGCCGCCATTAAAGAGATGTCAGATACTCTTGATCACGTGAAACTCGTTCGTTTTGTTCTCTGGAGTGAGCAGGATTTTGAGACACATAGAAAAGTGCTTGATGAGATTTTGATCCAAAATAATCGTTCCGGATAGAGTGGCTCGTTATCTCCCCGCTACCAGTGAAAGTTTGCAAACATGGTCAATTCAGTCGTTTGAACCTGTTTCAGGATAACGCCATGTGTCCTGAATTTACTCCTCCCCTGAAGTTTCCCTGATTAACATGTATGGCAACATCTTTCTGGATAGGCTGATATCCTCGTCCTGAAAGGACATAAGATCACAGCCCCGGGTAAACCGCCGCCAGGCGGTGCAACCCGGGGATTGACGATGGCACAACATCACCCGCCCCGAGGCNACCAGCGTGGGCGGGTTATTGGGTTAAAACGAGGGGCAGCNGCACGTTCTATGAAAGGGATCATTTGATGATGAAATTGGCTTGATCGCGGCTATCAAAGCCTGTCCCGGCCCCGGNNCATTTGTACGGGACAGTCANTGAGNCANAAAAAGATTATAGTTCTAAATCTAATTCTTTCTCTCTTCAGCCANCTTCCGGAAAAGTTCTTTTTCTTTTAAAGTCAGGTTTTTGGGTAAGTCGATTTTAGTCCGAACATAAAAGTCACCCTGCTTACCATTGCCCATAACGGGCATACCCTGTCCGGGAATGCGGAACAGTTTACCGCTCTCTGTCTCTGCCGGAATCGTCAGTTTCACTTTACCTTTTAGCGTAGGCACCGTCGTTTCCCCCCCGAGAACAGCCGTATATAGATCAACCGGGTGATCATAAAAAATATCTTTACCTCTGAGCTCATATCCTTTTTCTGGTTTAATCCGAACTTTAAGATACAGATCACCCCGTTTCCCGGTAAGTGATGACGACCCTTTGCCTTTCAATTTCAGCCTTTTGCCTTCTTCAATTCCTGCCGGGATTTTAACCTTCACTTTTTCACCGTCAATCTTAAACTGTTTGGTTACTCCCCTGCTGGCTTCTTTCAGTGATATCTCTATGATTGCTTCAGCATCCCGGCCGCGTTGCGGCTCTGCCTTGCGGGCTCTCTGAAAACGCTGACCCTGCTGGCCTCCAAAGGGATCACCGCCCCCAAACAGGCTTTCAAAAAAACTGGAAAAAGGACTGCCTCCCTGCCCACCGCCCCTTTGTCTGCCAAACATATCTTCAAAATCAACATTTACCCGGTACTGCTGACCCTGGCCTGCATATTGCGACCAGTCAAAATCATCGGCGCCGCCGCCCGCCTGCTGATATCGTTTCCAATCGGCACCAGCCCTGTCATATAATTTTCGTTTTTCAGGATCCTTTAAAACCTCATAAGCTTCCCCAAGGTCCGTAAACTTTTTCTGTGCTGTTGGATCATCCGGATTTCTATCCGGGTGATACTTCGCAGCCAGCTTCCGATACTTCTTTTTTATATCCTCCTGGGAAGCATTTCGGTCAACTCCAAGGATCTTATAATAGTCTTTGTATTCCATAATAGAAATCGATTCAATTCTACTCAGACATGATGCAAAAGCAATGCCATAATGTTAAATCATGTAGATTTTGACAAGCAGAACGCCTAATTGTCGGGATTAAACAGGTTAAAAATGACTCAACGTCATTTTTTCAGGATGAATCAAATTCTGAATGAACCAATTAAAAAACCCCATCCGATGACAATCGGACAGGGCTTTGATGGGATCGATGTGAGATGTTACTACTTAAACTCTACAATTCAACTGCAATAAATACGCTCGTTCCCTGCCGATTTACCCTCAGGAGCATTACATCCTGGCCAGCTGATTTCATACCAGAAACGACACTATAAAATTCCTCAATATTCGGGATCGGCTGGTTTTGAACCTGGGTAATTACATCACCTCTTCTCAATCCCTGTCGGTATGCCCTCGCACCTTGTTGTATATTGCTGACAACCACACCTTCAACTGTTTCATCAAGATTCAACTGGCGGCGTATATTTTCAGTCAGGTCATCTACCTGGAATCCTAAAGATTCTTCCAGTTCTTCCCTGGTATCATCAGGCACTGCTGCTACGGCTTCATCTTCAGGCATCTCTTCCAGAGTCACTGTAATAGTTCTTCTTTCACCGTCACGGAATATCAGGAAATTCACTTCAGTACCTGGCGCTGAATTAGCAATTGAAGTTCTGAATTGTCCCCAGTCACGTATAGGGCTTCCATCTTTTTCAAGTATGACATCTCCTTCGGCAAGCCCTGCCCTCTCTGCCGGTCCACCTGACACAACCTGGCCGACAACCACACCATAATTCACGTCAAGATCAAGTGCCCGGGCCATAACGCCATCCACCATTGCACCCTGAACGATACCGAGATAGCTGCGAACAACACGGCCGTCTTCAATGATCGACTCCATAACCATTCTGGCCATATTAATCGGTATCGCAAAACCGATTCCCTGGTGGCCGCCTGTCCTGCTTGCAATAGCCGTATTAATACCGATCAGCTCTCCATCCATATTGATCAGCGCACCTCCGGAATTACCGGGGTTGATCGCCGCGTCGGTCTGTATATAGTTCTCATAATCGCTCAAACCGAGGCTCGCCCTTCCTTTGGCACTCACCACACCCATCGAAACCGTATGTGCAAATTGCTGGCTGAGCGGACTACCGATCGCCAGAACAAGTTCACCAACCCTTAGGTCATCACTATTACCAAGAGGAATTGCGGGAAGATTATTTCTTTCAACTTTGAGAATGGCTACATCACTTGCCGGGTCTGCACCGACAACCTCGGCTTCAACACGTTCTCCTTCATAAAACTGGACCAGAATTTCATCAGCATTCCGGATCACATGATTATTGGTGATAATGTACCCGTCAGAAGAAACGATCACACCTGAACCCAGGCCTTCCCGCTGAAATTCACGCTCCTGATCGAATCGCGGGTCATCAAAAAACAGGGAAAATGGCGATCTCATCCTCTGTCTAACTGTCTGTTGAGTTGTAATGGTAACGACCGTCGGATTTGTATTTTCTGCAATATCAACGATAGCATCATTAAATTCATGCAGAGTACCAACACTTGCACGGTTGCTTCTTTCTTCAGCTACTGCTGACTCTGTCGCGCTTGTATCAACAGTATTTTCAACTTTCTCAGAATTAAAGTCAGGAAATGAGAAGAATGAGGCATCATTCGATGAAAAATCACTTGAATATTGAATCCCCAGATAAATTACAGTTAGCGTTAATATTATGATAAAACTTTTTAATGCTTTACTCATTGATCGACCTTAAATAAGTTTTTTTGTTAAAACGAAAGAAACTGGTTGATAAACTTCAGATTACAAGATATTATTGCTTGCAATCACAAAAAAATACCGAAGCTGTGCGTCAACACGAAGCTCCGGCGCTAACTAACCTGCTCTTACTGAAATACCGAGGCAGCGCGTCAACACAGCTTCGGAACTAACTAACCTGCTTAAAATGCCGAGGCTGTGCGTCAACACGAACCCCGGCGCTAACTAACCTGCTCTCTTTGTTAGGGGATTGATGTTAAGATCTGATTTATGAGATCTTAATTTGTTTACTTCTTTTCTTTTCACTTTTGTCAACTGTAATTGACAGAATTCCATCGTTGTAAGCGGCTTTCACACTTTCCGGATCTATACTGTCCGGAAGCTGCAATGACCGGGTGAATGACCCATAACGGGTTTCAACCCTGTGATATTTTTTATCTTTCTCTTCATTTTTAAAAGCACGCTCACCACTGACGGTTAAAATTCCATTTTCAAGGTTAACGTTTATATCCTCCTTTTTCATGCCCGGAATCTGAAATTCAATTTCAAAGTGTTTTTCTGACTCCGCAACGTCAACACTCGGAATAAACCTGCTTTGACGTGTTGAAACAGCGTCTGTAAAGAAATCATCCAGAATATCTGAAAACCTTCTCCCCAGGATGTCGCTGTCGGGCCTGTTATGTTTAATCAATGTCATGGCTCTTCCTCCGTTATGGTTTTTATTGACATTACACTTGTTAATAATGCAAGTGATATGCCAACTACAATGAACGGGTTGGGTTATGACATAACTGAACTTTCAGAATGTCTACTTTACAGTATATATAACGTATCAGGATAGCTTGTCATTATGTGATAGACACACTGGCGCAATAATTATCACAATTCTGACGATTTTACTCTCTTTCTGCAATTAATTCCCCGGCTCAACCAGCGCTTTCGATTCATCGGATGACGGGGAGTCATACGATGAAGGCCCCTCATCCGGCCACTTCCCGTGATCGGATGAGTCAGGGATCGGGCAACCATACCCAGTATTCGAATATTGACATAATTCTAACCGGGGAAACTACATTTTTAGCTCTTATAACTCGCGTTCCACTCCCGGGCAACGAGGAATGCCATCTCGAGGCCCTGCTCATAATTCAGTCGAGGATCACAATACGTTTCATAATTTCGGCCAAGGCCGGATTCATTTAATCCGTTAGCCCCGCCAACACATTCAGTAACGTTATCACCGGTAAGCTCCAGGTGTACGCCTCCCAGGTAATTGGCTTCGGCCCTGTGAATGTTAAATGTTGCCCGAAGTTCATCCAGAATATCATCGAAATTACGTGTCTTTACATTATTGGATGTGGCAAATGTATTTCCATGCATTGGATCACAGCTCCATACCACAGGGAAACCCTCTCTGTTAACAGCACGGATCAGGCCCGGAAGATCTTTTTCAACTTCCTTAACTCCAAAACGTGTGATCAGTACTATTTTTCCTGCCTCATGCGTCGGGTTCAGCCGTTCAATTACTCTCAAAATATCATCACGGTCGAAAGGCGGCCCGACCTTAATACCGATCGGGTTTTTAATTCCACTCAGATATTCAACATGTGCATTATCAAGCCCCCGGGTCCGATTACCAAGCCAAACCATGTGTGCACTCAGATTAAACCACCCACTTTTCCTTGGCACCTGTTTTGTTTGTGCAGAATCGTAATAGAGGTTTAATGCTTCATGTGACGTGTACATATCCACCTTATGCAGTGTATTAAACTGATTTGGTGTAATGGTGTCCATAAAGCTTACAGCCTTATTTATAGAACGGACCATCTCCTCATACTCTTTGTAATAGGAGTTGTTCTTCATGAAATCAAGTTCCCATTGCTCGGGATGCTGCAGGTCAGCGAAGCCTTCATCCGACAATGCGCGTAAAAAATTCAAAGTCAGTGCAGCTTTATTATACGCTGTTATCATGCGTTCCGGATCCGGCTGCCTTGCTTCTGCGTTTGGCTCAAAACTGTTGATAAGATCACCACGGTAATTAAGCATTTCAACACCATCCACCACTTCAGTGTCTTTTGAACGTGGTTTTGCATACTGTCCCGCAATCCTGCCAATACGTACAACCGGTGTCCCCATCTCATGAATCATGATAAAGCTCATCTGAAGCAGAATCTTGAGATGATTTACAATTTTGGGTGCATTACATCCATCAAATGTTTCCGCACAGTCTCCGCCCTGAAGCAAAAATCCATTCCCGGAAGCAACATCTGCAAGCTTTTCTTTTAAAGCTTCTATTTCCCACGAGGTAATCAGCGGTGGCAGTGCTCTTAACCGCTCATATACATCTTGCAATTTTTCGGTATCCGGGTAAGGTGGCAGCTGATTAACTTCAAAATCATTCCACGAGAGCGGATGCCATTCATTTTTTTCCAGTTTTCCTGATCGCTTTAAAGGGGTCAATTTGGTTGCCATCGGTATTGCTAAACTTCTGTGCTAAATAATTTTTGTTCGGGTAACGTGATTTTTGCCGGCTTCGTATTCATGAACAAAACCCAAATCCGGCAATCGAATAATATATTAATCTTTAGAGACTTTATTAACATATTTTTATTTCTCTATTGCATTACACATTTCGTATTTTTCCGGATTGATTAAATTATTAATAAGGAGATTATACGTGCAGCAGCAAATCATCGTTCGTGGAGCCAGGGAGCATAACCTGAAAAATATTGATATCGACATACCACGTGAAAAACTCGTGGTAATTACAGGGCTTTCCGGGTCGGGCAAATCATCACTCGCTTTCGATACCATCTATGCCGAGGGGCAACGGCGGTTTATGGAGTCACTTTCTGCCTATGCCCGCCAGTTTCTGGGCATGATGGAACGGCCTGACGTGGATTTTATCGACGGATTATCGCCTGTCATCTCCATCGATCAAAAGACGACAAACAGAAATCCGCGTTCAACGGTCGGAACGGTTACCGAAATCTATGATTTTCTTCGTTTGCTATATGCCAGGATCGGCATCCCCTATTCCTATCTTTCCGGAAATAAAATGGCCAAACAATCGGCCGACCAGGTTTTGGATACAATCATGGAGCTGCCGGAAGGAACTAAAGCATACTGCCTCGCCCCGGTTGTACGCGGCCGCAAGGGGCACTACCGCGAACTTTTTGAACAGATGCAGAAGCAGGGGTTTATTAAAGTACGGGTAGATGGGGAATTACTTGATCTTCAGGATGGCATGAAAGTGGATCGTTATAAAACCCATAATATTGAGGTAGTCGTCGACAGGTTTATAATAAGCCAGAAAAGCCGAAACAGAATTTCAGAAAGTGTCCGTCTTGGCCTTGAAATGGCTGATGGAAATCTGATACTTGGTATCCAGAATGAAAATGGCACACTCGAAGACCGTGTTTTCTCCATGAACCTGTTTGATCCCGAAAGCGGGCTTGCCTATGAAGATCCCGCTCCCAACCTCTTCTCATTCAATTCACCTTATGGTGCGTGCAAAACCTGTAACGGACTCGGTTATAAATATGATGTGAGCCGTGAACTTGTCATACCGAACCGCGAACAATCCATTAACGAAGGAGCCATACGCTTTTTAGGGGAACCCAGGGATATATTTGTGTTTAAACAACTCCGGGCAGTACTCGAAACTGTAAATCTCGATTTTGATACACCCATTAAAAAGTTCCCGGATGAAGCACTCGACCTTCTTTTTGAAGGAGGCGGAAGTAATAAATATAATGTCAGTTACGATTTCAGGAATAGCAATGTCACATATAAACATGCCTTTGCCGGCCTGAAATCGATTATCAGAGAGCAGTACGAAAACAGCAACTCCAATAAACAACGTGACAAGGCAAAAGCATTTTTATCAAAAATTACATGTGATATCTGTGAAGGCGGCAGGCTAAACCGTGAAGCACTCTCCTATAAAATTGATAATTACACAATTCATGATCTTGTAAATTTAGATCTTGATTCTTTAAGAAAAGCTGTTGGCAACCTCAGGCTGAATGATCGCCAGCGAATTATCGGCCAGCAGGTACTCAAAGAAATTATTGACCGTGTTGAATTCCTGTTAAATGTCGGCCTTGGTTACCTGACCCTTGATCGCGAAGCACAAACCCTGAGTGGAGGCGAAGCACAGAGAATCCGGCTTGCAACACAGATCGGCACGCAGCTTGTCGGCGTACTCTATATACTGGATGAACCAAGTATAGGCCTGCATCAAAAAGATAATATCAAATTAATCAGGTCGCTCGAAACACTCCGTGACCTCGGAAATTCTGTGATCGTTGTGGAACATGACCGTGAGACCATTGAACATGCCGATTACGTTATAGATATGGGGCCGGGAGCAGGCCGCCATGGAGGCGAGATTGTCACCCGTGGCAGGCCGGGCGAACTGGATCCAAATTCGATGACATCAAAATTTCTTCGTGATAAGGAATTGATACCCCTGCCTGAGAAACGAAGAAACGGATCAGGGAAGAAACTAAAGATTAAAGGAGCACGGGGCCACAATCTTCAGAATGTAAACCTGGATATACCACTTGGACGTTTTATTTGTGTTACGGGTGTGAGTGGCAGCGGGAAAAGTTCACTGATCAACCAGACGCTTGAACCGATTCTTTCCTCGCTCTTTTATCAATCCAAATCCGTACCACTGCCTTACGATACAGTAAAAGGGCTCAATCATGTCGATAAGGTGATTTCCATAGATCAAAGCCCGATCGGCCGCACACCCAGGTCAAATCCGGGAACCTATACGAAGGTGTTTGATCATATTCGCTCACTCTTTTCCGAATTGCCAGAGTCAAAAATCCGCGGTTACGACCAGGGACGATTTTCTTTTAATGTCAAAGGTGGCCGTTGTGAAACCTGTTCGGGAGACGGGGTACGAAAGATCGAAATGAATTTCCTTCCGGATGTATATGTAAAATGTGAAGAGTGTGCGGGAAAACGATATAACCGGGAAACTCTTGAAATACATTACAGGGAAAAGACCATTGCAGATGTACTTGAAATGACTGTTGACCAGGCATTTGAGTTTTTTGATACCCTGCCATCCATAAAACGAAAACTGAAAACACTGGTTGATGTGGGGCTCGGTTACCTGAGGCTTGGACAGCCGAGCACAACGCTCAGCGGTGGAGAAGCACAGAGAATTAAACTGGCCCGGGAACTTTCAAAAATCGGGACCGGTGACACTCTCTATATCATGGATGAACCCACCACGGGACTCCATTTCCAGGATGTACGAATGCTGGTCAATGTAATCCAACAATTGGTTGAAAAAGGAAACACGGTGATTGTCATAGAACACAACCTCGATTTAATCAAAGCAGCCGACTGGATTATCGACCTTGGCCCTGAAGGAGGAAAAGACGGCGGGGAAATAATCGCAGAGGGCACCCCCGAAGATTTGTCCCAACAGCAGGATATCAGCTACACCGGCAGATATTTAAAAGAGGAGTTTGAGAGGCTGAATGGGAAAAAGGTCGAAATGGATGGGTATTGAGATGGATATGGAATTATAGAACACCCCTCAGGCCCAAGTGCTGAACGCACTTGTCCCATCTCCCCTCGAG
>SL_3KL_010_SEDDRAFT_10002977_pt1 | contig 15454 bp, 9 predicted proteins | sample SodLakKL_010_SED_2_FD_10381 | JGI IMG/M metagenome (IMG submission 10381)
GGCCAGGACCAGGGTTTTGTCCTCGGTGGCGGCAAAATGGTCCTTGTAGGCAAGCCATACCAGAAAGGCACCGATGGTGGCTCCGATGATCTGGGCCAGGATATAGGGGACGACCAGGGCCCAGTCGAACAGTCCGGCTGTGGCCAGGCCGACGGTGACGGCGGGGTTGATGTGGGCGCCGCTGAACTGGCCCATGGCGAACACGGCGGTAAAAACGGCGATCCCCCATCCCCAGGTGATGACGATCCACCCGCTCTGGTGACCTTTGGTTTTGTTCAGGACGACATTTGCGACTACGCCGTTGCCCAGCAGGATCAGGATCCCGGTTCCGACGATTTCAGCTATAAATGGTGACATTTTGTGCTCCTGTTATTGACGTATCGGTATTATTCGAGGATGTATTTTTTAGCCAGTTCGGTGTATTCGCTGACCTGCTGTTTTTGCCAGGCTTCATCGTGACCGGCTTCTTCGGCCATCAGGCGGGCCACTTCGGGTGCCATTTCCATGCTGGCTTTGGCATCGAGCAGAAGGGCGCGTGTGCGGCGTGAGAGCACATCCTCCACGGTCATGGCCATCTCATTATTGACGGCCCACACGACTTCGGCCTTGATATAGGGGAGCCGGTCGTGGAGTTTCTCGCCGAGTTCGGGCTTGTCCTTGACCAATCTTTTGATAGAAACAAGGTCGGAACCGTAGTAGTATTGCGGATCGGATTTGTCCAGGTTCTTCAGCCAGCCGTGAATGCGCAGGTTTTCGGTGACGCAAGTTCCGGGGTTCAGGCCGGCGATGATGGAAGCCTGGTCCACCACGTCTTCGGCCATTTTGCGGTAGGTTGTCCATTTGCCGCCTGTGATGGTCACGAGTCCGGATGGGTTTACGATAAGCGTATGGTCGCGGGAGAGCGAGGCAGTGTGCTTCGAATCACCCATTTTGACCAGCGGACGCAGGCCGGCGAAGACACTGCGCACATCTTTGCGGGTGGGATTGCCGTCGAGGTATTTGGCGGCGTGCTTGATCACGAACTCGATCTCCTCCTCAAGGGCCATCGGCTCGAGCGATGCTTTATCGACCGGGGTGTCAGTGGTTCCGAGGACGACTTTGTCGTGCCAGGGTACGGCGAACAGTACGCGTCCGTCATCGGTTTGCGGCACCATGATGGCCGTATCCCCCGGAAGGAATTTTTTGTCGATGATCAGGTGGATACCCTGGCTCATGGCGACGATCGGCTGGGCGTTTTTGTCGTCTTTTTTGAGCAGGTCATCGGTGAACACGCCTGTGGCGTTGATGACCACCCGGCCGTTGATCTCGTATTCTTCGCCGGAGAGCATGTCGGTCGCCTTAACGCCCTGTACCATGCCGCCGGATTTGATCAGGTCGGTCACTTTCATGTAGTTGAGCAGTGTGCCTTTGTTTTCGGCGCTGGTCTGGGCCAGGTTGATGGCAAGGCGTGAGTCGTCGAATTGCCCGTCGTAGTAGATGACGCCGCCTTTGAGGCCTTCGGTCCGGATGGTGGGGAGACGCTCGCGGGTCTTCTTCAGTGAGAGGTTTTTCGAGGGGCCGAGACCCAGTTTGCCTGCAAGCATGTCATAGACTTTGAGTCCGACACCGTAGAAGGGTCCCTCCCACCAGTCGTAGTTGGGTACGATGAAGGACTGGTTGCGCACAAGGTGCGGGGCGTTCTGGATCATAAGTCCGCGTTCGCGCAGGGCTTCCAGCACAAGGGTGACGTTTCCCTGCTGCAGGTATCGGATGCCGCCGTGGACCAGCTTGGTGGACCGGCTGGATGTGCCCTTGGAGAAGTCGTGCATTTCAAGGAGCAGTGTCTTGAATCCCCGGGTGGCGGCATCGACAGCGACGCCCAGGCCGGTGGCCCCGCCGCCGACAATGATAAAGTCCCAGTATCCGGTTTGTTTTTTAACGGCGTCGAGCATTATGGATCGTTTCATGGTATCAATGATTTGAAGGTGAAAAAAATGTGAGGTTTGCATCAATGGATGCAATAAATCTGGTTGTCTGGTTGTTCGATATATTTTTTGCAACAGACGTTATGGCCGTCGGCAGGTCATCCTTCCGACCAGGCCATGGTCGCTTTCAGAGCGCGGTCCCATCCTTTGATCAGTTCTTCGGCATCTTTTTGTGCCATGGATGGTTCAAACCGTTTGTCGAGTTGCCACTGGTTGTCGATTTCAGAGTGGTTTTTCCAGTAACCGACGGCGAGTCCGGCCAGATATGCGGCACCCAGGGCGGTTGTTTCGAGGGTTTTCGGCCGGACGACCGGCGCCTGCAGCACGTCGCTCTGGAATTGCATGAGCAGGTTGTTGGCAGAGGCCCCGCCATCCACACGCAGTTCGCGGATATCGATCCCGGAATCGGCTTCCATGGCCTTCAGGACGTCAATGGTCTGGTAGGCAATGCCTTCGAGGGCTGCCCGTGCGATGTGTCCGGCGCTGGCACCGCGGGTAAGACCGACAATACTGCCACGGGCGTGCTGGTTCCAGTGCGGGGCTCCCAGTCCGGCGAAGGCCGGCACCAGGTAGACGCCATTGTTGTCGGGCACTGAAGCTGCCAGTGCTTCCACTTCGGGGGAATTGCGTATCAGTCCGAGTTCGTCACGCAGCCACTGTACGATGGCGCCCGCGATAAAGATACTGCCTTCCAGGGCGTATTCAACCTTCCCGTCTATTTCCCAGGCGATGGTGGTCAGCAGGTTGTTTTCGGAAGCAATCGGCTCGGTGCCGGTGTTCATGACCATAAAACAACCGGTTCCATAGGTGTTTTTGACCATTCCCGAGGAGATACACCGCTGTCCGAAAAGGGCAGCCTGCTGGTCGCCCGCGATTCCTGCGATCGGCACCTTGGAGGCAAACAGGGTGGTTTTTGTCTGGGCATAGACTTCGCTGGAGGATTTGACTTCTGGAAGCAGGCCCTCCGGGATGTCCAGGATTTCCAGGATCTCTTTGTCCCATTGACCCTTGTGGATGTTGTAAAGCATGGTTCGGGAAGCGTTTGTCACATCGGTCACGTGGGTGGTTCCCCGGGTGAAATTCCAGATGATCCAGGAGTCCATGGTTCCGAAAGCAAGCCGTCCCTGTTCGGCTTTTTCCCTGACTCCATCGACATTGTCCAGAATCCATTTTATCTTCGTCGCAGAAAAGTAGGCATCAATGATAAGTCCCGTTTTTTCTTTGATCTTTGCGATCATCCCGTCTTGATTTTTGAGCTGGTCACAGAAATCCGAAGTGCGCCGGTCCTGCCATACGATGGCGTTGTAAACCGGTTTGCCGGTTTCCCGATCCCAGATCAGCGTCGTTTCACGCTGGTTCGTGATGCCGATAGCGGCGATATTTGTTCCGTTCAAACCTATCTTTGTGATGGCCTCTGCGGCCACGCCAGCCTGTGAGGACCAGATTTCGTTACCGTCATGTTCCACCCACCCTGCCTTTGGATAGATCTGACGGAATTCTTTCTGTGCCGTAGAGACGATCTCCCCTTTCCTGTCAAATACGATGGCGCGTGAGCTGGTTGTTCCCTGGTCGAGTGCGAGAATAAATTGTTCAGCCATAATATATCCGTGTTGTATTAATGTCCGGTTGTCTATACAAGTTAATCATAATATTAAAAAGCGCTTCCAATAAGTCAAGTACTTTTTTAAAAAAATGTGATTATATCTGGAACCAGGAGTTGCTATTTGGTATAAATCGGTCCCTGTGCGCATCAGAGGTCATTATGTACCATAAAAAAAATGCGTCGGCTTGATTTATTTCCAGTCACCGGATGAAAGATCCAGAGGCAGGCCCTGAAAGTCATGTGTCTTTCCGTATGGAATGGTCCGGGTGGTAAAGCTGATTCGATCGCTGCGGTAGACATCCTCGGAATACTGAAAATACTCACCGGTTGATGTCTTGATAAGCCGTTTCATCAGAAGAAGCGGTGTGCCAAGGGGGACATTAAGCAATTTGTGCTCTGAATCACCTGCACTGACGGCTTCGATTCGCTGCCAAGCATCACCCAGTTCGGTATAGGTGTAACGGTAAAGCAGTTCAAATATCGAGTTATTCTCCAGGTCTTTATTCATGAGCGGTTTGAAAAAGCTGAAATGGAAAAAAGACCTTTCGATGATCAGCGGTTGATCGTCACCCAGGCGGAGTCTGACGATGCGCACCACTTTATCGTCCGGTTTCAGCTCCATCAGGCCGGAAAGCCATTCACCTGCCTCTATCACTTTTTTTTCGATGATGCGGGCAGAGGGTTTGATGTTATTGCGTTTCATCAATTCGGTGAAACCGATCAGATGGTCGGGGTCCTGCTGAATCTTGCGATAGGTAACGAACGTGCCCCTGCCCTGTTCCCTTACCAGGTATCCTTGCTGAAATAGCATTTTCAGGGCTTCACGTATGGTTCCACGACTCACGCCGTAGCGCTCCACCAGTTCGGTATCGCTTGGGAACCTGTCCCCTTCGGAGTATTTTCCCGAACGAATCTCTTCCACAAGCACCTCATAGATCTGAAAATACTTCGGGATGGGTTTTTTCTGAAATTCCATGGGTCAACTGAAGGCAGCTGTACTTTTCTTTGGAGTTTATGTCATACACATCCAAAACTCTTAATGTATGAACAACCAAACTACTTACCTTTTTCAACAGATACAACAGGGAAAAATGCGCCACGACAGGAGTGAATCGCTGCCCGTGGACAAAGGCCAATCCAGGCAGGTATCAGACGGACATGCTGAAAATCCAGCTCAGGGCAATAATACCGATAAATACGGCCCATCCGATGGTCAGAATAATGGCGGCTCCTATCTTTTTCATAACTTTACTGAAGTTCATTTTTCTCAAGAGTAACTTAAATCACAAAAAAAAAGATCCCGCGCAGCTCGAAATGATGCTCGATCGGTTTACGGAATCGCAAACGGGTAACTCATTTTGAACAGTTAGACGCACCGAGCATGAAAAAGTTTTGTTGCAGCGGACAATTTCAGTGTTAATTTGCCGCTAGCGCCCGTAATCGTCCTGAACGCGGACGATATCGTCTTCGTCAGATGGGTTATCCGGATCGGAGTGTTTCCAAATCTCGATAATAATACCCCATTCATCCGTCCCGATTAACCGGTGCCGCTCTCCCCTGTACAGTTCAATAACAGAGCCCGTCTGATAGACGGCAGGATTGGATTCGTGGTCCGTATCACTTACAGCCACGCCGACGGTTCCCCCGATTACTTTCCAGAGTTCCGAGCGTCGTTGGTGATACTGCCAGGAGAGCCGCTGGTTCGGGGCAATCAGCAGAACCTTGGGACTCAGTTTAGCGAATCCCTTAAAATTATCCGGGTTCAAATGGGGAAAAAACTCCCGAATGAAGTCGGCAGCCTGCTCTTCATTGATCACAAAAAAACCGCCCCATGGCCGTTCCTGATCGATGTCGGCAATTCTGAAACCAAGTTCGGTCAAAAAGGAACAAACCTCATCAAAAACTTCGTCCCTGGTATGCTGCTCGTTGAAATGCAATCGGTTCTTGGTAGTTTCACTCATGGTAATACGTATTACAAATGATTATCGGAATGCGGTAGTCTTACCGTGGGAATATGAGCTGTAATATAAGTTGTTCCGTAGTGATGTCATATAAACGTGTTGATCAAGGGCACATGCATATTGCGACCATATACTTACGGCTGTGCAAATGAAGAGATGATGCCGACGATTTCATCGCGTTTGGCCAGCATGAGTTCTGCGTCGCCCCGGGACTCGACATTCAGCCGGAGCAATGGTTCCGTATTAGACGCACGAAGATTGAAACGCCAGTCGTCAAAGCTGATTGAGAGACCGTCCCGCCGGGCTATCACGCCCTTTCCGGAATAATGTTTCTCGACGGCTTTGATAACAGCCTCCGGTGAAGCGGATATGGTGAAATTTTGCTCACCGGTCACCGGGTATCGCCGGATCGCTTCATCCACCAGCTCCGATAGCCGTTTGTCGGTGCTGCTCAACAGCTCCAGCATTAACAAGAACGGCAGGATGCCGGTATCGGAGTACCAGAAGCTGCGAAAATAGTGATGTGCGGACATTTCCCCGCCGTACTCGGCTTTTTCAAGACGCATGCGCTCCTTGATGAACGCATGTCCGGTTTTTGATTCCACGGGTACGCCGCCGAATTGTTTCACCGTCTCAATCGTGTTCCAGGTAAGGCGCGGGTCGTGTATGATCTTGGCCCCGGGATGGCTTTTGAGGATCTGTCGGGCCAGCAATCCAACGATATAATACCCTTCAATAAACCGGCCTTGCTCATCAAAGAAAAAACAGCGATCAAAGTCTCCGTCGAAAGCCACTCCCAAATCGGCTTTCGCTTCCCTGACGGCACGGGCCGTATCCTCCCGGCATTCTGGAAGCAGTGGATTGGGAACTCCGTTGGGAAAATTCCCATCCGGTTGTTCGAACAACAATTCACAGCGGCAAGGCAGTTTATTGGCCATGGCGCGAAGCGTGGGCCCTGCAGCGCCGTTCCCGGCATTCAGCACCACTTTCAGGTCACGCCTGACAGGGATGGTCAATTGTCCGGTCATCCAATCGAGAAACTCTTTTGTGATATCGAGCCGGGTGTAATCTCCACGGTAATCCGGTTTTTCGGGCCGGGTGTGTTCGAACGGTCCGTTTTCGGCGACCATTTTACGGATTTCAGCTAGACCTGATGCCGTACCTACGGGGACGACATCGCGTGCCACCATTTTGCATCCGTTGTATTCTTTTGGATTGTGGCTGGCGGTGATCATCATCCCGCCGTCGGTGCGATATTTACCGGTAGCGAAGTAAACCATTTCGGTTCCGCAGAGTCCCAAATCGAGCACATCGACACCGGAGTCGCGGAATCCTTCGGCAAGAGAAGCGGCCAGTTCCTCACTGGATAATCGAGCATCGTATCCGATGACGACGCGTGCGGGACGGAAGTGCGTGGCGTATGCACGTGCCAACGCATCCATAAACGGTGCGTTTATCTGATCCGGATAGATCCCTCTGATGTCGTAGGCCTTGAATGCGGAGACATCGCGATGAACGGTCATGGTGCTATGAATTGGGTCCGAAGTGGTCGGCGTGGCGAAGGTCCTGCTTCATAAGCAGCTCCGGCACGGGAGCCAGTATGGTATACAGCGGCAATGTGGCTACCCCCAGTGCGGCGGCATCGATGCCGGAGGATGCGATTTCCAGTTCCGGCCGGCTGGATTTCCGCGGGATGCGGTGTGGCGGCAGGGCATCCAGAATTCTTTTACGCATCCATGCGAGGATATTTTCTGGCAAGCGTCCACCCAGGAAGATCACTTCCGGATCGATGAGGTATTCGACTGCAGCGATCAGCGGCACAAGTTGCTCCGTCCCGGTTTTCAGCCATTCCATAAGAATGGGGTTGTTTTCATCAAAGCGGCTGGCGAGATCTTTCTGGGATGATGCGGGATAGCCGGCATCGATCATTTTCTGCTTGAGCAGCGGCATGTTAAAATAACCGCCAAGATGGTCATGCTCGTAGCGGTTGCCATTGTCGGCACGCAGGGAAGTGGGGAAATAGCCCAGTTCCCCGGCATTGCCGGTGTGTCCGGAATAGAGCTGTCCGCGTATGACGAGTCCGCCACCCATTCCGGCGCCGAAATAGAGAAAGAAAAAGGAGTTGATATGCTTGCCCTTGCCGTACCAGTGTTCTCCAATGGCCGCAGCGGATGCATTGTTTTCGGTGATGATTGGAAGCCCGAGCCGGTCTTTCAGTTGTTTGAGCACGGGGGTATTGTCCCAACCCGGCAGCGCATCGGGATTGAACATGTCGTCACTCTGCATTTTATCCTTGGTCGGATCCATGGGTCCGGGCAGGCCCACGCCAACTCCCCAGATCTTCTTTTTGCTGATTTTCTGGTCTTCGATAATCTCTGATACGGTGCTGCTCATGAGAGCCAGCGCTTGCTCCGGGGACGGAAAATCCAGATCGCGGCTCATCTCGTAACAGATTTGCCCGTTCAGGTTGAGCATTACGGCCGTCAGATGGTCTTTGTCAAAGTCAATGCCGATGGAGTAAGCGGCGTCTTCGTTGATCTTAAGCTGAGCAGCAGGGGCTCCCCTTCCGGAGATTTGCCTGGAATGTTCAAGGATGAGCCCGCTTTTCTCCAGCTTCTTTGTGATATTGGTGACTGTCTGGACGGTGAGATGGGTACGGCGGGAAATATCCATCCGTGTTACCGGTCCGTGCAACCGGATGATCTCCAGGACAATTCGGTTATTGTAGGAGTTGGCGTATTGTAAGTTGGTTCCGAACAGCATAGGCGATGAGCTGAAATCCGGTAGTGACAGTGAGCGAGACCTGGTATAAGGTCAATTATTCGTCAAGATACGGCAAACGAGGTTGGAAAACAGTTAATAATTCCGCTGTAAAATAAAAAAAGACAGGCATCTTTCCATTTACCCTTAAAAAATGTACAGGTTCTCACAAAAGACATATTGGGTTTTTCGCGAAAAAAAAACGCGAGCCGGCTCTCAACCAACTCGCGTACATTACAGGGACATGTAATTGTTATGTTCTATGTAATCAAAGAGTTACCTTCAAAATCACAAAGTTTGCATGATGCTGCCATCAAACACATGCAAATGTATGAAAAGTCATTCCAAAAAAACAAATTATTTTTTAAAAATATTTGAATTAATTGTCGATCAGATCGGCAACCGTTGGCAGAATCAATACATATACTATTGATATTTTGTAACAAAATAGATATTCGATACTCCTGAAATTAATAATAGTATCTGCGAAGTTCATAAACCGCATAGGTGATACTTTTACAACAGTCGGAAATAATTGGTCATACATAACAATTTGTTTGTATGAGTTTCAGTTATTACTTGTCATCTGCTACATAATATTGCTGCATTTATCTTATGAATCGTGTTGTTTTGCCCTATTTACCTCTCCTGATGGTATGGTGTGGATGGATGGTCTTGGCCCCTTCCGTGGTCAGTTCACAGCCTTCCGCGCCGGATTTTTCTCAGCCTGCACAAACCTTTATCGAACCCTTCGACCTGTACCTAACGTCCGATGAAGGCGCCACCGTACACTTTGAAATAGGTGGAGCGGTTCCAACAGCGAGCTCACCAGAATTCCATGAAGATGAACCCATCCCGATATCGGGTTCTGTACTTGTCCGAGCCCGTGCATTTGACAGTCAGGGCAACGCCAGTGAGTCCGTTACCCGGATGTTTATCCGTCTGGACAAGGAACTGGAGGATTTTTCATCGGACATCCCCCTGGTGATCGTCAATGAACACGATGAAACCATGCTATCATTGTGTGAGGATATTCCACCGCAATCCGGAACAAACTGCGAGCGCACCCTGGTTTATTCCACGGTCATTGATGTGGGGCAGGACGGACGGGCGCGTCTGTTCACCGATGATATCCACGTCCATGGGCGGTCCCATTCCAATTACCGAGGCCAAAGCTCCATGAGATTTTCAAAGAGGCAGTTTGGGGTCCGGTTGCTGGACGAAGAGGATGAGAACCGCAACGTTTCCATTTTGGGAATGCCCACCGAAAACAACTGGATCATGCATGCCCCATGGGATGACCGCACGCTGATGCGCAACGCGGTGGCATATCAGCTCAGCCGTGACATGGGTTATTATGCTCCCCGCACCCGGTTTGTGGAGCTGTTCAAGCACGACGGTGACGGTCCGGTCACCATGGATCATTATCACGGTGTGTACATGCTTGTGGAACGGATCAAGTGGGATGATAACAGAGTGGACATTTCCAAGCTCACGGAGCATGACAACCAGGAGCCCGAAATCACCGGTGGATACATCCTGAATCATGACGACCACGAGACGCACGTGGTGGGCACGACACGCAATACCCGCTTTCGCCTGGTGCGTCCGCAGGACCAGGATATTACGCAACAGCAACGGGATTGGATCGAAAACTACATTGGTGAGCTTGAGTCGGCGCTTTTTGGTGATAACTTCACCGATCCGGAGGTGGGATATGCCGCTTACCTGGAGCCAGAATCCTTCATTGACTACCATCTGATTACGGAGGGTCTCAAGGAGATGGACGGGTACCGCAAAAGTACATACATGTACAAGGACAGGGATTCCAGGCTGGTCATGGGACCGCTTTGGGACTGGAACATCAGCATGGGAAACACACGGATTGGCCGCATGCCGAACAGTTGTGAGACCTGGGGATGGTACTATGAAGAATTGGTCGAGCACGGATCGAATGGTGAAGAGCGATACCTGAATGGATGGTATACGAGATTGTTTGAGGATCCTGCCTTTACAGATCGCTACCGTGAACGCTGGTGGGAATTGAGACGGGGAGCCTTGGCATCCCAGCACATCGAAAATGTGATGCGGGAGTTTGCTGCCAAGCTTGACGAGGCCCAGGAGCGGAACTACGAGCGCTGGCCGGAGCTTGGCAAACGGCGTGTGTTCAATTGTGTGGCCTTCAACACCTACGAGGGAGAGGTCGAGTATATGATTGACTGGACGCTTGAGCGGCTTGAGTGGGTCGACAAACAGCTTGGTCCACCCAAAGAGCGGCTGTCCAGTGATGATCTGCGTTTTTTCTGGTACATGGGTACGGAAATTCCGAATGACACACCGCTTCAGTCACTGGATGCCAGTTACTCATTGGGGAACCGTGCGCGCATCATTTTCCATTCCGCCCTTGATGGATATCCGTTTCATGACAATCACTCAAATTGGAGAAAAGCATCGATGGAGCGGCGCAATCGTCCGACCGAGATCAATTACCGGTCTGAAGGGAATTTGGGCAGGCCATACCGTTCCGAGAGTATGCGTGCTCTGCAGGTCCGGCAGCCATTTCGCGGTTCCGGCGGTGAGAACATGATGATTTTCGAAGTACCAACAGACGGTGTGACTGACGGTGTAATTTTCAAGTTTGCCGTAATGGACGAGGGAGCTGCCGACCGGTTGCTGGTAGACTATGCCATCGAGCCAGGCGGGCATGACGACAACTCCAGATGGAAAACAACGGGACTGGCCAACCCTGAAATACCGCTATCACCGACATATAAAAGGGTCGCGATTGACTTCAGGAATATACCTGAGTCCCGGAATAATCCCCACTTCAGGATTCGCATTCGATTTGACGGGGACAATATGACCGATGATTCCGGAAATCGCGTCACATTCAACAACTTCAGTATTGAGGCCTTCGATAATATGAGAGAAGTTTCGGTATCTGAACCGGACTCAGACAGTGAAAACCCCTCACAACTGGAGTTGTCCCAAAACTACCCGAATCCGTTCAATCCCTCAACCACCATACAATTTGCCCTGCCCGAGGCGACTGATGTAAGAGTAACCGTATACAACATTCTTGGCCAGCGAGTCCGGACACTGGTGGACGGACGCCGGGATTCCGGATCTCATACGGTGACGTTTGATGCTTCCGACCTTGCCGGAGGGGCATATATCTACGAGTTAAGAGCACACGACCAGCGCATTACCCGCACCATGATGCTGGTAAAGTAGCATCAGGTGACCACTGGATAAAAAAGCATCTTGTGATACCGAACTCTGTTGCAACGGAGTTGGTGATCTCCTTCTTGAGCAAGTTGGTCTCTGGGATATATCCCAGAGACCCTGCCTGTGACGTGCAAGTACCTGAGGTTCAAAGAACGTTTGTAATCTGTAAGCTTGATACCGTTGTAAGGATGACAGCCCTTTCACAGGCTGCCACACGAGAGTTCATCAAGAAACATGCGTATCCCTTATGACATGTTATCCATAAGAGCACGACTGTCGCATTTTCTTTCAAAAAAAGAATCCCTTTTTTGTGCTCTATGAATTTCCTGCTAAATTGCCCAGCTGTTCCGGTTCCGGCATGATACAAACACTGTCTTTTTGCAGTTTCTCACCGCAATCTGCATTAACCATTTTTTCATGAATCGTTGCTATACTTCGGGATATGCTGCAATCGGACATCCCTCCTGCGGCTGGTCTGCAGCAACAATGCGAACCACACAACAGGCATGCCATGCAAACCCTCGTCCAGTTTACCGAACACTATTGCAAGAAGTACGCCGAGAACCCCTATATGTGGGAAAAACCGCGCAGGCAGGTAAAGAACCCTGCTGATGAAACGGAAAACAAAAGTGAAAAGGGGAAAAGAAACAAAGATGTAAAGGCAACGCGAAAAGAGGATGCAAATGCAGTTCAAAACGGCATAGCAGCGACTAATGGATCCGCATCCTACCAGCCGACAACCTACCGGCAGACGCTTGAGCAAGTCCATGAATTCGCGGCTGGACTTATGGCGCTTGGCGTGGAGCCGGGCGAGCGGGTGGCGCTGCTCTCGGAGGGACGCAACGACTGGGTCATCAGTGAGCTGGCCATCCTGTTCAATGGTGCGATAAACGTACCGCTTTCGGTCAAGCTTTCGCCCGTGGAGCTGCAATTCCGCCTGTTCCATTCCGATGCCTCGGTGCTCATCATTTCAGAGGGACAGTTGCCGAAGGTTGCAGATATCCGTGCCAACCTGCCCGAATTAAAACAGATCATCCTGCTGGACTCGCGGGAACACTACGCCGAAGACGAGATCAGCAAGAACAAGGTGGTCCGGATGGGACGCCAGCTGCTGGAAAAGCGTCGCGCCGATTTTGAGCGCAGAAAAGATGCGGTCGGTCCGCATGACCCGGCCAACATCTCCTATACCTCCGGCACCACCGCCGATCCAAAGGGCATCATCCTCACTCACCGCAACTACACGGCCAATGTGGAGCAGGCGCTCACGCTTATGGACATCCCTCCCACTTACCGCACGTTGCTCATCCTGCCGCTGGACCACTCGTTCGCCCACACCGCCGGCATTTATTCGTTCATGGCCAAGGGCGCCAGCATAGGTATGGTGGAAGCGGGGCGCACCACCATGGAGACTCTGCGCAACATCCCGAACAACATCAAGGAACTCAAACCCAATCTGCTGCTAAGCGTGCCGGCCCTGGCCAAGAACTTCCGGAAGAACATTGAGGCGGCAATCCGCGCCAAGGGGCCGTTCGTGCAGCGGCTGTTCGAGAACGCCTTGAAAACCGCCTACAAGTACAACCGCGAGGGTTACAACAAGAACACCTGGGACCTGGTAAGCCGCAGCAAACTGTACCTGTATGACAGGATCCTTTTCCGCAAAGTCCGTGAGAACTTCGGAGGTGAGCTGAAATTCTTCATCGGCGGTGGTGCTTTGCTGGATATCGAACTGCAGCGCTTTTTCTATGCGCTGGGCATGCCGATGATGCAGGGATACGGGTTGTCCGAAGCTACACCGATCATCTCGTCCAATTCACTGGACAAGCACAAACTGGGGTCGTCTGGTCATCTGGTCACCCCGCTGGAATTGAAGATAGTTGATCCGGAGGGACGCGAACTGCCGGTCGGAGAAAAGGGCGAGATTATCATCAAGGGTGAGAACGTGATGAAAGGATACTGGAAGAACCCTGAAGCCACGCGGGACACGATACGTGATGGCTGGCTGAATACCGGGGATATGGGCTATTTGGATGAAGACGGATTTCTCTACGTTCTTGGCCGGTACAAGAGTCTGCTGATCGGACACGACGGTGAGAAATACAGTCCGGAGGCCATCGAGGAGACACTCTCTGAGAAGTCGCGTTTCATCGAGCAGCTGATGCTGCATAACAACCAGGATCCTTATACGGTCGGACTGCTGTTCCCCAACAAGGAGGCCCTGAAGCGGGAGCTGGCGGAAACGACTGGCCGGTCGGGTGAGCCGGCAGATGAAACCAGCAGGAATTCAGAAGAGATGATTGATCGGGCACTCGAAATAGTCCATGCCGAAATCGACCAGTATCGTGAGGGCGGAAAATTTGGCGATCACTTCCCGGACCGATGGCTTCCAAGCGCAATCGGTATCCTCCCGGAGGGGTTCACCGAAGAAAACAAGATGATGAACAGCACCATGAAGATCGTACGAGGCCGGATCACCGACACCTTTGAAGAGCTGATCGAGTACCTGTATCTGCCGGAAGCGCGCAACATCAGGCATAAACGCAATCGGGAGGCGATGAAAAAACTATTGGGAGCGTAACCCGGGTGGATGCGGTATTTCCCGGTTTCCTGAATTTCCCTGTTTTGCTACATTGGTGGGTAACATAACCCATCATACCAACGCTGTGACCTATGAGTCCGACTCAGAAACATCCTCATCCTCAAAAACATCTCCATCCCCGGAGACCTCTCCATCCTCGATGGCATCTCCATTCTCAGAAATCTCCCCATCCCGGTTTCCAATATCGAGTTGTGCAATCAAAAACCTGCAAAATTTTTATGATTTTTGTAGTCGTGGCTTTTATCCTTTTGTCCACTGATTCATACTCATCCGCAAACAACACGGTTCATGGGCATGAGGAGCCGGTACTGGTCGGTGTGCGGGTGGTGCCCCCTTTTGTGATTGAAGAGCCCGAAGGAGTCTACAGCGGATTGACTATCGCGTTGTGGGAGCATATCGCATCGGAAACGGGCCTGGTCTTCGAGTACCGTAAGCTGGATATCGCAGGGTTGCTTTCCGGTGTTGCCCGGACCGCGGCTGATCCTGGCCCTCCGGATGATGAAGCTGACCCGGCAGATCCGGCCGATCCGCCCCATACCGAAGATGAGGCTGACCCGACAGATCCGCCCGATCCACGGCATCACGACGATCCGGCTGATGTGAACGATACGGAGGCCCCTTCCCTGTTTGCGGCCGCATCCGCCCTGACCATAACGGCCGAGCGTGAACAAATCGTCGATTTCACCCATCCCTTTTTTGTGACCGGTCTCGGCATTGCCGTCCCGCACAAACCTGCCGGTTTCTGGCAGGCCTTGCTGGCTTTTATCTCCCCGGAGTTTCTTTGGGTGGTTGCTCTCCTCGCATTGCTGCTGCTTTTCTGGGGCGTCCTGGTCTGGTATTTTGAGCGAGTGCGGAACCCCGATGATTTTGGCGGCACACCCGCCGAGGGCATAGGCAGCGGGTTCTGGTGGGCGGCGGTGACCATGACCACCGTCGGTTACGGCGACAAAGCTCCGAAAACCTTTGCCGGCAGACTGATCGGTTTTGTGTGGATGTTCGCCGGAATTATCCTCATTTCGTTTTTCACGGCATCGATCGCATCCAGCCTCACTGTTTCCCAACTCGACAGCCGAGTTTCCGGTCCGCAGGACCTGCCCTTCGTGCGGGTCGGCGTGCTGGAACAATCCGCAACCATCGATTATCTGGAGGAAAACCGGATCCGGTACCGCACTTTTCCCTCCATAGGCGCCGGACTGCAGTCGGTATCAGACGATCAGATCGATGCTTTTGTCCATGATGCACCCATCATCCGCTATTACAGTGTCCGCGATTTCCGCAACGAGGTGCGCGTGCTTCCCGGCACGTTCAACGACCAGTACTACGGCATTGCATTGCAGCTGGA
>SL_3KL_010_SEDDRAFT_10002978_pt1 | contig 15454 bp, 12 predicted proteins | sample SodLakKL_010_SED_2_FD_10381 | JGI IMG/M metagenome (IMG submission 10381)
GCCACCTCCATGATGTCATATTCCTCCCACAATCCTCCGCTGTCGCGAAAGGTTTTGATGCCGCTTTCGGCACTGATTCCGGCACCGCTTAATACAACAATTCTTTTTTTTGACATAGGCCGTTGTTTTGACGGGTACATACACAATGATCCATACAAAAATAAAAAAATATCCCCGCCTCTTGCAAAACTTGCACAATAACACTATATTTGTGCAACTGATAATGCATATCCTTTCTCATGACCACAAAAGAACATATATTGAAAGCCGCAGGCAAAGTGTTCGAACGTTTTGGGTTCAACAAGGCATCCATGGCTGATATTGCCCAGGCCGCGCGAAAAAGCCGCAGAACCATTTACATGCATTTCGCAAGCAAAGAAGATGTATTCAAGAAAGTGATCGATAAAGAAGTGGGTGCATTGGTCATCAAACTTCAGGCCATTGTAGACCGGCCTATCCCTGCTGATGAAAAACTCAGGGTGTACATGCATACACGCACGCATGAATGCAGTCAGGGAACTCAGTATATATTACGATGCGTTGCGTCAGGACCTGCGCAACAACATTGGCATTGTGGAAAGTCTGCGCGNAGAATACGATGCCCTCGAAGCCAGGCTGATCAGATCGATTCTTGACGAAGGGAACAGCAAGGGGATTTTTGCCATTGACGACACACAACTGATGGCCGAAGCTTTGGTGATTGCAACCAAAGGCTTTGAGTTGCCTATTTTTACAGGCCGCAGCGATTTTGATCATGAACGTCTTATAGACCCCGTGATAGATTTGCTGTATACAGGCATCAAACGCAACAAACATTCAAAAGAACAACCTGCTGTATAATGGAAAGATATGCGGAATTTGTGGTGCGGTTCAGATACCTGATCATTCTTGTGGTAGCAGCCATTACCGCAGTCATGGGCTATAACCTGAAAAATCTCGAGGTGAATGCCGACGTCATGAGTTATCTGCCTGAACAGGACACGGCAGCCAGGTTGTTTAACCGCATTGGCGAAACATATGGCGGCAATGAAATGATCATTGTGGGGCTGGAAACCGACCATGTATTTGAGACCGACATGCTGTACCTGGTCAAACAGGTCACCGACAGCATCCGTTCCGTGCCTGGCATCGGATATGTCACCAGTCTTACCAATGTTTTGGATATCAGGGGCAGCGAATATGGGATAGAAACAGGCAGGCTGGTGGATGAGTTCGACATACCCACCGGGCGGGATGCGCTGGATTCCCTGAAAGCATATACCCTTTCCAAAGATATGTACCGCGGCAACCTGGTATCGGAAGATGCTACGGCCACCCTGGTTATCGGCAAGATCCTGACCGGGCACAACCGCACAGAAGTGGCCGGACACATCCGGGATAAACTCGAAGGGATTCCTTTTGAAGGAAATATTTATTATGGCGGGATGCCGGTGACCCTGTCGGAGCTCTCCCGGATCATCGTCAGCGACATAAGCAAAGTGGCGCCCCTGGCTTTTGTTTTAATCAGCCTGGTTTTGCTGGTGGGATTCCGGAATTTCCGGGGCGTCTTCCTGCCCATGCTCACGGTACTCATTGCCGCTGTGTGGATTATGGGGCTGATTAGTATGTTGGGGTACCAAATCACCCTGATCACCAATATCATCCCTGTGATAATTCTTGCGGTGGGAAGCGCTTACGCAATTCATGTGGTCAATGCGGTGATGGCAGAAAAGCAAATAAATCCAAAACGGGCATTGCAGCGAGCCATTGCTTTTATTGTTGTTCCGGTTATCCTGGCATCCGTCACAACTGTATTTGGATTCCTCTCCATTATAGCAGGATCTTACCTTATTCTGATCAGGGAGTTCGGTATATTTTCAGCAGCGGGTGTGGCCTGCTCACTGCTGCTGACAATAAGTTTTGTGCCGGCAGTACTGGCGGTTATTGACAGGGACATTCGCCGGCCGGCCCCGACAGGTTTATCTGCACAGGCCATCAAAACACCTCAGGTTGGTCAGCCTGTTGCCGTGCGCCTGTTTGATGTCATCCCCAGGGAGCTTTCCCTGCTGGTATTCAAACATCAGAAACTGCTGATCACTTTCTGGGTTTTGATCATCGCCACCAGCATCTGGGGCATCAGCCGTATTGAACGAAGGGTGGAACTCATTGACTATTTCGGAGAGAACAGCATTGTCAGGCAGGGAGAAAACCTGCTGGTGGAGAAATTCAACGGCAGCACCCCTTTATATCTACAGGTTCGCGGGAATATTCAAACCCCGGAGGCGTTGCAGTTAATGGTTCAGACACAGGAATATATGACACAATTCGAATACATCCCCTACAGTCAGTCCGTTGCCGACTTAATCAAACAAATGAATGATGTGATGGGCGAGGGCAAATCAGTGCCGGACGATGATTACAAAATTGCACAACTGTGGTTTTTACTCGAGGGGCAGGAGATCATGGACCAACTGGTGAGTCCGGACATGCAGGAAGGGATCATCCAGGCTTATGTCACGTCGAGTGATCTGGATGTACTCCGGGAAATCGAAGCCAATTTTGATGCCTATGTAGCAACACACAGCACCGATGATTTTCAGTTGGCGGTTACCGGCATCCCTATCATGTTCAAGCGTCTGGACGACAGCATCATCAAGAGCCAAACTTACAGCCTGATCATTGCCACGCTGCTGGTAATGATGATGACCAGTCTGTTGCTGCGTTCGCCGCGCAAGGGATTGATGGCAGTGATTCCCATTGGGGTGACCCTCCTGGTGCTTTTTGGCACCATGGGCATCAGCGGCACCCCGCTCGACATTGCCACGGTGCTGACCGGCAGCGCAACCATTGGCATCGGGATCGATTATGCCATCCATTTCATCAGCAGGATGGGTGAAGGACGCAGCCGGGGCCTTGGCGAGAAAGAAAGCCTGCAACGGGCCATTCACATCAGCGGGAAAGCCATTTTCATCAATATGGTTTCTGTCAGTGCAGGGTTTGCCATGTTGATGTTTTCCCAGCTTCTTCCCCTGCAACGTTTTGGCTTTTTGATTGCCACCACAATGATCGTGGCCGGGATGGCTACTTTGACCTTGCTGCCGTTGTTGCTTTGGAAAAGAAAGATCACTCTGTTTAACCAAATCACCAAATGATACAAGATATGATGATCAAAACACTGTTAATTGGACTAATATTCTATTCATCCTGCGGAATTCTGCCGGCACAGGCACAGGATGCAGCCGAAATAATCCGGAAAATGGATAAAGTCGTGTTTGCCGGCCGGGACCAGACATCCGAAGTGACACTAATTCTCAAAGACCGAAGGGGCAATGAACGCACACGACAAGCCACTGTCTGGCAAAAAGGATCCGACATGAGGCTGTTCCGGTTTACTGCTCCGGCCGCCGAAGCCGGCATTGCCTTTTTATCCCTTCCCGATGACGTGATGTATCTTTACATGCCGGCCTACGGCAGGGAAAGAAGGATCGCCTCCCACGTAAAAAACCAGTCGTTTGCCGGCACCGATTTTTCCTACGAAGACCTGGAAGTAGCGCATTATGCCCGGCGTTTCGAACCGGAACTCATTGAAGAAACCGGGGCACATTACGTCATTGAGCTCACCCCATTACCCGACACCCGAAGTGATTATTCCAGGATCATTACCCACATCAACAAAGAACATTATTTCCCGGAAAAAATGAGATCTTTCGACCGTGGAGGGCAAGAATACAAGGTGGCCGAATACACATTCAAACGGCAGGGGGATTACTGGTACACCAGGGAGATTTCAATGACCAACCTCAGACGCAATCACAGCACCCGGATGGTCTTTGAAGAAGTGACATTTGACACCGGGCTTGATGATGAATTGTTTACAGTCAGGAACCTGACCAGGTTCTGACATTGAAAACCATAAACGAGCCATCATATGATCAGAACATCATCCATATTCGCAACACTGGCCCTTGCCCTTTCATTGTCTGCCAATGCTCAGGATAACCCTCTTTTCTGGCGTGGCGCGATAGAAACAGATCACCGGCTCCTGCTTAAGGATGATCAGGAATGGGCATGGAACGAAACCCGTCTTGACCTCACCCTGGAAAAACGGATGCAACCACTGAGGATTGTTGGAAACGCATGGTTCAGGCATTTGGGGCCTTCTGTAGTGCAAAGTACGTCCGATCTTTATCATAAAGACCGGATCAGCCCATGGAATATCGACATGCGCGAATTGTACGCCGAAGTGCATGGGTTTATTTCTGAAAAACTGGATGTTAAGATTGGCCGGCAACAATTTGCATGGGGCACGGCCGACCGGTTCAACCCCACAAACAATCTCAACCCTCATGACCTGGAAGACATCCTGGATTTTGGCCGGGTTTTGGGATCTGATGCCCTGAGCCTGCAATGGCATTTCAGTTACCAGAGCTCTTTGCAGTTAGCCTATATCCCCCGGTTTCAACCGGCAAGCATGCCCCTTGGGGTGTTCTCCGGTTTATTTGCCCTGCCCGTTGAACTTCCGCTGACCGNGCAACCCGAATACCGCGACAGGCTGATCATGCCACAAAACAACTTTTCGGAGGGCGCCACCCTGGGCATGCGCCTGCGAAGCTTTGCCGCCGGTACCGACTGGTCGCTAAGTTATGTATACGGCAGGGATCCCCTTCCTTTACCGGTTGCCATTTCCATGGGTTTCGATCAGTCCACCGGGAACCCTTACCTGGACGCCACCCTGGTTTATGCACGCCACCATATCATTGGCGCCGACCTGGCCGGCAGTATCGGCAGGGTTGGCATCTGGGCGGAGATGGCGGTATTTATCCCGGAATCTTCCCTGGAATTGTCCTATCACATCCCCCCGCATCAACTTCCGGTCGAAATGCCGGAAGATGAAGTCATACTAAAAAAAGAAGCATATGCCAAATACGTAATTGGGTGCGACTATAGCTTTGCCGGGGGAAGCTATTTAAACATACAATATCTCAGGGGGTTCATTCATGAACGGGGCAGGGATCAGCTCACAGATTACCTTGTCATTCAAATGCAACGGGATTTCTTCTATGGCAGGCTTGCTGTTACTCCTTTGGCAGGGATAATAAATATTACCGACCGGAAGGAAATTGCCGGACATTATGACTGGATCTATGCACCGGAAGTGACTTACCGGGGCATCGACAACCTGTCTGTCTCCCTGGGAGGCTTTTTCTTTGGCGGACAAGGCAACAGTATATTCAGTGGGATGAAAAACAAGCACATGCTTCGCCTTCACGTATCCGCCAGTTTCTGAACTTTTTTCTGTCGCAATGTATTATAAAAATCATTAGATTTGTTTATTGTATGGATGTATATGTATAATTGATTAATACTGGTCAATCCATGAAGAACATCGCCACCTTCGTCCTGTCGGTCATCCTGCCCCTGGTGGTCATCACCATCATGTTGCGCGATGCCACCCGCGACAATACCATCCTGGAAAACCTAAGGGAGGAATATTCCATTCCACACATTCCCTCGGTGGATCATAGCAAACACGCCGAGTTGCAGCGCGATTTTACCAACCCCCACGAAATCACAGAGACCTGCTTGTCGTGTCATACAGAACGTGGTAAAGAGGTACTGGGGAATGCTCACTGGAACTGGGAAAGAGAAGCCTACATTGAAGGCCGGGGGGTTACCTATCTGGGAAAAAAGAACCTGATCAACAATTTCTGCACCGGCATCCTGTCAAACGAAGCCACCTGCAACCGCTGCCATATCGGATACGGATGGTCTGACCATACTTTTGACCACAGCAACCCACTTAACATAGATTGCCTGATCTGTCACGACAACAGTGGCATGTATGACAAGGCACGCGGAGGGGCCGGTTATCCGGTGCCGGGGCTTGACTTTCAATCCATCGTTCAACAGGTCGGCCTTCCCCGCAAAGACAATTGCGGATATTGCCACTTCTATGGTGGTGGCGGCAACAACGTCAAACACGGCGACCTTGAAAACGCCCTGCTCACCGCATCATGGGACGTGGATGTGCATATGTCGGCAGAAGGGGCCGGCCTGGAATGCAGCGACTGTCATACCACCCGCAACCACCAAATGATGGGACGTTATTACGGGGTGTCGAGCGACAATTCCATGCGTGCAACCTGTGAGGATTGCCATACCAACCTTCCGCATGTTCAAAAAACGCTCAACGAACATGCCGTGACCGTGGCTTGCCAAACGTGTCACATCCCGGTGTATGCCAAAGTCAACCCCACAAAAATGCATTGGGACTGGTCCACAGCAACCGACAGAAGGGATGGGGAGCCCTATGAGGTCCTCGATACACTGGGCAACCTCCTGTACACCTCAATAAAAGGAGATTTTCATTGGCGGCAGAATGCCATACCAGGCTACGTTTGGTTCAACGGTACGGCCGACCACCACCTGATTTCAGACATCATTGGAGAAAACGACAGTGTCATATACATCAACACCCTGTTTGGCGAAGCCGGTGACCCTGGTTCACGCATTTACCCGGTAAAGATCCACACAGGCCGCCAACCATACGACACTGAATACAAGACCATCATACAGGCCAAGTTGTGGGATAAGGATCCGGGCATGGGTGCACTCTGGGTCGACCTGGAATGGGAAGAAGCACTGGCTGCCGGGATGGAGTATGTGGGCATGCCGTTTTCGGGCCAATACGACTTTATTGATTCCAAAATGTTCCTGATGATCAACCACATGGTATCACCATCCGACCAGGCATTGCAATGCGAAGATTGCCATACCCGGACAGGCGGGAGACTGGCAGATATCCAGGGAGTTTATATTCCAGGGCAAAGCACCCATTCGGCCATCGATTTCTTTGGCATCACGATGTTGATACTCGCCCTTTCAGGGGTGTTCTTCCATGCTTTTTTACGTTTTTTTGCATCAAGAAAAACAAACAAATAATATGCAAAGAGTATATCTGTATTCACGCTACGAGAGGTTCTGGCACTGGACACAGGCCTTTCTGATATTATTTCTGGCACTTACGGGTTTCGAAATACACGGTTCTTACCGCTTATTCGGTTACGAAAGTGCTGTCAGCCTGCATAACAATGCAGCCTGGATACTGATCGTATTGATCATCTTCACGATCTTCTGGCATTTCACCACGGGAGAGTGGCGGCAATATATGCCCACCATGGAAAATCTCAGGGCACAAATGGAATATTACGTAACAGGTATTTTTCGAAACGCCCCCCACCCCACCAAGAAAACCACCCTGAGCAAATTAAACCCGATGCAGCGCCTGGTTTACCTGGGCCTGAAGATCCTGTTTATCCCTGTCATGGTAATCTCAGGCATTATCTACATGTTCTACCGTTACCAATTCGACGGGGCTATTCAGTCGCTGGGCTTTGAGGACCTGGGACTTGTGGCTGCAATACATACCCTGGGGGCCTACATTTTGCTGGCATTCGTGGTCGTACACGTGTATCTGATCACCACCGGGCATACCCTGACTTCAAATTTGCGGGCGATGATCACGGGCTGGGAGTTGCTGGAGGAGGAAGAGGAAGAAGAAGAAAGAAGTATTTAGTATTTAGTATTTAGTAGATTAAATATTGCGTTTTGTGTTAAAATATTGCAAATTATGAGACATGGATATTTATGGGTTTTGCTGGTTTTGCTGGTGGCTTGCGGAGCGGGCAACCACCATAAGGCTCCTCCGGCCAGTGTAGAAGAAACAGCCATTTTGCTCAAATATCTCGAAGAGAACGGCAACCTGGTGAACAGTCCTTATCTGCCCGCCCTGATCAATGCAGATGTTGTGTATAGCAATCTGCATGCCGCCAACATCCACATCATTGACTTGCGTCCGGCTGACCAGTTTGCCTCCGGCCACATAGAGCACAGCGTTAATGTTCGGCCATCGGGCATATTGGATCACTTTGAACACATGATTGACCCGTTTGGGTTTGATTATATTGTGTTGGTTTGCCCCAATGCCATGCTGAGCGGTTACGTCAACTCCATATTGCTGATGCTGGGATACCGCAATGTGCTCACCTTGCGGTATGGCCTGAGCAGCTGGGACCGGGATATTGCAGAAGCCCATTGGCTGGGTGCCATGGATTCCAGTCTTGAGGCCAAATTGGAAACACGGGCGCACCAAAAAAACCCGGCCGGGGAACTGCCGGCCATTGCCACCGGATATTCACTGGGTCATCAAATTTTAAGGGCCAGGGCCAGAGAGATCCTGCAGACCACCATGGATCATGTCAATGTGGATAAAACAGATGTCCTGGAACATCCCGAACGTTATTACCTGGTCAATTACTGGCCCCGGGACATGTATGACAACGGGCACCTCCCGGGGGCCATCCAGTATACACCCAAATCTTCTTTACACAGCTCCCAATACCTGCATACCCTGCCTGCCGGTCAACCCATTGTGTTGTATTGCTATACAGGACACCACAGTGCTTACGTCACGGGATTTCTCAGGTTGCTTGGCTATGAGGTGTACAATTTCCCTTACGGAGCCAATGCGTTCATCCACCATACCATGCGCACCACACAAAGCATGTTGCGCACTTTTACCGAAGAGCATGTGCATGGCTTTCCCCTGACCGGAAAATACCCGGACGCAGGCACACAGGCGCCCGGACAGGAAGACAGGCCGGAAAACACGCCGGTCGTCGGCGGGTGCTGACTTTATTTGAAAACACATTTAACATCACTTCGCATGAGTACCAACCGGAACAATTACATGAACCCTTACCTGGCCGGCTTTCTGCTGGGCCTGGTACTGCTGGCTTCATTTGTGATCACAGGCCGTGGCCTGGGAGCCAGCGGGGCGATCAGGAGCGTGGTCATATCCACGGTGGGGTCCCTGGCCCCGGATTATGCCGGTCAATCGGCATTTTATTCTGAATTCTTCAGCGGTGCAAGCCCCCTGGGCTCATGGCTGGTTATCCTGGTGATCGGGGTGATCCTTGGCAGTTTCCTGAGCGGCGCCCTGGGCAACCGGCTTGCCTTCAAAACCGATCGCGGGCCCCGTATATCAGTCCGTACCCGCCTTATGTTTGCACTTGGAGGCGGATTGTTGTTCGGACTGGGCGCACAGTTTGGCCGCGGATGCACCAGTGGCTCAGCCCTCAGTGGAATGGCTGTGATGTCAACCGGCGGGATCCTTACCATGATGGCCATTTTTGGCACCGGATACATGATCGCCTATTTTTTCAGAAAACTCTGGACATAACCCAAAGACAAAACCCTATGGCACCACTGATACCACAAGGTCTGATAAACCCTGAACTAAATCTGTTTTTTGCCCTGTTGCTGGGCATTGGTTTTGGTTATGTTTTGGAACAAGCGGGGTTCTCTTCGGCCAAAAAACTGGCAGGCGTCTTCTACGGATACGATTTTGTTGTGTTGCGCGTATTCTTCACTGCCGGCATTACCGCCATGATTGGTCTGCTGTATTTTAACCATCTCGGTTGGATCGACATGAACCTGGTATACATCAATCCCACCTTTCTTTATTCAGCCATTGCCGGCGGGGTGATCATGGGCTTTGGTTTTATCCTGGGCGGGTATTGTCCGGGCACCAGCATCGTAGCTGCTGTTACCGGCAAAATCGATGCCTTTTTGTTTATCGCAGGCATGCTGATCGGGATCTTTGTTTTCGGACATTTTTACCATCGCTTTGAATCCCTGTATACCGGTCATTTTTTAGGAAACATTTTTGTATACGATTCCCTTGGGTTTTCCCGGTCATGGTTCGCCCTGCTGCTGGTCATTGTGGCCCTGCTGGCATTTGCCATCACCCAGATGATTGAAGACAGGATCAACAAAACATCCCCGGAGCAGATCAAAAGCAGACCATCGCACGTGATGCCTGCCATGCTTCTGATTGCCGCCGCATTCATTTTCCTGCTTATTCCCGAAGAAAGGAAAAGCAACCTTAGGGAAAGGTCTCCGGAAGCGATGTGGGCAGAGATCTATGACGGCAACCCTTTTGTAAGCACCCACCGCGTGATCCATGAAGTAAAAAACCACCGTAACGAACTGGTACTGATTGATACACGCAATAAAGCAGCGTATGACCGGTTCAGCCTTCCCGGCTCAGTGCACATACCACTTGAAGAAGTCCTCCACAGGCGGTGGCGTTCGCTGTTTGACAAAGATCCCAGGCCAAAAGTGTTTTTTGGCGATGGAAGCAGTGGTGCCACCATGGCTTATATGACTGCCGCCAGGGCCGGATACGACAGGGTTTTTATTCTTGACGGAGGACTGAACAAACTGTTTGACGACTTATTTACCGAAACGGAAATTCCGGACACCACAGCCTACAACCTTCAGGACAGGTCCACGGCCCGGTTTCTTAACGAAGCCAGGCGATTCTTCCTGGAGGGAGGGGTGGCTGCCAGGGAAGAAGAAGAACGACCAAGAATCAAGGCCCCGGAAGAATCGGAGATCATCCCGGTAATCGGCGGCTGTTAAAATATACATCATGAATCATTCAACACTGAACAACGGCAGCATACTGTTCTTCGCCATCATCATGGTGGCACTGGCATCGAGTTTTGTTGTTTCGAGAAAATACGGGGCCAGCAACCGGCAGGTTGCGGAGCAGCTGCAGAGCGGCTTTTTCTCTTATGAAGACCTCTACGTTCTGCATGCATCCGGCAAACTGGAAGATGATTATTTGCTTGTAGACCTGAGGTCTGAAGATGCCTACCTTGAAGGCCACCTCCCGGGGGCGGTCAACATCCCTTCATTGCTTCTTGCCAAACGCTCCGAAAGAAAAGCATTGCGGACAAGGGTGCCCATCCTGCTGTATGCAGACCAGGAACATATGGCCGTGGCTGCACAGGCCCTGCTGCTTGGATTGGGTTATGAACAGATCCTGGTAATCCCCGGAAACTATCATACCATCAAGGCATTTGTCTTCGACGACTTTGATCCGTCCAGGGCATTTTTCCGCGAAGATAAGGCGCGCTGGGATCATCAACGCTTTATGCCTTTGGGAAATCGCGAAGAGGAGGGGATGCAAACAGTGCCTGTATTGCCCGCAGCGCAAGAAACCACCACAGTCATCGGGGGTTGCTGAAGAATATCAGCCAGAGTTTTCGGGAGTCGCTGACGCATATCCGCCCCGCTCATCTGCATTTGCAAAAAGTTAACAGGATTCTATCCAGGTCTGTCAACCGGGCCAGATGAGGATCAGAAACTCTCCAGGTCATCGTCTGATTGAACAATGTCCTTTTCATCCAGGTCTGATGCATCCGGACCCGGATCAGAGTCCTGATCATGGTCTTTGAGCAGTTCCTTGAATTTTCCGGAAAAATCCTTGTCAAGCGACAACGCCTTTTTTATATCCTTCACGGCCTCTTTAATCTGCCCGTTACAAAAAGCAGCCTCTGCACGGGCCATATGGGCTACGGCATGTTTCTTATCAAGTTTGAGCGCAATATTCAGGTATTCCGTTGCTTTCTTGAATTCTTTTTTAAACAGGGCCACCATCCCTTTCCCGAACCAGGCACACGAACAGCTTTTATCAATATCCGCCGATTTTTCAAAACAAATGCCTGCATCCCCAAACGATTCAATAACCAGGTACAACCCCCCCATATCACACCAGGCCTCCCCGTTTTCAGGTTCCAGGTCAGTTACCTTTTTCAGGTCTTTGAGGGCTTTTTCATATTCCTCATTGGCCCCGTAAATCAGGGCGCGGGTGTGCAATGCGGCCGAATTCCTGCTGTTGGTTTTAATCAGTGCCGAAAGGTCGGCAAGCGCCCCTTCAAAGTCCGCAGACCTGAACAAGGCACATGCCTTGCCATACAAAGCCAGTTCATCCTTTCCCTTATCCAGGATCTCACAGAATATTTCCAGCGCCTCATCAAAGCGCCCCCTGAAATAATGAGCCCATGCATTTTCCAGATCAGTTTGTTTTGCAGGCTTGTTCTGTTTCGCCATAAGCGGTGATGATGTTTGGAATTTCTGTCCAAATATAACGGATTATTCAAATCAGAGCAAATTCCGGGCACAGAACAATTTTTGCCTATTTTTGTGGGTGTACCGGGCGCTGAATTGCAAATTTACCGGGACACTGCACCGGTGGTGGCAGGGCTCTGTATTTCTTGACAGCGGGGTACTTACCCGCCGGGCAACACAGCGATGGGCTGTTGAATGCTGCGGCGTTGAACTGTTGGTGTGTTCATTTGTTTACCTGTTGTCAGTTAACCGTTCATGATATGGATAAGTTTTCCTATTTAGGCAATATGGACAGTGCCGGGCTGGAATCAATGTACCGGGAGTTCCTGAAAGATCCTGATCAGCTGGAGCCCGGGTGGCGCAAGTTTTTTGAGGGCTTTGAATTTGCCCGCACAAAATATCCCGATCCGGAAACACCCACCGAGCAGGAAACACTATTGTTTCGTAATGAGTTTAAGGTCATTGATCTGATCAATGCGTACCGTGAACGCGGGCACCTGTTTACCAAAACCAACCCGGTCAGAACCCGTCGCAGGTATTTTCCCACGCTCGACCACCAGAACTTCAGCCTGCAGGAAGAGGATCTTGATACAAGTTTTCAGGCCGGCAACGAACTGGGCATCGGGAAAACCACGCTAAAGAATATCATCGGTCACCTGCAGCAAACCTATTGCCAGAGCATCGGCGCCGAATTCATGTATATCCGTTCGCCGGAGATTGTTGACTGGCTCCGGCATAGAATGGAAAGTTCAAAGAACACCCCTTTCTTTAACAATCACAAAAAAAAGCAGATCCTAACCAAACTTATAGAAGCCGTAGGTTTTGAACACTTTGTAAGGAAACGCTTCCCCGGCCAAAAACGTTTTTCACTCGAAGGATGCGAAACCCTGATCCCGGCCCTCGATTCACTGATTGAACAAGGTGCCGGCCTGGGCATTCATGAATATGTGATCGGGATGGCACACCGGGGGCGGCTGAACGTGCTCGGCAACATCCTGCGCAAGCCGTACAACAAAATTTTCAGTGAATTTGAAGGGAAAGAATATGCGGAAGAAACCTTGCTGGGCGATGTGAAATACCATTTGGGATGCACCCTCGAAACCACAACCCGCAATGGAAAAAAGATCAATCTGAGCATCGCACCCAACCCCAGTCACCTTGAGGCCGTCGACCCTGTGGTGGAGGGGATCGCCAGGGCCAAGATCGATCTTAAACATGCCGGGGAGGTACAAAAAGTAGCACCCATTCTCATTCATGGAGATGCCTCCATTGCCGGCCAGGGGGTGGTGTACGAAGTATTGCAAATGTCTCAATTGCCCGGTTACCAGTGCGGCGGGACCATCCATCTGGTTATCAACAACCAGCTCGGGTTCACCACCAATTATCTTGACGGCCGTTCAAGCACTTATTGTACGGATGTGGCCAAAACCATTCAGGCGCCCATTTTTCATGTAAATGGCGACGATGTCGAAGCTGTGGTGTACGCCGTTGAACTTGCCATGGAGTTTCGTCAGCGTTTTAAGCGTGATGTCTTCATTGACTTATTGTCGTATCGAAAATATGGACATAACGAAAGCGACGAACCGCGATTTACGCAACCGGTGCTTTACAAGATCATTGAAAAGCATCCCGACCCGGCCACCATATATATCGAAAAACTATTGAAGGGCCAGGACATTGACCCGGAAGAGATTTCTGCCATCCGGGATGCCTTTCAAAAAACACTCGAAGAGGAACTGGCAACAGGCCGCAAAATTGAAAAAGGCGACATCGACCCCTTCCTTGAGAATACCTGGAAAGGCCTTGCAAGGGCCAGACCCGGTGATATTTTTACCGGAGCTGACACCTCCTTTGATGCAGGTACATTGATTGAGCTTGGCAAAAAACTGACCACCATCCCTGAAGAAAAGGGATTTTTTCGCAAAACGGTGCGCCTGATGCAGGAGCGCCACAAAATGATCACCAGGGAAGGGAAAGTCGATTGGGCCATGGGCGAAACCCTCGCCTATGCCAGTCTGTTGCACGAGGGGTTTCACGTCAGGATCTCCGGTCAGGATGTGGAGCGCGGCACATTCAGTCACCGGCATGCCGTATTGAAGATCGAAGATTCTGAGGAAGAATATGTCCCGTTGAACCACATTGGGAAAAACCAGGCAACATTTGAGATTTATAACTCTCCCCTGTCGGAATACGGTGTACTCGGTTTTGAATATGGTTACGCGATGGCCGCACCAAACAAGCTGACCATCTGGGAGGCTCAATTTGGCGATTTCAGCAATGGTGCCCAGATCATCATTGACCAGTTCATGACCAGTGCCGAAGAAAAGTGGAAGGTGATGAACGGCCTGGTGCTCTACCTTCCCCATGGATATGAGGGGCAGGGCCCGGAACACTCCAGCGGACGCATGGAGCGTTTTTTGACCCAGTGTGCAGAAAACAACATCCAGGTGGTCAATTGCACCACCCCAGCCAGCTTTTTTCATCTTTTGCGCCGGCAAATGAAACGATCCTTCCGCAAACCCCTGGTATTGTTTACACCCAAAAGCCTGTTGCGCCATCCAGAGTGCATATCCCCTCTAGAAGACCTCTCCGTAGGAAGCTTTCAGCCCCTGATTGATGATCCGGAAGCAAAACCGGAACTGACAGAACGGGTGATTCTTTGTTCCGGGAAAATTTATTATGACCTCAAACAGGAAAAAATACAAAAGGGATTCGCAGAAACAGCCATTGTCAGGCTTGAACAACTGTATCCCCTTCCGGAAAACGAGCTGAAGGCTGTCAGGCAAAAATATGGCAAAGCAAACCGCTGGATATGGGTGCAGGAAGAGCCCCAGAATATGGGGGCATGGCCATTTATGATGATGAAGCTCAAAGGTTTTGACATGGCAGTCATTGCACGTCCGCCCAGTGCCAGCCCGGCGAGCGGATCCAGCCAGTTCCACCAGGCCCAGCAGCAAAAGATCATTGAGAAAGCATTCGAGGAGTGTGATTGTGTGAATGTTTGCCGGGAGTGCAAGCAGCTTTGTATCGGGGAAGCAGCGGTGGGGAAGGAAGGAAGAGGCGGGAAGAAGCAAGGAGTAAGTAGTAATTAGTATTTAGTATTTAGTATTTAGTTATAAATATTTATTACTTAGTATAAATTTTTTATTTCGGGATAAAAAATGAAAATTGATATCAGGGTTCCGGAAGCTGGTGAGTCCATCACCCAGGTTGAACTGGCCAGGTGGCTGGTAGGAGATGGCGACTATGTGGTCAAAGACCAGGAAATTGCCGAGATCGATTCCGACAAAGCTACCTTGACCATTAATGCCGAAGCATCGGGCAAGATCAAAATCATGGTAGAGGAAGGCAGCACAGTTGAACCAAAAAAGATCATCGGCCAAATCGATACCAACAGCGAACAGCCAACAGCCAAAAGCCAACAGCCAACAGCCAAAAGCCAAAAACCAACAGCCAAAAGCCAACAGCCAACAGCCAAAAGCCAAAAGCCAAAAGC
>SL_3KL_010_SEDDRAFT_10002979_pt1 | contig 15454 bp, 13 predicted proteins | sample SodLakKL_010_SED_2_FD_10381 | JGI IMG/M metagenome (IMG submission 10381)
ATAATACAGGTGCAGGTTTACACTTCCGTATCCCACCATGGCCGTCAGACCGATTCGGTAATCTGCAATATTGTCCAGCTTATGCTCTTTGATCTTTACCTCCCTGATTAATTCTACGGGTAATATGTCGAATTGTGTGCCGCCGGGAATCGGGTATGACGCTTCTCCTTCATATTTGGTATGGCCATTGATCAGGTAGCCAGCCTTCATCCCTGCATAAAACCTGAGTGTTCTGTTCAGTTCGCGTGTCCGGTACCTGAACTGAACCGGTACTTCAAGATAATTCAGGCTCAGTTTGTTTTTGTTGTAATCATCCTGGATGGGGGTGAAATCGTATTTTTCCGGTGTGCCGGGAATATGCGGATGATAAACGTAGCGGTGATCGCTGTATAAATTGTGGCTGGAGAGCTCCAGTCCTGCCGCAACGCTGAAGTTGCTCCGGCCCAGGGGCATATCCTGCATGGCGCTGATATTGATCCCCCGCTGGATTGTTTTCAGGTCCATACTGCCGGGCACCCCCTGCCAGCTATCCGTGAAAAGAGTCACAATGAAACGGTCGGAGGGATGCATGCGGGAGGGTTCAAAAGCCTGCAGGGAATTCGCGGCAATGAGTAATCCGATAAAAACAAATGTGATTCGTTTCATTGTTGTGTTGTTTTATTTAATACACAGTGGAACCCGTGAAACAAAAAAATAAAATTAGGAAAAATCCAGGTATTTCTCAAACGATCTCCAGTATGGCATACGGACTCCCAGCCTTTTTCCGGTGTGGAACACATCATAGTATTGCTTTTTCTTTTCAGCCGGTGCGTGTTTCATGTTGTTGTCAAGCGCTGCCACCAACTCGTCACTGAACTGCCGGCGGATAAGGGGTGTCAGCAAGAAGCCGGGAAGAAAAAAACGGGAAAAAGGGAAGAGGCTGACGGATTTGATCCCCTTTTTCCTGCAAACTTTCTGACCCTCCTTCAATGCGTTAATATATTGGCGGATGAGCAGTTTGTTTGAAGCAAACAATCTTGCCCCGCCGGCTTTGTTGATCAGGGCCGGTTGAATGGCTGATACCAGGTAACGGGTGGGCAGCCAGTCTTTAATGTCCTTATTGATTTTTGGCTCCATTCCCGCAGCTTCCATAATTTCTGCAGTTTTTTTCAGTCTTTCGGTGACTTTCTTGTCTGCTTCTCCCAGGATGGTATGACCCCTTTTGAACAGATGACAATTGATGCCGTTTCCCGTAGGGCTTCCGGTGACAATGTCCGGAAATCCGAAAAAACATTTTCCTTTAGGGAATATTTTATTCACGCTTTTTACTTCTTCCCACATGTTGCCAAGCAGAAGGACGTCGGCCTTGCCTGCGTGTTTGGCAATGTAGGGCAAGGCATCCGACCATTGGTTGCTTCTGACGGATACAATGATCAGGTCATAGGGGCTGTTGGAATCAAGACGGTCTATAACATTGGGCCTGAATACAGATTGTCCGTAATCTTCCGTCTGACTGCGCAGATCTGTGTAGTTTACAGGAACTCCCGAGTTCGTATATCTTACCATGCGCTGTTTACGCACAAACAAGGTGATGTCGTATCCCGCTTCCTGTAACTGCCATGCATAGGTGGTGCCTATGACGCCGGCACCGAAGACCAGTATTTTCATAAAAGAAATTTTCTTGTTGGATATACTGCTAGCTATTGTCAAAAATAACAACAGTTCCGCAGATTTTACATTATTTTTACCCCTTGATTGCAAAAAACATCTGGGGGAATTCATAATGACAGATACAGACCGGCAGGATTACCTGGATACACCCATAGAGTTCCTGAAGGGGGTTGGCCCCAAACGTGCTGAGCTCCTGAGGAAAGAATTGGATATTCATTCATTCCGGGACTTGCTGACTTTTTTCCCTTTCCGGTATATTGACAGGAGCCGGTTTTATACAATCGGGGAAATCCGTGACCAGATGCCTTATGTGCAGGTCAGGGGAATGATCTCAGATGTTCGTCTGCACGGCAAGCATCGTACCACAAGAATGACAGCCACGTTGTCTGACTCCACCGGTCAGATGGAGCTGGTCTGGTTCCGTGGGTTTAAATGGCTGAAAGACCGTTTTAAGCCGGGTGTGGAATACATCGTATTTGGAAAGCCCACCCTGTTTGGTAAACGGTTCAATATCGCCCATCCCGAGGTGGAGCCGGTGACGCCGGGAGCAATTAATCAGGGCTCTGCCATGCAGCCTGTGTATAACTCCACAGAGAAACTTGGGTCGATGGGTCTCGACAGCAGGGGCATTGCCAAACTGGTAAAAAATTTACTGGTGGTAGTTAAGGATCATCTTGCCGAAACACTTCCACCCGGAATACTGTCCTCTCTCAGGTTGCCGGCAAGGGAGGAGGCTTTGCTCCATATCCATTTCCCGGCTGATGACAGGATGCTGAAACGGGCCACTGCACGTCTCAAGTTTGAAGAGTTGTTTTTTATTCAGTTGAACCTGCTGCGGCATAAACTGATCCGGAACGAGAAATCCAAGAGTCATATTTTTCCTGGCCTGAATGATTATTTTAACGGGTTTTACCGGGAAAAGCTTTCTTTTGAGTTGACAGCCGCCCAGAAAAAAGTGTTGAAAGAGATCAGGGGAGATACCCTTTCCGGGAAACAAATGAACCGCCTGCTTCAGGGGGATGTGGGAAGCGGTAAAACGGTGGTGGCTGTAATGAGTATGCTGATGGCCCTCGATAATGGTTTCCAGGCTTGCCTGATGGCTCCCACGGAAATCCTCGCTTTTCAGCATTATGAGTCGGTCACCGCCATGTTGTCGGAGCTGGGGATCCGGGTTGGCTTGCTGACGGGCTCCACCAAACAGGCTGATCGCCGTAAGTTATTGTCGGATGCCGCGGATGGTAGTCTTCACCTGTTGATCGGGACTCATGCCCTGCTGGAAGATATGGTGCAGTTTAAGGCATTGGGGATGGTTGTGATTGACGAGCAGCACCGTTTCGGTGTGGCGCAGCGGGCCAGACTGTGGTCGAAGGGAAGCATGCCCCCCCACATACTGGTGATGACGGCCACCCCGATTCCCCGTACTTTGGCCATGACGCTGTATGGTGACCTGGACGTGTCGGTAATTGACGAACTTCCCCCCGGCCGGAAGCCGATCCGCACGGTGCATCAATATGACAGGAATCGTCTGAAAGTGTTCGGATTTCTCCGCCAGGAGATTGAAAAAGGCCGGCAGGTGTATGTGGTGTATCCGCTGATCAGGGAGTCAGAGAAGCTCGACCTGAAAGATCTGAATGATGGGTATGAAAGCATTGTCAGGGAATTTCCCCCACCAGCTTACGGTGTCAGTATTGTACATGGTAAGATGAAACCGGCCGATAAGGATTATGAGATGCAGCGCTTTGTCAATGGTCAGACCCAGATAATGGTGGCTACCACGGTAATTGAGGTGGGGATTGATGTCCCCAATGCCAGCGTGATGGTCATTGAAAGTGCGGAGCGTTTCGGTCTGTCACAATTGCATCAGCTGAGAGGCCGGGTAGGCAGAGGTGCCGATCAGTCATTCTGTGTGCTGATGTCGAAGGATGAATTGAGTGCCGACGCACGGAAGCGCCTGGGGGTGATGGTGGAAACCAATGACGGGTTCCGCATTGCTGAAACCGATCTGCAGCTGCGCGGTCCGGGCGATCTGCAGGGTACGCAGCAGAGTGGCGTACTGGACCTGAAGATCGCAGATCTGGCGAGGGACGAACAGGTTTTAAAATACGCACGCCGGCAGGCAATGGACCTGCTTAAAAAAGATCCGGGATTAAGCTTTCCGGATCACAGGATGGTCAAATGGCAGCTTGAGCGTTTGTTCCCCCGGCAGTTATTCTGGAGCCGCATCAGCTAAGTGCTGACAACAATGCATAAAAAAAGCCGCCTTTGTAAAAAGACGGCTTTTTTTATGTGCAGGATCCGGTCATTAATTCAGTCTGAACCGGATGGGCATGTTAAACTGCACCCTTACTGGCTGGCCTCTCTGGCGGCCGGGCTCCCAGCGGGGCATCATTTGTACAACTCTTACGGCTTCCTGGTCGCATCCGCCACCGATACCGCGCAGTATCTGAACGTCAGTAACACTTCCGTCCGTTTCTACCACAAAGGTGACAAACACTGTTCCCTGAATACCGGCTTCGCGTGCCATCTGGGGATACCGAAGATTGTCCTCAAGAAACTTTTGCCTGGCTTCTTCGCCGCCCGGAAATTGGGGCTGGTCTTCCACAACGGTAAAAATGACATCTTCATCCACCTCCTCTTCTTCTTCGAACTGGATGGGTGTAAACTCCTGGACCTCAGTAAATACGTCGGCATCCATATCAATGGTGAACTCCTCTTCCAGTTCCACATCGTCATCAACGATGATCAGCTCCTGAGAAGGTTCCGGCGGAGGCGGCGGTGGGGGTTGTTCCTGCCTGGTAATCGGGATGTCTTCTTCCTCAATGAAGTCAATCTCCAGTGTGCCGAGGCTGACTTCCGGCCGCTCGTAGTGCTTCCATTCAAAAGCAACCAATGCCGCACCAAGCGCTATCGCAATCCCGATCTGCAAAAAGGTACGCTTTTTGCCTTCAAGGTCTGCTTTCGGTGTTTTTTTTGCTTCCATAATAGTTCCTGTCTGGTTGGTTTTTTAGCTGTTTCCTATGTTAATTGGTCTGAAAATGATCGTCAAAAAAGAGTTTGCTAATATACAAAGTATTTTGCAAAAGTCAATCAGGTTCATTTTTTTCCTGAAAATCAAACATTTTCCTGAACAATTGTGCTGATACAATGACTCCAAAAATCGTTCCAAAGCCATTTGCCATGGCATCAGGTACATTGCCATGGCGATCGCTCAGGCAACAATATTGAAAATATTCTGTGACAACGCCGAAAACGATTCCCATGGCAATGCACAGCATCAGCTCTTTGCTGTGAAGACTCCCTCCCCCGCGTTTCTTCCGAAAACCATTCACCAGTAATGTGCCCAAAACAGCAAAAAGCCCAAAATGGACTACTTTGTCAATATGCGGGAATTTCAGCAGATCACTATCCGGGATGTTCTCTCCCGGATAGGCTATGGCAAGCAATATGACCATCCCCCATAATATGGCAGGAATAAAGCTCTGATGGTTTCGCACACAGATTTGGGTGAGTGTTTTTTCCTGTCAGGCGTCTACGAGTTCTTTGTATTGTTCAGCATCAAGCAGGTCATCTGTTTCTGACTTGTCTGCAATCTTAATTTTAATGATCCAGCCCTTACCGTAGGGGTCTTTATTGATCGTGTCAGGGGCGGATTCAAGCTCCTCGTTGAATGCGGTGATTTCACCGCCAATGGGCATGAACAGGTCTGATACCGTTTTCACAGCTTCGATGGTTCCGAAAGTTTCCTCTTTGTCAAGGCTTTCGCCTTCAGTATCAACTTCTACGAAAACCACATCTCCGAGTTCACCCTGGGCAAAGTCTGTAATGCCCACAGTGGCGGTGTCGCCTTCAATTTTTACCCATTCATGGTCTTTGGTGTACTTAAGGTTGTCGGGAATATTCATTGTTCGGGGATTTAGTGATTACAACAAGTGTTTCTTGGTTGTATCGCCAAAAATACAACCTTTTTTCTTCCTGCAAAAATTATATGCAGTTGAAATCGCGGGGCAGTGGAAGTTTTTGATCCGGTATCGGCGGTTAACGGATCGCGGGACAAGCACGGCAGCACAGCGCAACTCTTATGGGCAATCACAATCAGAGCAAACCCAGTTCGAGCTTTGCGGCCTCTGAGATATTATCCGTGGACCATGGCGGGTCAAATACCAGGTCAATCCTGGCTTTTCTGACCCCGTCCACCTGCTCAACGGCTTCCTCCACCCTGGCCGGCATTTCGTCAGCCACCGGGCAATTGGGGTTGGTAAGGGTCATGGTGATATCCACCACGCCGTCGCGGTCAATACTGATATTGTAAATAAGCCCCAGGTCATAAACATTGACGGGGATCTCAGGGTCAAATACTGTTTTGAGGGCTTCAATGACCTGCTCTTCTTGCGGGGTGTCTGATGGTTGCTGCATAGGGATTATTTTTTACGGGTGATGCCGGACCCCGTTAACGGGTTGATGCCGGACCCCGTTAATGGGTTGATGCCGGACCCCGATGGTTACATTTTAGAGAAAGCCAGCGCATAAAGCTTCATTTGCTTGATCATGTTGACCAGGCCATTGGAGCGTGTTTGTGACAGATGCTCCTTCAGGCCGATCTCATCGATAAAGGATAGTTCGGTGTCCACGATCTCTTTCGGAGGCTGGCCGGAAAGGACTTCGATCAGGAGTGCGGCGATCCCTTTGGTGATAAGGGCATCGCTGTCAGCGGTGTAAATCACTTTCCCATCCTGATAGTCGGCATGAAGCCACACGCGCGACTGACAACCTTTGATCATGTATTTTTCTGTTTTATATTCTTCTTTGATCAGGGAGATGGATTTGCCCAGTTCGATGATATAATTGTATTTGTCCATCCAGTCATCGAACATCTCAAAATCGCTGATGATCTTTTGTTCTTTTTCTTTAATGGTGGTCATTCTCCTTTTGTTTAGGTGTTGATGATAGTGTCCACTGCATCAGGGTGTTTTTTTCTTCCTCATCCAGGTTCAAATCGGTGGCGGTTTTGAATGGGGTGGGGCGTACCAGTAACAGGAAGAGCCGGCCGTACAGGTGATTCAGTCCGTGAAAATATTTTCTTGCCTGATCTTGTTGTTGCATGGCTGACGGGTTGTTTATCCGAACATCTCCCTGACGGTGGCAAGGCCTTTAATTAGTGTATCAATTTCCTGTCGTGTGTTATATACGGCAAATGATATTCTGATGGTTCCCGGAATGCTGAAGTAGTCAAGGACCGGCTGTACACAGTGATGGCCGGTCCGCACCGCGATCCCCAGTTTGTCGAGAATGGTGCCTGCATCGTAGGGGTGAATGTCGCCCGGCAGGAACGAAATCGCCCCTGCCCGGTGTTCCGGTGTCCCGATGAATCGGATTCCGTCAACGTTTTTAAGCCCTTCGAGCGCGTATTGAAGCAAGTCGCTTTCGTGGGCGGAAATGGCATCATGCCCTGTTTCACTGATAAAATTCATGGCAGCTTCCAGACCAAGCACCCCGGCCACATTGGGGGTGCCTGCTTCAAACTTAAAGGGCAGGTCGTTATAGGTGGTTTTTTCAAAACTCACGTCTTTTATCATTTCACCACCGCTCTGATAAGGGGGCATTTGTTCCAGCCACTTTTCTTTGCCGTACAATACGCCAATCCCCATCGGGCCGTACATCTTGTGCCCGGAAAAACAGTAGAAATCACAATCAAGTGCCTGCACATCAACGGGCATATGAGGAGTAGCCTGTGCCCCGTCAACCAGTACGGGGATTTCTTTCCGGTGGGCAGCTTCAATGATTTCCCTGACAGGATTGATGGTGCCAAGTGCATTACTTACATGGGTGATGGCAACCAGCCGGGTTTTCTCGTTGAGTAACTTATGGTATTCAGGTATGATGAGCTCCCCTTTCTGGTTAATGGGGATCACTTTGAGACTTGCCTGGTGTTCCTGGCAGGCGATCTGCCATGGAACAATGTTGGAGTGATGCTCCATGGCCGAAATCAGGATTTCGTCACCGGGTTTCAGAATTTTTTTGCAGAAAGAGTGGGCCACCAGGTTGATGGATTCTGTGGTGCCCCGGGTAAATACAACCTCATGGGGGTGCATTGCATTGATAAAAGAAGCCGTGGTTTTTCTGGCCTGTTCATAGGCGTCTGTGGCCATCTGGCTCAAAAAGTGTGCGCCCCGGTGGATGTTGCTGTTTTCGGTTTCGTAATATTTTTGGAGCCGTTCAATGACCACCTTCGGTTTCTGGGTGGTAGCGGCATTGTCAAAATAGACCAGGGGACGGTTATTGACCTCCATGGAAAGTATGGGGAACTGTTTACGAAGTTGTTCAATCTTACTCACAGAGCAATTGTTTTTGATTTATAATTTGCCCGGGTCGATGTTGAATGTGGTGGGCTCCTTGCTGTTACAATGCAGCATGCACTGGTCACAGATTGACAATTCTCCCTTCAGTCGCTTCTCGACCATGTGTTGGATTCGTTCGCGCAGGGCATCGATTTTTATTTCGCTGACCACCTCCCCTGCAAAAGCGATCATCATCAGTTGCCTGGCTGATCGTTCGCAAAGACCGCGTGACCGCATGTAAAACATGGCTTCAGGATCCAGCTGCCCTACTGTGGCACCGTGGGAGCATTTGACATCGTCCGCATAAATTTCCAGGTGTGGCTGGGTGTTGGCCCTGGCCTCATCAGTAAGCAGAATGTTGTGATTGTTCTGATGAGCCTCGGTTTGCTGGGAATGTCTTTGTACCATCACCTTGCCGGAGAAAACGGCCGTTGCTTCATCATCCAGAATTCCCTTGTATAATTGATTGCTGTAGCAGGAATGTTCGCGGTGATCAATGTAGAGCTGGTTGTCTACATGCTGGTTGCTGTCCACCAGGTAAAGTCCGTAATGTTCAGACCGGCAGCCGGTGCCTGCAATGGCCACATCCAGGATGTTTTTGGTGAAGCCCCCGTTCAGTGTAATGATGTTGCTGTAAAGTCTGCTGGATGCATCCTGATGAAAGAAGTTACTGGTCACCAGGGCGGAATTACGCCCCTTGTTTTGAATTTTATAATGGGATACTGCTGCTCCCTCCCCGGCATAGGTTTCCATTACCGTATTGGTAAAGCTGATATTGTGGGTAAGGGAGTGGTCGCAATGCACCAGTGTCAGTTCTGCGTTGTTCTCTGCAATGACGAGATGACGTGGCTGCAAAAAGACCGGGTATTCAGTGTTCACAATGTTGATCAGCTGAATCGGCTTCTCCACTTTCACCCCCTCGGGCACGTATATGAATAACCCGTCCTGCACAAAGGCTGTGTTAAGGGCGGCCAGCGTATGGGTCTCCGTTTTAACGGCTTTCCCGTAATACCGGTCTACCAGTTCCGGGTAAACCTCCATGGCTTTTGCCAGGCTTCCTATTATGGTGCCGTCAGGCAGTTGGGTCAGGGGAGCATGCTTATACACAAACCATCCGTTCAGCAGGGTAATGCTGAAGGTGTCCAGGTCGTAAACGTCACAGGTAAATATTTTATCCACATCCATGTGACGGCTTTGGTTGCTGAAATCGAATACAAACTCCGTGTTTAGCAACGGAGTCAGGTCAGTAAACCGCCAGTTTTCCTGATTCGTTTCCGGAAACCCGTTCTCGCGGAAGCGTGAAAAGGCATGTTTGCGCAGCCTGTTCACGAAAGGTGTGGCCTTTCCCCGGATGGCTTCCTGCTCCTGTTGGTAAAGCTCCAGCAACCTGTCTTTTAATAATGTTGTATGTACGGTATCCATGAAGGCTTACTTTTCCTGTTTTATCCAGTCATACCCCTTTTCTTCCAGTTCCATCGCCAGCTCTTTCGGCCCGCTTCTTATGATGCGTCCGTCATACAGCACATGCACAAAATCTGGTACAATGTAATCGAGCAGCCGCTGGTAGTGGGTGATCACGATGGTGGCGTTGTCCTCCCTTTTGAGCTTGTTCACCCCGTTTGCCACCACTTTCAGGGCATCGATGTCAAGTCCTGAGTCTGTTTCGTCCAGGATGGCCAGGCGGGGTTCGAGCAGGGCCATCTGAAAAATCTCATTCTTTTTCTTTTCCCCGCCGGAGAACCCTTCGTTCACGGCGCGATTGGTCAGTTTTGAGTGAATGTCAACCATTTTTTTCTTCTCCTCCATCAGCTTCAGGAACTCGGCCCCTGTTAAGGGCTCAAGCCCCAGATGCTTGCGCTTTTCGTTCAGGGCTGTGCGCATGAAGTTCGCGATACTGACCCCGGGTATTTCCACCGGGTACTGAAACCCCATAAAAATCCCTTCCCTTGCGCGCTCCTCAGCCGGCATGTCAAACAGGTTTTGCCCCAGGTAGGTGATTTCCCCGCTCTCCACGGTAAAGAGTTCCCGCCCCGCTATTACGGATGCCAGCGTACTCTTGCCGGAACCATTCGGCCCCATGATGGCATGAACTTCACCCTCGTTGACCTCCAGGTTCAATCCTTCGATAATGATTTTTCCGTGAACGGAAACACTCAGGTCTTTTATTTTTAACATAGTCTAGTAGCGTTTGACCCCTTCGGGGTCGTTAGTAACGTGTGACCCCTTCGGGGTCGTTTCGTGGGCAATTCCACCATCCTTATCCCAACCAACAACCAACAACCGCTCAGCCTCGTCCACCGTCTATGGGCAACTCCCACAATCCTCCGCCCATGAGAACCAACAACCAACAACAAACAACCAACAACCGCTCAGCCTCGTCCACCGTCTATGGGCAACTCCCACAATCCTCCGCCCATGAGAACCAACAACCAACAACCATTCTTACCCCACGCTTCCCTCCAGACTCACCGACAACAATTTCTGAGCCTCCACGGCAAACTCCATGGGAAGCTTTGAAAGCACCTCTTTGGCATAGCCATTGACAATCAGTCCGATGGCTCCTTCCATGTCAATTCCTCTTTGCAGGCAGTAAAACAGCTGGTCTTCGGATATCTTACTGGTGGTTGCCTCATGTTCCACAATCGAGGATCGGTTGCCCACCTCGATATAGGGGAAAGTGTGGGCTCCGCTCTGGTCTCCGAGGAGTAGTGAGTCACACTGTGAGAAATTCCGGGCGTTCTCTGCCCTGCGGCTGGTTTTTACAAGCCCCCGGTAACTGTTATTGCTTCTGCCGGCAGAGATCCCTTTACTGATGATGGTACTTTTGGTGTCCTTCCCCAGGTGGATCATTTTGGTGCCCGTGTCGGCCTGCTGCCGTTTATTGGTCACGGCTACAGAATAAAATTCTCCGGTTGACCGGTCGCCCTTCAGTATCAGGCTGGGATATTTCCAGGTAATGGCAGATCCTGTCTCCACTTGGGTCCAGGATATTTTCGAGTTTTCTCCCTCACATATTCCACGCTTTGTAACGAAGTTGTACACCCCGCCTTTGCCATCCTTGTCGCCCGGCCACCAGTTCTGAACGGTCGAATATTTTACTTCGGCATCCTTGTGTGCGACGATCTCTACAATGGCCGCATGCAATTGATGTTCATCACGGATTGGTGCCGTACATCCTTCCATATAGCTGACATAGCTGCCTTCTTCGGCCACGATAAGGGTTCTCTCAAACTGCCCGGTATTGGCTGCATTGATGCGGAAGTAGGTGGACAACTCCAGCGGACATTTCACCCCTTTGGGAATATAAGCAAATGATCCGTCACTGAATACTGCCGAGTTCAGGGCCGCAAAGAAGTTGTCCGTATGGGGGACCACGCTGCCCATGTATTTCTTTACCAGGTCGGGATATTTCTGAACGGCTTCACTGAAGGAGCAAAAAATGATCCCCTGTTCTGAAAGGGTCTTTTTGAATGTGGAACCCACAGACACACTGTCCATCACAGCATCGACGGCCACACCCGCCAGTTTTTTACGCTCATCCAGGGGGATGCCCAGCTTGTCAAAGGTTTCCAGGAGTTCCGGATCCACCTCGTCCAAGCTCTCATATTTGGGCTTTTTACGCGGGGCTGAGTAATAGATCTTATCCTGATAGTTGATGGGCGGATACTCCAGATGGGCCCATTCCGGCTCCTGCATGGTCTGCCAGTAACGGAAAGCCTTCAGGCGGAACTCCAGCATAAACTCAGGCTCATTTTTTTTTGCGGAAATAAAACGAACGGTATCCTCAGTGAGTCCGGGAGGTGCCTGGTCCATGTCAATATCGGTGTAAAAACCGTATTTGTAATCGGAACCGGTTACTTCGTTCAGTATGTCATTATTCTTGTCTTCCATGCAGGGTCATTCTTTGGCTGCCAGTATGATAGTGCAGCACAGTGATCTTATTTAGATCAATTTTAAATTGAATTGCAAAGATAGCAAACAAGCATGAAATAATCAACAAGGCGTAGGGGAATATGTTCAGGAGCGCAAACTTGTGACATCTCCGATCATTTCCAGTCCTGCAAACCTGCCGGTTCCTTCAAAAAGCAGTTTGCCGTTGTTGTTTTTGACGGCTATGTGCAGACTGGCACTCAGATTTTCGTGGATTACCCTGTTCATTTGGCCCTGGTTAGGTGCCTTCAGTGCTCCGGGATCATTTTTTTTGCCCGGGAGGGTTTTTCCCTGCGCTCCCCGGATATCTATCCGGAGGTCATTTTTTTTGACGGTCAGGAATAATTCGTTGTCTCTTCTTTCCAGCCTGGTAATCTTTGCGCCATTGTAGGTGGCAAAAAGATGTGGTTTGCCTTTGTGCAGGAAAAACCCCAGGAATCCGGGGAAACTTTTCCCCACCCAGGGAACATTCGCCAATGAAAGCATGAAAGAGGTGTTTTCTGTCTGAAAATGGTTTGACTGCATCCATATCCATGCTTCAGGCATGGATGTACCCCAGTCTTTTTCAATATAGCCTTTCCCGTTGTGAAAGTCAGCTTGCTGGCCATTGAGGTTCAGTTGTCCGCTCAGACGGTGATCCATACTTACCACGCCATGGTAACATTCCATGAAAGGGGCATAGCGATACCACCCCATGATCCCGGGTCTGAGCAGGGTGGCCTGCAGCGGGGTCTGCCCGGAAAAAAATACCTCACCCTGAAAATGACCCCTGGGTGATTGGAGATCTAACCTTATATGGCTGCGGGAAATTTCGTTTTCACCGATCTTCACATGGAAGTCGCTCTTCGAAAAAAGGAATGACTCCGCCGGAAACCGGAAATACCAGGTCTCGCCGGTCTTGCCGTTGATCACCTGAATAAAGGCATGGGGGTCTTCATTGGTGAGTGAAACGCCCGGGATAAATGACCAGGTATGGTTGCCGCCGGCACTCACCAGCTTATAATACCATCCTTCAAAATAGTTCTTTCTTTTCCTGTTGCCCTGAAACCAGGAAGGATTCCAGATTTTAGCTAGATCGTACAGGCCGGAAAAACCCCTTTCCCGAACATGCCCGGGAAAATCCGAAGATTGACTCATTGGCTGAGTTTTGGTCACGAACTTTTCCCCTCCGGGATGAGCAGTTTAAAGCCTTTGCCATGTACATTCAGCAACTCCACCTCCGGATCGTCTTTCAGGTATTTGCGCAGCTTGGCAATATACACATCCATGCTCCTTGCATTGAAGTAGTTGTCGTCCAGCCAGATCTTGTTCAGTGCTTCTGAACGGTCAAGTACACTATTGGCCCGGTCACACAGCATTTTAAGCAACTGGGCTTCCTTGGAAGTGAGTTTTTCTTCGCTGCTATCATGTTTCAGGAGCTGCCTGGCGTAATCAAAGGTGTACTTCCCTATCTGGAACAAGGTTTTGTCCGAATCACCGGGTTTCTCATCGTAGGTCCGCCGGTGAATGGCGGTGATGCGCAACAAAAGTTCCTCCATGCTGAAGGGCTTTGTTATGTAGTCGTCCGCCCCGATTTTCAACCCCTCCAGGATGTCGTCCTGCATATTCTTTGCGGTGAGGAAAAGGATGGGTACTTTCTTGTCTACTTTTCGGATATCCCTTGCCAGGGTGAATCCATCCTTGACCGGCATCATCACATCCAGCACACAAAAGGAGAAATTGTCTTTCAGATAAGCATCATAGGCTTCCTGTCCGTCGACGCACAATGTGGTGAAAAATCCTTTGGCCTCAAGATAGGCTTTCAGGATGGTGCCGAGGTTCGGGTCATCTTCGGCCAGCAGAATTTTGATTTTTGACTTTTCCATAGAGGGTCAGTTTCATTAGTTGTTGGTCTGTTCATTCCCTTTGCCGTCATATCCAAAGGGGATGAAGACTGTAAACCGGCTGCCTTTGCCGGGTTCGCTCTCCAGGGAAATATGCCCGCCATGTTTTTCGACAATGGCCTTTACATAACTCAGACCCAGTCCGAAGCCTTTAACGTCATGGACATTTCCCGTGGAAACCCGGTACAAGTTATCAAAAATTTTCTTTTGATTGGCCAAGCTGATCCCGATTCCCCGATCATCCACATGCACAATCACCCCGTTGCTGCTGTTTTGGGTTGTAACAGTGATCTCCGGGCTGTGCGGTGAATATTTGTTTGCGTTGTCCAACAGGTTAGAAAATACGTTGGTCAGGTGAATTTTATCTGCCTGGATGAAGCTATATTCTGCATCAAAATTTGTATTGATTTTCCCGTGTTTTGCCGCCACCTGTATCCCGATTTTCTGAATGGCGCTATCGATCATATCATGCAGATCCAGCCCGGTCACGTTCAGCCTGATCTTTGCTTTTTCGATGAGCGCAGTCTGCAGTACTTTCTCTGTCAATAGCCCCAGACGCTGGTTTTCCTCGTTAATTACATTGATATAACTTTGGTAAAGATTCTCAGATTTTTGTACATCCTGATCGCTCAGGGCCTGGCAGGCCAGGGAAATGGTTGAAATGGGGGTTTTCAACTCGTGGGTCATGTTGTTGATGAAATCATTCTTCATGACCGAGAGTTTCTTTTGCCGGATGATGGTAAGGATGGTAATGGCAAAGGAAGAGATAATCACCAGGATCAGCACAATGGAGGTGGCCAGCATGGCATTCATCTGCGAAAGAATGTACCGTTCCTGCTGGGGAAAGTGCAGTAGCAGGTATTCGGGGTTCATAAAGATGTCGTTGGGGAAAAGCTGAAAGGCATAAGGGCTTTCCAGCAGTTGCCGGCTGTGTTCCCCTGTTTTTTCTTTCACCAGGGCATGCCCGGCCGGGTTGTAAATGCCGAATTCATATTGTGTTTTTATCCCCTGCCTGGTAAGCTCCTCAGCCAGCAGTGAATCCAGGGAGGAAATGCTGCCTTCGTTGGTGACCTGAAAGGTGTACCTGCTGGAAAACAGCTCATCAAACAGGTCATTGATAATCTGGCTTCTCTCAAAGAATCTGCTGAAGGGATCATCCATGCCCTGACGCCTGCTGTCAGGGAGATACCCCGGGGCTGAACCCGGATACCTGCTGCGTCCGCTGATCACTATGGAAGTATCAAAAGCACTGGTCTGCTGCCTGTCACTCAATTGTCCGCTGAGCGGCAAATCAACCTCGGCCTGAAGGATTCCTGTGGGACGCTCTTGCTGGACAGCCTCCCCCTGCTGGGAAAAAATGCGGTTATAATAAAGCTGGTTCAGGGAGTCAAGCATCTGCGTCAGCTGGTTCAGGTGCCGGCTGCGCTCTTGCTGTTCCATCATCTTACGGGCAAGCTCCTGTTTGTTAAACTGATTGATGGCCCGGGTGGCTGCTTCACTGACCCCCCGGTCGAAATTCACCTCCTTGATTGCTACCGCATTGCGTATCCAGTAAAGCTGGATGCCCAGTAAGCCTACCAATGAGATGGTAATCGCAATTACCACCAGTATGATAAATCTTTTTTTCATCTTCTTTAAACCAGGATGGTTGAACCC
>SL_3KL_010_SEDDRAFT_10002980_pt1 | contig 15452 bp, 14 predicted proteins | sample SodLakKL_010_SED_2_FD_10381 | JGI IMG/M metagenome (IMG submission 10381)
GCTCCGTTCATCTGCCTGCTCCTTTTAGATACGGCGGATCTTTAAGGTAAGCCGGGTAAATATAAACTTTGAACAACTCCCTGCAGAATCAATCAAGAGATTATTAGTAACTGCTCAGCCTATTGGCCTTGTTGAATGATAAGCGGCGCCACGTGAACGGTTCGAACGTCCCTCAAAGCGTAGCTTTAAGGCCGAAGGGGAGACGGTGGAACCGTCCCCTGTGGCTTCCATTATTAAATAGCTGGTTTAATCCTGTAGTGCTACATGCTAAAAAGTAATCTTGCCGCTTGCAAGGCCAGCTCCCAGGGCCAGTTCACAGGCAGCAGGGCAAATATAACGCAGCCCACGGCCAAAATGCCCATCGGAATTACCATGTGCCAGGGCGCCTCTTTCCAATACTTGCGCTCCTTCGGCCCGTGCGCATCATGGGTATCGTGATCATCACCATGACCGGTGTCTTCACGGTGATCATGAACACCCCCGGCATGCTCGGCAGCATGAGCCTTTGCCGGCTCATCATCTTCGGCGCCACCGGTAAAAAAGGCGATGATCACAATCGGGAAGTAATAAGCAGCGTTAAGCAGACTGCTGATGATAAGGATGGCTACAAATATGGGCAGACCCGCTTCCAGGGAGGCCATGGAAAGCTCCCACTTGCTGATAAAACCGTTAAAGGGCGGAATGCCGACCATGGTTACGGAAGCTATCGTAAAAAAGACCATGGTAAAAGGCATCTTCAATCCGACCCCTTTCATCTGGCTGATGTTGCGCATCCCGGTCTGGACAACAATCGCCCCCGCACAAAGGAACAAAAGCCCTTTCATAAAAGCGTGGGTAAACAGGTGATACAGACCGCCGGCCATACCCGATTCGTTTAACAAAAAGATGCCTAAAATAATGTAGCCGATCTGGGCAATACTGGAGTAAGCAAGCCGCCTTTTCAGATCGTCCTGCAAAAGGGCCAGCGCCGAACCAAGCAAAATGGTAATGGCCGCAAATACCAGCATAACCGTATCCCAGTTCATATTCTCAATAAATTCGGGACTGTATACGTTAAAGGTCACCCGGATCATCCCGTAAATACCGGTTTTAAGCATGATCCCCGAAAGGGCGGCGCTGACAGGCGCTGGCGCCGCCGGATGAGCATCGGGCAGCCAGACATGGACGGGAAACATCCCCGCCTTTAAACCAAAACCGATCATAAAAGCAATAAATGCTGCCGTGGCCAGGCTGGAAGGCTCGGTGATCAAACCCGGACGGGCAAACTCAACTGTCCCGGTTAGAAAATACATGGTCAAAAGCCCGAAAAAAACAGCCAAACCCCCGCCAACAGTCATATAGAGGTATTTGGCCCCGGCAAACATGGTAATCGGAGTTTCTTCGTGAGCAATAAGGACATAAGTGGTTAGAGCCATGAATTCAAAGAAAACAAAAAGACCCAGCAGGTCTCCTGCAAAAATTGTACCCATACAGCCGCCTTCGGCCATTAAAAAGAAAGCATAATAGCGCTCTTTTTTATGCCCGTGACTCATGTAACCCGGTGAAAAACAGGCGGTCATAAACCAGACAAAGGAAAAGAAAACACCTAAGAAAAAGGTAATCGCATCAACCTTAAAGGTAATGGCCAGCGGAAAAGAAAAATACTGAAAAATACCAAGCAGGATCTTCCCTTCGCTGATCGCAGGATACATGCTTAAAACAAGCAGAAAAAACAGCCCCGTTACCCCAATACAAATCTTTTCCTTGTAGGGAGATAACCGCTCAGGCATCAGAAACAAAAGAAAACCGGATATGATGGGCACAAATATAATTATCGCCGGCAGTATACTGTAAACCACTTCTTGTTCCACCTCTACTCACCTCCGCAAAACATCTCTTGCTTAAAATAAAACTAACATCTTAACCACGCCTGCTTTAAAAGAAAATCTGCACTACCGTCCGAACCAGGCTCAGCGGCCAGTTCACAGGCGCAAGGGTGAAAATAAAAGCACCAGCGGCTAAAATCATCACCGGTACCATCCGCAGTGGCTGCAGGCGCAGCCTCTTGCGCTCAATGTTTTTAAGCTCCCGGCAGCCCAGGAAAGCATTGATCGAAATCGGAAAATAGTAAGCGGCGTTTAAAATACTGCTTAGCAAAAGCAGCCCAATTATGACCGGCATTCCTGCATCAAAAGCACCCAGGCCCAAATGCCACTTGGTGACAAATATATTAAAGGGCGGAATACCGACCGCGCTTACCGCGGCAATGGTAAAGGCGAGCATGGTCACCGGCATCTGCATACCGACACCGCGCATCTCACTTATTTTCACTTTGCCGGTATTAACATAAATAACCCCGGCACATAAAAACATGCAGCCTTTCATAAAAGCATGGGCCATAACATGGTAAAGTGTCCCGACCAGGGCCTGGCTGGTCAAAAGCGAAATCCCAAGCAGCATATAGCCAACCTGGGCGATGCCTGAGTAGGCCAGCCGGCGGTTAAGATCGTCCTGGGCAAAAGCGCAAATCGAACCGTAAAGAATAGAAATTAAAGATAAAACCAGTAAAATATTGTTCCAGCCAACTTCCGCTATAAAAGAAAGACCAAAAATATCATGAAATACCCGGATTAAACCAAAGACCCCGGTTTTTAGCATAATCGCCGAGGAAAGCGCGGCAGCCGGAGATGTCGCCGCAGCATAGGCATCGGGCATCCAGAAGTGAAGCGGAACCACGGCCGCCTTGATACCAAAGGTAACCAGGTAACAGATAAAGGCCACCAAAAGCAGCGGAGATGGTGCAGTTATTAACCCGCCCGCGCCAAAAGAAAGATCCCCGGTCACATTATAGGTAATAACCATGGCCCAAAAAAAGGAAACCCCGGCAATAATGGTCATAAAGAAAAACTTTAAACCGGCAGACTGCGCTTCAGGCGTCGCTCTGTAGGTCACCAGGGGGAAAAACATCAGCGACATAAACTCGAAAAATAAAAACAAAGTAAAAATATTGCCGCTTAAAACAACTCCTAAAGCCCCGGCAATAACCGGCAGCAAAAAGTAGAAAAATACCTTCCCTTCCTCTTTGTCCTTAAAATAGCCAAGACTGTAAACAGCTAAAACCACACTGAAAAAACCAAACAGTAAAGCCATGTATATCGAAAGGGTATCAACCCTGAATTCCATGCCCGTGGGAGGAAGTACGTTTAAATGCAGGTAGTAAATCTCTCCCCCGACCACCGCAGGATACATTAAAATTACCAGCAGGAAAGGAATCGCTGTCCCGGCAATAACAGCCGGGTTGCGCAAATGAGGACGATAACGATCCGCCAGCATCACTGCGGCAGCGGCAACCAGCGGCACCAAAACAATTATGGCCGGAACTATGGAAAATACAGTATCTGTCTGAGCCATCTATTCCCCTCCCCGGAAGGCTAAAAGATTGTTTTTAATACAGCCTCGATAAACGGTATGGTGGTGTAATTGGCAAAGAGACCAAAAAGAATACCTGCAACCGCAAGCGCAATAGTCGGCACCAGCATGGTAAGCGGCGCCTCGTAACCGGGCTGCTTCTCAAATTCACCCTCTTTAAAAAAGGCGTTAACGATAATCGGCAGGTAGTAAATGGCATTAAGTAAGGTGCTGCCCAGTATAACATAGGCAAATACAGGCATGCCCGCATCAAGACTGCCGGTCAAAATATAGTACTTGCTGATATAACCGGCAATCGGCATAACACCCATCAAACCAAGGGCTCCAATACTGAAAGCCAGCATGGTTAGCGGCATCTGCCTGCCAACACCATGCAGCTGGTCCAGGTTCTTCTTGCCGGTAACCGTAATAATCATCCCGGCACAGAAAAAGAGGGTGATCTTTAAAATGGCATGGTTAATAATATGGACCAGACCGCCTAAAACCCCGGCCGGGGTAAGCAGTAAAACTCCTAAGGTAATATAACCAAGTTGACCTATGGTCGAATAGGCCAGCCTCAATTTAAGCACCGTCTGCTTAATGGCCATAAATGAACCAACTATGATCGTAAAACAGACAAAAACAGCTAAAATAGCGGTTATCATGCTCATGTCAACTAAAAGCTCACGGCCGAAAATTGAAAAAAATACTCTCGATATCCCAAAAACACCGGCCTTGACAATCGCTACGGCGTGAAGCAGGGCACTGACCGGCGTGGGCGCAACCATCGCTCCCGGCAGCCAGGAATGAAGGGGCATAATCGCCGCCTTGGTCCCAAACCCGGCAATAAGCAGAATAAATATAACCATCACCAGGGTCCTGCTCCCTACACCAACATCACCTAATATCCCGCCGGGCATAAAATCAAGCGTGCCAACCAGATCGTGAATCATAAAAATCGAAATAAATACCAGCGCACCGCCACCCAGACTGTAGCTGATGTATTTTATCCCCGCCCTCGATGCTTCGGCCGTCCCGGCATGGACAACCAGCGGATAGGTGCAGATGGCCAGATACTCATAAAAAATGTAAAGGGTAAAAAGATTGCCCGCAAAAGCAACACCCATCGCCGCACTGCAGGAAAGAACAAAAAATACAAAATAACCACGCTGACCATGCTCATGAGACATGTAGCCAATCGAATAAACAGTGGCAAATACCCACAGGGTCGACGAAACCAGCCCAAATAACATGCCCAGAGCATCAATCTTGAAGTAAATGCCAAGTCCGTCAAAAAACTCAACCATCCTTAACTCGATCACTTTCTCGGCCAGCACCGCCGGAAGCATACCGGCTACCGCTAAAAATACTATCCCCACCGAAACCAGCGCAACCATGTGACGCTCGCGAGCCTGCTCCTCATCAAGAAAGCGAATAATTATTGCCCCGATAACAGGAACAACTACGGCAATTATCGGTTGTGGAAATACCATGTTCATAATTATCGCCTCCCGATGCGCTTAGATCGCAACAACTACTACAGTAAAAATAAAAGACTGGTTACTAAAATAGCACCAATCACTATTAATACAAGGTATAAATCAAAATCAATGTTCGATACACTAAAGGTCTCAAACCTCTTATCTCCACGTGAACTATAGTCAAACTTAAATAAAACCATAAATACTCTTCTCAGGAAGTGCCATATGTTCCCAAACACAAGGTTTACTATTCCCAACCAAAAATCGTATACAGAATCCCAGATCTTCGCAACAGTATTAACTATTTGTGCTCCCAGGGTATTTAGAACCTGGCCGTCCAGATACGCTGTGCCTGCCGAAGTTTTTTCCAGCAGTACCGGCATGCCGTGAAAACCACTGTTAAGTTTATTGTCTACATTGCTGCCGGTTTTAGTAAATATAATATTAAGGCCGGCTGTAACTGGTTTATATAAAGAGCGTTCTACACTTAAATATGAAGGCGGCTCATAATTAAAGATATTTTTCCATTTAAATAAAATATAAAACCCGGTTCCCAACGTAAGCCCAATAGCAATACCATAAAGATCTTCCGGATACCAGACACTTGTATTGGCAGTGTAATCCAAGTAATACTGCGAATAAGTAAAGGTATCGGCCATGGGCATTACTATGTTTTTCAGAATATATGGTGAAAACAAACCCAGAAAGCTAATCACACAGATAAATGAAACAGCTATACCTCTTTCAATCCATGTTTCGCGGGTACCGCCGCTTTCCAGTTTAGCTGTTAAATCATCGCTTTGAGATCCGAGAAAAATGGAAATGAAAAGCTTGGCAATATAGCAAACGGTTAAGCCACTGGTCAGCATAAACAGTTTTTCGGCAAGCCATAGATCCCAAAGAAACTGGTATTCATAAGCATATACAATGGCATGGTGAAGAAGGGTTTTGCTGACATAACCGTTAAACCCCGGTATGCCCATAATGCCTGCCGCACAGACGGCAAAAGCAGCAAATGTAAAGGGGAATTTACGCCACAGGCCACCCAGTCGATCCAGGTTTTTCTCATGCAAGCGGGCATAGATTACCCCGAATAAAATAAACATTCCCGACTTAAAAAAGGCATGGTTAATAATATGATAGGAGAAACCACCAAAACCCATCGGCCCGTCATAACCAAGATATCCGGCTGCGCCGACACCCATCAGGATATAGCCCATCTGGCTGACACTGCTGTAGGCCAGAAGCCGTTTGGCATTATTCTGTAAAACAGCCATCACAGCAGCTAAAAGCATAGTAATAATCCCGATCCAGATAATAATATGACCGAAGCTGCCGGTGTAAGACCACAGGTTGCTTTCAGCCATGTTTTGTGCAGGACTGTAGAGCATTGTTGAGACCCTGATGATACCGTAAGCCCCGGTTTTGATCATGATCCCGGAAAGAAGTCCGCTGGCCGGAGAAGGTGCTACGGGATGAGCCTGGGGCAGCCAGATGTGCAGCGGAATCATCCCGGCTTTAACCCCAAAACCTATGATCATCAGGATAGCTATTAATGCAGCCAATTCCTTAAGAGCTGCTATTTCCTGCAGCATCGGAGCTATTGTCACAGAACCTGTAAAGGCGTTAAGGAGAATAATCCCGCTCAGTAATGAGAGACCTCCGATAATTCCAAGATACAGGTAATTCCCGCCGGCCGAAATTGCTTCATCGGTTTGAACATGGACCACCAGGGCATAGGCCGCTAAAGTCATTAATTCGAAAAAGAGAAAGAGACTTAAAAAGTCTCCACATAAAAAAACTCCAATACAGCCGCCAAGGGAAAGTATAAAAAAAACATAATAACGGGTTTGTTTATCCTCATGTTTCATGTATGGGATAGAAGCAAGTGTGGCCAGCAACCAGATCAAAGCTGTAAACAAAGCAAATACGCTGCCGAAAAAATCAATCCTAAAGCTCATCGCTACACCGGCAAGGGAAGGCAAATCATAAAATACGGTGTAACCTTTGGCCACAGTTATAAACAGTATTAAGGAAAGAACGAAAACAGCAGCGGCTATAACTACAGCCAAAGTATTGCGCATGAGGTCTGATTTTAAGCCAGCCAAACCGATAAAAAGGGAACCGATAATCGGTATAAGCACAATCAGCAGGGGAAGCACGCTTTCGACTTTCATTCCAGTGATCTCTATTACGAAGATATCTGCCATTAGCTAACCCCTTATATGAAATTAAAACAATCAAAACCTTTTATTCGCTTTTCGAGTTCTATTTCCTTCTTTTATATCAGTTTTTATACAATTTATTAGATCGGTACAAAAAATAAAAACAACTTGACAGAATCAATAAAATGAATAAAAATAGAGTAGCAGGAAAAGTGATTTATTCTTTCTTTTCCGAAAGAAATTTTAGGGCAATTTTTTTTGTTCACTATTGTGAATATTTGAACTTGCTAAATTTTCTAAGCGTTCTATAGATAAACACTTTTTNAAATCATTAAANCCAGACAACTGCTATTGGAAAGGGGCGAAATAGAGAATGCACGATTATGCCACAAGGGTAGTTTTCCGTTATATGCTTCTTTTCGTTCTTCTTTACGGAGTGTATGTCGTTATGCATGGTCATATATCTCCAGGTGGCGGCTTTTCCGGGGGAATGATTATCGGCCTTGGTTTGCTTCTTTATATCCTTATCTTCGGTCAATTGTGGAATATGAGTTTTCGCAGGATGATCCTTGACTCGGCAATCATTTTCGTTGGAATCGGGGGTATCCTGGAAGTTTTAAAATTTATTATACCCCATGAGCATGGCCCGATAGGCGTACCCGGAACCCTTTTCAGCGTGGGCATCATATCTGTATCGAACTTTGGTATCGGCATCCTGGTAGCCAGCACCATCCTGGGCGTTTACTATATGATCAGCGAGGAGGAGTAGCTTTGGACCTCGAGCTTATCTTATTAAACTTTCCTTATGTAGTTGCAATCATTTTATTTTCCATGGGCACCCTGATCGTTTTAACCCAGGCCAACCTGGTAAAAAAAGTAATCGGCATTAATATTATGGAAACATCCATATTTCTTTTCTTTATTGCCGTCGGCAATATGCACGGAGGGGTCCCTCCTATTTACGATCCGGCATACCCGGAAGCTCTCTATGTTAACCCTCTTCCGTCAGTTATGATGCTAACCGGTATTGTAGTCAGCTTTAGCGTAACCGCTTTTGCGCTGGCCCTGATCGTAAAACTATACATTTATTACGGAACAATCAGTGCGCCAAACTTTATGAAATTAAAATAGAGGTGACTCCCTAATATGGACATAATAGGCATGGATGCATTAAAAGTCCTTCCTTTTTATTGCGTTATCATCCCCCTAATTGCCTCTTTTTGTATGCCAGTGCTGGCAAGATGGAAGAAAGAATTCTGCGCCCCGCTGACTACTGCGGTTACAGCGGCCGTCTTCATTATTACTATTATCATCGGAAATCATGTTATAAAGGGCAGGGCAATCAGCTATGCAGTAGCAGGATGGAGGGCCCCCTGGGGCATTGAAATATTGGTTGACCCTCTCTCCGCTGTAATGATAATGCTTATTTCCGGTATATCCCTGTGCATTATGGTTTTCAGCTTTACTGCTATTAAGTATGAACTGGAACGAATAGTAACCGGCTGGTTTTACACCGCATTTTTACTCTGCTTCTCGGGGATGATTGGGCTGGTAATATCCAACGATATTTTTAATATGTACGTGCTGATTGAGATTGCCGGAATCAGCGCCTGCGCACTGGTTGCAGCCAAGGGCACACGCCTTTCCACCGAAGCAGCCTTAAAGTACCTGCTGCTGGCAACAGTTGGTTCAGGTTTTATCCTCTTCGGAATTGGTTTTATATATATGATTACTGGACACTTAAATATAACTTTTATAGCTATGGAATTGGCCCTAATCAAGGACCAGTACCCGATTTTAATATGGACCACGCTAAGCTTTTTTGTAGTCGGTTTCGGGGTCAAGGCCGCCCTGTTCCCCCTACATCTATGGCTGCCCGACGCCCACTCTTCAGCGCCTTCTCCTTCAAGCGCAATTTTATCCAGCCTGGTTGTTAAGGTCTATATTATCGCCTTTGTAAAGATTCTATTTATTGCTTTTGGTTTGGAAATATTCCATGAAACATACATCCGTCAACTGATTATAGTTCTTGCGGTTCTTGCCATGCTGGCAGGTTCCTTTTTTGCCTTTGTGCAAATTGAATTGAAAAGACGTCTCGCTTACTCAACAGTAGCCCAGGTTGGCTATGTTTTTCTCGGTATTGGTCTTGGAACTCCATGGGGCCTGGCCGCTGGAATGCTGCACATAGTCGTTCATGCTTTTATGAAAACCTGCCTCTTCCTCTGTGCCGGCGCTATAGCTTACCAGACCGGACGAAAAAAAGTAAACGAATTTGCCGGCATGGGTTACCTGATGCCGGTAACCATGGGCGCGTTTACCGTTGCTGCCTTTTCCATGGTTGGCATCCCGCTCTTTGGCGGTTTTATCAGCAAATACGGTCTGGCACTCGGCAGCCTTGAAGCCGAAATGCCCCTTTTGATCCTGGTTATTGTTCTAAGCGGGTTATTAAACGCTACTTATTATTTCCCAATTATAGGACAGGCTTATTTTTCACAGGATGAAAGCGCTGGAGATAACCATGGAGGGGATAAGAAGAAGTTTAAGCGGGATGATATTCCCCTCAGCATGTTAGTACCAATTGTTATTGTTGCCCTCGGGGTTATCTACCTGGGCATTTTCCCCGGCACCATTCTGAAATTTATTAACCTGACTGTTTCTGTGTTGCTCTAAATAACCGTTAAACCGGTGGGAGGTGATTGATGTGCTTCGAAGAATGAAGGGCGACCTGGTGGGATCAATATTTATATTCATTCTACTGATGGTATTCTGGCTGCTTATATCAGCCAGTGCTGACTGGCAGCACATCCTGGTTGGAGCTATATTCAGCTTTATCCTGACAGTCTTTTGGACCAACTTAAATATCTCTGAAGAATATAAAACAGAATTTACAATTAAACAGTTATTCTTGTTAATCATATATTTTATACACCTGGCTAAAGAAATTGTCCTCGCTAACATTACTGTCGCAATGATTGTGCTAAACCCCAACCTGCCAATTTCTCCCGGCATGGTTATCATGCGCTGTGACCTGAGAAGAAGCCTGATCAGGGTGCTTTATGTTAATTCAATTACCCTCTGTCCCGGGACAATCACTGTTGAACTGGAAGACAATTTGTTAATTGTTCATGCCTTTACCAGGACTTATGCGGAAGAACTGGAGCACTGGCCGCTCTATCAAAAGCTATTAAAGATTGAGGATGTGTATAAGAAGTGATAAATACGGTACTTTATATTATAGTTGTTGGTCTGGTGATAATATCCCTGGTAGCCATTATCCGGGCTTACTACGGACCTACAGTTCTTGACAGGATGGTCGCCATGAATGTTATTACCACTAATGTCGTTATGATTATTTTAATGTTTGCCTACATTGATCGCAGTTTCTACTACATCGATGTTGCATTTGTATTTGTAATCGGCGTTTTTATTGGCACTTTGTGCATTTTAAAACTTCTGCGAGAAGGACATATTATCTGATTAGTGGCTTCTATAAGCCATGAACCGGGGTGAATACAATGGTACTACAGTATATTGCGATAATTTTCCTGTTCGGCGGTTTCTTCTTTCTGCTGGTTGGAGTCGTGGGACTGCTAAGGTTACCCGATGTTTATACCAGGATGCACGCTATGGGCAAGTGCGATACCCTGGGAGCAGGCTTAATGCTGATTGCCTTGATGCTGTTAATCGGCGACCTGACCAATATAACCAAGCTGCTGCTAATCGGAGTTATGATCGCAACCATCAATCCAATTATTACTCACCTGATCGCCAAGACTGCCTACAACAGGGGAACACCAATGGCAGAAGGTAGTTTTTTAATTAACGAATATGTCGCTTCCCAGCGCCGCAGGAGAAGGGAACAGGTACAAACGATTAAGAAAGGAGATGAGAGCAGCAAATGATCGATATTCTAATATTTTTACTGCTTATTGTTCTCATCGCTACAGCCTTCTCGATTTTTATTTTTAATGATTTGCTCTACATTGTGATTATTTTTGGCGCCTACAGCATGGTTATGTCTTTGATCTGGCAGCAGCTTAATTCGCCGGACCTGGCCATAACCGAAGCGGCGATTGGTATTGGAATGACCGTTTTGTTAGTAACTGTAGTAACTAAAGTGGGGAGGCGGCCGCAGTGAAAAATTTTCAACGTCTTCTGTTTTTTGGCATGTCTTTTCTGCTGGTAGCAATGATTGCTTTCATGCTGATGCTTGCCGTTACTGAAATGCCTGTTTACGGAAACCCCGAAAATCCGACCTTTAACATTGTCTGGCAGCGTTATGTTTATGAGGGTGTAAAAGAAAGCGGGGGCACCAACCTGGTATCCAATGTTTTACTGGATTACAGGGGTTATGATACTTTAATGGAGTCAACCGTGCTTTTTGTCACTGTTGTTTCAATTATGCTGGTCTGGGGAACCACCGCAACCAGTCAAAAGGAAAAAGAAGAGCTGGAAAAAGAAATGAAAAAACAAAAGAAAAAGAAAAAACAAGAGCCAGAACCTGGCCTTGAGGATACCGACTAATATTATAAGCTTAACCTGGAATTCATTTCTTTTCTGAAACATAGTAATTAACACCATGCAGGGTGTTACCCAGGTAAGATTAATAAAATAGCTTATTCAGTCACGCTAAAATATATTTATTTTAAAATAATGTTATAACAATTAATGCCGTAAGGAGATTACTATTAAATATGGATCGCATAGTCTACCTGCCTTTATTCCTAATTGTTTTTCCTTTTTTCGGCGCCCTGCTTTCAAGCTTAATCCCTGAAGGAAAAGACCGCATCCGCAATCCTTTTGTCGTTTCTATTAGTTTGATTAGTGCTGTTGCAACAGTTTTCGTCCTTTACTATTTCTATCATTTTGGAAGCTGGGAACTGTTAATTCACCAGATTGCTCCAGGACTGGAAATAAAGCTGCGCATGGAACCATTTGCCGCGCTTTTTGCAGGTGTGGCAGGTATTCTCTGGTTTTTTGCCGTTCTTTATTCGACCGGATATATGGCCCATGAACATAACCGCCGCCGTTATTATATTTTTTACCTGCTGTCATTAAGCATGACAATGGGCATTGCCTTTTCGGCAAACCTGCTTACCCTTTATCTTTTCTATGAATTTTTAACTATCTTTACTTATCCGCTGGTTATTCATGAAGGCAATAAAGAAGCAAGGGAAGCAGGCATTAAATATATTATATACAGCTTTCTTGGGGCAGGCCTGATTTTAACCGGACTAGTTTTAACTTACGGAAATATGGGCACACTGGAATTTGCCCAGGGCGGCATAGTTGACCTGTCTACCGGTACGCTAAGGATGTGGCAGATTGCTTTTCTTTGCTTCATTCTCGGTTTCGGGGTAAAAGCCGCTATTATGCCCCTGCATGCCTGGCTGCCCTCGGCTATGGCCGCACCGACTCCCGTCAGCGCCCTGCTTCATGCTGTTGCCGTTGTTAAATCCGGTATCTTTGGTATTGTCAGGGTAATGTATTCAGTTTTCGGTATTACAGCCCTGGTTGGCTTGCAGCTTGGTTTCTTTGTTGCCGCCCTGGTTTCTGTGACCATCCTGACAGCTTCGATTATTGCCATGCAGCAGGATGTTTTAAAACGAAGACTTGCCTATTCAACAATAAGCCAGCTTGGCTATATCACCCTTGGCGCAGGATTATTTAACATGATCGGCCTGACAGGCGGTCTGCTGCATATCATCAACCATGCCATTTTAAAAATCACCCTTTTCTTCTGTGCAGGGGCGATTATTACCGTTACAGGAAAAAAGAAAATCAGTGAACTAAACGGGCTCGGCAAGCAGATGCCGCTGACTATGATTGCTTTTACAATTGCCGCTATCGGCATGATTGGCATCCCTCCCATCAACGGCTTTATTTCTAAATGGTACCTGATACAGGGCAGCCTTGAAGCGGGCGCACCCATTTTTGTTGCCGTTTTAATTGGCAGTGCACTTTTAAACGCAGCTTATTTCCTGCCAATTGTCATTGCCGCTTTCTTTAAAGAGGGGCAGTTTAAGAAAGAAAAGGGGCCGGAGGCGCCTCTTTCCATGCTCATACCGATCCTGGTCCTGGTTATAGGATGCCTTGTCGTTGGGATAGGCCTGGAGCTAACAGTTCCTTACCTGCATAGTATTGCTGAATACCTGTTCTTTTCAGGAGGTAATTAAATATGCCCCAGGAAATATTCTCTTATTTGCCCCTTATCGCTGTAGTTATTCCCCTGATATCTTTTGTAATGATCATGTGTGCCAAAGACCTTGCCTGGTGGCGCAACGCCTGGTCTCTAACAGGCAGTACAGGTACACTTGCTGCAGTTGCCTTCATGTATCAGCATCTTTCCCTGGGACAGGCGCTGATTTTTAAAGTGCCAATGATCGTAACCCCTTATAATTTTTTCTTTCGCGTCGATGAATTCGGATTTCTGATTGCCCTGATTACATCCTTTATCTGGCTTGCTGCAACCATTTTTGCCCTGGAGTACATGAATCATGAAGAAAACCGTGGTCGCTTTTTTGCCTTCTTTATGCTTACCTTAAGCGGAACAGTCGGCGTTCCCCTGGCCGGCGATTTGCTGACCCTGCTGCTTTTCTTTGAAATAATGTCGCTGGCATCGTACGTTTTAGTTGTTCATACCCAGACCGAGGAAGCTTTCAGCGCCGGCAACCTTTATCTCTACCTGGGTGTTTTCGGCGGTATGTGCCTGCTAACCGGGATGGGAATTTTCTACTATAATGCAGGTTCCCTGGCAATTACTTCCCAGGCCGCATTAATGGAAGGCCTGGACAGTTACTATATTGCTGCGGCAGTATTAATGATTTTGGGATTCGGCATTAAAGCCGGTATGGTGCCGGTCCACATCTGGTTACCCAGGGCCCATCCTGTTGCTCCTGCTCCAGCCAGTGCCCTGTTATCCGGTTTAATGATTAAAGCAGGCGCTTACGGTATTATTCGCATTATCTCCATGATCTATACCCCTGACAGCAGCACTATGGTTATGGAAACCCTGTCTTCTGGTGCAGTTAACTTATGGAACCAGGTGTCAGAAGCAGGCTATATCATTATCTGGTTTGGAATTGCAACCATGTTCTTCGGCGCTTTTTTAGCTGTAATCCAGAACAACATAAAAAAACTGCTGGCCTGCAGCAGTATCAGTCAGATTGGTTACATTATCATGGGTGCCGGTGTAGGAGCTTATATGGGCTATGATGGGGCTATGGGTGTCGGTGGAGCAACTTACCACATTTTTAATCATGCCTTCTTCAAATCAACCCTCTTCCTCGCTGCAGGAGCGATCGTTTACCTGACAGGCGAACTGGATATACGCAAGCTGGGTAACTTAAAAAAGAAAATGCCCTTTACTGCTGTTGTTGTTTTAATTGCTTCTCTTGGCATTGTCGGCATGCCGCTCTTTAATGGTTATGCCAGCAAAACCCTGCTACACCACGCTATTGTAGATGCTTATGCATATAACAACGTTTACGCTCTCTATTTTGCAGAATGGATCTTTACTCTTACCAGCGCAGGGACGGTCTGTTATTTTCTAAAGTTCCTTTACTTCACGTTTTGGAGGCCGGCACCCGGTGACCAGGAAGGTAAGGTCATAAAAACAGAGCCTATACTGATGAAAGTGGGCATGGGCACCCTGGCCGTTAGCATGGTCTTAATCGGAACCTCCCCTTACTTTGTATTAAACAACCTGGTAGGCCCGACACTTAATGCCTTTGTTCTTGATTCTTACCTGGTTCAATATTTTTTGGATATTAACTTATTTTACCTGTCAGATCTAGTCGCTGTCGCCCTCGCCCTCGTTCTTGGCGCTGTTCTATTTTATCTTCTTTCTAAATATACCAATATATTTAACCTGCAGATTCCACACTGGCTTGGGCTGGAATACCACGGCGCGCTTATCGGCAAGCTGGCTGTCCTGCTTTGGGGTTTTATAACACTGCCATTTGTTGCCGTGCAAGATTTATTCGGGGCCCTATCAGACTTCCTTTACAAGCGGGTCTTTCTATTCCTGCAAAACGTTGATTACCGTCCGGGAGAGGCAGCCATTTTTAAATCGATTAATATAAGCAATATTGAGTTCGATATGGTTCTGGTCATTATTGCCTTAAGTTTAATCCTTACAATCGCCTTTTACCTGCGCTTTGGCCTTACCCTTTTCGGATTTTAGCAGCAGTCCTAACGCAAGGCTAGCTGCCATACTATCTCTTATGCTTAGAAGGTTCTACCAGTTAACAGCGCTGTTGTTCCAGGTAGCTCGGACAAATACCCAACAGGGAAATTATTCTTACATCAAACATTTGCCTTAAAATAGAAAGCTGCTGGATATAAATCCAACAGCTTTCTTATCTTACCGGATGTTCTATTGCAGCTACATTCTAAGCTATTTATAGTGTTTCATATA
>SL_3KL_010_SEDDRAFT_10002981_pt1 | contig 15448 bp, 15 predicted proteins | sample SodLakKL_010_SED_2_FD_10381 | JGI IMG/M metagenome (IMG submission 10381)
GGCAGTTTTGTCGAAATTGATAAAATGGTTAAGCACCGTTGTACAGATTTCGGAATGGAGAAAAACAAGATTTCCGGCGATGGCGTTGTATCAGGGTATGGTAAGATTGATGGCCGTCTTGTATTTGTATTTGCCCAGGATTTTACAGTTTTTGGAGGAACACTAAGCAGGGCAAATGCTGACAAGGTGGTCAAGGTTATGGAGATGGCCGTTAAAATGGGAGCGCCCGTTATCGGGCTTAATGATTCGGGGGGTGCACGTATCCAGGAAGGTGTGCAAAGCCTTGCAGGATATGCAGATATATTTCATCTTAACGTGAAGGCGTCAGGGGTTGTGCCGCAAATATCAGCAATTCTGGGACCATGTGCAGGGGGAGCTGTCTACTCACCTGCTCTGACAGATTTTATCTTCATGACAAGGGAAAGCAGTTACATGTTTGTCACCGGACCCGAGGTGATCAAAACTGTTACCCACGAGGAAGTTACAATGGAGGAGCTGGGAGGAGCCATGACCCATAACTCGAAAAGCGGGGTTGCTCATCTTATTGGTGAAAATGATGAAAATACGATGATGATGATAAGAGAGCTTATCAGCTTTCTGCCATCAAACAATATGGAAGATCCGCCTGAAAAACCATTTACGGATGACATTGACAGGGAGGATGAAAAATTGCAAACCCTTGTACCGGCAGATCCCAATAAGCCGTATGATATGATGGAAATCATTGAGTCGGTTGTTGATGACAATAATTTCTATGAGATCATGCCCTACTATGCGAAAAGCATGATCACCGGATATGCAAGGCTTGCCGGCAAACCTGTGGGTATTGTTGCAAATCAGCCTGCTTTTCTTGCAGGCGTGCTTGATATCAATTCTTCGGTAAAAGCAGCGAGATTTGTAAGATTTTGTGATGCATTTAATATTCCACTTATAACATTGGTTGATGTTCCGGGTTTTCTGCCGGGTACAAACCAGGAGTTTGGAGGGATAATCAAGCACGGAGCAAAACTTTTATATGCATTTTCAGATGCCACGGTCCCCAAGATTACCCTGATAACGAGAAAAGCCTACGGAGGAGCCTATGATGTAATGGCGAGTAAGCACATAGGAGCTGACGTCAACCTGGCATATCCAACTGCAGAAATAGCCGTAATGGGTCCTGAAGGTGCTGTAAATATAATATTCCGGCATAAAATTTCTGATGAAGATAAAACTTCGGCAGTGGAGGATTACCGTGAGGCCTTTGCTAATCCTTATAAGGCAGCAGAACTGGGATATATTGATGAAGTAATATACCCGAGGGAAACAAGGAAAAAGCTTATCCAGGCACTTGAAATGTGTCAGAATAAAAGTGTTTCGGGGCCATCAAGAAAGCATGGCAATATTCCGCTGTAATATTTAGAACGATATAAATACTCCCCGATTTAGAACGATATAAATACTCCCCGGGACAGCTTCCCAAAGTATCTTATATAGAATTTTTGATTTCTGATAAACTAATTACCAGCAATGTCAGGATGCGGAGAGACAGGAGCGTAGTTTTGATAAAACAGGTCGTGTTCAGGCCAGTCGTTAACCCTGTTCAAAGCTGTTTGCACTTCTCTTATAATCTCCCTTGAGAGCGTTGTTCCCCTGTAGGTGCTGGAATTGAATATCACTGCATAGCTCAATCCGTTCCCCCGGCGCATCAATAAAGCCGAAGTTCCTGCAAATGTACCGGTACGCCACCAGTTACCCCTTGAATCAGTGGCCGTCCACCCTATTGTTCTTCCGCCCGAAAGCCTTTTATTGGTCATTAGCTCAATGCTCCGTGGAGATAGTATGCCGGGGGACCCATCACTGCCATCCATAGCAGACACGAGCCTGAGTAGCTCGGCAGGTGTAGCAATCCACCCTCCTGCAGCACCGAGGGTCTTTACATCATTTCCGCCATATGACATCGGAACAAACTTTTCAATGTCATAATAGGCGTTTACCTTAATGGCATTGGACTGCTCATAATAACTGACTTCATTTTCAAAACGGTCTGATTTGAGGTTCCCTCCTATTCGCATACCGTAAATTCCGACAGGGTGAAGTATGGATTGCTTTACATAGTCTTCATACTCCATTCCTGAAACCTTGGCAACTACCTCACCGAGAATTGCATATCCAAGGTTGGAATAGCTGGTCCTTGTACCCGGAGTGTAATGCAGTCTCTTCTTAAGGGCAAACCTTATAATATCGCTTATGTCAACAGGTAGGTCAATATTCATCTCTCTTCCTATTACATGGGGCATAAACAAATGGTCGCCAAAACGGCTATTCCATCCTGCCGAGTGGTTCAGTAAATGTCTTACAGTAATATTCTCACTCCTCGCGTCAGTATAGTCCAGATAAATTGAATCATTAAGAATCCCTTCCGGCCCGAACACCTTATCGTCCAGGTCAACCAGGTTCAATTCCCGCATCTTTATAATGGTTATTGCGGTCAACAGCTTCGATATACTGGCTACCCTCAGAAGATGATAGGGCTCAACGTGTTCATCTGACTCCAGATCGGCATACCCGATACCCTTTGCATATACGAGCCGGCCATCCCTTGCCACGGCAACAGAGGCACCTTTCATCTCAAAACGGTTAAGCAGAAAAGATATTCTTGATTCCAGATAATCGAACTCCTCAAGTCCCGAGTGCTCGTTTGTTATATTCTGAGCTACAGGCATGACCTGTTCTGAGCGCAAAACTTTTTCCATCTGATAGTTGCCTGATGAACTTATGGCAACATCAAGAAAATAAAAGATTACCAAAAGGAATACTTTTAACAGGCCTGCTTTATATACCTTCCTCATAAATACTTCATCGTTATGCTTTATTGATCAAATTGTCGTCACAATGATAAGAATACACTGTTACATGACCAAATCTTAATCAATAAACTTCTTGAAAACTAATAATGAATACCTTACCCCTTTTTATCAAAAATTTACTTTATATTATACTGAGAATTACAGATTAAAGTTTCAGTATGAAAGATACGTAAAAATAATAATTTCTCCTTACCGGAGAAATTATTATTAAATAACATATAATTGTTATTAAAAAACAGGCGGTTATGCCTGTATTTAAATTTGGTAGAAAGAAGGCATAGGCTTCTTTATCGCACAGCCTATCACAGAATTAATTTGCCACTTTAATTGTGCAGCCGATTGCCCTTGTGAAATCAGGCTCTGGTTTTCTTCCATCTAACAGAGCATCAATTGCATCTGCCAGAAACCTTTCCTCTACGGCAGATTCATCACGGTAATTGTCATCAATTGTTCCGATGTATGCCACGACTAAATCATTACCCGACCGGTTCAACAGGTAAATGTGAGGTGTTCTGGTTGCACCGTATACAGGGTAGACCTTTTGACCCTCATCAAAAAGATATGGAAAAGTGAACCCTTTCTCCCTTGCTCTTACCTGCATCAGTTCATAGGAATCCTGAGGTTGTGCTGCCGGGTCATTCGGGTTTATTGCTATCACAGGGTATCCCTTCTGCTTGTACTCTTTGTCAAGTTCAATCAGCCTGTCCTCATATGCTACGGCATAAGGGCAATGGTTACAGGTAAATACAATAACAAACCCCTTGGCGTCAGGATAGTCACTCATACTGACATAGCTGCCATCAACATTTTTCAGCCTGAAATCGGCCGCCTTGTCCCCTACATTATATCCTTGTGCGGATACTAAATTTACTGTAAGAACAGTAATCGCAAATAAAAACAACAACTTTTTCATACGCATTAATTTTTAATTATATTAATTAAACTTCGGTTGAAAATTAATTTTGAAGAAATATTTAAATTTTGTCAGCACTATATAAAATAATCCCTGTAAAAAAGATACATTATTGATGATTAATTCTGCTGAAGCTTGGAATCTACAATGTTCTCAAGTTCCTTATACGTGAAAGCCTGCTCGTAAAAGGATCTTGAGTTTTTTGTAAAAAATATTGTTGCGGGTATTGCACCGCTCCATGATTCATCAACAAGTGGAATCCATTGATTGCTGCGCGGATCATCCAGTAAAACTATCTCTGATTTAAGGTTGTGTTCCTGTATGAATGGCAACACCCTTGTTTGCATGTGTCTAGGGTTATCAAGACTTACAAGTAGTACCTTTACATTTTTGTCCGAATATACCTCTCTTAGTTTCTCAAACTCTGGTAATTCCTTGACACAGGGAACACACCAGGTTGCCCAGAAATTTACAACATAAAGCGAATCACTGGTTGTCGACAGCCTCGGCTCCAACTGTTCAAAACTCAATTCGGGAACTTGAGAATATGAGGCTGAGAATATGATGGCAAGTAAAATAACGCTAATAATTCTCTTCATAATATTATTTTATGATTGATGACATAAAATCTATTTATCCCGGTATCATAGTTTATTTAATCTAAATAACACTGCAAGATATTGATTTGTTCACGCACTCTCAACAAATTAATTTATAATTAGTTATTAAAAAGTGTTAAACCGGATAATCAGGCCCTTTTAAAAAAGAGGGTTGTTCAGGGCTTACTCAACTAACATACTGTTTAAAAAATGGAGATAGCAAGTAAAGGAATACAGTATCTTTCGCCGACTAATAATTGTTGGAGTTATTCAGGAGAGAATTCGTTTGTCAACTAGCCGCAGCCTGAGCCTGGACTTTTTAATCAGTTCAACCCGACATAATACAGAAGAAATCCTGCCGGGAATTCCCGAAGAAACTTCAAATTCAAGTGTTGTATATCCGGTACCCTCAAAATCACTTACTTTTGCTGTATATATTGATTTACTGTCCGGGGGACATTTTATAAATCCATGCAGATTAAACATATATACTGAGCCTGTTCGGTACACAGGATGCTCCGGTTCAAAGAAAAACCTGCCCTGACAATTAATCCTGTCCAGCCTGCATTTTACAGTATCACCGGCCCTGATTCCATAATTGCTGTAATATTTGACCGGAATAAGATGATGCAACCCGTTTTTGTCTCTTGCAAGATAATAAATCTGGTCTTCAGCAATAGTCATAACTCTGACTATTTTCAGGTCATACCACTCTCCCTGTCTGAGTAATAAAGTTTTATCATTAAATACTTTCATCCTGGTGAACAAAAATAAATATATTAATGTTGATATTAATAACACAAAGGTAATCAGATATAAGAATCACGCTATAAGTTAAGTAAATGCACATAATAACTTATTATCTATGGCCTGTTAAATTATATAAGTATCTAATTAAATGTCCGGTTAATTGATTAAATATTTGCTTTTTCAGCTAAATTATCTTATATTACATCGAACTCTAACAGGCAAGAGTGAATTAATATTGTTTTTTGCCAAATAGTTTTTAAAAACAATTATTAACCCTTTTAAATTAATTATTATGAGTAAATCAACAGTAAGTGCATTATTAGGATTTGTCGCAGGTGCAGCTGCCGGAGCAGCCATGGGAGTTTTATTTGCACCTGATAAAGGAACTACTACAAGAAAGAAAATCAAAAATCAGGCTCAGAAAGTCAGCGATGAAATGAAAGAGAATTTTTCTCATAAAATCGATGATTTGAATAAATTTGTTGCCGGTTTCGTCGATGAAACAAAAGACAAAATAGCTGACCTGGAAAAGAAGACAAAACAGGGAGTTAAGGAGGTCAAAGAAAAAGCAACCAAATAACAGATAAATGGCTGATAAAACTTTCCACGGGAACGTTACCGAGATAATCTCTATTGCACGATCCTATGTGAATGCAAGGATTGAACTGTGGAAATTGTCCCTGCTTGAAAAAGCTTCTCTTGCAGGGGCTTTCTTTCTAAGTTCAGTAATTTTTGTTCTGATAATTGCATTTTGCCTCTTATTTGTTTCACTGGCATTTGCTATCTGGTACGGACAAAAAACAGGGGATTTTGCTTTGGGTTTTCTTATTACAGCCGGTTTTTATGTTATAATTGGAATAATATTCCTGCTGGCTAAAAATTACCTTATAGCCGGCCCGGTAATAAAGAACCTGTCCTCAATTATTTGTAAAGATGATGAACCTGAACAATCCTTAGATGATGAATAGAAAAACCGGATATAGTTCCATGCAAGAGATAAGGCTGGCAAAAACCAGACTACGCTATGAAACTATGCTGTATGAAGTAAAGTTGAAGAACAGCACCAATCAGATGTTTTCCAATTTCTCACAATCAATGAGAAATCTTAGTTTCAACATCAGGAATAGACTCTTTACTTACGCCTTTTTTCGTTCATTATCAAAATCGGGAATGATCTATGATTTTATAAGAAATTTCAAAAAGGGTTTCAGGCAATCTGGATAGTTTCATAAAGAGTTACCTTCGGTAAATTTCAAATACCAATCCACTTGCGGATTGGTATTTTTTCAAACACATATCTCTTTCGGGAAAAGCCCCGCCAGGACATGACCGTTCAACATGGAACCTGCCCGCAGGTTTTATCTGCAGGCAGGTTGTAATTAACCCCGGCATCAGGATCAGAAGAATACTCCCAGGCTGACAATAAACTGCCGGCTTCTGGAATCAAATTCCCGTTGTTGCCCCCCGATTGTGATACCGTCACCTAGTTTGCTGAGGTTACCCTCGTATTTAATATCCAGGGCAAGGCGCTTTAGTATATCAAGTCCTACACCTATCTGATAACCGAAGGTTGCCGAGTTGAACTTTTCGGCCAGGCCGTACTCATTTAGTTCAGATTTTGTGCTGAGCATGATCGTACCTACCGGTCCGATACCCACTCTTGCGGGACCAAATCGTTTTCCAACCATAACGGGGAAATCAAGTTTTGTATAACTCTGCTCCCTGATAATACTGATTGTACTCTGTCCAATTTCACTTACTCTGACATCACTGCTTAGACTTGAAAGCAATAGTTCCGGCTGAATAAATGCGCCGAAAAAATTAAGCTGCAGCATAACGCCTCCGTGAAAACCGACACTGGCATCATTAAGTGTTGTAAACCGGTAACCGGCTTCTTCATCAATCAACTCAGTTGCATCGAAATACGCGGTGTTTATGCCGCCACGCAATCCGTAACGGATCTGGGCGTCAACACCTGCTGAAAGAATAGCTAACAATATTAGGGTGATTGTTATTTTTTTCATAATAATTTTCAATTTTAGAATTTATTATTCAAAATTTGTGCCAAAATATAATTTAGTAATCTGCAAAGATAATCATATTATTGCAGGAGAATTTATCAATTCAGAGTTTCTTTAATGCATCAACACGTTCAAGTAACGGCGGATGAGAGTAATGCACAAAAACATATGCCGGGTGCGGCTGCAGGTTGCTGAGGTTTTTTACTGATAGTTTTTTTAAGGCTTCGCCAAGATGATGAGCAGAATGATGATCTGCAGCAAAACGGTCGGCTTCAAATTCATTTCGTCGTGACATCCAGTTCGTGAAAAGACCAAAAATTACTGAAACAGGTGTATATAATATTCCAAAGGCAATAAGTCCAACATGAAATGATGGCTGTTCTGCCCCCAGGGCATGGGAAAGTTCAGGATGAGCCACCATTATTGAAAGAAGGTAGAGCGTAATTGCAGTAGTTATAACAGAAATAACCATGCCCGTGATTATATGTTTCAATTTGTAGTGCCCTATCTCGTGAGCAAGTACGCTTACTATTTCGTTAACACTCAGATCTGAAATCAGGGTATCAAAAAGTACTATCCGCTTCTTTTTCCCAAGTCCTGCAAAATAGGCATTTGCCTTGGTACTCCTTTTAGAGCCGTCTATTACAAATACGTTGTCAAGTTTGAAACCTGCCTTATTGCTCATTGATGAGATGGAGTTTTTTAGTTCGCCATCTTCCAGGGGCGTCTGTTTATTAAAAAGCGGCACAATTAGTGTTGAATAGAAAAGATTCATGAATATCATAAAAACCGTAACGATTGCAAGAGCATAAACCCAGAACCATTCTGTTGTTAAATAATAAAACCAGGTTATAAGGGCAAGTAGACCTCCCCCGATTATCAGTCCGAGCAACCAGCCTTTAATTTTATCTGTGATAAAGATCCGGGGGGTTGATCTGTTGAAGCCGAACCTTTCTTCAATAACAAATGTGCCATACCAGTCAAACGGCAAATGAAGAATATCTGAAGCGAGCATAATCATTCCAAAAAAAACAAGTGCAATCATTACCGGGTTGGATGTTACCTGCCTGGCCAAACCGTCAGCAATTGCAAATCCTCCGAAAACCAGCATTCCCAGTATCAGCAATAGCGAAAAGAGGCCCCTTGTAAGCGAAAATCTCTGCTTAACCTTTTCATAATCAATTGACTTTCGATACTTGTCCTCATCGTATATTCCCTTTAGTTCTTCAGGAAGAGTGGAGGATCGTTTTGTGGAGTTGAGATATTCAAGAAATGCCTCAAAAATAAATGAGGCGGCAACAAGAATTATAATAATAATAAACAGCATAGTTAAATTTTTAATCAGAAAGGTGCAAAAATAATACTTTCAAGGATTTATTCCCAGTTGTTCATCCAGTTCCCTGGATTTTTCCAGTCTGTTTTCCAGTATTTCAATATAACCGGCTGTCAATGGATGACGTTTGAGTCGAAAAGATTTACGTGCCAAAACAAGTGCCTGCCTGAAGTCTCCTCTCAATTCATTTATTAATGCAAGGTTAAGTGACGCTGCAGCTATAGTGTTTTTATTATTCCTCCCGATCAGAGTTTCGTAAACAGTTTCGGCATTCTGCAGCTGATCGCTTAAAAGATAAACAGAAGCCTGCCGGAGAAGCCTGTTCCCCGTCGAATAATAGTAACGCTCTTTTTCAAGCCAGTAGGGCGCAATTCGTCTTGCATAGGTAAGCGCGGTAAAATATGAGGCCTCAATTAATGCTTCTTCCGCAGCAGGCAAATTAATTAATGTTTCTTCTGCCGAGAATGCGGAATACTCCCATGATAAAGTATCCTTAATTCTGAACTCTTCCACTGGTGAATCTTCTGACCTGATATATGCCCGCCACTTACCATCGATTAAAACCTCGGTTCGGCCAATATAATAATCCATCCATTGCGTTCCGGATTCACCTGGTACTTTAATTAAAGTGTCATTATATTCAACATAATAATTCTCAAGCGAGATTATTCCATCTACCTGCAGTGAGTCACACAAATAATTAACAAATGAGGGCTCCAGTATCTCCTTCTCTTTGGTTTTGTCTGTTACAGGCATTTCAAGTAGCTTGTCGTTATCAATGAAAGCGAAGCGGGGTGACTCATTCAGGATGTCGGCCAGAGAGAACAACACCTCAGTAGTTGCCAGATTGTAAGATGTGACAAGCACAGAATCTAAAATTCTTTCGTCTTCCGGAACCCTGTAAATAAGAGGATCAAAAATACTCCTGTTTAACAGGGCTGTACTACCAACGGCTGTTGTCAGGGGATCAGATGCAGGTTCGAGAACCTGAATGCTTATCGTAGAAAACGATATGCATGATGTAAAAAATAATGGTCCGAAAAGAATAAACAGTATTTTTTGCATAGTGTACATTGGCAGAGAAAAATTAGGAAGCAAGTTAGCTTTTAGTCTTAAAAATATAACAAAGATTGTGTATTTTTCGGACTTGGCTAATAAAATTCAATATCAATAATCATGCCTGAAAACCTGCTAATTATAAACACGGCATTATACAGTGACCCGGATCCATCCAGGCGTTTCGATATCCTTGTGGAAAATGGAAAGATAAGCCGGATCAGTCCTGCAGGGAAAAATGATATCCAGGTAAAGACCATTGATGGTCGGGGACTGGTTGCAGTGCCCGGTATGATAGACCTGCATATTCACGGTGCAGGCGGATCCGATAGCCTGGATGCGACAGAAGAAGCATTGGCAGTAATCTCCGGCACCCTGGCAAGGTCAGGTACAACATCATTTCTAAGCACAATGGTTGTCAATCCGCATGAAAATAATACTCATGTCCGTATTGCAGCTGAATGTACCGGCAAAGACCTGGGCGGAGCCAGTCTCCTGGGAGTATATATTGAAGGTCCGTTTATAAACATTATGAAAAGAGGGGGAATCATAACCGATTGTATCAGTGCACCCTCCAAGTCGATACTTGCCAAATTACTTGAGGTTGCTGACGGTTCATTGAAAATAATGTGTGTCGCTCCTGAAATTCCCGGTATTGAGGCCATTATCAAAACACTGAAGGATGAAGGTGTATTACCTTCTTATGGTCATTCTGATTCAAATTATGAGGAGACAATCAACGGGTTTAATATGGGTATAAGCCATGTTACTCATCTGTATAATGCCATGAGGCCTCTTCATCACAGGGATCCTGGACCTCTTGCTGCCATTTTTGAAAATCAGCAGATAAGCGTTGAACTGATAGGTGATTCTCACCATGTGCACCCCTCGATGATTAAATTTGCAAGAAATTTCAAGAGCAGGGATAAAATAATTTGTATTACAGATGGTATTAGCGGTATGGGATTACCTGACGGTACTTACACATATAATAACCGGAAGTACACATCAAAAGACGGTCTTGCAAGGTATCTTGACGGGACTCTGATAGGATCAACAATGACCCTTGGAAATATAGTTAAGAATTACATGTTATTTACTAACTGCGATTTACGTGAAGCCATTGAAACTGTTACTATAAATCCTGCCCGTATCCTGGGAATTGATGATCGCAAGGGAAGTCTTGAAGAGGGAAAGGATGCAGATATAGTACTGATTGATGACGATTTTACTATCTGCCATACATTAGTCGAAGGAAAACCAATATCATAACCAGTAATCATATTTCCCCTGTAATTATGCATTTTACTTATCTGGACACTTTTATCCTTATTGTTTACCTGGCCGGAATTACCTTGTTCGGCATCAAAATTGCCGGCAAACAATCATCTTCGAGGGACTATTTTCTGGGAGGAAGGAAAATCCCCTGGTGGGCTGTATGTTTTGCAATAGTGGCGACCGAAACCAGTACTTTGACCTTTATCAGCATTCCTGGTCTGGCCTATATGACCAACCTCAATTTTCTGCAACTTACTCTTGGGTATTTTCTTGGAAGGGTGGTTGTTGCCTGGATTATTCTGCCTGCTTACTTCAGGGGTGAACTTGGCACTGCTTACAGTTACCTTGCCAGCAGGTTCGGCATTCCCATGAAAAATCTTGCCTCGGGTGTATTTATGATCACGCGGCTTGCAGCTGACGGTGTCAGACTGTTTGCTACCGCAATACCACTTGCATTGATCCTCCAGGGCACTTTTATCGCTGCTAACCTTTCATCTGAATGGATCTATATCGGGTCAATTTTCCTTATTGCCATAGTATCACTCAGTTACACCTTTGTTGGTGGTTTAAGAGCTGTCGTCTGGATGGATGTTGTTCAGCTTTTCATCTATTTTGCCGGTGCTGTGGCGGCAATAGTTATTGTCAGCGGCGACTTAAGCGGCGGATTGGCAGGGGGAATTGCAAAGGCTGCAGAAGCAGGAAAATATGAAATCTTCAACTTTTCATTTGAAGGTGGTGTAAAGGGATTCTTTTCGACTCCATATACCCTTATTGCCAGTATTCTGGGTGGTGCGTTCCTCTCAATGGCATCACACGGAATTGATCAGCTGATCGTCCAGAGATTACTTGCCGCAGGATCGCTTATTGCAAGCCGTAAAGCATTGATCCTGACGGGAGGAATTATAATTGTTCAGTTTGCACTTTTCCTTTTCCTGGGCAGTCTTCTCTATGTATTCTACGGAGGGGCCGAAATATTGGCGGATGAGGTATTTCCCAGGTTTATTATAGAAGAGATGCCTTCCGGTATTACAGGTCTGATTATTGCAGCATTGTTCGCTGCAGCAATGTCTACCCTCTCAAGTTCAATTACTGCACTTGGCTCTGCAACAATGTATGATTATGTAATACCCTACTACAAAAGGCTGACCGCAGTCAATGAGCTTGCTATCTCCCGGCTGATAACAGTTATCTGGTGCTTGCTATTGGTAGGATCAGCCGTATTTTTCATGCAGAGCTCACAGGCGGTGGTCGAACTTGCACTTTCCATTGCGTCCTTTACTTATGGCGGATTATTGGGGACTTTCTTCCTGGGAGTTCTCTTCAAGGGTCCCCGACTGAGAGATGCCATACCTGCATTTGCAACAGGTATAGCAGTTATGATCTATATTATACTGTTCACATCAATAGCGTGGACATGGTATACTCTCATAGGTGCTGCCGTAACGGTAATAACAGGTCAGCTTCTTGCTCTCAGGTCTTCATACCCCCGCAAACACTGATAACCTGTCCGCTAACATAGGATGAAAGATCGGAGGCCAGAAAAAGGGTAACATCTGCAACATCCTCCGGTGTGCCTCCCCTTTTTAATGGTATTCCTGCAATCCATTGCTCCCTGACATCTTCAGGAAGGGCAGCTGTCATATCTGTCATTATGAAACCGGGAGCGATTGCATTACAACGAACATTCCTGGAACCAACCTCCCTGGCAACTGATTTCGTAAAACCTATTATCCCGGCCTTTGAGGCAGCATAGTTCGACTGACCGGCATTGCCGCTCACTCCTACAACCGAACTCATATTTATGATTGATCCGGATCTCTGCTTCAGCATATATTTCTGAACAGTTTTGGTGAAATTGAAAACAGATTTCAGGTTTACATTAATTACTGAATCCCACTGTTCTTCAGTCATTCTCATAAGCAACGTATCCCTGGTAATGCCGGCATTATTGACAAGGATTTCAATCGTTCCGAATTCCCTGGCAATTTCATCTACCGTTTTCTCAGTTTCATCGTATTTAGCCGCATTGGAGGCATATCCTTTAGCTTTCACTCCCAAACCGGTCAGCTCTTTTTCTACTTCGCGTGCCTGATCATCATATGCCAGGTCAGTAAAAGCAATATTTGCACCATTTTTTGCAAGCGTAACTGCAATTGCTCTCCCTATCCCGCGACTTCCGCCGGTAACAAGAGCATTCTTTCCTTCAAGCATCTTCATTTTTTGTAAGTTTTAATTAGAAAAACAAAATAAAAAAAGATATTTCTGATTAACAAACCGGGAATCCCGCCAGAATAGTTATCCGGTTTTGCCGGCAATTGCCGTGTTTATTTTCCTGAGAATTGAGGGCCCCTCATAAATAAAACCAGTATAGATCTGAATCAGGCTTGCGCCGGCGTTGATCTTTTCCATTGCATCCTCAGCATTCATAATCCCTCCCACACCGATAACGGGTAATTTGCCTTCCGATTTTTTTGTGAGGTATTTAATGATTTCGGTCGACCTGTCTCTCAGGGGCATGCCACTCATTCCACCATTTCCTGCAGCTTCAATCTTTTCTCTGGAGGTTTTGAGATTATTACGCAGCGTAGTTGTGTTTGTTGCCACAAATCCATCTATCCCCGTATCAAATGCAATTTGAACCAGTTCATCAAGCTGGCTGAAATTCAAATCCGGTGAGATCTTAAGCAAGATGGGCTTTTGAACAGTCTTTTCTGCCGAGATTCTCTTGAGCACATTTACAGTTTCAATAATCATATCTGCATCCTGCAGTCGTTTTATATCACCGATATTCGGGCAACTGATATTAAGAACAAAATAGTCCACTACTTCATATAACACTTTAAAACAATACTCGTAATCATCTATAGCATTGTCGTTTGGAGTAATTGTATTTTTACCGATATTGCCACCGATAATTAGGCCGGGATGTTTCTTTTTCAAGTTGGCAGCGATCTTGTCTGCACCATGGTTATTGATACCCATTCTGTTTATAAGTGCTTTATCTTTAGTTAGCCGGAATGAACGTGGCTTTGGGTTACCTGGTTGCTCTAAAGGAGTAACCGTGCCTACTTCAATAAACGAGAATCCAAATGATGCAAGTTCATTGCAATATTCGGCGTTTTTGTCAAAACCTGCGGCAAGTCCGACAGGATTACTGAATTTAATACCGAAAACAGTTTTTTCAGTCGATTTTAAAGGGGTACGGTATATATATCTTAAAAATTGAGGAATTCCGGGTATCTTATGGATGATCCTTAAAAATGAAACTACAAAATGGTGAACAGATTCAGGTCCGAAAAGGAAGAAAAAGGGTCGTATGATGTTCCTGTATATCATTTTTCGTTCAAATATACATGACAATTTTTAAATGACACACAGACAGATGAAAGAAATTTTATGGGAAATCCTCATCCACCACTTCCTGCAAAGGAATAATTAGTATGCATGAGGATTCAACGGATTGAAAAGCAAAAATTCTCAATTTATCAAACAGGTTATTAAATGATGAATGAGCTGCTTAAATATACACTTTTTGATTATCCGGGAGAATACTCCACGAAACTTTTATCGGAATACAATACAACTATTTTCTCAATATACTTCCCGCCCTTTACATCAGTAACCCTCCGGTCCTTGCCATATTCACTTATGTCATCATTAGGATCACCGGAAGAGGTTACATTTNTAACTCNTTTAGTTTCCAATTGTACTTTTGCGTTTTCCGCATGCAAGTTATCGTCCTTTTTAACCGTAAATTCTTTCCCGGTATCAGGTTCTATATCTTTTTCAGAAAACAGATCCCTCTGGATATGGGCACTTTTCATCATATTTCCTTTACCTAATATCAGCCACTCAGCACTAAGTGCAGGATACCTGGTAAGTATCTTATGAATAAAGTCAAATCCAGGTTTATTCCTGCCTGAAAGGATATGTGATATACTTGATGGCTGCACTCCAATTGACTCTGCAAATTTAGCTGATGAGAGCTGCTCCCTGTTCATAAACTTCAATAACTGATCCTTCATACCACTATAATTTTACTTTCCGGACACAATAATGTACAAATGTAAAAACAATTAAATTAACATGTGTAATTTTATAGCGGTTACAAATGTAATTTGCGGCATACTGGAATCTGGAGTAGTGAAGGTAATTATTTATTCAGTTTAATGTCCAGTATTATAGTTCAATAGCTTAATTAACAAAGTCAGTATGGAAAGTAACAGTTTGATAATCAACGCTTATACTTTCATAATGAATTACTTAAATAAAATGTTTATAAAAAAGCTATATATAACTGTTTATTAAGCCTATATATTAATATTTTAGCACATAATGTTACCCATGTAATGATCTATCCTGTTATTACTTAAGTAACACTTTTCAATATGATTGTACAGAGCTGGTAATATGTGTACTAAAGGCTAATTATAATTACAAATTTCATGCTTGATATTACTTATTTAATGAGGTTACATATGTAACTTTAGTTAATTTTTGATTAATACTATTATATCGGAAAGGTGTGAGGTATTTACGACCATTGCTGCTCTATGGTCCTTTTTTATTTATCAAATTGGTTTAATACCCCGACCCTCTGGGTCGGAAATAATAAATTCCATTTGATACTTCGGGGCTCTGCCCCGGAG
>SL_3KL_010_SEDDRAFT_10002982_pt1 | contig 15446 bp, 12 predicted proteins | sample SodLakKL_010_SED_2_FD_10381 | JGI IMG/M metagenome (IMG submission 10381)
TAATCTGTGAACCGAACGAAGTGAGCTCATGAACTCCTTTAAAACAAACACTTGTGAATAATCTGTGGCTATAATCGACTTTTCGTAGCGGACTCAAAATTAAAGAATTTTACTTATTGCAAACAAAAGACAGCCATGAAAAAAGTATTGAGTTTAATCGCAATTGTTGTCATGTTATTCTCTGTGGGATGTAAAACTGACAGCAACAGAAAACAATCATTAAATATGGGTATTATTTCTGAAAGAGTTATGGATCAGGTGGTCAATGACCTGGTTAAAGAGCATGGGCAGGAAAACAAGGAGATGATTCATAGAGGTGCAGCACAGGTTGCCGCCTTGTGGACCGACCAGGATGGCAGCGTAGAAGATTACCTGCGTTTCTGCCGTGAAAATTACATTGCCGACCAGGAGCAACGTAATGAACTGTTCAACAAGCTTTCTCGCAACTACGAATACATCTGGGGCCATTTTAACCAAATGATACTGGAGCTTACCAAGCCGTTACATCTCGACTGGGGTCCCATTCAGCCTGTTGATGTGATGTTTGGCAGCTATGCTCCTTCGGCCCACCTTGCCGAAGATTTTTATAAAAACAAGATCGCTTTTCTGACCGTTCTGAATTTTCCGTTTTTCTCTCTTGAAGAGAAGAATGAACTCGGTCAGAATTGGGACCGTCTTGATTGGGCTTATGCCCGGATGGGTGATGTGTTTACCTCCCGCGTTCCGGCAGAAATCATTCAGCACATGTCGCGCACAGGAACAGAAGCTGACAACTACGTGTCAGAGTACAACATCATCATGGGGCAACTTGTGAATGATGCGGGGGAACACCTTTTCCCGGATCATCTGCGTCTGATCACACACTGGGGTCTTCGTGATGAACTGAAGGCAAACTACGACGGCACCGAAAAAGGACTTGAAAAACAAAAGATGATCTACCAGGTAATGCAGCGTATCATTGATCAGAGCATTCCGGAAAAGGTGATTAATAATACCGACGTCAAATGGAACCCTTTCACAAATGATGTTTATCACGAAGGACAAACCCTTTCAACCGATCCAGAACCCAACACACGTTACAAACATCTGCTGGAGAATTTTCATGCAAGGAAAGCAGCTGACCCTTATGCTCCAAACTATCCGACAGCAATTGAACGTGCTTTCGAACAGGGTTTGGAAATGAGTATGGAGGAGGTAGAAGCTGTATTCATTGAATTAGTGGGTGACCCCCTTATGAAAAAGGTTGGGGATCTGATTGCCGAAAGACTGGGACGGGATTTGGAACCCTTTGATATTTGGTATGATGGCTTTAAAGCACGCAGTGGCATCTCGGAAACTGAGCTGGATCAAATTGTCAGGGAAAGATATCCTGACGCGGCATCCCTTGAAAAGGGGATTCCCGGAATATTGATACAGCTGGGTTACAGCAAGGATCGTGCTGAAGAGCTTGCCTCCAAAATCGTTGTTGAGGGTGCCCGCGGCGCCGGACATGCCTGGGGAGCCCAGATGCGTTCTCAAAATTCATACCTGAGAACACGTATTGCCGAAGGGGGTATGACATACAACGGGTTTAACATTGCAGCACATGAACTGGGCCACAATGTGGAGCAAACCATCAGCCTGCACGATGTGGAGCATTACCTTCTTAATGGCATTCCGAATACGGCATTCACCGAAGCGCTGGCTTTCATATTCCAGACCCGTGACCTTGAGCTGCTTGGCATACAAAGCGACGACCCAATGACCGATCATCTGAAAACACTTGACATCCTCTGGGGCACATATGAAATTATGGGCGTTTCACTGGTCGACATGCAGGTATGGCGTTGGATGTACGACAATCCGAATGCAACTCCGGAACAGCTGAAGAAACAAACCATGAAGATAGCAAAAGATGTTTGGAACAGCTATTTCGCACCCGTTTTTGGGATCGAGGATACACCCATCCTTGCAGTATATTCTCACATGATCAGCTATCCATTGTACCTGAGTGCATATCCTCTGGGGCACCTGATTGAATTTCAGATCGAAGAACATGTTCGCGGAAAAAATCTGGCTGATGAAATTGACAGAATGTTTGCTTTGGGCAGGTTTACACCCGTTCATTGGATGGATCAGGCTGTCGGTGAACCGCTTTCAGCAAAACCTTTGCTGGACGCCGGAACAAGAAGCGTTGCTGCCTTAACCGGCAGAAGGTAATAGGTAAGCCCGCTGGTCAGGGGGTGAAATATTTTTCAACCACTGTAGGGTAATAACGGTGTTCAAGCTTTTGAATCCTTTTTGCAAGGTTTTCAGGAGTTTCGCCAGGCAGCACTTTCAGGCTTCGCTGAAAGATGATCTGTCCGCGATCATATGCTTCGTCAACAACATGGATCGTGATACCACTTTTCCCGGCAGCTGAATTGATTACGGCACGGTGCACATGCATGCCATACATCCCTTTGCCTCCAAATTCGGGCAACAGGGCCGGATGTATGTTCAGTATTTTTTCAGGATACAAATTAATGAAGTATTGGGGTATCAGTATAAGGTATCCGGCCAAAACAACACCATCTATATTGTTTTTGAAAAAAAGGTTTTTAATCAAACCTTCCTGCTGCCACTCCCGGGAAGTGATCACAACAGAAGGTACATTCAGCGCTTCGGCACGTTTAAGCACAAAAGCATCCTCGCGGTTTGTTACAACGAGTGCAATTTCAATGTATGGGTGACCGGAAAAATATCTGATCAGGTTTTCAGCATTGCTTCCGCTTCCGGAAGCAAAAACAGCAAGACGGATTTTGCTTTTTTCAGGCATATCAGTTGTCTGCACAAAAGTAAATGATATCATAAAATTATACTGTTTCTTCTAAGTTGCATAATATTTTCAAAAAAACATTGATCATATAGTAAAAAAGGACAAAATCTACTATATTTTTAGTTGTTTTTATTTCACTATATATCAATTGTTTACGAATCATTTAGCAAAATTGCAGTCAAAAAAGTTGGTTATAATCAATAGTTTATTTTTCTTTGCACCCTGTTTAACAAAAAAAAGGAGAAACCATGTCTGACATTGCAACAAGAGTAAAAGCTATCATTGTTGATAAGCTTGGTGTAGATGAAAAAGAGGTGACACCTGAGGCAAGTTTTACAAACGATCTGGGTGCCGATTCTCTTGACACTGTAGAACTCATTATGGAGTTTGAAAAAGAGTTTAATCTTGCCATTCCTGATGACCAGGCCGAAAAAATCAGCACGGTAGGTGAAGCGATTGCTTACATTGAGAATAGCAATAAGTAAAACATTTTTTTAATGGTAGAGCCCACATGTACGGTTTTATTCGTAGCAACCACGAATTGACCCATGTGGGCTTTATTTCACTAACTGTTAAACAAATCTGAACCTAATGGAACTCAAAAGAGTAGTAGTTACCGGTTTGGGAACGCTTAACCCACTGGGCAACGATATTGACACATATTGGAAGGCGTTGCTGGATGGCAAGAGCGGTGCGGCACCCATTACCCATTTTGACGCATCACAGTTTAAAACACAATTTGCCTGTGAGCTAAAGGGCTACAACCCCCAGGATCATTTTGAACGCAAAGAAGCCCGCAAATATGATCCATTTACCCAATATGCCATGGTGTCAACGGCTGAGGCACTTAAAGACAGCGGCCTGAACCCTGAAAATTATGATCCGGACCGTGTTGGCGTGATCTGGGGCAGCGGAATAGGCGGCCTGGAGACATTTCTCAAAGAGGTTTCTGCTTATGCCAAGAGCGATGGGCCACCGAGATTCAGCCCATTCTTTATTCCCAAAATGATCGCGGATATTGCAGCCGGACACATTTCAATCAAGTATGGATTTCGTGGTCCGAATTACACAACCACTTCCGCCTGTGCTTCTTCGGCGAATGCCCTGGTAGACTGTTTCAACCTGATCCGTCTTGGGAAAGCCGATGTATTCATCAGCGGTGGCTCTGAGGCAGCAATCAATGATGCCGGTGTTGGCGGATTCAGTGCCATGCACGCCATTTCCGTACGCAACGATGACCCAAAAACAGCTTCCCGGCCATTCGACAAAGACCGTGACGGGTTTGTATTGGGAGAAGGCAGTGGCACCATCATCTTTGAAGAACTGGAACACGCCCTTAAACGCGGTGCCAAGATATATGCAGAAGTAGTTGGCGGAGGAATGTCAGCAGATGCCTACCATATGACAAGCCCGCATCCTGATGGCCTCGGTGCAGTAAACGTTATGAAATATGCTTTGGAAGATGGCGGCCTGAAAACTGAAGATGTTGACCACATCAACACACACGGCACATCTACCCCGCTTGGAGACATTTCCGAACCCAAAGCAATTGTAACCCTTTTTGGTGAGCATGCTTACAAAATCAGCATCAATTCAACCAAGTCGATGACAGGCCACTTGCTTGGTGCCGCAGGCGCCGTTGAGTCAATTGCAACGATTCTTGCCGTACAAAACGACATTGTACCACCCACGATAAACCACTTCAACCTGGATCCGGAAATCGACAACAAACTTGATTTCACGTTTAATAAAGCAAAAAAACGTGAAGTAAATGTCGCATTATCCAACACATTTGGGTTTGGCGGACATAATGCGTGCTTGGCATTTAAAAAGTTTAAACAATAATTGACCGCTTGCGCTTATTTAAGTTTAATCGTCTAAAGCAAAAGACAGCAGAACAGGAACTGTCTGATGCCATCAGCAATATTTTTGGTTACAAGCCAAAAAACGTTGCTATATATAAACTGGCATTCTGTCATAAATCGAAGGCCGACAATACCACCAACGGGTTAAAACACGGCAACGAACGACTTGAATACCTTGGCGATGCCGTTTTGGGATCGGTGGTTGCCGACTTTCTTTTCAAAAAATTTCCATTTAAAGAAGAAGGTTTTCTTACTGAGATGCGATCACGTATTGTCAGCCGGAGCAACCTGAATCTTCTGTCAAAAAAACTCGGACTGGAAAAGCTCATTGATTCCAGCAAGGACAGGAGCGTTCCCGGCTCCTCCATTGCAGGTGATGCTTTTGAAGCTTTTATTGGAGCACTTTATCTCGACAGGGGCTACAACTTCACAAAAAACATCATCATACAACATATCATTCAAACCCATCTGGATATTGACGAACTGATACACCGCGAGGTAAACTTCAAAAGCAAAGTTATTGAGTGGGCTCAGAAACAGAGAAAAGCGGTCGTTTTTAACCTGATTTCTGAAGAAGAAAACGGCAAAAAGCTCAAACTCTATACCATTGAACTGTGCATCGATCGCAGACCTTTTGCCAGCGGACAGGACTTCTCAATAAAAAAAGCGGAACAACGTGCTGCACAAAAAGTCTGGGATCTGCTGCAAATATCCGAAAGCGAAAACGACTCCGGCATTTAACGTACCTTTACATCAAGACTGAACCAAAAAGGAACACCTGTGGGCTTATGGTAAAAAAAACAAAGCTTCGTGTTGAACACACCCCTTCTTTCAAGGTCATTGCGTTGTTTTCGCAACAAAAGGACTATCGGTTATGCTGGCTACTGAACCGCCATCTTCTTTTTGACCTGAAAAGGCTTTCCCCTTTTGCTTATCCACCGTATAAGAAAGTTGAAACGTCGCGGTTCTCTGTTTACCATTATGAAGACGCCATCAACAGGTTGCATTATTTCCTGCTTGCCAACAAATGTCCTGAAGGGGTTTTGTTTGAATTGCCAAAAAACATGGATTATCTCCTGCTGATAAAGAATCCGGGAGCTGGCTTCAACCAGAATGATTTCATCAGCAAAGTTCGCAAAACGGAACAGCTTCAGGGCGTTTTTCCATTGGATGACGGCCTGGGTAAACGGTCCGACCTCATCCTTTATGATTTTGAGATGTATGCGGATGAGGCAATCAAATAAAAAGCTCCTGAAGGCAAAATTCACACTGCCGGTTTAAAAGTGTAACCAGTATTGACTCCCTGAGAGTACCTGTTTGTATCATAACCAGATAGCTACCCTGTTTCAGCGAAGCTATTTGCGGGAAAACATCCAGCAAATTAAGCTCATAATGCCCGGCTCACTGAGACTCGATGGATCTCAGATCCCAGCTTTCAGATCCCATTAGCACATCTGCTAATTTACAAATCTTCATTCCCTTCGAGCTTCCAGCTTCGAGCTCATCTGCTAATTAATACATTTGCACATCTGCTAATTTGCACATTTATAAATCATCACTTCCTTCCAGCTTTTTCGCTTCATTCCAGAACACATCCATTTCGGCCAGATTCATTTTCTTCATATCTTTTCCTGTTTTTCTGGCTTGTTCTTCAAGATGCTCAAAACGTTTGACAAATTTTTTATTGGTTCGTTCCAGGGCATTTTCCGGATTTACCCCAATAAAGCGGGCATAATTGATCAGCGCAAAAAGCAGGTCACCAAACTCGGCCTCCGTTGTTCGTTTACAAGCACCATTTTCAACTTCGGCCTTCAGTTCTTCCAGTTCTTCCTGAACCTTTTCCCAAACCTGTTCCGGTCTTTCCCAGTCAAAACCGACACCTTTAACCTTATCCTGAATGCGGTAGGCCTTGATCATGGCTGGCAGTGATTTCGGCACACCCGACAGCACCCGTTTTTTATTTCCTCTGAGCTTGATTTTTTCCCAGTTGTCCTTAACCTCATCCGCAGTTACTGCTTTCACGTCACCATATATATGCGGGTGGCGGCTGATGAGTTTCTTGTTGATCCCATCAATAACATCCTTGATATCAAAAGCCTTTTTCTCGCTGCCAATTTTGGAGTAAAAAACAATATGGAGCATCAGGTCTCCAAGCTCCCCCTTAATCTCCTCCATGTTCTGGTCAAGAATTGCATCAGCAAGTTCGTACGTTTCTTCAATAGTCAGGTGGCGAAGGCTCTCCAGGGTTTGCTTCTTATCCCAGGGACATTTTGCACGCAGCTCATCCATGATTGAAAGCAGCTTCCCGAAAGCATTTAATCGTTCATCCATAAAATAAATTTTGCCAAAGTTAGCAACAAAACATCTATAAACAAATCATATCTTCGAGGGGCAACCTGCTTTATGCGTACGTTTTCATACATTGGGTGCACGGATCTGAACACTTTTTTTAAGAAAAAACCAAAGAAAACAGGTTATTTTGCTGTTTATGTGTGTGTTATGCTTATTGGCACAATATTCGTTGATTTTTTGGTCGAGAAACCTTAAAACAGTTTGTAATGGACAGGATCATTAAAAAGAAAAAGTGGACATTGAAAAAGGTCCTCAGCATAGCAGGAGTAACAGCGTTTGGCGTCTTTATCGTTTATCTTTTATTCTTTCGCGACACCAGCAGCAGGCTTTACGTAGACAGGGACAAAATGACCGTTGCCGAAGTTCAACAGGGCCATTTTCAGGAGTTTATCCCTGTTGATGGAGTTGTCCAGCCCATTGTCACAATATACGTAGATGCTGTATTTGGCGGGAGGGTCGAAGAGATTTTTGTTCGCGACGGTGCACATGTTGAAGAGGGAGACAAGATTCTTCGTCTGGCAAACGCTCAGCTGGAGCTAAACTACATGCAACAGGAAAATACAGCTCTGGAGGTTCTTGACAGGTACCAAAATACGCGCCTGAGCCTTGAACGCAACATGTTCAACCTGGAGCGGCAGCTCGTAGATCTGGAGTATCGTCTGGACGTTACTACAAAAGACTACTTACGCAAAAAGCATTTTTTTGAGGAGGGTGTGATTTCTGATGAGGAATATGAAAATGCGGAAAGGGAATACCGGTTTGCACAACGCAATTTTGATATCGGTTTGCGTACCATGCGCCACGATTCGTTATATGTTTCCACCCAGATGCAGCAGATCAACCAGTATATTTCCCGCGTGGAAGAAAACATCGACATGTTGCATGAAACCCTTGGTCAGTTGATCATCCGCTCTCCAATCAGTGGCCGTCTGTCATCCTTTAATGCAGAACGGGGTGAAACAAAAGCATCGGGCGAGAACCTTGGACAGATCGACGTGCTTGACGGTTACAAACTTCGCGCACGAATCGACGAACGTTACATCAACCGCACTTATATCGGGCAGCCTGCCTCTTTTGAATATGCCGGACAAACCTATCATCTTGAAGTCAATAAAATATACAGCAACATTACAGGAGGTGCCTTTGAGGTGGACCTCGAGTTTAACGGTGATGAACCGGAAGGGATCCGCAGGGGGCAGACCTTGCAACTTCGTCTTCAGTTCAGTGGCATCGCCGATGCACTGATTATACCACGCGGCGGCTTTTACCAGGCAACCGGAGGCAACTGGATCTATGTGCTGGATGCAGCAGGTTCACAGGCTACCAGAAGGCAGATCCGAATCGGACGTCAAAACATACACCATTACGAAGTACTGGAAGGGCTGGAACCCGGCGAAAGGGTGATCACATCCTCCTACGACAGCTATGGTGGCAGAGACAGGCTTATATTCAGATAAAAAATATTATAGATATTTGAAAAAAAAACGATCATCAACAAAAAAACATAAACACTCATTCCTAAATTTACAGCCATGATTAAGACAAATGATTTAACAAAAGTTTTTCGGACAGAAGACGTAGAAACCACAGCTTTGAACAAGGTCTCTTTTGAGATCAACGAAGGGGAGTTTGTTGCCATAATGGGACCGTCAGGATGTGGCAAATCCACACTGCTCAACATAATGGGACTGCTTGACAACCCCAGCGGTGGTGAGTATAATTTCCTGGGGCAAGAGGTTTCAAGGTATTCCGAAAAGCAACGTGCCAATCTGCGCAAGCGCAACATCGGTTTTGTGTTTCAGAATTTTAACCTGATCGACGAGCTGAGCGTTTTTGAAAACATTGAATTGCCTTTGATTTATCTGGGATACAGTGCATCCGATCGCAAAAAACGCGTTGAAGAAGTGTTGGAACAGATGCAGATCATGCATCGCAAAAACCATTTTCCCCTTCAGCTTTCGGGCGGACAACAGCAGCGTGTAGCCGTTTGCCGGGCTGTGGTGGCCAAACCCCATATTATCCTGGCGGATGAGCCTACAGGAAACCTGGATTCAACCCATGGGGATGAAGTGATGAACCTTCTGGAGTCACTCAACAAGAATGGAACAACCATCATCATGGTGACTCACTCTCAGCGTGATGCTTCCTATGCACAAAGGATCATCCGGTTATTTGACGGGCAGATCGTAACTGAAGACAAAAGCACTGAATTTGTTTTGGCATCAGCCGCAGCTCAATAGAATTCTGTCAATAACTTAACTATTGCCCCCGGGTTTCCGGGGGCTTTCTTTATCATGATAAAACATTATCTAAAGGGTGTCTTTCGCCACATCCAAAAACAAAAAATCAATTCCACCATTAACATCCTGGGGCTTTCACTCGGGGTCGGAATTGTTTTGTTCATCTGGTCATTCATCCTGTATGAACTGAGTTATGATAAGTTTTTTTCAGACCACGACAGGATATTCAGGGTCCAGACAAAAGCCATTCTGGGCCAGGGGGAGCCTATCAGGGTGCCAACCGCAATTTACCCATTGGGCGAAGAAGCGTTGAGGGATTTTCCTGAGGTTGAAGAATTTGTTCGGATGACAACTTACTTCATGCACCCACAGGTCACTGTTGACGAGCGGGCAATCTTTCTATCAAACGTTTATTTTGCCGACACCACCTTCTTTTCGGTCTTTTCCTACGAGTTCCTGGCAGGCGATCAGGAGCAGGCACTATCAGACAACAACGCGCTTGTGCTTTCCGTTTCAACGGCAAGCCGTTTGTTTGACGACCCTTTTGATGGCTTATACCAAATGGTGGATCTTGAAGGGGAGCGCTATCAGATTACCGGAATCGTTGAAGACCCTCCTGACAACAGTCATATTACATTCAGCGCCATTGCCAATATCTACAAGGTACCTTCACAGGTAAAAATCAGCGGCACAAACTTTTACACCTATCTAAAGCTTCATGATAACACTGACACGAATCTGCTGGAGGAGAAGCTAAATAGCCTGGGAGCAAGGCTGATCGACGAAAACCCGTTATACGAGGGATTATCCTTTTCACTCATTCATACGCTGATCCGGTTAACAGACATTCACCTGCATTCCAATCTGATCTGGGAAATCAAAGAAAGTGGAAACTACAGGAACCTCAGGCTCTTTGGAGTTCTATCCCTTTTTATCATACTGGTGGCCATCATCAATTATGTAAACCTGGCAACGGCTAAAAGCATGCTCCGGGCTAAGGAGATCGGTGTGCGAAAAGTTGCCGGTGCCAGCCGGGGCACGCTGATTCGACAAATCATGATGGAGTCACTAGTCATCACCGCAATCTGTTTTCTGATCGCCTTTCTTGTTGCAGAGTTACTAAATGCTCTTTTTTTACAACATACCGGCGTTGAGGGAAACATGAACATTCTGTTATCACCCCCGGGCATTCTTACCGTTTTATCCGTTTTTATTCTAACAGCTGTTCTTTCCGGGTTGTATCCCGCTTTCTATCTGTCGTCGTTTGATGCTGTTAAAATCCTCAAGGGGGAAACGCTGAAAGGGACAAAAGGAAAATGGTTCCGAAGGGTCCTTGTAACCTTTCAGTTCACAATCACACTATTTGTAATCAGTAGCTTATGGGTGGTAAGCAGCCAAACAAATTACATGATGAAACAAAACCCCGGCTTTGACCGGGAGAATGTTCTGGTAGTCAGAAACCTGTCATCAACATTGTCACAATCATTTCCGGCGTTAAAAAGTGAGCTGTTCAACCTTTCTTCCGTTAATGGGGTTTCCGGCACCACTTTTCTTTTTGGAGGCCATAACCGGGTTGACCTTGTGGCAGAGGTTGGTGTTGCGAAGGAAACCGGTGTTACATCTGATATTATTTATGTTGATCAGGATTTTTTTGATGTGATGGGCATTCAACTTGCAGAAGGGAGGTTCTTTTACCCTGATTCGGACATGGACCTGCACAGTGCATTCATCTTAAATCAGCGGGCAGTGCGCGCCCTGGGCTTTGAAGATCCGATTCATAAGGAGCTGGACCTTTTTGGCACAACCGGACCGCTGGTAGGCATTGTTGAGGATTTTCACTTCAAGTCGCTTCACGATAAGATCGGTCCCCTGGCAATTATTAATGCACGTTCCGGGTTTCCTCATGTCTTTTTAAAAGTTGCAACCGAAGACATTTTGTCTTTACAGCTGGCCGTTTCGGAAGTGCTTCAAAGTTTTGATCCTGCTTATATACCGGACATGATGTTTCTTGACGAAGGGATCAGGCATGAATACAGTCAGGAACAACAATCTACACAGCTGCTAACCGCCGGAGCAATGCTTGCGCTTTTCATATCCTTGCTCGGTGTCTACGGACTGGCGGCTTTTGCTGCCGAACGCCGCACCAAAGAGATCGGTATCAGAATCGTGCTCGGGGCATCTGCCGGCAAACTCATTTGGTTGTTCAACAAAGAGTCAGTAATCCTTTCGGCAATAGCATTCATTTTCGCTTTTCCGCTCACCTGGCTGATTATGGGGCGTTGGCTGGACAACTTTGCCTACAGAATTACAATAAACCCGTTGTGGATTCTAATTGCCGGCGTGGTTGTGCTGCTGATAAGCTCCATGATCATCAGCATTCAAACCTGGGTAACAGCAAGATCAAACCCCGTAAATGCCCTAAGGTCTGAATAACAGCTTCAGAATGTTCTAAAAGAAAAACGAAGGATAAATTCCGGATTCTTTTATTCTTCTTCAACAATAGTGATCTGTTCAATTCTGTCGCCCTGTTGGATTTGGTCAATCACTTCCAGGCCTTCTACAACCTTCCCGAAGCAGGTGTGCTGTCGGTCAAGATGTGCGGTGTTGTTGCGGCTATGGCAAATAAAGAACTGTGAACCACCGGTGTTGCGGCCGGCGTGTGCCATCGACAGCACACCCCTGTCGTGAAATTGATTCTCCCCGTCAAGCTCACAGTCGACTGTATATCCCGGACCTCCCATGCCGGTTCCGTTTGGACAACCACCCTGAATGACAAAATCAGGAATCACCCGATGAAATGTCAATCCATCATAAAACCCTTTGCGAGACAGTTCAACAAAGTTTTTAACCGTACCCGGGGCATCCTTTTCATAAAAATGCACCTGCATCTTCCCTTTTTCTGTTATTATTTCAGCTTTAAGCATTTATTCATTTTTTTAATTAGCATAATATAATTAATCGATTAAAGTCATTTCCGCTCGTAACCTGTCAAAAAAACTGCTGTCATCCTGCGTTGAACTCACGGTGTATTCAACGGTGATTACATTGCCGCTCATGTTTCCACTTCCTTTATATTCATACACCTGATGTTGCTGCCTGGGTATTGTTACTGAACTTCCGCTAACAACTGCATAGACATCAATATCCAGATTATAAAAATTATTGATGATGATCTGGTCAATTGTGGCCAAGTCTTTTCGAATTCTAACTTCATAATCATTTCGTGGGACAAACGTTTCCAGGCTTTGCTCTTTTACTTCATAGCGACCCGCGAACTTGTTTCTGTCATCCGAATCATCATCACAAGCCAGAAAACCAAACACAAGCAACACCATAAAGCTTAAACGGACTTTCTGAATAATCATGACCGGTTAATTTAGGTTTCTATCGGGCAAATCGAACCCTGATGAAGGGTTAGGCTAATTTACAACAATATTTACAATTTTTTTCGGCACGACAATAACTTTACGAACCTGCTTCCCTTCAAGCCACTTTTGAGCCTCCTGTGCATCAAGTGCGGCCTTTTCAACAGCTTCTCGCGAAGCATCGGCCGGCAATTGAAGCTTAAAGCGGGTTTTACCATTGAATGATACCGGGTATTCGATCACATCATCTGCAACCAATTTTTCATCATAATCCGGAAAAGAAGCCAGTGCGACGCTTTCACGATGCCCCAGCAAATACCATAACTCTTCTGCAATATGTGGTGCAAAGGGTGCAACAATGACTGCCAAAGGCTCAAGAACCTCCCTTTTATTGCACTGCAGATCCGTGAGCTCATTAACGCAAACCATAAAAGCACTGACGGCAGTATTGAACGAAAAACGCTCGATGTCGTTGCTTACTTTTTTGATGGTCTTGTGCAAGGTTTTTAATTCTTGTTCTGTAGGTGGTTGATCGGAAAGGGCGGCTTCATTGTTTTTATCGTGATACAACCGCCAAAGCTTTCTGATAAAACGGAACACCCCTTCGATTCCTTTAGTATCCCAGGGTTTTGCCTGTTCAATTGGACCAAGGAACATTTCATAAAGCCGCAGGGTGTCGGCACCGTATTTTTCAATCAGGTCATCCGGGTTCACAACATTGTGGAAAGATTTGGACATCTTTTCAACTTCCCATCCACAAATATATTTTCCGTCTTCCAGCACAAATTCCGCGTTCAGGTATTCGGGACTCCACTTCTTAAATGCTTCCAGATCCAGAATGTCATTATGAACGATATTTACATCTACGTGGATGGGCATCACATCATACTTTTCTTTCAGACCGAATGAAACAAAACGGTTTCTTCCTTTTTCCCGATAGACGAAGTTGGATCTGCCCTGGATCATTCCCTGGTTGATCAGTTTTTCAAAGGGCTCATCTTTCACCACAATCCCGATGTCATAGAGAAACTTGTTCCAGAATCGTGCATAGATCAGGTGTCCTGTCGCGTGTTCAGCGCCTCCCACATACAAGTCAACATTGCCCCAGTAGTTTACCGCTTCTTTTGACACGAGCTCTTTGTGGTTCGTGGGATCCATATAACGGATATAATATGCGCTGGATCCGGCAAAACCGGGCATTGTATTGCATTCCAGCGGATATCCATCGGCTGTAGACCAGTTTTTTGCTCGCGCCAGAGGTGGTTCGCCTGTCTCGGTGGGCAAATACTTGTCTACAGGGGGTAGCTCTAGAGGCAGATCTGATTCTGGAAGCACATAAGGAACATCATCCTTGTAATACACAGGGAAGGGCTCTCCCCAGTAACGTTGCCGGCTAAAAATCGCGTCGCGTAAGCGGAAGTTTACTTTAGCCCGACCGATCCCTTTTTCTTCAACGTGGCGACAAATGGTACTGATCGCTACAGGAACCTCCATCCCGTTAATGAATCCACTATTGACCAGCTTTCCCTCCTTTGCATCATAGGCATCCTCAGAAACATCACCACCTGTTACAACCTCCAGGATTGGAAGTTCAAAATGCCTGGCAAAGGCATGATCACGGCTATCGTGACCGGGTACTGCCATAATTGCACCGGTCCCATATCCTGCCAACACATAATCAGCAATATAAACAGGTATCTTTTTTTCGGTTAACGGATTAATGGCATAAGCTCCCGTAAACTGGCCGGATACTGTTTTTACTTCAGCCATACGTTCACGCTCCGACTTGCTGCCGGCGGCTTTAACATATGCAGCAACCGGTTCGCGATATTCCTGTGTCGTAATTTTATTTACCAGCTCATGTTCGGGAGCAAGCACCATGAAGGTCGCACCAAAAACCGTGTCGGGCCGGGTAGTAAACACCTCAATGCTGGCACCGCTACTGTTTATTGGAAAAAAAAGTGTAGCACCTTCGGAGCGGCCAATCCAGTTTTTCTGCATCTCCTTCAGAGAGTCGCTCCACTCAATCCGGTCCAGGCCTTCCAGTAAGCGTTCTGCATAAGCAGTGATCCGCAAAAACCACTGCTTCATTTTTTTTTGTTCTACAGGATGGCCACCCCTCACAGAATAGCCCTCTTTTACTTCATCATTGGCAAGCACTGTGCCGAGCCTGGGACACCAGTTCACAAAGGTGTCAGAAAGATAGGCCAGACGGTAACCCATTAACACCTCCCGCTTCTCATTTTCACTCATTTTCATCCACTCAACGGCGGTAAACGATGGCACATCACTGCAGGCAGCATCCACATCAAGGTTGCCGCTTCGCCCAAATAGCGTCTCAAGTTCATTGATGGGTTCTGCTTTCCGGGTTTTGTTGTTATAGTAATGGTTGAAAAGCTGAATAAAGGTCCATTGTGTCCATTTGTAATAAGAAGGGTCACAAGTGCGCACCTCCCGGCTCCAATCGAAACTGAAACCGATCTTATCCAGTTGTTCGCGGTATCTTTTGATGTTTTTTTCTGTTGTAATGGCCGGATGCTGACCTGTCTGAATCGCATATTGTTCGGCAGGCAGGCCATAAGCATCATATCCCATAGGATGCAGCACATTAAACCCCTTCTGGCGTTTGTAGCGCGAGTAAATATCAGAGCCTATGTATCCCAGGGGGTGCCCGACGTGTAACCCTGCACCGGAGGGATATGGAAACATATCTAAAACATAATACTTTGGCCGATCTTTATCTATTTCTACGCTATAGGTGTTGTGTTCCTGCCAGTAAGCCTGCCATTTTTTTTCAACCTCGTTGAAGTTGTATTCCATTGCTAGT
>SL_3KL_010_SEDDRAFT_10002983_pt1 | contig 15444 bp, 12 predicted proteins | sample SodLakKL_010_SED_2_FD_10381 | JGI IMG/M metagenome (IMG submission 10381)
GCAGGCTGGCACAAAGTCATCCCGCGAAAGCTTCCATCGGGAGTTAGTGAGGTAATGCGATTCCTTCCAAAAAAAGCGTGATTTGCGATGAACCGATAGACCGATCTGCGATGGACGAGGGAAAAGCATGATTTGCGGCGGACCGATGGACCGAACTGCGATGGGCGAGGGAAAAGCATGATTTGCGGCGGACCGATGGACCGAACTGCGATGGACGATTTTTCCTTGCATTCGAAAATCGGTTTATCGGTCCATCGGTCTTTCGCAATTCCCGTTTTTGACCTCATTCGAAAATCGATCTTTCGGGCCATCGATCTATCGCAATTCACGTTTTTAATCACTCCGCGCCTCCCATCAGCGGTTCGTTAATTGCCCGGATATTTGCATTGGGCAATCCTTCGGGGTTGTTTTTTTTACTCATCGAGAGTGCTTCAAGCACCATTTTCAGATGTAAATCTTTTGAATTTTCATAGAATGTCTGGGCATCTTCACTCAGCTTCGGTTTACCATGAAGCGGTTTGTCACTCACACAAAGCAACGTTGCAAAAGGAATCCTGTAGCGATAACCGTTTGTTGCAACCGTTGCTGATTCCATATCAATTGCAACACTACGGCTGATATGGATCTCTTCCACAGTTCTGCGTTTGATAAACTCCCAATTCCGGTTTGCTGTTGTATAAACAGTACCTAACCGGTAATTGCGTTCATATTTATCAAGAATCTCCTTTAGATATATATTCAACAGGTAGTTTGGTGTAATCGGTATGCTCAAGGGCAAAATGTTATCCAGCACCCTGTCTGCCCGCATAAACCCGGTTGCCAGAACGAAATCCCCGATATCCTGGTGATTTCTGAGCCCCCCGCAATGTCCGACCATAACCATGGCATCAGGACGAAGAACTGCAACGTGATCCGTTATCGTTTTTGCATTTGATGGCCCCACACCGATATTCACGAGTGAAAAGCCTCTATTGTCGGGTAACTTGTGATGATAAGTGGGCATCTGAACCGGCCTGTCCGGTTTCACACAGTCAGGAAACAGATTATTGAAAACCTCTACATGCATGTCATAATTGGTAAAAATGATGTAGCGCTGAAAATCCTCTGCCCGGGTTCCCGAATAGTGCATCAGGCGATTAAGTGATATATCAATTCTCTCCGGGGTAAACAGGAACATTTTCTTCTGTGTAATATCCCAGTCGTCTTCGTCAACATTATCAAACAGCAATGGGTCATTTAGCGGCATCACCGGCCTTGATGGGAAAATATGGATTTCAGCACCTTTCTCGAGTAATTTGAAGAGCTCTCTCTTCAGATACCATCGATATGCACTCGGTACAGCCATTTCACCGGTAATAATCGGGTTATGCTTTGACCAGCTTCGTTTTACCGATAATTTCGGATAATCGCCATTCTGATAAATCCGCTCCATCATGTCACAGGCCTGATCAATTACTTCACGCATTTGTTTTTCGCCTGAAAATTCATCTTTATTGATCTCTAATCGTTGATTCATAACCTATAACCCGTATATATGGCAGATTTCAATTTTCGTAAAAAGAAATGGATCGTACAGGAAGATAAGAAAGTATTCGAAACTCCGATTTTTGACCTGCACCAAACGAAATCGGCACCAGGCAAAACTGAAACGGCCGGAACCTTCTATGTGTTAAACGCTCCTGAATGGATCAATGTAATAGCAATAACAAATGAAAAGCAGGTTATTCTTGTTGAACAATATCGTCAGGGAATTGACGATGTTACACTTGAGATTCCGGGCGGCATGACGGACCCGGGCGAAAATCCGCTCACTTCAGCTCAACGAGAGCTGGAAGAAGAAACCGGTTACAGGTCTGATTCATGGGTTTCATTAGGTAAAGTAAGCTCAAATCCTGCAATTCTATCCAACTATACTCATTTGTATCTTGCTGAAAATTGCAGGAAAACTGCTGATCAAAATCTTGGTGAATTTGAGGATATACACACTCATTTAATCGATTTGGATCGTTTTTATGAGCTTGTAAGCGACGGATTGATCCATCATTCCATTGTGGTATCTGCAGTTGCAAAATTCCTGTTATATAAACGAAGATAATGATATTTAATTTGAAAGTTGACCAGTTACCAAAGCAATGCGTATAATGATATACTTTACTGCATTTTAAAATTGCAGGTCAAAGCAGAAGCTCATCCGGGATCCCGGGTGTCACGGGGCTAACAGTATTTAAAACATCAAAATTTGTATTTCATGATTCAGAAAGGTTCAAAAATTGATACGGATATTAAGCTCGATATTGTTGATAATGGCGAAGAAAAAACAGTAAAAATCGCTGATCTTCTCACGCGGCCTACCGTTTTCTCTGTTTACATGCGAAACAACACAAGCGGTTGTGACCGGCAAAATAAAAGCCTGTCAGAAGAAGCCGGCTGGTTCGATCAAAAAGGATACAACCTGGTAGCATTAAGCAAAGACAGTTGTGGATCTCACAAAAATTATGCAAACAAATTAGGCATCAATTACATCCTTGCATCTGATCCGGACTACAAGTTCGCAGAAACAACCAAATCTATCGTTGAAAAGAAGATGTACGGGAAAACATTTGAAGCTCCCTCCCGTTCGGCATTTGTCATCGATACGGATGGAACCGTTATTGGAATTATTGATAAAATTAATACAAAAGACCATGCAGGTGAATTGAAAGAGTTGATTAATCACCTGTAAATAGCAGATTGGAACATTTTTTATGAAATCATTAGTAATCGTAGAGTCACCTACAAAAACAAAAACCATCAAGAAATACTTGCCGGCAGGATACCGGGTCGATTCATCAATGGGGCATATTCGCGACCTTCCCTCATCAGCCAAGGAGATTCCTGCCAGGTATAAAAAAGAGCCCTGGTCAAATCTTGGTATCAATGTTGACGAAGACTTTGAACCGCTTTATGTGATTCCCGGAAGTAAAAAGAAGGTTGTCAAGAAACTGAAAGAGCTGATGAAAGATTCTGATGAGCTTATTCTTGCGACAGATGAAGATCGAGAAGGTGAAGCGATCTCATGGCACCTGATTGAAGTATTAAAACCAACGGTTCCTGTAAAACGAATGGTATTCCGGGAGATTACCAAAGAGGCAGTTGAAAATGCGATGAAACATTTTCGTGACATTGATATGAATCTTGTACATGCCCAGGAAACACGCCGGATCCTCGACCGTCTTGCCGGTTATACGATCTCTCCCCTGCTTTGGAAAAAGATTTCACCTGGCCTCTCCGCCGGCCGGGTTCAATCTGTGGCTGTCTCGTTCCTCGTTGAACGGGAGCGGGAACGCATGAAATTTAAAAGCGGTAAATATTTTGACCTGAAAGCATCATTATCCAGGATTGATGAAAAGGAACAATTCCCTGCTGTTCTGACTCATCTGAATAACAAGCGAATTGCATCCGGTAAAGATTTTGATGAAAATACCGGTAAGCTTAAAAAGCCTGACAGTGTTGAACTGCTTGATCAGAAAAAAGCTGACAGCCTTCGGGAAAAGTTACACAAAGCAGAGTGGACTGTAACAGACATCGATGTGAAAGTTCAGAAAAGAAGCCCTGCTCCGCCATTTATCACATCCACCCTCCAGCAGGAAGCAAACAGAAAGTTCGGGATGTCGGCCCGCAATACCATGAGTACCGCACAAAAACTGTATGAGAACGGATTTATTACCTATATGAGAACGGATTCCATGAACCTTTCCGGGCAGGCAATCAATGCAGCCCGTACGGCCGTGGAAAAGCAGTATGGTGAGGAGTATCTTTTTAAACGAGTGCGAAATTATTCAAGCAAATCGAAATCAGCCCAGGAAGCTCACGAAGCGATCAGGCCTGCCGGTTCTTCTTTTATACATCCTGAAAAAACCGGGCTGTCAGGCCAACAATTTAAATTGTACGACCTGATCTGGAAACGCACCATTGCCACACAGATGGCAGAAGCTGAACTGGAGTTCACCAATGTGACGATAACGGCCTCATCCGGCGGCACATCGGCTGATTTCAGGGCAAATGGAAAAAAGATTTTAAATCCCGGATACTTCAGGGCCTATGTCGAGGGTAGTGATGACCCGGAAGCAGAACTTGAAAACCAGGAGATTTTTCTGCCGGATATGGGTAAAGGGGACAATACCGAATTGCATGACCTGGAATCAATCAGTCATGAGACTAAACCGCCTGCTCGCTTTACTGAAGCTACCCTGGTAAAGGAGCTTGAAAAACGGGGAATTGGACGACCAAGTACCTATGCTACGATTATCAGCACGATCCAGGATCGGGGATATGTAAAAACAGAAGGAAAAACTCTGATTCCCACATTTACTGCTTTTGCCGTTACTTCTTTACTGGAAAATAATTTTCCTGAACTGGTTGACAGTGACTTTACTTCAGAAATGGAAAACAAACTGGATCAGATTGCCCAGGGTGATTATGACCCGATCGTTTATCTCTCTGAATATTACAAGGGAGAAGATGGACTGAAAGCAAAGGTAGATTCCAGGGAAGACAAAATAGAGCCTCAAAAAGCCAGAAAACTTGACCTGCCGATTGAAGGGCTGAACGGCATCGGTGTTTTTGTTGGTAAGTTCGGGCCGTATATCCGGTCAAAGGCTGATGATGAAGAGATCTCTACTTCCCTTCCGGTCGACCTGGCTCCGGGTGACATCACCATCGCCAAATTACAGGAACTGCTTGAAGCCGAAGAAAAAGGCCCTGAATCGCTCGGTAAACACCCGGAAACCGGTGAAGAAATTTTTGTGCTCACAGGCCGCTTCGGCCCATATGTTCAGCTTGGCGAAGTATCGGATGAAAATAAAAAACCGAAAAGAGTATCCCTGTTAAAGGGAATGAAACCCGATGATATAGATCTGGAACTTGCTTTAAAATTGCTTGAATTACCCCGATCACTCGGTAAACACCCGGAAACCGGAAAGGAAGTAAAAGCCGGTGTCGGCAGATATGGCCCTTACGTAGTTCATGATGGCACCTTTAAATCTTTGAATAAACAGGATAACGTTTTAACAGTTGAACTTGACCGGGCTGTAGAGCTGCTTAAACAGAAAAAGAAAAGTGGCCGAAGTGCAGAAATCAAAGAACTTGGCCAGCATCCGGAAAATAACGAACCGATACGGGTCATGGACGGCCGGTATGGGCCATATCTTAAATACGGCAAAAAAAACGTTTCTCTCCCAAAAGAGATAAAACCTGAAGAAGTAACTCTGGATCAGGCAGTTGAAATTATCTCACAAAAAGGCAAGAAATAATACAGGTTGATACTGCACTTTTCAGAAAGTATTATATTTTATATCAATGCGTTATCCCGGTAATGATTCCGGGGATCTTTAAAAATAAATACAAAAAATCTGTTGATTCATTTTTTGTGTATCGTGAATTAGATCTCAATTTTTTGGGTTTTAACAGATGTAAGGATTTCTGAAAAGCAGCCATGGAAAAAAAATCCGACTATCACTTCAAATATCCCCCCAATATCCATGAATTGGATCTTGCCACCATGGTCAGTATGTACAGAGCAAGAGGTGAGCCCAGAAATGCAGCCCCAGGCAAATATCTTGCATGCAGTATTACGCGTAATTTGCTTAAGGAGGGAAAATGGTGGTTCGGATTGTATTATAGTCAGAAAGCCTGGGATTCACTTCTTACCAAAGATTCAGAAGGCTATCCGATTACAGAAGCAGAGCTCAATATTCTCGGATTGGTGATTGCATCGGGAGAAGAACCGCCTCATCGGGAATACATAGAAAAAAACTGTGGTGCCATTCCAAAATTGGCCTACCTGATTGTGAACGACCTGAAGCAGTTCGGTTTCCTTGAAGAAGATGAACACGGGTTTCTTTCCATTACATATGCCGGTGAAAAAGCATTGCAGGGAATCTGTCGAAGAATTTATGGGAAACGATTTATTGTCGACATGCTTACCGGTTTCTCTTCAAAAGATGGCAATGAAATCGCTGGTTCGGGAAGACAGCGAGGCAGCGAACAGACTACATTATTTTAACCTGTATAATAATCAATGCCTGCATTACCCTTCGGGCCTGTTTCAGCCTGATAACCCATTGTTTTTCGAATCAAACTTTGGAAGGAAAATTCCGTTATTGATGTTATCTTTGTTCCCGTTTAACCTCAAATAGTTCTATATGGATTATAAATTTAACTAATAATCCATGATGAACTTGTCGGATTCTCGAAAAATTTTATTTTAGTAAAAAAAAGTAAATACTCCTTAAATGGATTATGCTCCGTTGGTTAATGCTATTCAGGAGGGAGATCAGGAAACAGCTAACCGATTGATTTCAGATGCTACACCAATCCTGATCCGAATGCTAAAGGTACGTATGAATGCTTCTCATGAAGATGCCGAAGATGCAGTACAAATGATGTTTTTATATGTTGTCAGGGCAATTAGGGAAGGGAGAATTGATAACCCGTCTGGACTTTTATCCTATATGGTTATGACCTGCAGACACAGTTATTTAAAGAAACTGGAAGGTTTTCAGCCTGAATTGCTGGATGAAGAAATCAAAGAACCTGTAGAAGAAGCCACTCAATTAAACAGGTTGCTTGATGAAGAAAAGGAACAGATTTATGCCGAATGTATTGAATCATTAAGAGATGACTACCGGGAATTTTATAGCTACTGGATTCGGCATTCCGACTCGAGTGCCAAGGAAATTGCTGATCACTTTGGAATCAGTGTAAATAATGCCTGGACACGCAAACACAGAATCGTTAAAACCCTGCAAAAATGTGTGGATTCAAAATTTTAACAATTTTTTTTGTAAGGATTTGGATTGAGGCCGATCATACTATTAGTGCATTGGGTTTCTTATTTATCAAAAACATCAAAGTAATGAACCATGAGAGATAAAGAGATATTAAAAAATATAGACCGCTATTTAAACGGAGAGATGTCTGTTGAGGAAGCAGATCAGCTATGGGGGGAGTTTCTCGAAAATCCGGAGCACCTCAGGCTTCTTGAAACTGAAGCGCATAGTCGCAGCTATTTTAAAAACAAGAATTCTAAAACAAGGCAGAGCATCAGTGGTGATGAATATGACCTTTATGAAAAATCTGCACCGGCCTACAAAAACTGGATTTATGCTGTAGCAGCTATACTTACAGTGATTCTTATGTACAATCTGATCAGCTCCGGGCCACAATCCGAATTTCATTCTGAATTACTGACTTCAATTTCTGCCATGGAAATGGCAACAATGGATGTTTACCGTACCACGAAAGAAGGGGCAGAAATACATGACCTGACCATAAACAGGGGATATGAAGCAGCCGTTTCAGGCAGGATAGACGAATCATTTAACCACTTATCATCACTACTGGAAGAGCCGTTACAACCGGCCCAGCGAGCTGTTGCAAACCTGAACATGGGAATTCTACACTTCAATAACTCTGATTTTGATTTAGCTACCGAAGCATTTTCTATCACTGCAAGTATAGAAGACATACCTGACTTTCTTCTTGAAAAAAGCATGTGGTTTCTGGCCCATTCACTTGCCAGGGAAGGAAAGTATCAGGAGTCTGTAAACTTGTTTACAGATATTTACCATCAAAATGGATTTTACCGGGAAGAAGCTGAAAAACTGATAAATTTGTTTGACTCACTATCCGGTGATTCTTGATTCCAGGTATCCCTGATACAACATTCAGTCGGGAATCATCTGTTTTTCACATTTTTCGACAATTCTGATACGGGAATTGGATCTACAAGATATTTTGTGTGTTTCATGAGTGCCTGATGAGTTCCAATTTTCAACTCCTGTTTACTTCGGGCCACTCTGACGTAATCACCATCCGAAAGCAATTTCCACCGCTGTTTATTATCACGAAAATAAATATCAAACAAAAAATGCAGAAATGTTTGCAGCCCCGGATCTTCAATCGGAACCAATACTTCTACCCTTGCATCAAGATTCCTGTGCATCCAGTCGGCCGAACCCAATAAAAATTTCTTCTTTCCACCATTGCGAAAATAATAGCAGCGTGAATGTTCCAGGAATCGTCCGACAATTGCATACACTTCAATGTTTTCGCTCATCCCTTTTACACCTGGTATCAATCTGCACACACTTCTGACCAAAAATTTCATTTTAACCCCGGCATCAGATGCCTGATAGAGTTTTTGAATGATCAATGGATCTTCAAGATTATTCATTTTGGCAATAATCTCAGCGGGGCGTCCGGCTTGAGCCTCTTCTATTTCTCGATCGATGTATGACATGATACGTTCTCTCATAAACTTCGGAGCAACTATCAGTTTGCGGTACTTTTCAACCCGTGCATATCCCGTAAAGAGATTAAACAGATCTGATACATCAGCACTGATTTCTTCGTCAGTCGTGAAATATCCAAGATCTTCATATACCTGTGCCGTATCGGGATGATAATTTCCTGTCCCTATGTGAACATAACGACGCAATTCATCGCCCTCTTCTCTTACAACAATCGTAAGTTTGGAGTGGATTTTTAATCCTGGCAATCCGTACGATACATGAACTCCTGCTTTTTCAAGTTTTTGAGCCCAGGAAATATTTCTTTCTTCATCAAACCTTGCTTTCAATTCGATTAGCACGGCAACCTGCTTTCCCGATTCGGCAGCACGAATCAGTGCATGCATCACCTGGGAGTCACTTGAGGTTCGATATAATGTCTGTTTGATAGCAAGAACCTTTGGGTCATCCGCTGCATCTTCAACAAATTTTTGCGTTGAAGTTTCAAAACTGTGATATGGATGATGGACAATAAATTCACCTTTCCTGATAATTGTAAATATATCAGGTATCGGCTCATCCATTTCATGCCTGAAAACAGGATGCAGTGCAGGAATCCACGGCTCAAATTTTAATTTATCATAGCCTTCAAGAGTATATAATTCCACGCAGTCGGCCAATCCGATCGGCCCTTCCATCTCAATAAGATCTTCTTTCTTTACTTTCAGGTTCTTGATCAGATACTCTTTTACAGAATCTGGCATTTTCACATCCAGTTCCACCCTCACTACTTCCGAGAATCTTCTTTCGCGCAACTCATCCTCAATCATTTCAAGCAGGTCATCAGCCTCTTCTTCATTGCGCTCAAGATCAGCATTACGTGTAACCCTGAATATGTGTGCGGATATCACATCAAGGCCGGGAAAAAGTGCTTCCATCTTTGCATGAATGATGTCACTGATGGAGACCAGTAGCATTTGATCAGTATCTACATTAATCCATCTTGGCCGGTTTGCTGGTATCTTGATTCGTGCAAATAACTCAACATTCTCTACCGGGTCACGTAATTGAATTGCGAATGATCTGCTCTTGTTTGAAATAAACGGGAATGGGTGGGATTCATCGACAGCAAGGGGAGTAATTATCGGGTAGAGCAGCCTGTCAAAATATTCATCCGCCTTCTGTTTTTGTTTAGGGTTTAACTGATGATACTTCCTGATTTTAATTCCTGCCTGATCCAGGGCTGGTATGAGTTCTTTCAAAAAGCACTCCCTGTAATTTTCAATCATCTTCCGGACTTCTTTCCGGATTTCCATTAGTTGTTCTTCCGGGTTTCTGCCATCAACCGAAAGTTCCCGGACACCGGCATCAATCTGCCTCTTCAACCCCCCTACTCTTTTTTGAAAAAATTCATCCAGGTTAGAACAAACAATTCCGATAAACTTTACCCGCTCAAGCAGTGGGTTAGCCGTATTTAACGCTTCTTCAAGAACACGCCAGTTAAATTTGAGCCAGCTCAATTCATAATTGAAGAAATATTCACTACCGAATATTTTTAGTTCACTTGCACGCAGATCTTTCTTCAACCCCCTTTTTTTCAGTATTTCATTCTTTTTTGGATTGGTATATTTCTTCTTGCTCTTCTCGATAAGTACATCGATTGGATCAATCTTCTTGTTTAGATTTTTATTTTTTGATGTACTCATTTCAGAATTACCGGAGTTAAACGCATTTTCAGAAAGAAGTTAATTATTATACATTAACTAATAATAAACAACGTAACTTCATGATTGTACTTCTGATTATCTAATTCAGAAAAACATTCATAGAATGAAAACTAATCGGTTAACGTGCAGAACCCTTTATTAGATCCCTCCGATCACGAAGATACTTTTGAATACAACGTCAGGCCATCTTCCATTGATGAGTTTATCGGCCAGGAAAAAGTGATCCGGAATCTCAGTGTCTTTATTCAGGCAGCCAGAAAAAGAGGAGAGGCGCTGGATCATGTCATCCTTTCCGGCCCACCCGGCCTGGGTAAAACAACCCTGGCTTACATTATCGCACATGAGATGGGAGTTCAAATCCGTCCGACTACCGGCCCTGTTCTTGAAAAGCCGGGTGACCTTGCCGGCATGCTTACCAATCTTGAAGAGGGTGATGTTCTATTTATCGATGAAATTCATCGTTTGAACCCTGTAATAGAAGAGTATCTTTACTCGGCAATGGAGGATTACAAACTGGATATCGTCATCGACTCCGGGCCTAATGCACGTAGTGTTCAGATCGATCTTGCCAAATTTACCCTTGTTGGTGCAACCACCCGAAAAGGGCTCCTGACCGCCCCGCTTCGTGCCCGTTTTGGAATTGATATGAGACTCGACTACTACGATGTAAAATTGCTACAACGCATTGCTCTGCGAACGGCTCATATTCTTCAGTTTGGAATTACCGACGACGGAGCTCATGAAATCGCAAGGCGAAGCAGGGGTACACCGAGAATTGTAAATAAACTTCTGAGACGTACAAGAGACTTTGCCCAGGTTGATGGGTTAGACAAAATAACAGCAGAAGTTGCCGACAAAGCCCTCAATGCTCTGGATGTCGATCAAAATGGCCTGGATGAAATGGATATCAGGATTTTAAGAGCTATCATTGAGAATTACAGCGGCGGGCCTGTAGGCCTTGGTACTCTTGCCGTCGCCGTTGGAGAAGACAAAGGAACAATTGAAGAAGTTTATGAGCCCTATCTTATAAAAGAAGGATTTATGCAGAGAACACCCAAAGGCCGTATTGCTGCATCAAAATCATATCATTACCTGGGTATCGATCCCAATAAAAATGGAGGCCAGGACCTGTTTAACAGTACCTGATCATACCGGGTGCACTAAACAAACTGAATGCTGAAAGAGATTCGGATTTTTTGTACCTTCACATCACTTTTTATTTGACAAATTTATTATCTGACTAACATCATGAAGCACCTATTTACGTCTGAATCCGTATCTGAAGGCCATCCTGATAAAATTGCTGATCAAATATCAGATGCAATTCTGGATGCGATGCTCAGGGATGACCCCAATTCCCGTGTTGCTGTCGAATCTCTTGTGACCACCGGCCTTGCCATCGTATCAGGAGAGGTATCCACAAAATCGTATGTAGACATACAGGAAGTTGTTCGGCAGGTTATCAGGGATATTGGATACACCAAGGCGAGCTATCGGTTTGATGCAGATTCCTGTGGGGTACTATCGACGATTCACCAGCAAAGCCCTGATATTGCACAGGGTGTCGATTCAGACAGTAATAAAGCCCAGGGTGCAGGTGACCAGGGAATGATGTTCGGTTTCGCAACAAAGGAAACCGATGTACTCATGCCGATGACTCTTCTTTATTCCCATCAGTTATTGAAGAAACTGGCACATATTCGCAAAGATACCGCCCTGATGCCTTATCTCGGGCCGGATAGCAAAAGCCAGGTAACTGTACAATATGATGAAAATAAAAAACCGATTCGGGTTTCCACCATCGTTATTTCCACACAGCATGATGCGGATGTAGAACAGTCTCAGATCAAAGCAGATATTAAAAAACATTTGATAACCGATGTGATCCCGGATCACCTGGTTGATTCAAATACAATTCTCCATGTGAACCCGACAGGCAGGTTTGTAATTGGCGGCCCGCATGGAGATACCGGTTTAACCGGACGAAAAATTATCGTAGACACTTATGGCGGATGGGGCGGCCATGGCGGCGGTGCTTTTTCCGGAAAAGACCCTTCTAAAGTAGACAGAAGTGCCGCTTATGCTTCACGGCATGTAGCCAAGAATATTGTAGCCGCAGGCCTGGCTGAACAGTGCCTGGTTCAGGTTGCTTATGCGATAGGAATTGCAGAACCGGTCTCTATTCATGTAAATACGTATGGCACCGGTAAAGTTGATGATGTACAACTTGCAGAAGCTGTTTCCAAAACGTTTGACATGACCCCGGCAGGTATTATCCGTCGATTTGATTTGAAACGGCCAATTTACCAAAAGACTGCTGCCTACGGACACTTTGGCCGCGAGGAATTTCCATGGGAAAAGCTTGACTTTGTGGACGCCATACAGAATGCTCTGTGATGGGCCACATGATTTTCGATTTATAGATGAAAAAATAAAATATTTACCCCTGTAATTTCTTCCATTTCCTTTTACTGCTTCATTTTTTAAGTTGGATCGGCAACTCTGTCCATTAATATGAACCAATTTTTAAAATGTTAAAGAGAAAAATAATTCTATTACTCATTTTTCTATGTGGTTTGTGGCTTCCGTTACCATTGACTGCACAGGAGAGTCTGAAAGTTTTTACCGGTGCCGAAATCATTACTGCAACTGGAGAAAACTATCATGATGGCATACTGATTATCAGGAACGGAGTGATTGAATCTGTTGGAGACCGGTCACAGATCAATATTCCTTCCGGTGCTGAAGTTATCGATGTAACTGGTAATATAATCATGCCCGGCCTGGTTGATCCTCACTCTCATATTGGCGGCGGTGATGGTGGTGACCGATCCGCAAGCCTTCATCCGGATGTCAGAATTCTGGATTCCATTGATCCAAGGAGTGACACCATTCGAAGAGCCCTCTCCGGTGGTGTAACAACTGCAAATGTGATGCCCGGGTCCGGTTTATTGATGAGTGGCCAGACAGTTTATATCAAGCTCAAACCAGCAAATACCATTGAAGAGATGCTGGTCTATTCAGACGAAGCGAATGAGATTTATGGCGGCCTTAAAATGGCTAATGGCACCAACCCGATCGGGCAATCGCCGGCACCGGGAACCCGCGCCAGGTCGGCCGCTATGGTTCGTAACCTGTTCATCCAGGCACAGGAATATCAGCAGCAGATTATCGATGCAGAGGGTAATGAAGATGAAATGCCCTCCCGGAACCTGCAGATGGAAACACTTGTAGAAGTTCTTGAAGGAAAACGGCTTGTTCATAATCATACTCACCGTCATGATGACATTCTTACTGCTATCAGGCTGGCTGATGAATTTGGTTATCGCATGGTTTTACACCATGTCACCGAAGCCTGGAAGGTGGCAGATGAAATTGCACAGTCCGGTTACCCTGCATCGATTATCGTTCTGGATTCTCCCGGTGGAAAACTCGAAGCTGAATACCTCTATTTTAAAACCGGTCGAGTATTAGAAGAGGCAGGTGTTGACTTCGGCTACCATACCGATGACAGTGTTACCGATTCCAGGCTCTTTCTTCGTTCAGGTGCATTTGGCATCCGGGAAGGTATGAGCCGTGAAAAAGCAATAGAATCACTGACAATTGCCAATGCACGGATGATGGATCTTGACGACCGTATCGGATCACTGGAAAATGGGAAAGATGCTGATTTTATCATTTTATCAGGTGAACCGTTTAGTGTATATACAAAGGTTCTGCAAACCTGGATCGACGGGGAAAAAGTATGGGACAGGGATAAACCTGAAGACCGGAAGTATGCGACCGGCGGATACAATGTAATTCAGAGAGCGTCTTTCGGGCATCATGATTATTTAAACAGAGGAGGTAACTGATGAGAGTACTTAAGATTCTGTTCCTCACCTGTTTTATTCTGTCTTTGTTCAATACACGGGCTGATGCTCAAATTGCAGTTATCGGTGAAACCGTTTATACCATGGCAGGTGAACCAATCAGTAACGGGGTTGTTCTGATCAGCAATGGATTAATTGAACAGGTTGGCACTACCGATAACATACAAATACCTGATGAATATGAAGTTTTCAGATCAGAAATTGTTACACCCGGCCTGATCGATTCCCGGTCTGTTGTCGGCCTCGCCGGTATTCTCAACCAGGAACATGATCAGGACCAGGTTGAGATGTCAGATGCATTTCAACCGGAGCTCAGGGCAATCGATGCCTATAATGCCCGGGAAGACCTTGTGAAGTTTATTTTGAGAAAGGGAATCACAACCGTACACACCGGCCACGGGCCCGGGGCACTGGTCAGCGGACAAACCATGATTGTAAAAACTGCCGGAAACACCCTTGAAGAATCACTCGTAGATTCAACTATGGCCATTGCAATAACACTGGGTGCAGGTATTCGCGGTGACTACAGTACACCGGGTACACGGGCTAAATCAGTGGCCATGTTCCGCCAGCATCTGATTGACGGGCGGGAATATGCTGAGAATCGAAATTCTGATAATCCCCCATCGAGAAACCTGCAAAAGGAGGTCATAGCAGATCTTCTTGAAGGCAAAATAAGTGCGCTTGTTCATGTTCAGAGAGCTCAGGATATCATGACTGCCATCCGGCTTCAGACAGAATTCGGATTTCCCATGATGCTCGAGGGGGCTGCAGAAGCATATCTTGTAATGGATGAAATCAAAGAAGCAAGCGTCCCGGTAATCATACACCCGACGATGGTCCGTACATGGGGAGAAACCCAGAATGCCAGCTTTGAGACTGCAGCTAAACTCAAAGAAGAAGGTATTCCGGTTATTTTCCAGAGTGGCTATGAAGGGTATGTTCCTAAAACCCGGGTCGCTCTTTTTGAGGCTGCCATCGCAGTAGCAAACGGTTTTGAATTTATGGATGCCCTCAGGGCGCTAACGATTGATGCAGCATATCAATTCGGAATTGACGACCGGGTCGGAAGCCTTGAAATCGGCAAGGATGCTGACCTTGTACTCTTCAATGGTGATCCGTTTGAGTATACAACCCGCGCACAGGCAGTTATTGTTGACGGGGAAGTTGTGTTTGAGCTGAATTCATTTTAAGCGGGATTAACAGGGATGCCTAAGTAGCAAGGGCGGGTATTGAGTATACGGGTTGATGCAGAGTTTTGCCTTACCAGCCAGGAAGATAAACTGGTCAGTTGTACATCGTGTATGATACGTTGATGGTTGTGTATGTTCATAGTACTGCACATCGATATGATTCCATTAGCCAATAATCTTGCCCAACCGCAGACAACACTATTGAAGAGGTGACAAGATGAAATCTCCCCTTAAGAGGCTGTGAGAAAATTCAAGATCAAATATATCAGCCGTGTACATTTGCCAGTAGAGTAGGGTCAGGCGTTACATTGTTAGGTTGAGGTTTGTATTTCAACCATACCTGTTTCACCTGAACCCCCTCGTCAATCCCGACAGCTGTCGG
>SL_3KL_010_SEDDRAFT_10002984_pt1 | contig 15441 bp, 13 predicted proteins | sample SodLakKL_010_SED_2_FD_10381 | JGI IMG/M metagenome (IMG submission 10381)
AATACAAAGAGCTTGTCGAATCATAAGTAAAAGGGAAAGGAAACACTGAATTTGAAGAAACCCCGTCAGCCGACTGACGGGGTTTCTTTATGGTGCGCCGTGCATGGCAGGTAACCTGTAAACAAATCAGGGTGTGTAATATATTGGTCCTTCTATACCCAGAGGCAGTCCGAGTAATATCCATGCAACAAACATTGGTATCCTCACAGCTGCAAAAAGTAAGGCATACGGGAGCATTGTTGAAATTATAGTTCCCAGTCCGATATTCTTGTCATATTTTTGGGCAAAGACTATCACAAGAGGGAAGTATGGCAGTAACGGGGTAAGTATATTCGAGTAGGAGTCGCCTATCCTGTAAGCCGCCTGGGCAGTTTCTGGCGAATACCCCATAAGCATGAGCATCGGTACGAATATGGGTGCCATTATTGCCCATTTTGCCGATGCGCTACCTATCAGAAGATTTATAAATGAGCTTACCAGAACGAAGGCCACCAGAAGGGGGATCCCTGTGAAGCCAATGTTTTGAAGTCCGCTTGCTCCGCTTACCGCAACTATCAAACCCAGGTTAGACCAGTTGAAATATGCAACGAACTGAGCGGCCACAAAAGCAAGCACAATATAACCTCCCATGCCCGCCATTGAATCACCCGTCATTTTGGCCACATCCTTGTCGCCCTTTATAGACTTGGTTATAATTCCGTAAACCAGCCCGGCTATAAGGAAAAGTATAAGCATCAGGGGAACAATTGAGTTGTAGAAAGGGTTCAGGCTCCCGTCAACATCCCTTAAAACTCCGTTTGATGGAATTATGGCAAGGGCTATCAGAACAAGGAAAGCTGCTATTGATACCAGAGACCATTTCAGACCCTTCTTTTCGAGGGGGGAGATCTCATCTTCTTCATGGACAGACTCTCCTTCATAGGTGCCAAGCCTTGGAACGATTATTTTTTCGGTAACCCATGTGCCTGCAAGCCCTACAAGGGGAACAGATGCCGCAAGAAGGTAAAAATTGGAGAGTGGGTTCACCGTGTATGTCGGATCAATTATTTGTGCAGCAGGTTGAGTAAATGAAGCAATAAGAGGGTCAATCCCTGTTGGGATAATATTTGCCCCGAAACCTCCAGAGACTCCTGCAAATGCTGCTGCAAGACCTGCCAGGGGATGCCTTCCCATTCCCATGAAAATCGCAGCACCAAGAGGTATAAGAACCACGTAACCGGCATCAACAGCAACCGAACTGAACATGCCAGCAACAACTATGGAGAAGGTTATAAGGGAATTGGGAACTTTGCTGACGAATATCTTAAGCCCCACGCTTATCAAACCGCTCCGCTCTGCAACGCCTATCCCCAGCATAACTGCAAGCACCAAACCAAGAGGGGGAAATTGTGCAAAAACGTCAACCATATTTGTCAGGATCCTTCTTATCCCCTCAGCATCAAGAAGGTTAATAGCATTTATACGCTCCGTTATATCAGGCGCTGGGTGTTCAACACTAACACCCAGGCTTCCGAATATCCAGGACAGGATCAGTATCAGTCCCATCAGGATTGCAAAAAGTGTTACCGGCTGGGGAAGCTTGTTGCCGACCACTTCAACCTTGTCGAGGATCTTTTTGAATAAACCGCTTTTTTCTTTATTATTTGCCATTATTTTATATGTTTACATTTAAGTATTACAAATAGTCAAAAATAAACCGTTTAGCAGAAAGACAAAAATTTTTTTTTCTTTTTAAAAAAGAACTTGGCAATGATAACAAATTGAATCCTAATTCCAATAAAAAGAGGGGAAAGTAATATGATAAATAGCCGGTTTCCCCGGATAATAAGCATTGTAGATTAAATATTTTAAATTCAAAAAACCTGAAGGGAGGCACACTATGAGCATAAAAGATCTTCAACCCACGATTTTGTGGAAATATTTCCATGAACTCACCCAAATACCCAGGCCTTCAAAAAAGGAGCAACGTGTTGTGGAATATGTTAAAAATTTTGGGAAAGAGCATGGTTTAAAAACCATTGTTGATGAAGCCGGAAACGTGATTCTGAAAAAACCTGCAACAAAAGGGATGGAAAAACTGAAAGGTGTAATCCTGCAGTGTCATCTTGACATGGTGCCTCAGAAAAACAGCAATGTTGATCACAACTTTGAAAAGGATCCTGTTGAAGCTTATGTGGATGGCGAATGGGTTACCGCAAAGGGCACAACACTTGGTGCTGACAACGGGATTGGTGTAGCTGCTGCGCTTGCTATTATGGAGTCAGGCGAAATCGTTCACGGCCCGCTCGAGGCTTTGCTCACAGTTGATGAGGAAACGGGTATGACAGGAGCATTCGGACTGAAGGCAGGATTGCTTGACGGTGATATACTTATCAATCTCGATTCCGAAGAGGATGGTGAATTGTATGTTGGATGTGCAGGCGGAATGGATGCAAATATTAAGTTTTCTTTCAGTGAAGAGCCGGTACCTGACGATGCAGTTCCTTACAATATAAAGGTGTCAGGGCTTAAAGGCGGTCATTCCGGAATGGATATTCACCTGGGGCGCGGAAACTCCAACAAGCTTCTGTTTCGTTTCATGAAATATGCATATGCAGAATATGGAATACGCATTGCATCGGTAGATGGTGGCGGAATGAGAAATGCCATTCCGAGAGAAGCGGAAGCTGTTGTTGTTGTACCTGTTTCAAAAGCAAAGGATTTTGAAAAATCGGTCAGGGAGCACCAGTCAGTTTATAAGAAAGAACTTGCCAATGTTGAACCGGATCTTTCATTTACTGTTGAAAAGACAGATATGCCCGTATGGCTTATCGATGCAGAGACCGGAGAAAAACTTATTCACTCGGTCTGCGGTTGTCCCAACGGTGTTATCAGGATGAGCGACTCCATACCCGGACTGGTTGAAACATCTACCAATCTGGCAAGTGTGAGGTCGTTTGAAAATGAGATAACTATACAGTGCCTTATGCGCAGTTCGGTGGATACTGCAAAAGATGAACTTGCAGGGATGATTGAAAGTGTGTTCAAGCTGGCCGGTGCAGAAGTTCATTTTGACGGGGCATACCCGGGATGGAAGCCAAATATGGATTCAGAAATACTGAAGATTATGAATAATGTTTACAAGGAGATGTACGGGGAGTCACCAGAGGTAAAAGCCGTTCATGCGGGACTGGAATGCGGGCTGCTGGGAGGGATATATCCTCATATTGACATGATATCCTTCGGCCCTGAGATAGTTAACCCCCATTCACCTGATGAAAAAGTTCATATAGAATCGGTTGAGAAATTCTGGAACTATCTTCTTGAAACACTGAAGAACATGCCGGTAAAATAGGAGGGTTACTTGTGCCTCGGTTCGTCAGAAACACTCATCTTTTTGCGGCCTTTTGCCCTTCTTTGCGCAAGGACTTTACGGCCTGAAAACGACGACATTCTTTCCCTGAAACCGTGCTTGTTTTTCCTTTTTCTGTTTGATGGCTGAAATGTCCGCTTCATTATGTTATAGTTGTATTGGTTTTTACTTTTTAAAATTCAGACCGCAAAACTAATGTTTTTTGCAGATATTGCAAAAACAATTAATGGAATAAATTTTATTAATCTGCCGGAAGGTATATTATTTTCTTTTTATCAAAGAAATCTTCGCTAAAAAAACAGGATATGCTGAAGATTTTCACCTTTCCTTCAAAAAGGGATATTTCGTTCCGGATATCGCCCCCTTTCAGGTAGAGTATACCGTTGGCGATACTATTTTTGCCCCCCGGCTTTAACAATCCCCTGGTCATCTTCACAAATTCCGGGAATTTGCAAACTGCACGGCTTACTATAAAATCGTATTGCCCTTTCAGGTCTTCTGCCCTTGAATGCAACGCAGTAACATTCTCAAGTCCAAGTTCGCCTTTAATTTCATTTACTACCCTGATCTTTTTTCCCGTTGAGTCAACCAGGGTGAAAAAAACCCCCGGCATTAATATTGCAAGCGGGATACCCGGGAAACCTCCTCCTGTGCCGACATCAAGCACAGTTGTCCCTTTCCTGAAAAGTATGACCTTTGCAATGCTGAGGGAATGGAGGGTGTGGTTGAGGTAAAGATTGTCTATATCCTTCCGGGAAATTACATTGATCCTTTTATTCCAGTAATGGTAAAGTTCCCCCGCCTTTTTAAACTGGCCAATCTGTTTATCAGTCAGATCGCTGAAATATTTGATCAATAGATGCATGGAAAAGTCAGTCAGATGGTTTTTCCGCTGCTTTTAAGTATGTTGTGCAACAAGTCCCTTGCCCTGAAAAGCTGAGCTTTTACAGTGCCAATAGGCAGATTAAGCTCAGATGATATCTCTTCGTATGAATATTCCCTGAAATAACGTAATTCTATCAGGTTCCTGTAGCGGGGTTTCAGCTTGGTTACAACAGTACGCATCAACTCCACCTTTTGCTGTGTTATCATCGATTCCTCCGGATCGAGGTTTGAGGAGGGCAATAGCTGGGAAGGGTTTTCGTAATCCTCTCCGGGGGGGTCTATTGAGACCGGGTTCCCCCTTTTTTTTCTCATAAAATCGATACAATTGTTGGTTGCTATCTTGAACAGCCAGGTACTGAAAGCGAAGTTGGGGGTGTATTGATGAATGTTTTTGAATGCCTTGCCAAATGCTTCTATGGTTAGATCTTCAGCATCATTGCCGTTGTTCACCATTTTGAGCAGCATAAAGTATATAGCATCCCGGTATCTGTCAAGTAATTCGGCGTATGATTTCTGGTCGCCTTCAATGGCTTTCAGAACCAGCTGGTAATCGTGTTTAGCCTTATCTGATAAGTTGGCGTTTATTTCCATTTATTTCTCTTTGAACAGATGTAATTGGCTGTTGAAAGCGCCAGGTTGATAAAAGGTATAAAAATATCATATAGAGGCGAAATTAATAATAATTTCTTTTCATTTAATCGAATAGTTGCAAATTTAAATATCAACAATTTAATTAACAATCTGAAAAAAAAGACGGATAAGGCAGGCAGAGCCAATGTGGGCTTGATGAGAAGAAAAATAACCGATAAATAAAATAAAATACGGCTAACCATCTCGCCTCCCAATAAAATTTTTGTCTTTTTACGGTAATGCAACCCGGTTGTAAGATGTCTTTTTTTCTGTGCAATCCATTCTCCGAATGTTCCGGAAGGCACAGATACAGTGTGGGCAGCCGGATTGAACTCTAAGGCAGTATTCCCTGCCGTGGCTACCTCATTTACAAAAAGGTCGTCATCACCTGATTTGATCTTAAGATGTGTTGCAAAGCCTTTGTTGTTAAAGAAAAGAGACCGCCGGTAGGCAAGGTTCCGGCCCACCCCCATGTAAGGGAAGCCGGCCATGGCAAAAGTCAGGTACTGCAAGCCAATGAACATCGTATCCATCCTGATAAATCTGTTAAACAGCCCTTTTGTCGTTTCATATTTTCCATATCCCAGCACTAAACTTTTTTCGCATGTAAAATGCTTTGCCATCTCTTTAATCCATTTGTTGCCTGATGGCCTGCAGTCAGCGTCTGTAAGCAAAACCCACTCATTTTTGGCTGCTTTGAGGCCTAAAGTAAGGGCGAGTTTCTTTCCGTGGGTGAATTTGGGGTCCTTTTTTATGCGCGTCGAACTTAAGCGGGGAAATCTTTTTTTAAACTCACTCAGAATATTTTCAGTTTCGTCCTCCGATGAGTCGTTTACTACAATTACTTCATAACAATGATAATCCTGTTCAAGTATTTCAGGCAGGTGTTTTTTCAGATTTGAAGCTTCATCCTTTGCGCAGATAACAACCGACACGGGTGGATCGCCGCCATCTGCATTATCTTTGCAGTCTGAAGCCCTGAAAACAATTCGGATGTATATTCCCAGCCAGTAAAATAGCTGAATTGCAAAAGAAAACAGCAATATTGAAACAGCAACTGTTTCAGCCGGATTTAAGTAAAGTGCACTTATAGAAGACATTTTAAAAAGTATGACGGGAAAAAGCCGCAAGTTTATCAAACAATTCAAATAAATCAAGCAAAAAAGTCAGCTCCCCGGAAAATTTATAAACAACCTTCTGTGTTTTTTCATTGAAATAAATATTGTGATGTCTTCTGGCAACACTTATAATCAGAGATTTTTCGGGTTGAATTATATGTCGGGGAATTAATATATATTTTTTTAAATAACTTTGAAGATTAAATCAAAACCGCACCGGATGTTTTTCAGGGTTAAAAATTTTGAAAATGGAACAAATGCAAGGTCAGGTTACATCGAAACTGAGCGTGGCATAATTGAAACACCCGTTTTTATGCCTGTGGGTTCTGCCGGCAGCGTCAAGGGGGTTAGTCTGGATGAGCTGGAAAACAAAATAAAAGCCAGGATAATACTGGCCAATACATACCATCTTTACCTGAGACCGGGTATTGAAGTTATAAATCAGGCCGGCGGTATACACAAATTCACTGGGTGGAACAAACCCATCTTAACCGACAGTGGCGGGTACCAGGTTTTTTCACTTGCTGAAAACAGGAAACTGACTGAAGAGGGAGCGGTTTTCCGTTCGCATATCGATGGTTCAAGGCACACTTTCACCCCTGAAAATGTGGTGGATATTCAGCGTATTATCGGAGCCGATATAATAATGGCATTTGATGAGTGTACTCCATATCCCTGCGATTACCGTTATGCAAAGGAGTCAATGGAACTTACCCACAGGTGGTTTAAAAGAGGGTGGGAACGTTTCAACAGCACTTCTCCCGTATACGGAAAAAAACAATATTTTATCCCCATTGTACAGGGAAGTACTTATAAGGATTTGCGTCGTGATTCGGCAAATTTTGCTGCCGGATTTGATGCTCCGGGAATAGCTGTTGGCGGACTTTCTGTTGGAGAACCGGCTGAAATAATGTATGAAATGATAGAAGTTGTAAATGAGGTGCTGCCGGTACACAAACCACGATACCTTATGGGTGTCGGAACTCCTTCCAACATACTTGAGGCAATTGAGAGGGGAATCGATATGTTCGATTGTGTTATGCCGACGAGAAACGGGCGTAACGGCACTGTTTTCACGTTGCAGGGGGTTATGAACATCAAGAACCGGAAGTGGAAAGATGATTTCTCCCCGGTTGATCCCGATGCAACCACTATCACAGGTACACAATATTCAAAGGCATACTTGCGTCATTTAATAGTTTCCGGGGAGATACTCGGGTCTGTTATAGCAAGCATACATAATCTCGGGTTTTATATGTGGCTTGTTGATCAGGCGCGGGAGAAAATTGAATCCGGAGAATTCAAAAGCTGGAAGAGATCCGTTATCCAACAATTAAATGCCAAATTATGAACAAGCCGGGACTGAAAATCCTTGACCTTTACATAATAAAGAAGTTCCTGGGAACATATTTCTATTCTATAATACTTATAGTAAGTATTGCAGTTGTTTTTGACTTTGCCGAAAGGCTCCACAGGTTCATAGAAAATGAAGCTCCTTTCAGGGAGATCATATTCGACTACTACATGAACTTTATTCCCTACTTTGCCATACTTTTCAGCTCCCTTTTCACATTTATTGCAGTTATCTATTTTACTTCCAAAATGGCCTACAGTTCCGAAATAATTGCAATACTTAGCAATGGTATCAGTTTCCGGCGGTTGCTTGTTCCCTATCTTATTTCGGCAACGGTTATTGCGGTTTTTTCTTTTGTTATGACCGACCAGGTTCTGCCCGGGGCAAACCAGAAACGACTTGAATTTGAGGAGCTCTATTTCCGTGACACACCTCAGAGGTTTGGCCAAAGAGATATACACAAGCAGATACTTCCCGGCATATATGTTTACCTGTCAAGCTATAGTTTTTCTTCCGATATTGCCTATAATTTTTCAATAGAAAAGTTCGAGGATGGCAGGCTTGTCTCCAAGCTTATTTCCGATTATGCCCGGTGGGATTCCTCGGCAGCCAAGTGGACACTCAGGAACTATTATATCAGGCATTTTGACAGGGAGATGGGTGAAACTATTGAGCACGGCCGCACCCTTGATACTACCCTGGTTTTGCATCCCGATGATTTCAGGTTACGTGACAGGTTCGTCGAGGCAATGAGTCTTGCACAGCTGAACAGCTTTATTGAAGAGAAGAAGATGCGAGGTGATGAAAATATAGAGTTTTATCTGATAGAGAGATACAGCAGGATAGCATTCCCGTTTTCCACTTTTATACTAACGGTTATAGGTATGACACTTTCTTCCAGGAGGGTGCGGGAAGGTACAGGATTCCATATCGGTCTGGGAATTTTACTCAGTTTTTCATATATATTGTTTATGAGGTTTACCGAGATGTTTTCGATAAGCGGCCTGTTCAGTCCGCTAATGGCTGTCTGGATTCCAAATATACTTTACGCTTCAGTAGGTTACCTTCTATACAGGCTTGCACCTAAATAAGGAGTTGCTTTTGCTGTTTCTCAATCCGCATATCACGCGGTTAAAAAGATGATGACCAATTAATCAATAATAAAATTTTTTTTAATTGAATTGATTTCGTAATGTTGCAATTATTATAATCAGATAATATTTAATGCAGTTATCGGTTAAACACCTTATTTTTAATAAAATGCTTTGTTTATGGGATTAAAACGAAAAATTCTTGAGCTGCACAAGAAAAGGGAAGCGGTATTGAAGGGAGGAGGCGATAAGGCCATTGAAAAGCAGGCAGCCATGGGTAAGCTTACTGCACGTGAGAGGATTATTTCTCTTCTCGATCCTGATTCATTTCATGAATATGATCTTTTTGTGGAGCATGAGGCGAGAGATTTCAACATGGACAAGAAAATCCTTCATGGCGACGGTGTTATCATAGGGACTGGAACTATATATGGTGCACCTGTATGTATTTTTGCACAGGACTTCACCGTTGCAGGAGGATCTCTTGGAATGATGCATGCCCGCAAGATTACCAAAATAATGGATCATTCACTAAAGCTGAAGGTACCGCTTATCGGGATCAATGATTCGGGAGGTGCACGTATCCAGGAAGGTGTAAATTCACTGGCTGGATATGGCGAGATATTTTTCAGAAACACCCTTTCCTCGGGTGTTATTCCCCAGATTTCAGTTATTCTGGGACCATGTGCCGGAGGAGCAGTTTATTCTCCTGCCCTGACAGATTTTGTGTTTGTGGTGGACAAGATTTCAAAGATGTTTATAACGGGTCCTGAAGTTATAAAAACAGTTCTCGGTGAAGAGATATCGATGGAAGATCTTGGCGGTGCGAAAGTTCACAGTGAAATAACAGGTAATGCACATTTCTATGCCAAAAGCGAGGCAGAGTGTTTTGAGCAGATAAAAAAGCTTGTTTCATTCATTCCATGGAACAATATTAAAAAAGCCAAGGCTTTTGAGCCAAAAGAACCCAAATCAGAGTACAAAGTATCCGAAATAGTTCCCGGCGATCCTCGTCAGCCTTATGATGTAAGGGATGTAATAAAGGGAATTGTTGACGATTCTGACTTTTTTGAGATCCAGGAGAACTGGGCTGCCAATATAGTTATAGGTTTCGGAAGGATGAACGGGGAGACTATAGGATTCGTTGCAAATCAGCCCCTCGTGCTTGCAGGGGTGCTTGATGTCGATTCATCAGACAAGGCTGCAAGGTTCATCCGTTTCTGTGATGCTTTCAATATTCCAATTATAACTCTGGTTGACCTACCAGGCTATCTGCCCGGTGTTGACCAGGAACACATGGGAGTGATCAGGCACGGGGCAAAAGTGCTTTATGCATACAGTGAAGCTACTGTCTCAAAGATTACGGTTATACTGAGAAAAGCATACGGAGGAGGCTATATCGCTATGGCTTCGCGCCATCTCAGAGCCGATTTTGTATTTGCATGGCCTACAGCGGAGATAGCTGTTATGGGACCGGAAGGTGCTGCAAATATAATATTCCGTAAGGAGATAATGGAAGCAGAAGATCCTGATAAGATGAGAAAACAGAAAGTGAAGGAATACAAGGAAAAGTTTGCAAATCCATATGTTGCAGCAGCAAGAGGGTATGTCGATTCGGTTATCGAACCGGAAGAAACACGCAAGCTAATTCTTCATGCCATAGATGTTTCAGACAGCAAATCGGTTTTCCTGCCGCAAAAGAAACACGGCATTCCTCCGTTTTAATATTTCTAACCCAACTGTTCTTATGAAGAAGAATGATTGTGAAGGTAAAAAAAAGAGGTGCCGTTCACTTTTAATTGAAGGCACAAAGTACAAGACTTATCTTAACAAGAAATATGAAAACCGCAAATTCTGGAAGAAGAAGGATGAGAAGAAAATATTCACCTTTATTCCCGGAACTGTGGTCAAGCTTTATGTAAAAAAGGGTCAGCTTGTCAAGAAAGGAGAGCCCCTTTTATTGCTTGAAGCTATGAAAATGCGGAATATAATAACATCTCCGGCTGAGGGAAAGATCAGGAAACTAAAAGTAAAGGAAGGCGGGAAGCTGAAAAAGGACCATTTGATGGCCGAGCTGGAATAGAGTTCCCTGACCTGTTAATCAGGCTTAAATGGAGTACGGTCTGTTAAAACTATTACTACTCTTTTTCCTTAAGTTTTTCAAGGTCGGGTACCCCTTTCACCTGGTAATCTTTTTTAAGTGCTTTTACAAGGCTTATACAGCACACCATAACAATTATGCTTTGCGGAAGCCCCGCAGATATGGATGCTGCCTGCAGGGCACTTAACCCGCCAGCGAGAAGCAGTGCAGCAGCTGCAGCTCCTTCAGAAACACCCCAGAATATACGGGTTCCTACAGGAGGGTCGGGATTCCCGCCTGATGTGACCATATCGTCCACAAGTGATCCGCTGTCGGATGATGTTATGAAAAATATTACAACCAAAAGAATTCCCGCCCATTGTGTTACCTGGGCAAAAGGAAGATTGCTCAAAAGGGCATTAAGCGACATAGCCACATTTTCATTTACAATTTCACTTATTCCACCTTGTCCGATCATTTCAATATGCATTGCGGTTCCACCGAATACTGAAAACCATAAAAAAGTTATCATGGTAGGTATAAACAGAACGAAGAAAATAAACTCCCTTATGGTACGTCCTTTTGAGATACGGGCCAGAAATATTCCTACAAATGGTGACCAGGAAAGCCACCACCCCCAGTAAAAAAGAGTCCAGTTTGCCTGCCAGTCTGAATCCGGTCTTAAGTCAAGCCAGAGGCTGGTGCTGATCATATGCTGGAGATAATCACCAAAAGTGTTAATAAGGATATTGATCTGGTAAAGTGTAGGTCCTGCAATAAAAACAAACAACATCAGCAATATCATAATTATAATATTGGCCATGCTCAACAGCCTTATACCCCTTTTAACTCCTGAAACTACTGATATTACTGCTATAGCCGTAATAACACCAATAATTATAATCTGGTTGTCTGTGCTGTAAGGAACGTTTGCCATAGCGTTTATTCCCGAGTTGATCTGCATTGCACCAAGACCCAGCGATGTTGCAACGCCCAGAAGTGTTCCTATGGTGCAAAAGGCATCGGCTAAATGACCGATCCAGCCGTGAATTTTTTCCCCGATGAGAGGGTAAAAAAGTGATCGCGGAGCAAGCGGGAGCTTATGACGGAAATGGAAATAGGATATCCCCAGTGCAAATATTATGTAAATGGCCCAGGGGTGAAAGCCCCAGTGGAAAAAAGAGAAGCGCATGCTCTCCTCAAATGCACGAATGCTTTCCGGTTCCGCTTTTGGCGGGGCTGCATAGTGCATAATAGGTTCTGCAACACCCCAGAAGACAAGTCCCATACCCATGCCTGCTGCAAATATCATGGAAAACCAGCTAAAACGGCTGAATTCGGGTTTAGCATTTTCTCCTCCCAGCCGTATTTTTGAATACTTGCTGAAAAGCAGCCATAAAACAAAGATCAGAAAGGAGAAAACCAGGATTATATAATACCATCCGAAGTTATGTGCAATAGATTTTAGAATGTAGTTAAAAAAATTGCCTGCAGCTTCAGTCCATACGGTTCCGTAAATTATTATGGCCAGCACCCCCAAAGCGGCTCCCAGAAAGACAGGGGGGTTCACTTCTTTTGAAAACCAACTATACAGTTTTTTAAAAAAGGCATGCAAGTATTTAGCCATTCGGTCTTATTTTGCAATTCAGGATTATCACAAACTTATCAATTAAGAAGTTTTTAAAAAAATTAATTTCAGTTGGGCGGATTTAATAAGTGCATATTTATCCTGTTAAATATTCTGATTTTTGAAATAAACGGGAGTCTATACAATATACTGTTGATAAGCATCTCTATATGCAGTCAGATTTCAAAAATTTCGTTTTGACATTTCCCTTCCCATACAAAGCAATTTTCCAGGGAATTCCTGATTATATGTGCGGACCGGTTTTCAAATAAACCGTAACATGCTGAGCCGCTGCCTGACATGGATGCATAAACGGCACCTTTTTCAATCAAAGATTTTTTGATAGTTTCAATGAAAGGGTATTCCCTGAATACAATTTCCTCAAAATCATTTACAATATGGTCCTGCCAGCTTTCCGGGGGGAGTTTAACAATCTCTTTCAATGAATGATCCGGTTTTTTGGGCTTAATTTGCGAATAAGCCCACGCAGTTTCAATTTTTATTCCGGGATGAACTATAACTATACGATATTTTTCCAGGTTCAGTTTTGTTTCACTGAACAGATTTCCTGTTCCGGTAGCAAATACCGGTTTGTTAACCATAAAAAAAGGTGAGTCGCTTCCTGTTTTACCGGCTGCATTTTTCAAAGCTGCCTCATTCAGTTTCAAATCAAAAATTTTATTGAGTCCCATTACTGTGAAAGCCGCATCTGATGATCCGCCCCCCAGTCCGGCACCCGCAGGTATCACCTTATGCAGGTGAATATTGACTCCGGGAAGGCTGAACATCTTTGACATTTCACTGTAAGCCTTCATGCAGAGGTTTTTTTCAGGAGGGGAATCAACAGCTACTCCCGTTACAGTTAACCGGGATTGTGAGTTGTCCTCACCCTTTGCCGGGGTTATTTCCAGTATGTCGCACAATCCGACCGGGCAGAAAACGGTTTCAATGTTATGAAAGCCGTCAGACCTTCTGCCAATGACGTTCAGGCCTATGTTGATCTTCGAATTGGGAAAAAGAAGCATTGATCTGCAGATGTTTTAGCTGATTTGATCCCGGTTGCATATCAGGTGGTATCGCCGGTATGTTTTCAACAAAAATAGAACTTTTTTCAACAATGAACGGTTCAAAATTAAATCAATTTTTATAGAGCAGTAGAATACAATTTTTTTAATTTTGAATTTTAATCCACAACATAGAGAAATTATGGCAGGTCAGCCGGGAAAGTACAAAAATCAATCAGTTACCCATGAATACGGTAAACTTCCTCCACAGGCAGTTGAGCTTGAAGAGACAGTGCTGGGTGCTATTATGCTTGAAAAAGATGCTCTAATTGCAGTCATAGACCTGCTTAAGCCTGAAAGCTTCTATAATAACTCCCATCAAAAAATCTATTCCGCTATCCTTGAGTTATCATCAAAGGAGAAGCCCATCGATATACTTACCGTAACCGAAGAGCTGAAAAAAAGGAAAGAACTGGAATCGGCAGGGGGAGCAGTTTATATCACCCAGCTTACCAGCCGGGTTGCATCGGGAGCACATATTGAGTACCATGCCCGCATAATTGCTCAAAAATACATACAGCGTGAGCTTATAAGGATATCAAGCGAGATCCAGAACAGGGCTTTTGATGAAGCTACTGATGTTGATGATCTGCTCGATTATTCAGAGACCGAGCTTTTCAATATAGCAGAGGGCAACATTAAAAAGGAGGCGGTAAAGATCAATAACCTCATAAAGGAAGCAATTCACCAGATCGAGGAGTCCGGTAAAAGAGATGACCATTTGAGCGGTGTGCCCTCCGGTTTTACCAGGATAGACCGGATAACGTCCGGGTGGCAGAAATCCGACCTGATAATCATAGCCGCCCGTCCTTCAATGGGAAAGACAGCTTTTGTGTTGTCTATGACACGAAACATTGCAGTTGAACACAACAGACCGGTTGCTTTTTTTTCTTTGGAGATGTCTTCATTGCAGCTTGTAAACCGGCTTATTGTGAGTGAGACAAAGCTGCCGTCTGAACGTATCAGGAACGGCAAGTTACAGGACTGGGAATGGGAACAGCTGGAATTCAAGATCAAGAACCTGGTGGATGCACCTATATTCATAGACGACACTCCCGCGATCTCGATATATGAGCTAAGAGCAAAATGCCGCAGATTGAAGCTTCAGCATGATGTGGGTCTTATAATAATCGACTATTTGCAACTGATGACAGGTACGGCCGAAACAAGGGGTAACAGGGAGCAGGAAGTCAGCATTATTTCACGTTCATTAAAGGCTATTTCCAAGGAGCTGGATATACCTATAATTGCGTTATCACAGCTGAACAGGGCTGTTGAGACAAGGGGAGGGACCAAACGCCCCCAGCTGTCCGATCTCCGGGAGTCCGGCGCAATTGAACAGGATGCCGACATGGTACTGTTCATACACAGACCGGAATATTACGGATTCCTTGAAGATGAGGAAGGTAATTCCAATATAGGTATTGCAGAGATAATAATAGCAAAACACAGGAACGGAAGGATTGGTGATGTTAAGCTGAAGTTTCAGTCAGAGTCTGCTTCTTTTGTTGAGATGGACGAGGAGGTGCCGGTACTGGAAACAGGTTCTCCATCTTCAATAACTTTGGGGTCAAAGATGAACAAGGATAAAGACGATGATCAGCAGGACAATTATGGGTTTCCATCCAATACTTCATTTGACGATGAGAGATCTGCCCCCTTTTAGTTAATGATCCTCTGTTTCCAGTATGGCAGATATTTCCCGCCGTTATCAGAGAGAAAACCGGTAAAAACTATTTGGCTTTTAACTTTCTGTTAAGTTAAATATGTTAATTTTACACAAAATGAGGGAAATGAAAATTATTCCTGTAAATCGGTAAAATAAAAATAAAACATTAACAGATTTGGATTTCAAGGATTTTTTATTCGATTCTCCAATACTTGAAGGAATAGAGGCAATGGGGTTCCAGATGCCCACTGCAATACAGGAGAAAGCTATACCGGTAATATTGAATGGCGACGACCTTATAGGATGCGCACAAACCGGAACCGGCAAGACTGCTGCATATATACTGCCGCTTTTGCAGCAACTGCTGAAATCGCACGATAAAAAAGGCACGTATGCACTGATACTTGTGCCCACAAGGGAGCTCGCCCAGCAAATTGACCAGCATTTGCAGGGTTTCGCCTATTATCTGTCCCTGAGTTCTGCACCAGTTTACGGCGGCGGATCGGGAGATATCTGGGAAAAACAGAAAAAGGCGGTGCAGACAGGAGCAGATATTATTGTGGCGACTCCC
>SL_3KL_010_SEDDRAFT_10002985_pt1 | contig 15422 bp, 21 predicted proteins | sample SodLakKL_010_SED_2_FD_10381 | JGI IMG/M metagenome (IMG submission 10381)
TCAAGGGTACGCCCTTTTTGAACAATCCGAGCCTCTAGACTGGGATGCGGAGATGACAATCGTCATCGAAGTTTCCGAGATGGCAGCGGATATGAATGTCATATTGCGGTTATCGGATGAAGGAGCGACCATCGGAACCTTTCAGACCGCCGGCTCCCACACCTTTACGGTGGATGCAAACGGAATACGCCAACTGCTCATAGAAGTAACAGGCGATCAATACGACGCCATTATATTAGAATCGGTTGAAATCCTGGATACACAGGGAGAAACGGTTATCGCTTATGATGCGTCCGCACTGAAACCATGGCGTATCATCACCGGGGACGCTGCGGTTGAGACGGATGGCGTCACCGGAATGAAGGCGACTTTCGATTACGACAACTATCACGGTAAACTCGGCCTGATTGAACAAAAGATGGGCAACGAGCAATACGATGACCTGTTGGAGGAATACGCCGAAATCTGCGGTGAAAAACAACCACATCCGGATGATCCTGACAACGAGGACATGTGGATCTTCACCGAAGCCTGCCCGGTCCATAGCGTCACAGGCAAGGGAGATGAAATCGTTATCGGTGATACGATATATTTCCAATATGATCTCGTGGTGCGTGAATACAGGATGCAGGGTTTTGACCGCTTGCCCTACCTTTTCTTCGGATCACAAGACCATGGTTTGGTGCGGCTTGCGGATGAGAGAATCGAAGCGGTGATTTTATCCGATGACATGGAAAAGTTGCCGGACGGTGCATTTTATGGTGCAAACAGATTGATGGATGTCACCTTACCGGAAATAATGACAGTCATTGGTGCCGGAGCCTTCAAGTATGCTGGAAGCCTCGAAACCATCGAACTGCCGGAGGGATTAACCGTCATTGAACGTGAGGCATTCTACGGTGTGAGACAATTGCATACGCTCGACTTACCGGAAGGGTTGGCGGTCATTGAGTCTGGTGCATTCGCGTTTACCGAGAATCTGACAGCGGTGGATCTACCGGATGGTCTTGTAACCTTGGGGCGTATGGCGTTTTATGCCAGCGGGATTGAAACGGTGCATTTACCTGAAAGCATTACAAGCCTTTCGCCTTCGGTCTTTGCGCGTGCGAACCTGAAGACAGTGCGCTTACCTGAGAATATCGCGGCGATTTATACCGATGCCTTCCTGTTGAACCCGGACTTAAAGACGGTCATCATCGAACGCGACGAGCTCGTCCCGATCCTGAGGCTGGATTACATGCCCGGCTGGCATGAAAACGAATGGTCGCACGCTTTCAACGCGACCAGCGAGGATTTGAGGATCTATGTGCCTGCGAGTTTGGTTGATGCTTACCGCGAACATCCCAGTTGGGTTGACCTCGCTGAGAGAATCCACGCGCTTGATGAAATCGATGAATAAAAAAACCGGTGCCTTTCACGCTTTCGTGAACTGCACCGGTTTTTCATGTGAAAATAGCGACATATAAAACATAGATGATGAAAATTGCAAGTAGGGTACCACCGATGATGCCTCCGATGACAAGCGATTTGTTCGAACGGTAATAATACTCGCCGCCGTCTTTCAACATGTCTTTGTGGTGGTACTTGCCTTGTTCGATGCGTCGTTGTGTATCCAGTCCCGAGTGGCCTCTGCCCCCGTGACCATAAGGCATTTTCATAAGATCCGCCCTCCTGAAAGCTTCATATCTCGATTATAGCACCTTTTCAGGGTATTTAAAAGCTCAAGGTTGCCCTTGAGCTGTTCTAAGTAATATGCACGATTAGACTCACCAGGATGATGATGGCTACCGCAATCAACAATCCGATGATAAGAGGCTTGTGGGGGGAGGGGAAAGGGGAAGTTTCTTTTTTCTCCAAAGCATCACGGCGGACTTTATATCTTTCGTGATAGACCTCGCCCATCAGACCGCTGCTGCAGTCGGCAAAACGGGAACCGTCAAGCATATTGGGGCCTCCTTTTTACACTTTAATTATAACACGCCCATCTTCTTGAAAGGGATATATGCATTATAATCTAAAGCGACTTGGTCGAAAGCGTTGTTCGATGGCACCAACTGGTTTATAATGAGGTCAACAAACAACGAAAAGCAGGTGAAGAAGATGAAACCATTATTGAAGGAAAAACGTGTGGCCAGAAGAACCGCGTATGAATCTTCATTTCTGACGGTTTATGAAGATGATGTGATCCTGCCGAACGATAAAGCTTCCAAGCGGGTGGTTGTGGCGCATATCGGCGCCGCGGCGGTTCTACCTGTATTGGATAACGGTGATGTGGTACTCATCCGTCAGCACCGGTATGCGGCCGGTGTGGACTCCTACGAGATTCCGGCGGGCAAAAAGGATACGCATGAAGAGGACCCGCTGGTCTGTGCGAAACGCGAGCTGCTTGAGGAGACGGGTTATGAGGCGCGGACGTTTTCTTATTTGACGACCATCCATTCGGCGATCGGGTTTTCCGATGAGACCATCGCTTTGTATGTGGCCGAGGGTCTTAAGATGAAATCAGGAGAGCTGCCTGTGGATGAAGAAGAGTTTCTCGAGGTTGTTACGTTTACGAAGGAAAAAGCATGGTCCATGGTCGAAAACGGGACGATTACCGATGCGAAAACCATTGTTGCGCTTTTGTGGCTTCGATGAAATTGACACTTTCATTTCATATATTTAGTGATATAATGATAACGTGATATTCTTTTGAGGGGCGAAGTATCTATGACTAACGAGATTAAGAAGCTCTTTTTATATTTGAAGTTACGCTACAAACTGTTTGTGGTGCTTTTGGTATTTTGGTTTCTCCTGGCGCTTAATTTCCGGATTGAAACGATTGTCGCCGGTATTTTTATCTGTGGTGTGATCACCATCGGTTCCTATAACGTTCTTTATGATGATGAGGGCTATGTCTATCATCCGATTAAGATTCGTACGATTCTGGTGTATGTGGTCTTTTTGTTTTTCGAGATCATCAAAGCGGCGATTTTCTATGTGTGGAACCTTGTGGCACACCGCTATGAACCGGTCGTCTTCGATGTGAAGCTGAATGTGGATGATCCCGTGCTTGTGGGCATCATCGCCAACTCGATAACCTTGACACCCGGCACGATTACGATCGACAGTGATTCCGAGACATTCCGGATTACGGTCTTGACGCTTGCCAAACCCGGTGAGACGGCCGAATCGCTGGAGCGGGAGATCAAAAACAAGTTCGAGCCGCTTTTGAAACGTCGGGGTGATATCCGATGACACTGAGCATCTTCGAACTATTCCTTGTATTGACGCTTTTCATGATGATTCTGGCGATTTTCGTTAGTTTTGTGCGCTTGGTGATCGGACCGACGATCTGGGACCGGTTGCTGATGGTCAATCTCATCAGTGCGAAAGTGGTCATGTTCGTGGCGGTCTACGCCATTTTCGTCGATAGCATTCTTTTGCTGGATATCGCCATCTCCTACGGTATCATCGGCTTTTTGACGATTACATTGCTTTCCAAATACATCATGACAGGGGGGCGGGAAAAATGATATACATTGCGATTGTGCTTCTGGTCATCGCCTGGGTATTCATTATTTTCGGCATGGCTTCCTTGTTCAAAATCAAGAACCTCTATACGAGAATCCTTTCTGCAGCCACGATCGATACGGTCGGTAGTCTGATGATTCTGATCGGCCTTCTTTCCGCTTCGATCATCGCGATTGATGATACGGGTTTCCATTTCCGGTATGACTATGTCATCCGTTTCGTTCTGCTGATCGGGTTTTTGTTGATTACGAATCCGATATCCTCACACGTCAACATCCGTAGTGCTTATCTGACCGGTGTTTATGTCAAGGAACTTGAGCATGAAGCGGATATCGAGAAGGCCAAAGCGGAAGAAGGTGAGCTCTATGGTTGATTATCTTGCCGATTTGACGCTTATCGAATGGACGGGTTATGCGCTGCAGTTCTTGCTTATTTTCATCGCAATCGCGATTGTCGTGCACAAGAACAACGGGACGATCATTATTTTGATTGCGAGTTTTTCGTTGGTCACCGCCAGTCTTTATGTCATCAACAACGCCCCTGATGTCGCGATTGCCGAGGTGGCGATCGGTAGTGCCATCATCCCGTTGATCTATGTCATCAGCATCTCGCGTCAACGTGAGTTCATCGTGCTTGATAAGGCGATGGACGATTTCATCATCTCCGATAATCAGTTGACCGGGATCGGCTACATCCTCTTGAAACGGTTCTCCGATTTTTACCATCTGGAGATCAACATCACCAACGACCCGATGCTCGGCAAGAGCGAACGGGGTCGTGACCAGTTGCTTTTGGAGGAGACGAACGTCGATTTGATCGTCGAGAAGGATCCCGAAAAAGAAAAAGGTTACATATTGAAAGGCAAGGCCTCAAGCTTGCTGATGAATAAACTTGAACAGATGATCGGCGATTATGACAACATCCGCCTGGTCAAGTACAAGGATCGTGATTTCGGTGAGTAGAAGAATCTTTCTCATTGTGATGCTCGGTGTCTTGTTTGTGGTGTTCACCCTATCCATGATCGAACTTGAGGGTCTATATAACGATTATGGAAAAAACTACTTCCTGAATGAAGGGTTTGCCGATACCGGATCGAAAAACCTGGTGACGGCCATCCTGCTGGATTACCGTTTGTTCGACTCGCTGTTCGAAGCCGGCATCCTGCTGATTGCGGTTTCCGGTGTCATCTGGATCTCCAAACACGATATCGAAGAGAAAAATGCGCAGTTCATGCTCGATAAGTATAAAACCCCGGATTTGTTCGTGACGTTTTCCCGTCTCGTTTATCCTTTGATGCTGGCCTTCGGGTTCTATGTCATCATCAATGGGCACATTTCACCCGGTGGCGGTTTCCAGGGTGGTGCGATTGTCGCCACGGCCATCTTGATTCTTTATTACATCGATGCGAATAAGGAAACCAACATCAATCTGATTGTCACCATTGAGAAAATCGTTTATTTGGCAGTGATTCTCGTAGCTTCCTTGAGTCTGGTAACCCGGGGCGAGTTTTTCACCAATTTCTTCCCNGTGGATACGAGTGCGGATTTAAAAGCGATCTATCTGGTTTCTTTGAACGTTCTGATTGGTTTTAAAGTCGCGCTGGGTCTTTGGACGATCTTCACGGCATTCTTGAAGGAGGGACGCTAATGAATCCGATATTGACATTTGTGGTTATCCTGATCGGTTTTTACGGGTTGTCGACCTCCGATAACATCATCAAGAGCGTTTTTTGTGTCACCATCATCGAATCGGGCGTCATCCTTCTGTTTTTGAACCTCGGAAATTTCGAAGGCGGCGGCATTCCGATCCTGAACGATCAGCTCGTGAATATCGTCGATCCATTGCCGCAGGCACTCATGATCACGACAATCGTCATCGGTTCGACGGTGACGGCGCTTTCGTTGATGCTTTGCATTAAGATTTTCCACCATTACGGTACGGTCGAGTGGGCGGAGGTCTTGCGAAGAGAGGATGTAAAATCATGATTCACATCCCGATTCTTCTGATCTTCCTGCCGGTTATCACTTCGATACTCGTCTATCTGTTCAAATGGAAACATATGAACATCATCGTACTGTTCTCCCAGCTGTTGCTGACGATCATGGCCGTTATCTATTTCGGCCATTTTTACGGTCAGTTTGAAAACACCCATATCGTTTTAGGTGGTTGGGACCATCGCATCGGCATTTCGCTGGCCAATGACACGCTTTCCATGTCTTTCATCTTTCTGAGCATCTTCACATGGTGGATGGTTTTGATCTACGAGTTTTCCTTCGGCAAGACCAAACATACCTTCCTGTTTTTTCTCATCTTTCTTCAAGGGGTGTTTTTAGGACTCCTGCAGTCGAATGACCTGTTCAACCTGTTCGTATTTCTCGAGTTGACCACCATCATCGTCACGATTCTGATCGCCTATAAGAAACATGGTGAATCGTTTCGGGCCGCGATCTACTATTTGTTGCTCAATACCAGTGGGGTCCTGATATTCCTGATCGGGATCATCCTGATTTATTTCACTTTCGGCACCATCAACATCGTTTATCTGCATGAAACGCTTACAACCGCCGATGATACGATGGTGGTACGGCTTTCCTATTTGTTCCTGATGGCGGGGATTTCGGTCAAGACGGCGTTGTTTCCGGTTTTTACATGGCTACCAAAAGCGCACGGAGTGGCGCAAAGCGCCATCAGTGCCTTGCTTTCGGGTCTTATCGTCAAAGGTGGGGTCTATCTTTTCTTCCGCATTAATTTTCTCTACGACAACGTCGGCATCGACTATACGGATTTCTTTTTCGTGATTGGCGCGTTGACGGCGATTGTCGGGGTGATGTTCGCAGTCAGCCAAAAAGATATCAAACAGATTCTGGCGTTTCATACCGTCTCGCAGGTCGGGATTGTCATGATGGGAATTTCTTCAACGGATGCCAACATCTTCTATGGTGGCGTGCTTCATACCTTCAATCACGCCTTTTTCAAGAGTCTTTTATTCCTGGGGGCCGGAGTCATCATCAAAGTCTACCGGACGAAAAAAGTCGGTGAAATCCGTGGGGTGATGAGCACGATGCCCGTGGTGAGCATCTTCATGATCATCGGGATGTTGTCGATTACCGGGGCGCCGTTTTTCAACGGATTTATATCGAAATCGATCATCAAGTACGGCATCCAGGACACGACTTGGAAGTATTGGGCGCTTTATGCGGTCAATATCGGTACCGCCACATCCTTCATCAAGATGTCACAGATCTTTTTCGGACCCAAGACGGTTTCCTATCCGATGAAGCACATGGCGCAAAACATCACGTTGATGTCCCTTGCTTTCGCTTGTATCGTCCTTGGTAATTTCTATATTCCCTTTACCCAGAACTTCTTCGGCATCGCTTATGACCAGGAATTCATCCATATCGGTGCGTTCATCGATTACGGGGTGACCCTTTCGCTCGGCTTTCTGTTTTACCGGTATATCATCTCCAAGGATTACCGACCGATCAAAACGTTGCGGGAGTACAAGATGTCGTTTGAGACGGCGAACTATCTTTTTATCATCTATCTTGTCACGATGGTCGTCTATTTCATCTGGATATGAAAAATGGTTTCCGCTTGATTAGCGAAAACCATTTTCTTTTTATTTGTACTTTTTGCTGCGGCGTCGAGCTTGTTTGTATTCGATGCCGTATTCCTTGAGTAGACCCGTGAATTGCTTGATGCGTTCTTCTCGTGAAGGTTTCGTTTTATCCGTAGCGATTTTCGTGCCGATTTCATAATACGTCTTGCCGCGATGCGAGATTTTGTCGAAATAGACCTCGATGTCCTTATAGGGGGCTTTTACACGGTTCACCCTAATCATGTTGATGTTTTGGACATTGCCGCCGTGAATCGAGTTGAGGTCCTTGATTTCACCTTCAGGCAGATGGTTGTTATAGACAAGCAGACGCATTTCTTTTTCCGAAAGCCGTTGGGTGTATTCCAGATGCGTGTCCGTATCGATGGTGGGGACTTTCAAAGTGAGAAAATAACTGGCGTTGTTTTCCTTGCGGATGGTTCTTAAGCGCAGCGTAACATCTCTTTCGGCCAAGGAATAATCCGGGGTATCGAAATAATAGTTGTAATGGATATCCTTGGTATCCGCGAATTGCACCATCAAATAATCCATGATTTCATGGCATTGGCTTTTTGAAAGTTCGTGTCTCAGTTCTCTGTCAAGCATTCGTTTTTGTTCTGACAATTGCGTCGCCCCCTTACATACCATATTATACACGAAAAAGGAATGATATGTCCAAAAACACGGTTAAAATGTGTAAATTTTTCTGCCTTGTGATAAAATGAATGCAGGAGATGATGGATATGCGATTTGTCTCTTTTGCAGAAACAGACCTCAAAGCCGAGGACGTCGCCGCCTTATTGGTAAGGGCCGATGAGATCCTTTACCGGATTCATTTCGGGAATCTCGATAACGCCATCAGGCAGATTGCGACGTTGCTCGAAAAAGAATCCGACGTGGATCACATGTTCAACGCCGCTCACCTATCCTGCATTTATGAAAACGAGACTTTCATCGGAGTGCTCATAACCTATCTGGGATCCGAGATGAAAAAAGTCGAGAAAAACACCTGGTGGCTACTGGTTAAGCAGATGGGGTTTTTGTCGTTTTTCAAACGACTTCGCGCCTACAAGAAAGTCAGACAGGTGACAAAAATCAGCATGGAACCGACCGCCCTTTATATTTTTACGCTGGTCATCAAAGAAAACAACCGGTTCAATGGTTATGGTGAAAAGATTTTGAACCACTTGCATGAAGACCACGAGATGCTTTATCTCCATGTCAACTATAAAAACAGCGACGCCATCCGTTTTTATGACAAGGTCGGCTTCGAAAAGTATGATGAGTACTATGATTGTTACAAATCTGAACCGGTCGGTGCGCTTGTGATGCGCCGTCACCGGAAGCAAACGAGGGATTGACCATGCGTAAAATCCGTTTTTCCCATGAAGTGATCGACCAACTCAAAAGCATCGAGGAAGGCGTTTTCAAAGCCACAGCGGTGTTGCTGCTTTCGGGTGTCTTTTCTTCGATGTATTTGAAGAACGTGCTTGAAGAGCTCTATGCTTCGGGACCTTACATGCTCATCAGCGCTGACACGATTCTTTGCCATGCCAGACCGAACAGCCACGTCTATGAAGCGTTTGTGTCTCATCTTGAGACAAAAGAACCTGTTCGCTATGAAGGCAGAGACATCAGACACCTGTTCGTCTTCGGAGCGACAAGCAACGATGAACACCGCAGACTGCTCAGCCGGATATCTCGGTTTATCTCTTCAGAAGACATCTACGACGAGACAACAATGTCTATGGCTTTCAGCGAGCCTTTGGAGGAGGATGCCTAAATGGAATCGGTCAACATCAATGATACGGTCTATGCCATCATCAAGGCGCATCCCGATTTCAAAAGCGTGCTGGTAGAAGCGGGCTTCGACCGGATATTGAAAAAAGGGATGCTTGAATCGGTTGGACGCTTCACCTCGCTCAAACACGGCTTGAAACTACGCAAAGTTCCTCTTGAAACCCTTCAGACCGTCGCGAACAGACACGGATTCTATCTCGTGGAGACATCTTAGTTTACAACCGAATGTTTATAAACTTTCAAGGGGGTATTTAGAAATATTATCGTCCCCTTTTTCTTTTTCTCGTATATTCGTTACACTTGTCATGTATAAAGGACGTGATCACATGAGTGAACTCATCAACAATCAGACAAAGGCAAAACAGGATAAATTGAAACAACTGATAAAGCGCCTCCACGAAGGCGAGGATTTTGAAAGTGTCAAAGCGGATTTCGCAAAAACCTTCGGCGATGTGAGCACCCAGGAAATCACCGAACTCGAACAAGCGCTTGTCGAGGAGGGGCTGCCCGTTGAGGAGATTCAAAGACTGTGCGATGTCCATGCGCGTGTTTTCGGCGGCTCGGTATCCGATATCCACAGCAGCGATGATATCAGCGAAGAAGCGGGTCATCCGCTTCAGGTCCTCAAAGCGGAGAACGCAAGACTCGAAACGCTGATCGCCGAGGAAATCGAACCTTATTTGCAGCAAGAAGGCAATCAGCCCCTATTGATGCTGCGTGTCGGCATGGATAGAATCGAGGAAATCAAGAAACATTACGCCCGTAAGGAACAGCTTTTCTTCCCGTATCTCGAGAAGAAAGGCATCACCACCCCACCCCAGGTCATGTGGGGTGTCGACGATGAGATCAGGGAGAAAATCAACCGTTGTCTCGCAGCCCTCAGCGAGGTTGATATGACCGTCGCCAAAGTCAAACCGCTCATTGAAGAGACCATCCATCAACTTAAGGAAATGGTCTTCAAGGAAAACAACATACTGATTCCCCTCCTTAAAGACAAACTCAATCTCGTCAACTTCATCGATATCGCCGCAGCCAGTGATGAAGTCGGATATTTCCTGGAAAAACCGAAAAACACCTTCAGCGGTGAAGCCACCGAAGCAACAGAAGAAGAGAAAACAGAAAGCGGCACCGTAAACTTCGACGCTGGCGCTCTCAGCCCCGAAGAAGTCAATGCGATGCTCAACACCTTGCCGCTGGATCTCACCTATGTCGACAAGGACGGCTACGTCCGCTATTTCACCCAGGGTAAGGAGCGGATCTTCGACCGTCCCAAAACCATTCTTGGCAGACACGTGAACATGTGTCATCCGCCGGCAAGCGTCCATATCGTCGAAAAAATCGTCGATAATTTCAAAAGCGGCAAGAAAGACCACGAGGATTTCTGGATCAACATGCGTGGCAAGATGGTTCTCATCCGCTATTTCGCCGTCAGAAACAAAGCCGGAGCGTATCTTGGCACCTTGGAGATGACCCAGGATATCACAAACATCAAAGCCTTGGAAGGTGAGAAAAGACTGATGGATGATGATTAGACGGGCCCTGTTCATTTTTCTGGGGACCTTGTTCATGGGACTAGGGATTTTGGGCATCGTCCTACCGCTCTTGCCGACCACACCGATGCTTTTGCTGACGGCATATTTCTATGCCAAGGGATCAAAGAGGTTTCACGACTGGTTCACAAGAACCTGGCTTTATAATAAATATCTGAAAAACTTCGCCGAAGAAAGAGCGATGACAAGAGCGGGGAAATGGAAACTCATGATCCTCGTCGATCTCATGATTCTACCGACGTTCATCTTCGCACCGCACTTGTGGATGCGCATCATGATTCTCGTGATCGTGGCGATGAAATACCTCTATTTCTTTACCGTTGTGAAAACCAAACCCAATGAAAAAACTGCCTGATACCATGTATCAAGCAGTCTTTTTTATGTTCATATGGGCCTTGAGCAAACGCTTGTAGCTTGCGGCGTTTTCCTTGATATGCGTGATTTCCTCGGGTTTGAGCTTTCTGATTTCCTTGGCCGGATTGCCGAGCCAAAGCGTACCGCTCTTGACGCGTTTACCGGGTGGTACGACACTGCCCGCACCGATGAGGGCGTGTTTTTCAATGACGGCCTGATTCAGGATGATGCTGCCCATGCCGATCAGCGCCTCGTCTTCGATTGTGGCAGCGTGGATGATGGCGCTGTGACCGATGGTGACGTTTTTGCCGATGATGGTCGGTTGATCCGTATCGGTATGGATGACAGTGTTATCCTGGATATTGGTGCCAGCCCCGATGACGATTTTGTCCATGTCGGCTCTTAAAGTGGTATTATACCAGATGCCGACGTTTTCTCCGACGGTGATATCGCCGATCAGGCGTGAACCGTCGAAGGCGGCTGAGGATGCCGGTAAGGTGGGTGTTTTGCCTTGATAAGATTTTTTAGTCATGTTTTCACATCCTTGAGAATGGCTTCTATGGTCGCATCGCTGTATCTGAGACTCGCCCAGAGATAAGCTGCTGCGTAACTACCATAGGGTGAGAAGGTTTCCTTGAGTGCGTGCATTTCTTGTTTTTCTAGACCATAGAGTTTCTTGATGGCATTGACGATGCCCAGATCATGGAGTGATAGAACATCGGGATCCTTGAGGCAGATGAAAAAGAACATATCCACCGTCCATGGGCCGATGCCTTTGATTGCCGATAAATCCCGCCGGATGGCTTCGGGTGGTTGTTGTTTCAGGTCATTGAAATCAATGTCGCTGTGTGCCAGTCTCAAAATCGTCTTGGCTTTCATGGAAGAAAGACCGACGGATTTCAGACTGTCCTCGGTTTCCTGTTTGATTTTCTCTTTGTCGGGGTATCCGAATTTCTCCTTGAACCGCTTCATGATCGCCGCTTGCGCCGCTTCGCTGATCTGTTGGCCCACAATGATATCAACAAGGGCTTCGAAAGGCGCTTCGATGACCATTTCATCAGGCGAGATGGTTTCGATCAGACGTTTCATCGTCGCATCTTTTTTCGCTAAAGCATCTCTGGCTTCCTTGGGAATCGATAATTTCATAATATCACCAAAATCATTATAACACAGTCTTACCTGTGCTATAATGGTAACGACTGGAGGGATGCATCATGGAATGGGTGCCGACACTACTTTTAATGATTGCCATCGGTGGTCTGATCGGGTATTCAACCAACAAGATCGCGGTCAAAATGTTGTTCAGACCACATAAGAAACGCCGTTTTCTCTTCTTTTCGATTCAAGGGGTCTTACCGAAACGAAAAGACGCAATCGCCATTTCCGTTGGTGAGACGATTGAAAACGCGCTTTTGAATTCCGACGATATTTTCGAGGCATTGCTTTCAGATAACACCAAAGCGAAGTTCAAGCAAATGCTGGAAGAGACATTGATCGACAAGATTCATCGCTTCATACCATCGCTTTTCAGAACGATGATCGGTGATGATCTCGATAAGATGATCCAAGGGTTCATCGACCGCGAGGGCGATCACCTATTGGAGAAGGTTATTGATGAAATCAAGACATCAGCCAAGGATGAGTTCGATATCAAGGCCATTGTCGAGAAAAAAATCCTGGATCTCGATTTTGAGACTTTCGAACGAATGGTCAAGGACTTGATCAAGAAGGAATTGTCCCATATCGAAAGAATCGGTCTTTTGCTCGGGGCGCTCATTGGGACACTACAGTTTCTAATCACACTATTCATATGATCTTGCGAGGGCAACCATGATTACTCAGGAGGGGTGGGACATGCAGAATTTTGATTATCATATGCCGGTAAAAGTTCATTTCGGCAACCGCATCACAGAAAATGAACACCATTTCAATTTGCCATACTACAAAGCCTTAATCGTGACGAATCAGGCCTTGAGTCAAAAGGAAAACGGTCACTTGACAACCATCATCAAAAACCTGGAAACCCATCAGACCAAAGCGATCGTCTATGATGAAATCACACGTCCGCTCACCAAGGAATGTGTCATTTCTGGCGCCGAGATGGCCCGTGATTTCGGTTGTGATGTCATCATCGGTCTCGGCGGCGGCAAGGCCTTGGACGCCGCGAAGTTGATCGCCCGCTTCGTCAAAGAGGATTTTACATTGCTGGATGCCTGGATCAAAAGTCGGACAGTCCCGCCTTTTGATCATGAACCGATGCCTTCGATCCTGATTCCGACCACACTGAATCTTTCATCAGGTCTGAATCATCTAGCCTATATCCATCTACCCGGCAAAGCCCAGTTTTTCCGTTTCAAGGATGAAAGTCTATATTCTAAAACCACGCTGATCGATCCTTTTTTGTCTGCCACGTTGGATGAACAAGCGTTTTATCCGCCGTTGATCGATACATTGCTGCGTTCGGTCGAAATCCTGATCGAGGAAAAAAGTCTGATGCACCGGATGCATGCGCTCAACGCGATCGAACTGATTCTCAAGCACACGGCATATCTTGAAAAAAGACCGCCGGATCAAACAGTGCTTTACCATCTTTCCTATGCGGTCTATACCTTATCCGGCATCCCCATACCGAAAACGATTCTACCGCTGCATCAAATCGGTGATACAATCGAAGGGTATCACGAACAATTGCCGCACAGCGTCTTCACCATGCAAGGATTCCTACCTTATCTGGAATACAGAATCGGAAAACTCCAGGCGCATGATGAAAGCGCGTTGCTACACATCTTCAAAACCACACCGTATCACTCGAACAATGTTATGGTCGCTTTTAAAAATTTCTATAGCAGTCTCAATATCGCTTTTTGCGATTTGAACACCTTTGGTGTCGATTTGGCACTCGTGAGTGATTATATCGTCCATCTAAAGGCGGTCTTCCCCAGTTTCACCGCGCTTAAGGATGATGAGCTCTACACGATCATCGAAGAGACTCTTCTCAAGAACTAGGAGGCCGTTTATGCGTTTCATCCATACCGCGGATCTACATCTGTATGCGAGTTTGAAAGGCAGTGTTTTCAAGGATCGCACCACCCATGAAAAACGCGTCTATGAACTAAGAGACGCTTTTTTCCGTTTGCTTAACCATATTACCGAAAACGCCATCGACTGTCTGTTTATCGCCGGCGATCTTTTCGATCACCCCTTTATCAACATCGAAAGCGCCCGGGCGATCTTCACAAGACTTGCCGATCTGGATGCCGATGTTTTCCTGTTGATCGGCAACCACGATGCTTTTTTACTTACCGAAGCCTATCAGTCCTTGCTTGCCTCGAAGAACATCCATGTCTTCAACAAGGACACCACCACGATCAAACAAGAGGGCATCGCGGTTCACGGTCTTAACACCAGCGAATTTTCCACCGAAAGACTTGCAACGTTGGAGGCAACGTTGGATACAACCCTCTTCAACGTGCTGCTGTTGCACGGCGACGTCCAAAACAAGAAAGACGACCACTATCTGACCGATCTTAAGCGTCTTGAGGCAACCGCGTTTGACTATATCGCACTGGGCCATATCCATAAGCATGCATTTTTGACCGACCGCATCGCCTATAGCGGTAATCTCGAACCGCTCGATTTTTCGGAAACCGACCAGAAAGGTTTCATCGAAGGCACCATTGAGGATAAACAGCTTGAAACAAGATTCGTGCCTTTCGCCAAACGTGCTTATGTGCGCAAAACCCTGCAGATCGGGGAAGATTGGGACGAAGATACCTTGCTCGAACGAATCCGGAACCTCTGGGATGAAAAAACCCGGACCACCGATTTCATCAGAATCACCTTGAAAGGCAGAAAAGGGTTGCATCTGGATCTTGATACCGCGAAAATAGCAAGACTTCTGTCCGATGATTTCTATCACCTCGAAATCAGGGATGAAACGACCTCATCCCTGGATTTGAACCAACTGAAGAAAGCCTATCCCGACACCATCATCGATGTCATGATCACCCAGTATGAAGCCGCTGGGGATAAATCCGATGAAGCAGCTTTGATCCTGGCGCTTGAAACCCTGCTTAAAGAAAGCGGGGGGGTATGATGAGACTTTTGAAATTACATCTGTCCGCCTTTGGCAAGTTCAAAGATAAAACCATCGAGTTCAAAGACGGCCTCAACGTCATCGAAGGCTTGAACGAAAGCGGGAAATCCACCATACATGCGTTCATTGAAGGCATGCTTTTCGGTTTCATCAAACCGGGCCAGAAACGCAGACTGTTTTTTGAAACGCTCAAGAGATACCAGCCGAAAGACACCGATCTCTATTTCGGCTCGATGGTCTTCGAACTTGAAAACACCGTCTACCGTCTGGAACGCGATTTCCATCCCCGTAAAGGCTATGTCAAGCTCTTTCACGAAAAAACCGGCAAGGAAATCACCGATACGTTCGATGTCGACCCGGTCACCAGACAAATCGACATCGCCGCACTTACCGACATGCCCTATAGCCTTTATCTGAACACGCTTTCCATCCGTGAGATGGATAAAAAGCCGGATGAGACGAGTGAAAACACCCTGGTCGAACGGCTTCAGAATTTAAGCGCCACGGCCAG
>SL_3KL_010_SEDDRAFT_10002986_pt1 | contig 15419 bp, 10 predicted proteins | sample SodLakKL_010_SED_2_FD_10381 | JGI IMG/M metagenome (IMG submission 10381)
TCTATTGATTTTTTTGCACTTTCACCTCAATTGCTTAGAGTGAGAGTTGAGTCTGAAAGCAATCCAGAACATCATGTGCGCTTCAGAAACGATCAACAAACTGTCAGGGCTGTATCTGAACGGGATTTTCTGCTTCGCCACAGGTCGTTAGCGTCTCAACAACAACAGGAATAAGAAACAATAATAATCTGCATACATGTCACTTCAAAGGTTATCCCTGTAACTTTTCATTTCAAACCTGTCAAGAATTTTTAATCCGCATTTTTCACTGATATTTTAATTTAGTTAGTTGGCTAATGTAAGTTTCTCCAAGGGATTCCTCGCGGGGCGACATTAGAATTTGGAGAATGAATCTGAAGCTATACCAAAAGTGCGTAAAGTTACAAAACATAAACAATATCGTCATGCCGGAACCTGATCTCCCGAAAGGGACAGGCTGGCATCTACAGACTAAATCCGTCATTCCTGACTTAATCGGAAGTTCCAAACGTTGTTCCGGGACATTTCTGTGCATAGGTTAGAGATTTCACTTCGCACCAGTATGACGACAAGACAGGTTAAAAAAATGAGCGTATCAAAATTGTCTTCCGAACAATACAGGCAGATTTTCGTGTTTGATTCTTACGCAAGAAGTGCCTCCGACAATCTAATGATCAAAATAAAAGAGTCTGCATCATCATCAGGGGAATGAGATTTAAAAATGGGCACTCCTCTTTTGTGTCGCCTTTTATGTAACTGAATTTCCAGGTGATAAAAGGTGGTTACTGGCCATAGCCTCTCAACAAGAATTTAGATACCTGATGGTATTAAGTAATCCTTTTTTTGAAATAAATGTCGAGCCCGGATTATTAAAACTGTGCAAAAAAAAGGTAATGAAATTAGCCTTACTCAGTTTCAACTTCTTCTTGCTGTTTTTGTAATTCCTGCATCTCCTGCTGGAATAGCTGCCTTCGTTCATCAAGTAAATCAGGAATGGAGCGCTGTACATCATGCATACGTTCTTCAAGAGTCGGAACTAATGTGGCTTTGAGCAGCACTACAAGCTCCTGAACTACATTTTCAGTAGATTCATATCCGAACAGGTACCGCAGGCCAAAAAACCAGCCGGGCAAATCTTTAAGAATCGGAACGCCTCTTCTGGTTCTCTGTACTTCGGTTTCATACAATCCGGCAATTACGGTACTTTCACCACTGAGCAATAGCAGATCAGTAGTGGCTTCCTGTTTGTTTACAATAGTACTGATCGGGTCGGGCTGTGCCGTACTTCGTTCAGCGTTAACCCGCATGTAGATAAATGGTTCACCTTCGTGGTAGAGAACTCTCGGTTCAACCCGTAAAATAGTTCCCGTGCTGAAAAATCGGTCGGTGATGTTACCGGCAAAATCTCTCTGTTTGATAGAAAAATCTTGTCCAACCTGAATGTTGCCCGTTTCACCATCCAGAACTTTAATGGTGGGAGAGGAGAGAATTTCTCCCTTATCACTGGTTTCGAACGTGCTGAAAAGTGCATTTATATCCCATCCGGAATTAAAAATATCAGTCCAATTCGTTTCTACTTCAAAAACATCCTGGCCTACACTGGCTGCACCAAAGTTTTCAACCCGCACCCTGTTGTTATACAAGCTCGACCAATCAATACCCAGTTCACGGATTAGCCGACGATCTCCCTGGAAAAAAGTGGCCGAAATCTCAATTTCACGGGATTCAAATGTTATAGGCAGTTCTTCGCGTTCAGTAACACGTTCTTCTTCCGGCAGTTCATCTTCGGGTACATCCCTGATTTCAAAATACCTGGGATACTCCGAAACATACAGGTTATTATGAGCGGTTATTTGCAGCAAGGCATCTTCCCAATGCATGGGGGGGATTTCAATCCCGATTGGCCCTTCAAAGTCAGTATGCGTGATAAAAATTTTATCACGGAATTCTATAGACAGTTCCTCGATAATCGCAAGGGCATCAGAAAAAGAAACATCTTCTGACAGCATGATTACTTCTTCGGGATTTGTGAATTCACGCTCCGGCAGCCTGTCTTGAGAAAAGACATTTTGTGCCGAGATGAAAAATAAAAGAATGAAGAGTTTAGTTGCGTATTTCATGTCAGTTCCTCTGTGTATTATCATTGTTCGAGTGTAAGTACTACTCTGTCTCTTATGCCGCCACGATTAAGCTGAAATACAGCTTCTCCGCGTTGAAGGTCTATGGAGCTAAGTCTTCCTAAATAAACTCTGTCTCCGATACCAAGTCGCTGTAGTGTTCCGGTTTGATCAAAAATGTGAGCACGGCTGCCGGTAAGAACCAAAAGCCTGCTTTGGTCAACATCTGGTAGATTTTCTTCATTTGGCGGAACCTCGTGTATCAGCGGATAATAGGGATTGTGGCGTATTCTGCCGAGCGGTCCCGAAGGATCTAACTCAGCCAGGTAATTAGACCAACTGCCTCGCCGGTAGTAAGCACCCAGAGTAACCTGGAAATTTACGTTATTCAAACGTTCAAGATCAGTTATATTATCGATTTGTACTGATTGTACCTGTAATAATGGCCTGCTATATTCAAGCCTGTATATAAAATTAGCGAGATTTTCATATCGTCCTTCGCCCTGTATTGTTGCATTGATAATTCCATGATCTTCGTTCAGGGTAGAATCACTCAGAGAATAATTAAGCTCGGTAAACGAGAGATCCCTGTTTAACATCTGCAAATAGTTATACAGATTACTGGAATTGTGGTCAAGAAATAGTTCTTTGGGATGATTAAGCCGAATGTAAAGAACCTCATTGTAATTTGCCTGTGCCTGTGCAAACATGTCAGCAGAGTTCTGTACTTCCTGCAATTCCATATTTAACTCCTGGAGTTGTTCTTCGGTTTCTTCAATCTCGCTAACAAATTTGTTTTGAATAAACAACCAACCACCGCCCAACATTAAGACAAGAGTAACTATCAGAATAATGGTATTTCGAATACTGTATTTCATTGATTTTTCATTGATAATTTACCTGATGCGGATGATGAAATTATTAGACCTGTAGGGTTCAGGCAGTTCATCTGAAGCGTTCATTGCATCACTTACAGTTTCAAACTGCCCGACTCCTATTCGCCAATTTGTTTGGTTTTGGTCAATCTCTGCCGGCCATAATGTGGTTTTGTATCCTTCCTGTTGTAATTCCTTCTGAACATCCTCGGCTCGATCTGCATCCTCAAGAGAATGCAGAACAATGGTATAGGCTCCGTATAAAAGCTGGTCTTCTTGCCCCATTAAGCCGTAAGGAGAAGCAGAATTCTCATTATCAGCAGATGCAATCTCATTTTCAATCTCATGGTAGTTTTGTTGGGCCACATCATTATCATCGGTGATTTGGTCTGAATTTTCAGATGTATCGAATTCTACATCGGCAGAATGTTCCGGCTGATCAGCATTTAATTCAGGTTGAGTTACAGATTCAGAGATCGGACTTTCAAAATCATTTGATGCAATCTGAGCAGGTTGCTCATCCGGGATAACGGCATTTGGTGCCTCGGAAAAAATTAGTTCAAAATCATTTTGAATTTCAGAGTCAAACTCCGGAACAGGCATGTCTATCAAAAATTCATCAATATCTTGCTGATAATTATTAGCCTGTAATGCAAAACTATATACCGGCTGGGTTCTGATTTCAGTTTCAGATACTTGCTGTATATGAGCATCAGAAAATAAATTGGCAAGCCGGGGAATATCCTCCCGTGATAAAGAGATACCGGTAAGACTGATATTTTGATCTACTGTACGGAGTGAAGTAATCCATATATTTGGAATTTGAGAAATGCCGCTGTTCATTAGCCTGAATATTTCTGACCATTTCTGGCTGTATTCGGCTAATTCAAGCAGTCTGTCATTTTCATTTTGAATTAATTGAAGATCTCCTATAAGATCCTCAGTCATATTGGCAATAGGACGCAGATCTTCAATCTGCGATTCAATTGTTTGTACTTCTTGTTGAAGCAGCCGCAATTCGTCGGCTTTTTCGTTGTACATATTATTCAGCAGTAGTGGAGTAAGCCCAATCAAAATCAAAATGGCTATTCCGTGCCATTCAATTTTAAATACACGTTGTTTTTCAAGAATATATTCAGGCAGCAGCGAGAATTTAGAAAATTCTTTTTCATCGATCTTACTGGCAGCCCAGGCAGCTCCTATGGCAGAAAGGTAGGGCTGAAGATATATGGCTGAATCTAATATTTCATCGGCGTACGTTACTTTTTCGGGATTCAGTTTTAAAAAACCTACTTCAATATCATCGAACTGCTTTTCCAGGTAGGCTTTGGCTTTTTCGCTTAGTTTTGCAGAACGTGTTATGAGAAGCCGGGTAATTTTTGGAAGATCCCCTTTGTCGATTTCAAACAGAATCTTACTAAAAATAGTGTTGAGTATTGAATCAGAAGATTCTCCTTCCGTAATGATGGGAAGGATGCTTATAATCTCCTTGCCTTGCAAAAACAGAATTCTGCTGGCCGACTCGCCAAGAGCAACTATGCCAGTAATATCATCTTCTTCAAGATCGTAATTTGTTGCAGCCAAACCCGCCCATATAGCTTCATCGGGCAGTCGTTCGTTAATAATTAACTTGCCATCGAAAAAGGTTTCTGCTAACTCAATTAAATTTATGAGCTGACGCTCGTCAGGAGTATATGCTACAAGACAATCATTATCTTTTACTTTTACCCAGGCATAATCTTCTAATAGTACATCCTTTTCGTGTATAGCACCCAATTTTTCTTCAAAAAACTCAACTTGATCCTTTTTTTTCATGGCCCCAGGATCAATATTTTTCAAAAACTGAAAGTTGGTTTTACCAAATGGAATATGGGTGCCAAATCGTAGTTTTTTTGAATCAAATTTTTTGAAATAATCAGCAAGTATTTGCTCATTATCAGAGGTCATATCGTCCTCATCGGCGCGGGTCATATCAAAGCTATCTTCAAGAGATGTTGCTCCTGAGTCTGATGATTCTTCTTCCTCTGGTATGTCCAGGAAACTGTCTAAATCTTCCTCATCATCTACTTCAAAAAGATCTTCAAGTCCTTCATCTAATTCGAAGGCGCCAAATTCTGACTCTGTACTTTGCAGTATAGGTTGCGGAAGATGAATGGTATCCAACTCAAGCAACTGAATACCGTTTTTATGAGCACGGATATGTGCCATCCGAATCCTGTCGGTTTCGTAAGAAAGTCCGATAAATTCTCTTTTAGCCAAAATAAACCTCTTTTATTTTAATAGTTGTTTAATCCGTGTCTTGTTATTTGCCTGATTGATAGCTTCTTCCGGGCTTATTATACGCTGTCGAACCAGGCGAGTCAAGTCCTGTTCAAGCGTATGCATTCCATATTGACCACCTTCGTTCAGCATCTGGTAAATTTCAGATACGTTGTCGTTTCTGATGGCTGCGCGAACGGGCGGAGTGGCAATCAAAACTTCTTTAGCCAGAACTCTGGTGCCTTCCAGTGTATTCACAAGTTTCTGGCTGATTACACAGGTTAAAACATCGGCGAGACGAATTCGCACCCTTTCCTGTTCCTCAAGCTTTGTTTCACCAATAATTCTGTCGATGCTTTCCATGGCAGATGCCGTGTGCAGTGTACTAAATACTTTGTGGCCCGAGTCAGTCACTTCCAGGGCATTTCTTATGGCTTCGTCATCACGTAGCTCCCCGATTACCACAATGTCCGGATCCTGTCGCATGGCCTGTACAATACCGTCCCGGAAAGATGATACATCCGTTCCCACTTCTCTGTGTCGAATAATACACCTTTGGGGTTTATGAACCAGTTCGATAGGTGATGCAATGATCACGACATGGCCGTTAACCGAGCGATTGTTGGCATCAATAATGGTATCGAGTGTGGTGGATTTACCGGACCCTGTAATACCCGTTACCAGAGTAAGACCATATTTCAAATATTTAAGGCTGAGGTGTTTGGCCACTTCCGGGTGCAGATTCAGGCCTTTAAACGGGCGGATTTCATTGTTAATCTGCCGCATGTTCATGCCTAGGTTGTCCATATCAAAATAGATCGTTGCACGATAACGCCGGTGCCTGTCTGTAGAAAGTGCATAGGATAAATCCACACTCTTTTTGGCTAACAGATAATCCATTTGCTGGTCACTCAGTAGATTGACGATCAGAAAATTAGTTTCATCGAATGTATAATGTGGACTTTTTTCCCAAGGCTTCTTCGTGCCGTGAATCCGGTACCAAATCTTTCCAACACATCCGTCACCACCAAGATCAATATCTGAAGCTTCAATTTTTTGCATCAGATCTAAATAATTTTCAACATGCAGCCTGAAAGCCCTTCGCTCCTCACTACTCATTTCATATAAAATATTAAGGATATATTGAACGCGGTCAATACCCCTCAACTCATCGGGAATATCTTCAACATATGACTTTATTCGTTCTTTAATATTTTCTCTTACTTCAATTGCCATCCCGAAATATGATTAATTAATTGTTTGTTGGAATACTATTTATAAATGTTATTAAACCGCGCAGTATTTAGATACAATTAAATAGATTATTCAATTGCTATTTAGAGTGGTCATATTTTTTGATTGAAATATAAAACCTGAACTCATCATTCTGTTTTATGGGAAAATTTATATATAGTAGCTTGTTATTATTGAGTTTATAATTTCGTGAATATTGCCTGTATGAACTGTCCCAAAAAAAGCTAACAACGCTTGTAACGAAGTTAAATTAAAAAATTTTAATGTTTGATGCATAATATTATTTTTGCAGAACATAAATCAAAAGAAAAAATCTTTGGGAATGAATGAGTTTGAACGAAATATAATTTGGGATCAAATAAATCCAACAATGATTTTGAAAATGTATGGTAAGAAATCAAATTATTTAAAATAAGTGACGAAGATTTATATATCCAAAATTTACATTCTAATGATGTTATCAATAAAGGTCGAAGATTTACTTTTTATATTGATATATACTGCTCTTTGATAACATGTACAATATTATTTAGTGCTTTATAAAGAATAACTATGTTTTGAAAAAGCCATTTGCAAATCTGGATAGTATAAACTTAAAGAATATAGTTTGATTTCAAACAGACTTTTCGCCGGAGTTCAAAATCCAAAATCTGTAGAATATGCAAATGTTAATTAAGAGAGAGTGGGCTATTGATCTTCAAGGGTTATTGCCATCACCTCTTCAATTGTAGTCAAGCCATTTTTGATACGCAGCCTGCCTGATGCACGCAAAGTAAGCATACCCATTTTAATGGCATGTTTTCGAATTGCATCTTCGTCAATTTCATCACCGGCATCAAAGATCATTCGCTGAATTTCTTTATCAAAATAGAGAGCTTCGAAAATGGCGACACGCCCCTTGTATCCGTTCGTACATTGGTCGCATCCAACTGCTTCATAAAAAGTAGTTTCGGAAACTTCCTCTTCGGTAAAACCAAGATTTCTCATGGGCTCCCTGCTGATCATATTTACTGGCCGCTTACAATTATTGCACAGTTTACGTACAAGCCGTTGAGCCATTACAAGGTTTATGGCATTTGCAATCAGAAATGGTTCTACACCCATTTTAAACAAGCGGGCTACAGCACTGGGAGCATCATTGGTGTGTAAAGTAGAAAAGGTAAGATGGCCGGTGTTGGCCAGTTTGATAGCAATCTCTGCAGTTTTCAGATCGCGAATCTCACCCACAAGTACGATATCCGGATCATGGCGCAGAATACCACGCATGGCCATATCGAAGGTCATATTTTCGGAAATTTTCAACTGCCGTGCTCCCTTTATCAAATATTCAACCGGTTCCTCAATAGTAAGAACGTTGAATTCAGGATTCATAACAGTGTGCAGGGCAGCGACCAGTGTTGTGGATTTACCTGAACCGGTAGGACCGGTAATAATTACAATACCTGACGGTTTTTTAATAGCTTTATTAAAATCCTGATATGCTTTTTGCTGTAAACCAAGCTTGTCAAGGTCGGTAATCACTTTACGGTCATCCAGCACCCGGATAACGATGGATTCCAGTTTTCTGTCGAACTCTTCACCCACCATCGGCATAATCGACACACGGTAACGAATATTGGTATTATCCACGCGTCGCTGGATGAAACCGTCTTGTGTTGAATCTCTTTCAAACCGGTCTACATTCAAACTTTTATCTTTAACAACCGCTGAGAGTGCCTCCGGCTTTACTCCGGGCTGGGAGTGCCAGACTCTTAACCGCCCATCCTGCCGGAATAAAATATCAGTTACATTTTTTGCACCAGGAATAATGTGAATATCACTGGCACCTAAGCGAACCGCCTCTACAAGCATGCCCTCAACAAGAGAATTAAGCATACTTTTGTTAATCTCTGCGTCGAGCTCTTCTTCATCAAGCTCTTCTGGCTCCAAATCAGGCTCATCATGCTCAATTTCATCGAGCATTTTCAAAAACTCGTTGCGCTGGTCGTAAACCTTATCAATAATCTTATCTATGGTTTCCAGGCGGCAGTAGGTAAGCTCGTACAGTTTGTAGGGTAGGTCTGAGGCCAGAGTGGAGATATGAGGGTCAGTTGGATCGGCACAAGCAAGAATAATCAAATTCTTATCGGCTTTAAACGGAACCGTTTTTCTATAAACCATCTCATCTACTATATCTTCGGGAAGCTCATCCATTAAATTTCTGATACTTTCAATCAGTTTTTCAGACGGGTCTTCTTTTGCCAAAACTTCCCGAAAGGCATAAAGGCTTGATATAGTTCTCATTACCTGATGACGATCAGCCTCAAATTCTTCAATAAAAATGGTACTTAATCGCCTTCTTATAGATACAGGCTCATTTTGATGAATTTTAATGCCTTTCTGAAGCTGTTCGCGGGTGATGAGTTTTTTTTCAACAAGTGCATCCCCAAGTCTTCTGCTGGCGTAAAATGAATTATTTTTGATTGTATCCATTCAGTATGATTTGCTGGTTCCAAATCGTAAGCTATTAAACTTTAATTTAAATATTAACAATCGTATTTAAAAAAAACGTTTTTTATTGTGTCAATAGCTTTTTATTTCATAATCTATTGTTTCAGCAAAAGAAATTATTGATTTATTAATGATTTGGTTTTTTTATTTAAAATATTCTGATATGTTAACACTGCATTATAATTTCTTTTAGCTCCTGCTGGTTGTTGAAGTACGTTAAATTATTGCCTTCCAGTTCTTTCAGGCAGCCTTTTTGAGGCAAAATTATAGGTTTGTTATAACTTTTTGCCAGCGGTACTCCACCTGATGAAAATATTTCTTTGTAATTAAATATTAAGTAGTCGGCTGCATTCATAAATTCTGGTACGCACTCTTCTTTTATGAACTGCGGAATGAGAATAATATTTTCTTTTTGGCGGGCGTATTTTCGAATGTTTTTGTAAACCTTCATCTGACCTTTTTTGACAGGGCCAACAATAATCAACTTTTTTTGAATCGGTTCATCCGTAAAAATCTCACAAACCTTGTTGATTTGTTTATATGCACTGATGTGGCCAAAAATCAGAAATAGCCGGTCTTGCACTTTTATATTTACATCATATCGATGATTAATGGCTTCAACAGCAGCAGCCCTGGGCATTAATTGCGGTGGATAGGAGGGGTGCGGCCAAACCCTGATCTTTTTTGGATGAATATTAAAAAAGGTACTCACATCAACCACAACGGTTTTGCATTCTAAATGAAGCCTGTCGGCCTTTTTGGCGAGCCATTTTCGCGTTTTGTAATTGATCCACTCGAAACGTGTATCGAGCGGCATTTTATTGTGAATAGTCCAGACCAGTTTTCCCCCAAGTAGTGTGTATAGCCAGATGCAGAAAAGCTTGTAAAAAAAAACAAATCCAGAAAGAACGCCGGAGTAGGAAATCCAGTGATAATGAAGAATACATGGCTTCCCGAACATGCGATAGAAAAGTAATTTTAAATGGCCGGCAGTACTCACACTTTTTATCGAGTAATCCGGGTTATCCAGAAGGTTCTTATAAAAAAGATAGAGATAATCCGATTTTTTATAAGCAAAACGAATGGGAGGTGCCACGAACAAAACAGACGGCGATTTCTCAGTCAGGCCGGCATACAAATCTTCAAGGCGATCTAATGTATATGTTGAATCATCCATCAAAAAAAGTATTGAAGTCCAAAAGAGTGCACAGTCCCAAACCCGGTTGAAAACGGGACGATGGCATAGTTTACACGAACAGGTTCAATATTTAAGCCCAGGCCAAAACTGAAAGGCCGTTCTGTGGGGCCGAAACGGTAGCCCCCCTGAATATAAAATAGTTCTGCAATATCGGCATTCATGGCAATACTGAAAAAAGATTCATCGGCATCACGGTCAATAAAATCACTGGTGGGTTTTTCTTCAATCGGCTTGCTCCAGTCTGTAAAAATAGAAATCAGCACCGGCAGATCATTTTCTCCGGGTGTTACAAATTCAATCAGATCTGCAGAAATTCCGGCATTCACTGTTGCCGGCAATGTGGTTGATATTTCATCCAAACTTTCCATTGTACCAAGATTTTTCACAGATGCAGCAGCAACCACACGTTCATCGAATAACTGAACCGCAGCCCCGGTGCTGATTGAATATCCGTTGGCACGGAACTGAAATACTTCTTCCCGCAGGAACTGACCGGTAATGCCCGCTGAAAAAGCACCCAATTGATAAGCAGCTGCACCCGAAATAGAGAGGTAACCGATAGAAAAATCTCCGGCAGGCGGCCCTGGCTGATCACGGGCTTCAAACCCATCCGACCTGGAATTATACACTCCAAATGCATAAGCCGAGCGGTTTCGCAGAAAATTAACGGCAGCAAACTGATTGTTTACATTGGATATCCACAGTGAATAACTGACATCAAGGCTCGACTGGCTATCCAATACCAAAAGTGCAGGATTTGTGTAAATGGCTGAGGGACCGGTTTTAGCAGCCGTAGAAGCTTCCGAGATGGAGAGCAGACGGGATGAGGGGCCGATATTCAGAAAATCGAGCCCGCTGCCTGTATCCTGTGCGTAAAGCTCACTGCCGATAATCGAAAATAGTAGTAAAAATACCAATCGTTTCATAAAAACTTATAAATGCAGCCTGATGGCAAATACATGCATAGTTGAAAGTTGCGAAGGTTCCCGCATAAAAGCATAATCTATTGATGGCGAAAACCGGTCATATGGTAAATGTATTGAAAATCCGGCACTTGGTTGCAAAACATTTTCTTCGCCGATATCCAGAAGCTGAAGGCCGCCGCGAAGAGTCAGCCGTTCGTGTGCATGAAATCGTGTTCCCATTCTTGCAAACCGGCTGTATGAAGTTTCATCTTCGCGGATTGAACGGGGCTGCCCTGGTTCACCATCATCATTTTCAGTTACCAATAGAACAGTTTCAGCTTTTTGCCTGCGGTTTTCCATGTCTAAACTGATCAGCCAGGAATCAGTTACATCAACCGAAATCCCTGCGATAAAACGTGTGGGAAAGGTCTGTGAATTGTCTGAACGTTCGGTTCCATAGAGATCGGATGTATTTACATTCTGTTCGGCAATAATATCCTGAACGGTAAAACCAGCAGCAACTGAGGGGTGAATTTGCACACGAAATCCCAAATCAAGGCCGACACTGCTGCTGTTGGGGATGTCGCGGTGAAAATTGGAAAGATTATATTTGAGTCCGATTCCACCCCAAAAAGCATCACTGAATCGAAGGGCAAAATTTCCAATAAACTGGTATTCGTTTGTGGAAAAATATTTGGTGTGATAGCCGCTCTGTGTGCGTCCGTCAATATCCTTCACTCCTGCATTGATAATACTGAGTGACAGGCCGGCCGAAGGCGGTAAGTTGAAATGGGAATGAGCCATATGGAGGCGGCGGTCGAACCGCAGAGCCGCGGTTGAGAGATCAAATTGGATATGATCAGCCGGTTGTGCTGATAGTGCCGGGTTATAGTAACTGTAACTTCCTTCGCTCTGTACGGCAGACATCGCATTTCCCATGGCCATTCCCCTCGGCGAAAATCCCATTCTTGAGAACGAACCCGCGTAACCACCGCTTTGTGCGAGTAATTCAGTCAGCGGCAAAAAAGCTGCTAAAAGCAAAAGAATCAGTGCTATTTCGGATTTCTTCAAAAACATCAATCGAGCAGTAAAATTTTTCCGTGGGCATTGCCTGATGGCGTTTCAACCGTGAAAAAGTAGGTTCCGTCAGCGGCAATCCGGCCTTGTTCATCGGTTCCGTCCCAGATAACTTCGTATGAGCCTGTTGATGAGACAGAGGAAATCTGCAGGGTTTTCACCGGGTTCATTCCAAAATCGAATATCCGGATGGTGGCACTTCCCGTTTTAGTCATCTCATATTTAATGCGAATGTTAGAATGCTGAGCCGGAGAAAACGGATTGGGGTACGCATATGCATCCACATCGGGAGCATTTGGCTGGTAAACATTGCCTCCGCGCAAAGGAACATCCGTTCGGATGATTCTCCAGCTTGATCCGCCGTCGCCGGTAGCCGCAATTCCGTCGCTGGTGCCTACCCAGAGGTTTTGTTCGGTTGCCGCAACGGCAAAGTACCGGGCATCCTGTTTAATGAAAGAGTTGGGGCTGATGATCTTTTCAATCCGGTTCCAGGTGGCTCCGTCATCCGATGATTTATATAAACCGTTATCTGCTGCTACAAAAATATCATTTTCAAAAAAACCGATGTCGTTTGCGCGGACTCCTTCCAGAAACCTGCTGAATGTTTGCCCGCCATCATCGGTAAAAACTACTCCATAAGCGTCACGGTTATCAGGGTCGGCCCGCCAGTTGGTCATCCAGATTCGATCCGTGTCCGGCTGCTGCCGAATTTTCTGTATCCAGTTAGACATGAGGCTTTGATCGTTTTCCGGTTCAAACGCAAATCGGCGCCATTCTATCTGATCTACAGGTGCCGACAGGGCATTTTCTGAGACATTTATGCCTGCGGCCGTTCCCACCCATACGCGCTGCCGGTCATCAATCAGCAGGCCGAAGCCAAGCAGGTTGTTGTCGAAACGGGGGTCGTAGCGATTGATGGCTTCACCATCCGGGGTTTGAGAAAACCATTGGTAGGATTGATCAGGGTTTAGTTCTGTTTCGAAAGAAGGAGGGAGAATGATCCGCTCCCAGGTTGCCCCGGAGTCGGTGCTTCGAAGCAAGCCTGATGCCCAGTTGACAGAGAGTAAAGTATTTTCGTAGAAATCCACTTCAAATGGTGGAGATTGTTCGGGTACGGTGATTCGTGTGCGGATGTAAGTTTCATTTCCGTATTGAAATTCAATATCACACGGAGGGCCAACCGATTCGGCCGTACAATCATGTTGTTCGTCCGGGCGCTCATCCATCGGGAAGGAGATAAATTCCCAGGATTCTCCATGATTATAACTCTGATAATATCCCTGTGCAGCGTTAACACTCTGCCCGCCAATTGAGGATGTGAAGCCGAGCCCGGCAAATATCCGGCTGCCTTCAGTTGAGAGAGAAAAAGCACGTCCTCTACCGTTGAAAATGCTGTCGGCATTTTGCGGGACAAAAATATCTCCGGTCTGTTCAAAATAGGCGTTAAGCCCAGGTCCCATCCACAGCGAATTGCCATCAGCTTCGAGTGTAGAGACTGAGTTTTGCCGGATGGTGGTAAACCGGTCGTCAATCGGGCCGAATGGCATAATTTCGGTTTGAGACTGGCCGTAGGATGGATGACTTACAGTTGCAAAAATTGCAGTTATACCTACTAATAAAACCAACGATCTGAATATCATAAAAAAATCCAACTCTGCAGAGCAGTTTCACATCTGAATAAACTTCAGGTTAGGTTACAAAAAAGCTGTGAGAATGTATATTTAAATATTAAAGTGAGTTCGATATAAAATCATTAGAAAATTTTTTGGTGATTCAATATTATCTCAAAAAAGAAAAGGAGTCCCCGGTCAGAGAGACTCCTTTTAGATTTAGCAATCTATAGAATAGGCATAGCATGCCTACCTGGTGTTATATAGCAATCACAAATGGGTGTGCCATCTGTTTTAATCCATAATTTTACGCAAGAATGCAGGCTGATCGGTGTCCCGCTTATCTATACGTTCTGATCTGTCGTTTATCGGTGTATCATCGTTACTCGCTTTCCGTTGTTCCTGATCCGTTTCCGCCAGTTCATCTTCCTTTTCGGCATCTTCGATACTTCGCATATACTTCAGGTTTCTTCGGTGAATGGCTGGAGAATCAAGATTTTTGAGATTTTTTTCGCCTTTATAAAAAGGTCCGTCGCCGGAATGGGTACGGCGTTGTGCTATTTCACTGGCCTTCGGCAAAGAAAGTGAGCGTTCTTTTCGGGCTGTTTTTTCAGGCTGTCCGTTTGGAGCAACCTTAGCCTCTTTTCTGTTTTCGCTAAGCTCAAACCCGGTGGCAATCACGGTTACTCTCAGTTCTTCTCCGTATGATTCATCCAGAACGGTGCCGAGAATAATCTCTGCATCTTCTCCCGCTTCCTGCTGAATGATGCTCGTTGCCGTTGTGGTTTCCCGCATTCCGAGATTATCACCTGAAGAAATGTTAACAAGTACATTTCTTGCGCCGCGAATGCTCACGCCATCGAGCAGGGGAGAGTTGATGGCTTCGCGTGCAGCAATTTCTGCGCGGTCGGGTCCGCTTGCCGTAGCTGAACCCATAATGGCCGCACCTCCGTCAATCATGGTAGTGCGAACATCGGCAAAGTCGAGATTGATCAAACCCGGCATTAAAATCAGGTCCGAAATCCCCCGGGTGGCGTTATAGAGCACCTCGTTGGCTTTTTCGAAGGCCTCAATCAGCGAGGTGTTTTCATCAGAAATATCCAGAAGGCGCTCATTCGGAATCACGATAACAGTGTCGCAGTTCTTCTTGAGCTCGGTGATGCCGTCGAGGGCGTACTTCATCCGCACTTTACCTTCGCAATTGAACGGTGTGGTGACAATACCTACCGTCAAGATTCCTTTTCGTTTGGCAATTCCGGCTACAACGGGAGCTCCCCCGGTTCCGGTACCTCCGCCCATTCCTGCTGTAATGAAAATCATGTCGGCAGAATCGACAGCTTCATCCAGTTCGTGGCGGTTTTCTTCCACGGCTTCGCGGCCAATTTCCGGACGGGCGCCCGCCCCAAGCCCTGATGTGAGATTGGCTCCGACCTGAATGGCAATATCTGCCGAATTATTTTTCAGTGCTTGCGCGTCTGTATTCAGTGCTATGTATTCTACACTGTCCAGTCCTTTTCGGATCATGTTATTGATGGCATTACCTCCGCCACCGCCAACACCGATCACTTTTATTTTCGCATTATCCTGACCTTTTTCGTCAAAACTAAAGCGTGATGTTACATATTCCATAGTTAACTCCGTTTATGATTGCTGTT
>SL_3KL_010_SEDDRAFT_10002987_pt1 | contig 15416 bp, 18 predicted proteins | sample SodLakKL_010_SED_2_FD_10381 | JGI IMG/M metagenome (IMG submission 10381)
GCACCTCCGGCATAATTTTCTTTTTGCCGGTTCACGTCGCCGGTACCGTTGTAATCTCCATCATCGGGTACGAGAGGTCTGAAGCCGTTATAAGGTTNACCCTGACCTTCCATACCCACGGGTAACCGATATGATACCCGGATCCTTCCGGGCGTTTTATGTATCTTTATAATCTCAGACAAAGACTTCCTCCAGGCCGCCCCGACCCGCGACAACAATTTCACCCTGATCTTCGAGCTGCTTTACGATTTCTACAACCCTTGTTTGCGCCGCTTCTACTTCTTTCAGTCTCACGGGACCAAGATATGACAATTCTTCTTTGAGTAATTCTTTTGCGCGTTCGGACATGTTATTAAATATTTTATCTTTCAATTTTTCATCCGCAACCTTGAGCGACAAAGCGAGGTCGTTTTTATCGACTTCACGCAGAATACGCTGGATACCCCGATCTTCGATATATACAAGATCATCGAACAGGAACATTAAACGTTTGATCTCACCTGCAAGCTGAGATTCTTTCTGATCAATATGTTCGAGTATCATTTTCGCCGTTGCCGTGTTACAGCGATTGAGGATTGATGCCAGCAACTTTGCTCCTCCCATAACACTCATATTCTGGGATATCTCACTCTCGGCGACATTATTCAGTACTCCTTCCATTTGTGCCATCAATGTGGGAGATACTTTACCGAGTGTTGCCATACGAAAACTAACATCGTTCCGCAATTCTTCATCAAATTCCGCCAACACTGTTGCCGTTTGATCGGCACTCAAATTAGACAGTATAAACGCGACTGTCTGCGGGTGTTCTTTTTGAAGGAAATTTGCCAGTTGTTCGCTATCGGCTTTTTTTAGCATGGCAAAACCTTTTACCTGTGTCAATAGTTTTACCTTTTCGATAACATCCGTGGCTTTTGTAAATCCGAGTGATTGCTCGAGTAACCGCTGGGCATAGTCTATTCCACCCTGTATCATATATTCCTGTGCGCGCACTAGCTGGTGATATTCATCAACGACCGGATCGACTTTTTCCGAGCTAATCCCTTTTATGTTGGTGATCTCAATGGTCAGCGCTTCAATCTCATCCTGCGTGAGATATTTCATCACACGGGTAGCTGTCTCAACGTCAAGACTGAGGAGCAGGAGTGCTGCTTTTTGCTTATTTGTCATCTTTTTATTTTCAACGGGTACTTTACCCACCGCTTAATCCTCCTGTAACCAAATTTTTAACAAACGCGATGCTTCTTCCGGATTTTGATTCATATATTGCGTTATCCGTTTCTTTTTCTCACCGCGGAGTAAAGCATCTTCATCTAAGTCTTCATCGGGCGCCGGGAATTCGGTGATTTTTCGCCTGAGTAATTCCCGGGGTGATTGATTCGGCTCCAATACGTTTGTATAAAATTCCTCCTCAATAGTCTTCTCTTCCCGGCTCAGCTTGTTTAAGAGCGACCACGCAACATATAAGGCTCCGAGCATTGCCAGTATTATTAATATTTTCTCAAGTACATCCTGCCATGTACCGGGCAGATCCTGCTCATAGATCAGGTCACGCTCTTCCATTTCGTGCCCGAAAGGTAAATTAACAACCGAAATTTCGTCGTTTCGTACGGGATTATAGCCCACGGCCCGTGCAACGACTTCGGTAAGCTGATCCATCTCATTCTGATTCCGCGGCATATATTCGGTTACCTGCTGACCGTCACGTTCCACCGTTTCCCTTCTTCCATTAACGATCGCGGCAACGGATAACCTTTGTAATCCTCCTGCATTCTCAACTATCCGCTCGAGTGTCCGGTTAATCTCATAGTTTGTGACACTGTTCGTTAACGTCGAGGGCGGTGTGTCCGTATTCATGACATTGCGCTCTTCCGTAATCTGTTCACTCCGGATCGCAGGATTATCGGCATCAAACATCTCCAGGGTTCTTTCAATTTGCCGGAAATCAAGCTCTGCATTTACCTGTACGATTGCATTTCCTTTACCGACGATTCCCTCCAATAAAGATTGCGCCTTATTCCGTAGATATTCCTCGACATTTCTTTGCACTTCATATTGTGTCGAAGTCATTTGTGCAAACGTCTCGCGTTTTGTCTGATCCGAGAGTAAGGTTCCGCGGGAATCCACTATTGTTACGTTTTCTGCTTTTAATCCTTCAATACTACTCGCGACTAAATGCATGATCGATTTAATAGACTGGACCCCGAGTTGCGTATTCGGACGTAATTTTATAACGACCGATGCCGTTGCAGGCTTTTGATCTTCCCTGAATAACGTTCTTTCAGGCACAACGATGTGAACACGCGCACCCTCTACCTCTTCCAGCTGAAGAATGGTTCGAGCCAGCTCTCCTTCAATGGCACGCCGGTAATGCACCTTTTGTACGAAATCAGAAATCCCCAGGTTCGATCTATCGAATATTTCATAACCGATAACACTTGCCTGCGGTAAACCCTCGCTTGCAAATGTAAGACGGAGTTCATAGACCTGATCGTGCGGTACGAGGATAGTACTCCCTCCGTCGTCTATGCGGTAGGGTACCTTTCTCTCGCGAAGTTTTTCGACGACCTGTGCTGCATCCTGAGGATTCAGATTTGAATAAAGCACACCGTCTTCCTTCGTACCGGTCAAGGATAATAATAGTACCATACCGAGGGCAACCGACAACGTAACCCCGGCGATGAGTATTTTTTGCGATATTGTTAAGCGATTGATGAAATCGCCAATTTGGTTCTGCATTATTTTTAATGTATACTAATGGTTATACCTGCATTCGTATCATTTCACGATACGCCTCGAGTGTTTTGTTCCTTACTTCCATAAGGAGATCAAAACTTGTTTTTGCTTTTTCAACGGCGATCATGACCTCGTGCATGTCTATATCTTCCCCGGCCACCATTTTTTCGACCGCTGTCCCCGCTTCCATCTGTAAATTATTGACATCTTCCATAGCTTTTTTAAGTGTAGTTCCAAACGTATTTTGTGAATTATGTACTGATTGACTGCTGTTTGTCCCTCCGGCAGCGAAATCTTCCGGGTTAAGTGGGTGTACCTGTAACGGTGAAATTTTCATTCGCGCTATCCTTTCTTATCAATAATTTGACCGATTCGGAATCTGTACGTATTTCCATCGCTGTTATATTTTTTTTCTATGTAAGAATCAGTATCGATTTCCGGGAATAAATGCTCAAAGTATCGTTTCTCATCCTGAGTGAAAACTTCGTTCTTTGATGTAACTTGCAAAACGTTGCTAAACGCATTATCATGTTCCGGCTTTTTAATTTGATGATCGAGCTGGCTATAAGCCGCTTTTACTTGCTCTATTTTCATCACACTATATCTCCAGAGAGGCCTTTGCCATTTGTTTTATCGCATTTATCGCGGTTGTATTTGCCTCGAACGCGCGCGATGCCGCGATCATATCCACCATTTCGGTAACGACATTAATATTGGGCATTTTCACATATCCGTTTTCATCCGAGTCGGGATGCCCCGGTTCATACACGAGCTTGAAATCATTCGTGGCCAAGTCCTCTGTCGCACGGACACCCGGTTCGATATCACGGGTTCGGGAAAGGCGCCGGCTATTTCCCGAAATATGTGACGCATTCGTTTGGGAAATTTTTATCCGCTCTTGCGCAAGATGTCGGCTGAATTGTTGTTCGGCACTCGTCTCGAAACGTACCATCTTCCGCTGATACGGCCCTCCGTCCGCTGTCCGTGTGGTTTCGGCATTTGCCATATTTTCGGCTATAACATTCATCCGTTTACGCTGTGCGCTCATACCGCTTGCGCTGATATTGAACGCGGAAAAAATATTTTTAATGTTCATAATTGACCCCGGATACTCTTTTGAAGACCTTTAAACTGTCCTGAAATCATCTGAGAAGCAAATTTAAATCGGATTTGATTTTTAGCGAGTTCCGCCATTTCCTGATCGATATCAACGTTATTGACTCCGCTTGCAACCTCGTCGGAGACGGGTGATCGTCCCGGGCCTTCCCCGGTTCCCCGAACGCGAACGACATTTGGTTGACCGCTTTGTATGGGTATATGGTCTTTGTGGGTCATCGCGACGCTTGTATTACCCTGATTTTGCCGGAGTGCTCTGGAGAACTCTTCTTCAAAATCAACACGCTTTGCGGTATAACCGGGTGTATTGATATTTGCAATATTTGATGCCGATACCCGGCTTCGTAACGCGTATACATCCAGGGCCTGTTCGAGTAAAGGAACTTTTGTTTTGTCAAAAAGTTTCATGTTTTTTTCAGTTTCTCTCTACCGTTCGCATGAATAAACTCAATGGTACTCTTATACATAAATCAACTTTGATGCCAACAAATATATTGTCGAATTCCGTTCTGTTCTGCGGTTTTTTATATATGAAAAGATCCGGGGTAAAGATATTCTGGCTAATATTCGACACCTGACAACTATTTATCCANATAATCAAACTCAAGGACTGTATTTTTCCCGCAGCTACATACAAATTCCACCTGCTCGATAATATCTCCGGACCGGTGAATTATGATGGACGGTTTTTTTTCATCGCCATCCTCGATTTCAATTTTACATGTGCCGGACTGTGCAACCGCGGTAGATTTTAAAAGATTCCCTTTCATGACATATTGCTTTGGTTTAATTTTTGAATATGAAATGAAGTCTACAAATTCCTCGCCGCTTAAAGTGTTTCGATCTTGATCCATACTATTTAATCCATTGTTAATTTGATCAATGATGATGCGATTTTTTCTAACGGTAAAATTGCGTCGGTGATACCGGCATTGACAGCTGCTTTCGGCATGCCGTAGACAACACAGCTTTCTTCATCCTGAGCAATGACATATCCACCTTTCTGTTTTACAAGTTGCAGTCCCATCAGACCATCTTTTCCCATCCCGGTAAGGATCAGTCCGAGCAAACCGGCACTATATGCCTCAACCGCCGATGAAATCATGATATCGGCTGCAGGGCGATACAGTGTATCAGCCGGTTCGGAAGAAATGGATGCCACAACATGTCCATTATCGCGAATGAATTTCATGTGGTATCCTCCCGGTGCTATCAATACCCTGCCGGGCTCCACTCTGTCACCATCTTCCGCCTCCTTCACCCTCACGTTACTTACACCGTTCAGTCTGTTTGCCAGAGAAGCAGTAAATTTCGGAGGCATATGCTGAACAACCGCAATACCGAGAGGGAAATCGGCAGGTAATTTCGGAATTATTTGCATGAGTGCATTAGGTCCGCCGGTTGAAACACCCACAACAATCGCTTTTAGATCCTTGCGAACACTCCGTATGTATACAGGCGGACTTTTTTTCTGTGCGCCGGTAGTACCGGATACTGATATCTGTGCATTGCGAATTCTTGCAAGTCGATACATAAGCGACTTGCTTTTTGCGATACTTTTCACCTTGGATATCAGCTCATCTTTTATTTTCGTGATATCGAGCGACACAAATGATAATGCTTTCGGTATAAAATCNACCGCACCCAGTTCAAGTGCTTTTAGCGTCGCCTCCGCCCCGTCGGTGGTNAGCGAACTAACCATGAGAACCGGAACGGGGATTTCNTTCATTATAATTTCCAGCGCACCNAGTCCGTCCATGTTCGGCATCTCAATATCAAGNGTAACGATATCCGGTCTGAANTGTTTNATTTTTTCGATACAATCAAGACCGTCCCGGGCTGTTGCTACGACTTTGATANCCGGGTCGGATTCGAGCATTAACGATAATGATTTCCTCATAAATGCTGAATCATCAACGACAACGACATTGATCTGACTCATGATTCACCACAAAGTTTCATAAACGGAGCGATATCGAGGATCATAATCACGCGTCCGTCACCGAGGATTGTCGATCCTGCTATCCCGGGTACGGTTCCCAGATATGATCCGAGCGATTTAATAACTACTTCTTTCTGACCGAGCAGCGTATCGACGACGACACCGATACGTTTCTCAGCCAACCCGATCACGACGATGTAAATCCAATCGCGTTTCGTTCCATTCAGTGGGATATTGAATACCGATGATAACCATGCCAATGGTAATATTGTGTCGCGTAATTTGATTACCTCTTTCCCCCTTATAGTTTGTATGTTTGACTTTTCGATACGGACAACTTCAATCACCGAGTTCAAAGGAATAGAGAACACCTCTTTTTGGACCTGCGCGAGCAATCCCTGAATAATCGCAAGCGTCAGAGGCAGTTTGATCGTTAACGTAGTTCCTTTACCTATTTCAGATCTAATTTCGATTATACCCTTTAATTTTTGTACGTTCGTGCGTACCACATCCATTCCCACGCCACGGCCGGATACATTCGTCACTTTTTCCGCGGTACTGAAACCGGCAGCAAATATCAGATTACAGGCTTCGGAATTACTCATTTCACGAGCCTGATCTTCGGTGATAAGATTTCGTTGGGTAGCTTTTGCTTTGAGTTTTTCGGGATCAAGCCCCCGCCCGTCATCGGCAATCGTAATTGCCATGTGATTGCCTTCTTGTCGTGTCTGTATGGTAACGCGCCCTGTTTCGGACTTGCCCGCTGCAATCCGGTCGTCAGGGGATTCAATACCATGATCTGCTGCATTCCTCAGGATATGCACAAGCGGATCGTTCAACTCCTCAACAATTGATTTATCGAGCTCATTCTCGGCACCAAATATCTCTAATTCAATTTTTTTACCGCTCTCCCGGCAAAGGTCGCGAATCAAACGGGGTAATTTATTGAACACTTTCGACATCGGGACCATCCGCGCTTTCATAACGGCCATTTGCAATTCAGTCGTTATAAAGTCAAGCTGCGAAAACGTACCGCTGAGCTCTTTTTCAATAGAAGACCCCTCATAGGTCTGTTTCATCTGATCGGATATCTGGGCGAGACGATTTCTCCCGAGAACGAGTTCTCCCACGAGATTCATAATCCCGTCGAGTCTGCCAACATCGACGCGTATCGTGTTATCAATAGCCCGGCCGGTCGATGGTATCGTTTTATCACCTGCTTGTTTGGACTCCTCCTTTTCTGCCTCCGGGTCCTTTTCTTCCTCCGGCTCTGCGTCTATTACCGGTTGAATATTCTTACCGTCTTCCGATTCTTTCTTTTCTGAAACTTCATTTTCGGTATTCTGTCCGGAGACCGATGTCAGTTTATGTATTATATCATCTAAACGAACGGGTGTCGTATCATTCTTTTCGATACGCTCAAGGAGCACCTTCATAAAATCATATGCTTCGAACATTATATCCATAACATCGCCGCTCACCACGAGTTCTTTTTTACGGATTTTATTCAGGACATCCTCGTAATTATGAGCGAGATTTGTCATTTGTTCGAAGCCGAGAAAAGACGAGGTTCCCTTGACCGTATGAACGGCCCTGAATATGGTATTATGCAGTTCCGCATCCGTCCCGTCCTTTTCGAGGAGCAGGAGATCCTGGCCGAGTTTATCGATCAATTCATTTGATTCGACTATAAAACTCTCAATAATCTCAGCCATCTGGTCATCAAATCCCTGCATAGCTTCTCCTGTTATCTATGAACCGAACATCTTATCTATTTCTGCCTGGGTTGGAAGAATCTGAGTGTTGCTGGCTTCTTTATTACTGTTTTGAGAAGCGGGGGATTGCCGGTGTTGCTCGCTGAGCGCATCGGCAAGATTCTGTTTATCACCTGACCGGTTATATTCAGCCTCCGCATCGAAGGTGGAAGGATCGCTTCCGACCATTTCTGAAATGGGTGACGATTCAGCCCCGCTATAGTTATCCAATAAGTGTTTTAGCCGCCCATGAACCGACTCGACGAGATGATTGACCGCGGCTAATTGTTGCGAAGTAATATCCTGTACCTGTAATGATATCGATATATCAGAGGTATAATCGGCTATTTTATCGAAATAGCCGGGCACAGATGAGAGTATATCCTCATCTTCACTCTCCGGTGTAATCTCAGATATTTTTTTTCTTAACTTTCCCGCGTCTTCAACCGGTAGAGTTTGTGCGACAGTATCCAGATACCTGATACAGATCCGGATAGTATCGTTGCGTTTTTGTTTCCGGGTTCTATATTCCTGTATCTGCACCTTCCCTTCCTCTATAGTTTGCGACATAGTTTCGAGTATATCCAATATCTCGATTGTCGCCCGCTCGGTTTCCTTCGTAACGCGGCTTAAGCTGTCCGATGCACGGGGCAACTTACTGGAGCTTTCTTCGATTGATTGATTGATTCTCCCGAGCAATGGGGTAATTTCATAATAAAAACGCATCAAACCGTCGAAAAAACCGAATATTTGTTTTCCTAAATTGATTACATTCTTTAATTCATCGATACGATTGGAATCGTCTGCGTTTCCCCCTTTGTTCATACTGCTGTCTTTCCGTTATTGGGTAGTTGTTTTCATTATTTGGTCTATTTTATCCTTCAGGACCTGCGGGGTAAAGGGTTTCACAATATATCCGTTTACCTTTGCCCGGAGAGCTTCTACGATGTCTTCTTTTATCCCCCGTGTTGTGACAATAAGAACCGGTATATGTGAATAGTTACCGTCGTTTCTGATTGCCTTTGTCAGTTCTATCCCGCTCATATTCGGCATATTCCAGTCGGTTATCACAAAATCGATATTATTCGGATATATTTGTCCAAGAGCTTCTTTACCGTCTGCTGCTTCCACCACATTTGTGTAACCTATGGTCTTTAATGTGTTGATAACAATCCGGCGCATAGTAGCCGAATCATCCACAACGAGTACTCGTTTATCACTCATACTATTTCATCCTTCTATCGTCAGTGTTTCTCATAGTAATTATTCGTCTGTCCAACTAATAAATTTAGATACTTCATATTGGATTCTTTCCAGACTAAAAGGTTTCACCAGGTAAGCATGCACACCTAATTCACGCCCTTTCGCTTTATTCACTTCATCCGACAGCGACGAGAGAATAATGATCGGTAATTCCTTGTACTGCGGGTTTTCTCTCAGCGACTTGATGAATTCAAAACCATCCATGTTCGGCATATTGAGATCCGTTATAACGAGATCGATATTCTGCATCGGAAGTTTTTCCAGTGCGTCCATACCATCATCGGCGGTTACAATCTGAAAGCCCTGCATCGTGAGGGAGATCGAGGCGAATTTTCGTACTGTCGCCGAATCGTCAACAACAAGAATCGTTTTAGGCATTATACAGATCACTCCTTTTTATATACTACCGTTTTGGGGAAATTAATCAGCTTATAAGCGGTTGAGATACCGTGTAATGATTCGGCATATCCAATGAACAGATATCCTCCGGGGTTGAGACTGTTATAGAGGTTTGATACAACCTGAACCTTGGATTTAAGATCGAAATAAATCAGAACGTTGCAACAGTAAATAACATCGAAATTCCGCATGAACCGCATCCGGGACTGATCGAAAAGGTTTTGTTTCTCGAAGCGAACGAACTGCTTCACGCTGTCGTGTACATGATATTTCCCATCTTGCACAGAAAAGTATTTTTTTAGGTAATATTCCGGCATATTTCTTATGGAATAATCCTTATATACTCCCCGCTTCGCGATCTCAATAACTGATTGACTGATATCGGTACCTACTATCTCAACATCCAGGTCCGGAAAACGCGGTTTCAGTTTATCAAGAAATATCATCGCAAGCGTGTACGCTTCTTCCCCGGAGGAGCTTGCCGCGCTCCATATTTTGATTTTAGATCGGCCGTTATATTTTCTGGATTGCACTATTTCCGGGATGAGATGTTTCTCAAAAGCTTCGAATTGCGGTTCATTTCGGAAAAAATATGTTTCATTTATCGTAACGGCATCGTAGAGGAATTGCAACTCGTCGAATTGTCCTTTTCCGTTCCGTATATATTGAAGATAATTTTCAAAACTCGAAATATTCAGTATTTGAATTCTTTTTCCCAGTCTTCCTTCCAGTAAATATTTTTTATTATTCTGGAAATATATGCCGGTGAGCGTATAAATATAATCCCGTAACTGCCGGAATGTATCGTCCGATAATTTATGTTGCGATCTGGCGAGTGTTGATGTTATACTCATGCGATTACTCCGACCCGATATCTGATAGTGACAACCCCTTTGATTCTACTGCTGCTGCGGCAACCTCGCGCACAACAGCTTCATCATCATCAAGAAATTTCGAAATTAATTCAGGAGTACGGGGATCACTAATACTGACTAATATTTCTATGAAATGAATTTTCAGCCATGGATCCTGATCATTCAATATCTTATCAAGAACAAGTACCGCTCTGTCGCCGTCAAGAGAGAACAGCACATCGACAATGGTGGATCGGGTCTCTTCGTCGGCATCTTCCCACTCTTTTACGATATCATCAAACAATGTATCGACCACCCGGGTATCAAACTGCAGGTTTTTGTTTCTGAATATCGATACGATCGTAATTTGTACCATACGGCCGATAAGGAACAGCAACGCCCGTTTATTGGAAGCAGGATCCTGCATTAACTCCAGTACTGAGTAAAATATATTCTCGCGCTCCAGAATTAACGGATACAGAAATGAATCCCATTTTTCGGATCGACCGAGTGTCGTTATGAATGCTTTCGTTACATCGTCACCTGTAAATCGCTCAAGACCCTTCGCCGCACTGTAAGCAATATCCTCGTCACTGTCGGATAACGCATCGAGTAACTGATAGAAATGATCCCGGGAGAAATAAACCCGTTTATCTATCCGTTCCTGAATCTGCACCATCGCGTGAATAATCGCATGGGCAATTTTTCCTTTTGCTGATTGGAGATACCTTTTCAATGTCTCTAATGCATCTTCGTTACCGACCGCACCGAGCGCTTGTACTATCATAAAGACCAACAGGCCATCGCTTTGTTTATTATTCACTTCCGCATAAAACATAGACAGAAGATATTCACCGGCCCGTGTATCTCCGATTTTGCCCAGCGCTTCAACCACAGACGGTCGTGTTTCCGGACACTTTTCGTACGTATTGCACAGCGGAGCCAGAACGCCGCTATTCTTCGCATTTCCTAATGCTTCAACAGCGGCTATTCTAACGTTAATATCCGGATCATCAAGCAATCTTACGAGGTCGGTTACCGCATCCGATGGATCGATAAGCGCAAGAATATCGACTGCAAATTTGCGGACATCATGATCCGTGTCGTGCATATACGGAATGACTGCAGGAACCGCCGGCTTTCCTATCCGGCAGAGCAAATCCGCTACCAGATTTCGCGTAACGATATTCTCGTCGCCAATGTACTCCACGACCGCCCGTGCGACTTTTAATCCACCGATCGCCAGAAGCGAACGAAAAGCAGCATCACGGACTCCTTTATTCGAATCCTCCAGTGCCAGCGCCAATGCGGCAACCGGAGCGAGCTCATCTGATCGTGATAAATATTCAGCCGCCGATCTGCGTGCATCAGGATCATCGTAGCCAAGTAATATTGATACCGATTGTCTGATAGTTCTTTCCATGCTTTTTTCCCCGAGTTACCAATACATCTTGATATTCAAAAGATATGCCAATCTTGATCATAGCATTGCTTTTTATTTTCGCGTCATAAACTGTGTTTTAAGTATTTTTTTAACCACTGAACTTACACGCCATAAAATGCCGTCTGTGAGGTGGTTACTATTATGCACATGGTGCACTATAAAAAAACCGGTAAGGTGGTTACCTACCGGTTTATTATTGTCAGGACAAATATGCTGTAATCATGAAGGACACCTAAGCAACATCCTGTAATTGATTCCATGCACCTTGCCCCAATATGCACTCCAGGTCAAGTAAAATTATCATACGATCTTTCAGCTTCCCTATGGCTGTTATGTATTCTGCATCAATACCCGCAATCATGTGCGGCGGGGGTTCTGTAATATTCTGTGGAATTCTGAGCACCTCCCGCACAGCATCGACAATAAAACCGACAACTTTACTCTCGAGCTCAATAACAATAATCCGGGTATCCTTCCCCCATTCTTTTTTGGGAATCGAGAATCGTGTCCGTAAATCGACGATTGGAATAACTTTACCGCGAAGATTTATCACCCCTTCGATATACGGCGGACTGTTCGGTACACGGGTAACCTCCACCATACGGTTTATCTCCTGAACTTTCAATATATCGACTCCGAACTCCTCATCGCCGATGGTAAAGCTTACCAACTGGAGTAATTCATCATTTGGTCGTTGCATGTCCTGTGTTACCTTGTCTTCTGTCATATTATTCTTCTTTATACACGAATATGTTTTATTCCCGTATCTACATACCGTAAACTTAATTTGTACATCCCTTCAACGATTTCGGATCAACAGCGATTGAAGTACCACATTGCGGTGTTTGATGCGTATATATAAGATAACCGCGGCTGTCATAGGCAATTGTTGTGTCGACCGGTACATCAGTTTCTTTTAGCGGATAGAGCATCGACACTATCTTCCGAGTCATTTTAGTGTTTATATGACGGTTACACTGATATCCGTTGACACGCAAGGACGCATCTCTGAGAAAGAGCTCTTTCGTCATCCACACTTTGCCACACATAGGACATCGTTTAAAAAATCCGGGCACGTTATTTTTTGTATCATTCATGTACTATATATATTTATTGACAACCCTATTCGGCATTTATCACATACCCATTTTCACGCACCAACATTCTGGACTTTTCCTGTAACCCGCGAGGGTTTTCCCCATTGCCTGTATTGTTTATATATTGTTCTTTGGTACCGTTATAATCCAGTTTAAAGCCGCCGACAAGCGTTTGTAAATTTTCGGTTAAACGATTTAAATCCTCTGCAGCCCTTGCCACCTGTTCAATGCCACTCGCCGTTTGCTGTGTCACAGAGCTAATGGTTTCTACATTCCTGGAAATCTGCTCACTCGTACTGGATTGTTGATCACTTGCCGTAGCTATTTGTGCTACCATATCGTTTACCTTTTGTACCATAGTCACTATTTCTTCCAACGAAATGCTGGCTTTATCGGCTAATGCAATACCTGCATCTACCTCTTTTGTACCCTCTTCCATGGAATCTACCGCGCCGGTAGTATCATGCTGTATCTTTTTAATCATTTCCGCAATCTCTTTTGTGGCCTTTGTTGTACGCTCTGCGAGTTTCCGCACCTCGTCGGCAACGACGGCAAATCCTCTTCCCTGCTCACCTGCCCGGGCAGCCTCGATAGCCGCGTTCAAGGCCAGAAGGTTGGTCTGATCGGCTATATCGTCTATGACACTCACAATTTCACCTATCTGATCGCTGGAGTGACCCAGGGTTTCAATCGTTACCGCTGATTTCTTTACAGCTCCCGCTATACGTTTCATACCCAGGATCGTATCCTCTACTATCTTACGCCCTTCTTCCGCTGTCTTTCTCGCGTGGTGAGCCATGTCGGATGTATCCGAGGCGTTTTTTGAATTGTCGACAATAGTCTTCGACATTTCCTCGACAGCACTTGCAACTTCACCCGCCTGTGATGTCTGTTCCTGAGCCCCTGCTGCCATCTGCTCCATGCTCGATGAAATTTCAGCGGTCGAACTCGCAACGGCAACGCTTGCTTCTTCTACCTGAAAAATAGTTTGCCGTAAATTCTTTATCATTTGATTTAATGCTGTACCCAGTTTTCCCAATTCATCCTGGTTCCTGACCGGAATTTCGTTTCGAAGATCCCCCCGGGCAACAGTTTCCGCAAATTCGATCATTTTATTAATCGGATTGGTAATAAACACGCCGGAAAAATAACGCATCGTTAATCCGATCAGAAACAATATGCCGAGACATGCCAGAGAAGCCATCAGATAAATATTGGATTTTTGTGTAATCAAATGCCGGGTAGAACCGGAAACACCAAATAAGCCGGTAAGATCCCCTACTTTCTGATGGCCAAATATATCGAGACCGTCTTCATGGTGACACCACAAACAATCCCTGTGGATCCGGGCAGGGGCATATACATACAGGTAGGGAGTCCTTTCGTGCGAGATAATCCCCTCGTAAGTTTCCAGATCAGGATTACGTTGGAAAGCCAGATAGGCATCCTCTTCCAGTTTCCTTACTTCATTGTCGGAACTATATGTTCCCTCGAAAACTCTGTGAAAACGCAAATCGCGTTCTGTCGCGAATTCTTCGGCAAAGGAGTGAACCATCATTGTTGAAGATATTGCAAGTGTTGATAACTGATCCCGGAACTCGCTATGAAGCTGGTTTACCTGATTTCTCGCGATGATGAATGTTAATACCGATATGAGCAACAGAATTACAATGCTAATGGGTATTAAAAATTTTGCCTGTATCCCTAATTTTTCTAGTTTTATCATTGCATATACTCGAGTTTATTATCTGATCTTCATACATTTTTTAAAAACTTAATTTTCTGTTCATGTTAAATATCAATTAATGTGCCAACATCTTCAATGAAATTGCCGTCATGTAATCTATTAAAACGTCTCGTTTAGCACATAATAACCAATCGGGTGCTCTATATCGCAGATTTGGTAATTAGAATATTAAACATCTGGTTAATATTAACCATGATGAACGCACTCTTATTTCGGTTCGGTAAATTACGATTCAGTGTAAAATTACTCCGGGAACTTGTTTCATAATTCATAAAGTTTTCAGGCCTTTCCCGAAATGAGATCTTCGTATTCAGGATATACTTCTTTCATACACTGCGGACAGAATCCGTGGCTGAACTCGGCTTCCGTATGCTCGTGAACATACACATCGACCTGATTCCAGAATCCCTTGTCATCCCGTATTTTTTTGCAATTCATACAAATAGGTACTATACCGCGCAGGGTTTTTATCTCATCGAAAGCTTTGCGTAACTCCCCGATTTTCGCTGCCAGAGCGTCCTGCATCTCAACCATACGCCGGCCAACCTCGATTCGCGCGCGGAGTTCACCGACATCAAAGGGTTTGACTATATAATCATTTGCTCCGGTATCGAGTACTTTGATAATGTCGGCTTTTTCCCAACGGGCAGTCAGCATTATAATGTATGGCTCCCGCTCACCCTTTTTTTGACGAACACGTTGTAAAACTTCCAGTCCGTCCATCTCCGGCATCATCCAATCAAGAATTGCCAATCCGGGTGCTCCGGGTTTTTGTAACTCTTCCCAGGCATCTTTACCATTGAGCGTCTCGATCACTTCGTGTCCGTTTCTTTTCAGCACACCGGTCAATACGGTACGCGAGGTGAAATCGTCTTCGGCTATCAGAATTTTCATGGTGTTTTCATTTTAATAGTATTCATTATTTCTTTTTGTAATTGGTCATATTCAATTATCAAATCTTCAACATAAGTATTGGCTTCACCTATGTCTCCTTTGAAAGTCGCTTTTTCGATCTTATACGCCACAGCACGAAACGCCTCAGCTCCTATATTAGCAGAAGCTCC
>SL_3KL_010_SEDDRAFT_10002988_pt1 | contig 15413 bp, 13 predicted proteins | sample SodLakKL_010_SED_2_FD_10381 | JGI IMG/M metagenome (IMG submission 10381)
AGGTAGGCGTCAATGTCCAGGGCGCCGCGCTCGTAATCAGCCAGGAAGTCCTCGTTGCGCGCCAGGTATTGAGTCGCGTCAATCACCCCTTGGGCAGCAAGGAACTGCAGCCACTGCTGTTCGGAATCCCCGGCNACGAGNGTGTTGTCCAGGTCGAACAGGGCGAGGTGCATCATTATGGCTCCATCAGACCGTTATGGCCGCGTCATTCGGGAGTTTTGGCCCGAGAACAAAACCGGCAATGCATGCAGCGAAATGGATGAGCCCGGCGGAACGTAACCCCCGGAAAGCCACCAATGCTGCTGCGCGTACTGCGTATCGGCCCTTTCAGGCAGTCGCGGAGTCCGCTCGCGGCAACGTACCACCCTGCCTGAGCAAACGCGCGAACTCCACCGGCGGCAACGGCCGGCTGAAGTAATACCCTTGCGCTGTGGTGCAGCCCATCTCGAGCAGGGCGTCGCGAACGGCGGTGCTCTCCACCCCTTCGGCAACCGCTTCGGCCTCGATCGCGCCAGCGATGCCGAGGACCGTGGCTACGATTCTGCGACTGTAGGTATCGTCGAGAATGTGGCGCACGAATCCCATGTCGATCTTGATCTCGTTGAACGGGTAGCGCTGCAGGTAGAGCAACGAGGAATATCCCGTACCGAAGTCGTCGAGCGAGAGCCGCACCCCGAGTTCGTGCAACTCGCGCAGTTGCCGATAGAGCACCCCGGACTCCTGCTCGAACACGCTTTCCGTGATCTCCAGCGTCAGACCCACCGGATCGACACCATTGTGGGCAATCGCGGCGCGCAGCTGTTCCGCGAACCGACCCAGGCGGAACTGGACGATCGAGACGTTGATGGCCATGCGCCCGACCGGCATGCCGGCGTCCTGCCATTCACGCATTTGCCGGCAAGCCTCGAACAGAACCCAGTCCCCGATCGGCGCCATCAACTGGCTCTGCTCGGCCGCCGGTATGAAACGCTCGGGTGATTGCCATCCGTTCGTCGGGTGATGCCAGCGCAGAAGTGCCTCGCAACCGAGAAGTTCTCCCGATGCGAGCCGAACCTTGGGCTGGTAGGCCAGCTCGAACTGCCCCTCACTGAGGGCCTGGCGCAGATCGCTCACCAGTTCGATGCGCGCGCGTGTGCCGCGATCCAGGTCCGGCGTATAGGCGCCCCAGGCACCGAGTCCCGGTTTTGCATCCTCGAACAGCGCGACTTCCGCTTCGTGCAGGAGGATCTCGGGACTGCGCCGCGTATCGCCCAGCATGGTATGGCCGAACTTGGCCGCGGCACTGATGGCAATCCCCGCGACATCGAAGCCGGTCTCGAAGATCCGGGCGAGCGCCGCGCGCTGTGCCTCGATGTCGTCACCGGGCTGAGGCGCCAGGAACACGATGAACTCATCCCCACCCACGCGCCCGGCACACCCGTCGGCCTGCACCAGTTCCTGCAGGCGTTCGCCCAAGCTTGCCAGGAGTTGGTCACCGACCTCGTAGCCGAAGCTGTCATTGATGTTGCGCAGGCCTTCGATGTCGATGCCCACCAGCATGCCGTGCGGGTCCCACCCCCGCTCACGCAACCGAGCGGTCAGTGCATCGATGAAACCATTGCGCGTCAGCAAGCCGCTCACGGGATCCTCATAGGCGAGGCGCCGCAGCTCATGCTCGGCCTGTTCGCGCTCCACGGCGTGGCCGATCTTGTCGGCGAGCATGCGGATCAGGTCTCCCTCCTCCTCCAGGAAGCCAGCTTCATCACACTCCGCACAGGAATCCCGATAGCACACCGTCAACGACCCGACCTCCTCTGACCGCACACGAACGGGTACGCTCAATCTCAGTGGTGTCGGGCGATAGTCCGCCGTCGCATACTCCTGCCCATCCAGGACCAGGCACGCGACCGCCTGATCGGGAAACTGCCAGCCCGCGGGGACGTGACCGATGGCCGCCGCAAGACGCTGTTCGAGCGGCGCTTCCTGCCGATCGAGGATATCGGCGACCTGCTGCATGCAGCGCAATTCCTTTACCCGCTCGGCCAGGGCGGCGGCGTTGCGTTCGACTTCCGCGCGCGCCTGCTTGAGGTCGGTGATGTCCGTGATCGCCGAGGCGACCTGGCGGATTACGCCGTCGGCCGACGGGATCGGGTAGTAGCGGATGTAGACCTGGCGCAGACCGAGACCCTCATAGATCCGTTCGGCCTCGAAGGTCTGGGGTTCTCCGGTCAGGCACTGCTGGATCGGCTGCCTGACCTCGCGTTCGAAGAACGCGCGGCCGCGCACTTCCCAGATGTACCTTCCTTCGATATCGGTCCGATCGAGTCCGTACAGGCGAGCGTAGCTCTCGTCACAGAAGGTGTAACGGTACTCGGCATCGATGACGCAGAAGTAATCCTGGCTGCTCTCGACGAGGTACTGATACTGCCGCAGGCGTTCGTGCGCGTCCCAGAAGTCGGTGATGTCCTGCGCCGTGCCGGTGAAATAGAGCGGATTGCCGTCCGTGTCCCTCTCGATTTCGCCGCGCATATGCAGGTGCCTGATCGCCCCATCGCCGAGCACGATACGGATCTCGATGTCGTCGGGGCCGCCCTCGCGGAACAATGCTTCACGTCGCGTGCGGAAATGTTCCAGATCCTCCGGGTGCACCATGGCGTCGAAATCGGCCTGCGTGAGGCCCATCGCGTCCGGATCCACCCCGACCAGGCGGCAGGCCTCCGCGGACAATTCCAGCCGACCGTCGTCGAGATGGACCCGCCAGCTACCGACCCGCGCCACGCGCTGGGATTCGGCCAGCATCTGCTCGCGCCAGGCGGTCTCCTCCTGGCGCGCACGGAGATCCGCCTCGGCTCGCTCCAGCTCCGCAAGCGCGCGCTGCAGATCCTCGATCGTACGGGATCGGTCGGCCGCCTGGTTGTCATGATCGCTGTCGATGGGTGTCACCGCCGAGAACAGGAGCGCAGGCCACGCGCCACGATTGCCCGGTCACAAGCCGCAACAGCGTACTGGCAACCGCCTCCACCGGCCACTGTCGCACATGCCGATTCCCTCCGCCGAGAAATAGCGCACAGAATCACGCATTGCGCTCGTGCTCACCACCCTGCTCACCGTTGCCGGCCGCGGCATCCGGGGCATCGTCGTCCGCCTCGCCCTCGACGTAGTAGTGCACCCAGGCTTCGCTGAGTTCACCGGTACTGCCCGGGGCCGGCGCATAGGGTGAATGGGTTGCGGCAGCAGGCGCCGGACTCTGGCGCATGCGGTGCATGGTGTAGACCACCATGGCACCGTGCAACAGGATGAAATAGCCGAGAAATCCGTCCGGCCCGACGAGATCCATGAGCCAACCGGTCAGCGCGGGCCCGAGGACTGCGCCGGTGGCGACAGCCATGTACAGGCCACTGCTCGCGGCCACCATCTGCCCCGGCTCCAGGTGGTCATTCGTGTGCGCGATGTAGAGGCCGTACAACGGCAGCACGACACCGCCGAACAGCGCACCCATCACGATGAGACCGGTGGCGGAGTAATTGCCCACCGGAACTGCGATGACCGACACCACGCACACGGCGATACCCACCACAATCAGAACGCGGCGCCGGTCCATGCCGTCGGATATGCGCCCGATCGGCCACTGCAGAATGCCGGCACCGGCAATCATGATCGCCATGAACAGCGACACCTGGAACACGGACAGGCCATGGTTGCTGGCGAACACCGCGGCCATGCCGAAGACGGCGCCCTGGGACATCCCTGTCGTGAACGCTCCGATGGTACCCAGCGGCGAAATCCGGTAGAGCTCGACGAGGCTCAGCGGCTCGGGGGCCTGATGGTCCGGTTCGTCGTTCTGGCTGAGAACGATGGGCACCAGGGCCAGCGACAGGATGATGGCGTTGAACATGAACAGCTCATAGCCCCCCAGCGGCGCCAGGTTGACCGCCAGATGACCCGCCCCCATGGCGAAGAAGCTGATGACCAGGTAGATCGACAGCAGGCCACCGCGCACGGTATTGGTGGCGCGGTCGTTCAGCCAGCTCTCGGTCACGATGTAGAGGCCGGCAAAGGCGAAGCCGGTGAGAATGCGCATCGCGCCCCAGACCGACGGCACGACCACCAGCGCATGAATGACAATCGCCACGGAGGCGAGCGAGGCCATGGCGGCGAACACGCGGACGTGGCCCACCCGGCGGATCATCGCCGGCGTCAGCAGCGCGCCGACGATGAAACCGACGAAATAGCCGGACATCACCAGGCCGGTGACCGTGGACGAGAAGTCTTCCGCCGAGGCGCGCAGGCCGAGCAGCGTGCCCTGCATGCCGTTACCCAGCATGAGCATGCCCATGCCCAGCAGCAACGCCCATACACTCCACGCCGCAGCACCGGTGGCAGCGGTCGGGCGGGGATCAGCGGATGTCATCGCAGCGACTCCTGGCGATATTCTCGGGGAAGCACGCACGATACCGATCCGGTGGTGCTCCGGGGTATGCCGGATTCGACTACCAGTTAGCCGTTTGCGGCTGGGGCGAAACCGAAACCGCCATGGTGCCCCGCGCGCTGCCGTGGCAGCATCGCGTCTGCGCTGGTCCAGCCCGGGAGATGTCATGTCGCATGAAGACCGATTGCAGGCGTGGATCGATGAACACGCCATCCAGGCGGAACTCGTCCGCTACCCAGTCTCCTGCCACACCGTCGAAGACGCCGCCGCCGCCACCGAGGCGGGCGTCGAGGCGATCGTGAAGAACATCTGCATGATCGGCGCCGACGGTGCACTGATCGTCGCGATCCTGCCCGGCGCGGCGCGCGCCAGCACCAGCCGCGTGGGCAAGGCGCTGGCCACCGAGCGCCCACGCATGGCCACACCGGATGAAGTGCTGGCACTCAGTGGTTATCCAGCCGGCGGCACGCCCTCTTTCGGCTTCGACGCGCGCTTCATCGTCGACCCACTGGTCATGGAGCGCGACGTCGTCTTCACCGGCGGCGGCTCGGAGCGCGCACTGGTGCGCATTGCGCCCGCCGAACTCGTGCGCGCGAATGGTGCCCGGATCGCGCGGGTGCGCAAGTAGGCCTTGCGCGCCGGGACACAGGCCCAACAAGGAGGACGCTCCGAGTTCACGGTTCGCCGCAAAAAAACTCCATATCCCGTGGATTCAACGATATTTTTCGCGCCTTCTGCCGTCTCCGGTGCGCGGGTCCTCGTGGGCGCGGACCTATCGCCGCGAGGGCGTTTGTGCAAGACTCTGCGCCAAATTTCGCAGGCAACACCCGGAAAGAGGACAACCCATGAGCAACATCCAGGTACCCGCTGACGGACAGAAGATTTCACTGGACAACGGCGTCCTCAACGTCCCCGACAACCCCATCATCACCTACATCGAGGGCGACGGCATCGGCATCGACATCACGCCGGTGATGCACCGCGTGGTGGATGCGGCCGTCGAGAAGGCCTACGGCGGCCAGAAGAAGATCCACTGGATGGAAGTGCTCGCGGGCGAGAAGGCGCACAACCAGGTCGGCGCCTGGCTGCCCGACGAGACCGTCGACGCCATCCGCGAATACCTGATCTCGATCAAGGGCCCGATGACCACCCCGGTCGGCGGCGGCATCCGCTCGCTCAACGTGGCGCTGCGCCAGGTGCTCGATCTCTACGTCTGCCTGCGCCCGGTGCGCTGGTTCAATGGCGTGCCCTCGCCGGTCAAGCATCCGGAGAAGGTCGACATGGCCATCTTCCGCGAGAACACCGAGGACATCTACGCCGGCATCGAGTTCGAGGCCGGTTCGAGTGACAACGAGCGCTTCAAGCAGCTGCTGCAGGAGAACTTCCCCGCCGCCTACCGCAACATCCGCTTCCCCGAGGAGTGCGGTTTCGGCATCAAGCCCATCTCGCGCGAGGGCACCGAGCGTCTCGTGCGTGCTGCCATCCGCTACGCCCTCGACAACAACCGCAAGTCGGTCACGATCGTGCACAAGGGCAACATCATGAAGTACACCGAGGGCGCATTCCGCACCTGGGCGTACGAACTGGCCGAGCGCGAGTTCGGCGACCAGACCTATACCTGGAGCCAGTGGGAGCGCACCATCGCCGACAAGGGCCAGGAAGCCGCCAACGCCGAACAGGACGCCGCGCTCGCCGAGGGCAAGGTCCTGGTCAAGGACGCCATCGCCGACATCACCCTGCAGCAGGTACTGACGCGGCCGGAGGATTTCGAGGTGATCGCCACCATGAACCTCAACGGCGACTACCTCTCCGACGCCCTCGCCGCCCAGGTCGGCGGCATCGGCATCGCCCCGGGCGGCAACATCAACGACCAGTCCGGCCACGCGGTCTTCGAGGCCACCCACGGCACCGCGCCGAAGTACGCCGGCAAGGACATGGTCAACCCCGGCTCGCTGGTTCTCTCCGCCGAGATGATGCTGCGCCACCTCGGCTGGCACGAAGCGGCCGATCTGGTCCTCACGGGCATGGATGCCGCCATCGCCAGCAAGCATGTCACCTACGACTTCGCGCGGCTGATGGACGGCGCCACCAAGGTGAGCTGCAGCCAGTTCGGCGAAGCCATCGTCAAGCGCATGCAGAGCTGACCGGACCGCCGGGCCGGCGGTTGTATCGTCGGCCCGGCCCGTCCATCCGCGCGGGAGGCGAGCGCGCATGGCCATTGACCAGCACACGGCTGCCGGCGCCGCCCGTCTGATCCACGACGGCTTCACGGCCTACAATCGCGAGTTCCAGCAAATCACCGACCGCGCCCGCAGGCGCTTCGAGCAGCGCGACTGGCATGGCCAATTGCGCGATGTCGGCGAGCGCGTCGAGCTCTACGAGCACTGGGTGCACCGCACCCTGGTCGCCCTGCGCGAACAGCTCGGCGACCATGTGCAGGATCACGCCGTCTGGCGCGGATTGCGCGATTACTTCGGCGATCGGGTCGAGGGTGTGCCCGACGCCGGCTTCATGAAGACCTTCTTCAACTCGACCGCCCGCCGCCTCCTGGGCACTGTGGGCGTCGACCCCGACGTCGAGTTCGTTCAGCCACCACCCGAAGAGGGTGTGCAGTCACTGACGATGCGGCGCTATCCCTGCTGGGATGACGTGGAAGCTTCCTGCCAAAAGGTGCTCGCCGACTTTCGCGTGGATGTCGATTACGGCGATGTCAGTGCCGACGCCCGCTTCATGGCCGCCGAGGTCAGCGCCTACCTCGCCCGCCGCGGGCTGACCGCCGAGCAGGTCCGGCGCTTCGAGTTCATCGACACCCACTTCTTCCAGGGCACCCGCGCCTATCTGGTCGGCCGCGTACGGCATGACGAGGGCTTCATGCCCATCGTCGTGGCTCTGCGCAATGCCGACGAAGGCGTGCGCGTCGACGCAGTGCTGATGCAGGCCGATCAGATCTCGGTCGTGTTCAGCTACACCCGCTCCTATTACTTTGGGTCCAGTTCCTCCACTCCATCCTGCCCGGCAAACCGATTGACGAGCTCTACACTGTTCTCGGCCGTCTGCGCCAGGGCAAGACCGAGCGCTACAGAGTGTTCATGCAGCACCTGCGCGAGACGCGGGACGAGTTCGTCCACGCCGCCGGCGACGTCGGCCTGGTGATGATCGTCTTCACGCTGCCCTCGTACAATCTGGTATTCAAGGTCATGCGGGACGTGTTCGGCGCCCCGAAGGTCACCGACCACGAGGCCGTGGCCGACAAGTACCGGTTGGTCTCGCGGCACGATCACGCCGGCCGCCTGATCGACACCCAGCACTTCCGCAATCTGGAACTGCCGCATGCGCGCATGTCCGGGGAACTGCTCGACGATCTGCTGGCCGAGTGCGGCATCAATGTCCGCACCGACGGCGATCAGCTCGTGTTCTCCTCCGTCTACGTCGAGCGTCGAGTGCGGCCGCTGAACCTGTACATCCGCGAAGTCGAGCGTCAGGAAGCACGGCGCGCGATCCGTGATTACGGGCAGTGCATCAAGGACCTCGCCGAGACCAACATCTTCGCCGGCGATCTGCTGCTGAAGAACTTCGGCGTCACCGATACTGGGCGCGTGGTGTTCTACGACTACGACGAGGTTGCGCTCATCACGGACTGCAACTTCCGGGAAATCCCCGAACCCGACGACGATTACATGATGGACCCCGGCAAGACACATTTCGTCGGGCCGAACGACATTTTCCCCGAAGAGTTCATCCGCTTCCTGTCCCTGGAGCCGGACCTGCGCCAGGCATTCCTGCAGGCCCATGACGATCTTCTCGACCCCGCCTACTGGCGCGACGTCAAGCACCGTCGCCAGCGCGGCGAGGTAAGCGAGGTCGTGCCCTACGCGCGGCAGACCGTGCCCACGGCGCTGATCGAGAAGACCGCATAGCTCACCCGGTCGCGCGCGGCGCCGCGTCAGTGCTCCGGTGCCGGCACGACACGCTCGCGCACCTGCTCATCGAAGCGTTCCATGGTCGCGGCCATCGGTTCGGCAGCCATCTCCGGCTCGGCGCTGTCCAGGCGTTCGCGGGCGCTCGGCAGGCGAATCTCGAACTCCACCCCGTGAATGGCCATGGGCTCGAACGCGATGCGCGCACCCATGCGCCCGGGCCGATAGCGCACCCGCCAGCGCGGGCAGGATGGATGTGACGGATCGTGGCGCTCCTGGCGCCCGCGGGGTGCAAGGCCATCGATGCACGCCGCGCACGCCTCGGCTGCCGTGCTGACGAGGACGCGCTGCACGCCCGCTGGCAGCTTCCATTCGTACTGCGTCCCCGTGGCCCCAGCGGCCAGTACACAGCGTGGCCGCCCCTGTTCGAGCACCACGTCGACACGCTCGCTGACGACTTCACCGTTGACGAGTTCGAACACGACATCGTACGGCTCGGCGGGCGTGTGGATGTTGTCGACGTTAATCCGACCCTCGTAGGCCTTGACGATCTCGTTGACGAAGTACAGCCCCAGGCCCCGGCCGTGATCATCGCGCTTGCGGCGCGTGGAATAGCCAAGCTGGAATAGATTGGGTCGATCCTCGGCGCGGATGTGCGGGCCGCGATTGTAGACGCGGATACTGACGTGGCCGTTGCTTTCGGTGAGCGTCAGGGAGATCGGTGCGAACGGCGCCGAGTAGCCACGCTTGCCGGCGTAGAACTGCGCGTTGCGCAGCAGGTTCTCCAGCAGCAGCACCAGGTGATTCTCGTTGCCGAGCAATTCCCCCACGGGTTCGAGTCGGGCATACAGCGCACGATCGTGCAGCAGCCATGGCTCCGCCTCTGCGGTTTCGGGTTCGAGTTCGGCCAGCGTGTCCTGCCGGATCATGCCGAGCGCACGCCAGGCTGCACGCTGCGGTGCAAACGTTGGCTCAAAGGGCAGCGCGGCGGTCTCGTCGTCATGCAGCAGGCGCTGGCAGTAGTGCTCCTCGCATTCGCACAACAGGTTGCCGATGTGCAGCGTCAGGTTGTCCGCCGTCGACAGGTCGAGCAGATCCCACAGGTACCGCATCGCATCGAGGGCCGCACGGTACTGCCCCGCGCGCCCATTCGCGGCCGCGTCCTCGGCATCGGCCGCGGCCTGCTGCAGCGCGCTCTGCACCTTGTCGAAACTGATCACGCCGTTGTGGCGAACCTCGGCGGCGATGCCCTTGAAGTGCAGAAACTTCTCGTCGTACTCGATGTACTCGAGCAACTTGTCACTGATGAACAACTTGAGCTTGTCGGCGTGATCCGAGTAGGTGTGCGCCTTGAGCTGCAACTGCCTGTTGCGCTGCCACAGATCGTCAAGCTGTGCGCGCATCCGGTCGACGTCGTGCGCCTGGCGCGCACGCTGGTGGCGATAGCGGCGCAGATCGAACAAAACAAGCAACACCATTGCGCCCAGAACGGCGTACCGGACGTCATCCCGCAGCACCCCGGCCGGCAGGTCGTAGAATGCGGCCAGGCGCGGATCGGTGACGACGATGAAAAAGGCAATGCCGAACATGCCGGCCAGAACGCTTGGCCACGGCCACGTCACTTGTTGCACGCGCGGCGTTGGTCGCTTGCCGGCGCCGTCATCCGGGGTGTCGGTGGCATCCGTCATGCCTGCGCACGCCCAAGGGGCTGCCAGCAGTACGCCTCGTCATCACCGAACGCGACGATGCCCTCGCCTTCCTTGCACAGCGCGGTGAATGCGCCCGGTTCAGCCATGGCCTGATCGAACGCACGCCGCAGAATGCGCACATGCTGGCGATAGCTGGCCCACGAGAAGCGCTCCGGATCAGCGTCGAGGTAAGCCGCCATCTGGCTCGTGTTCACCGGCCGCGGCGATACCTCGACCAGGTGGCGCAGAATCTTGCGCGGGGTCGGTGCCAGCGGCCGCCTGGGATTGGCCGGGTTCATCAACTTGCGCCCCTGCCAGTAGACGGCCCAGGTCGCCGTGTCGATGGTCAGCTCGCCGCTTTGCAGCGTGTCGGCCGTACCTGTCGCGCCGGGCCGGCGCATGGCGGCCGTGCGCAGCGCCGCGCGGATGCGCCAGCAGAGCACCGACTCGATATTGCGCTGGTGCTTGGCAATGAAGTCCTGCGCCCAGGCCGACTCGAACGCCTGCTGTTCGACATCCGTGCCGCTGTATTCGGACAGGTAGAGGATGGGCAGGTCCGGCCACTTGCGCTGGAGCGCACGCGACACGGAGAAGCCGGCCGCCGTGTTGCCGTTCATGTTGGCATCCAGCAGCGCGATATCGGGGCGATCATCGGCGCTCGTGGCGCGCACGTGCTGGCAGGCGCCCTCGGCGAAACGGAACACCTGCACGCGGGTCGGGGCATCGTCGAACGCCTGCGCCTCCAGCACCGGCCGGAAGCGGTCGATCCAGTGCGACTGGTCTTCCACCCAGAAAATCGTGGCCATGACGCATCCCGGATGCACGGGTCAATGCGGTCGCAGTCTACCACGCGCCCTGCTCACAGATTTTTCACCAGCCGCCGCGACACTGTACGCGCACTACGGCCGGACCGCCCTGTGGGCCGGCCCGTACCCGGAGATCGCCACGGAGCAAAGACCATGATCGAGATTCTCTACATCTGGAGCGACTCGCCCGCACTGTCGGTGGCCATCTGGCTGGTGCTGGCCATCGTCGTGCTCTACTTTGGCCGGCCACACGCGCATCAACTCCTGCGCAGCGCGGGCCGGGCCATCGACCACAGCCTGCGCCTGGCCGCGGCCAGCCTGCGCCAGCTCGAGCAGCGGGTATCGACCCGCAACCGCAACATCCTGCTCGCCGAGGGGCGCGAGGCCACCGAAAAGGCGATCGAGCGCGAGTTCCGGCGCGTCAACGACATCGTCGAGCGCGAGCTCAGCCAGTACCCCGCGTTGCATCGCAAACTCGCGGACACGCTCGAGCAGGTCGAGGCCGACTACCAGGCGGCACAGCACAATGCACCGCTGCCGCCGGCATGGTCGGAAGTCGTGTCGACGATCTCGGCGCTGCCGAGCTCGGGAGATCCGGCGGTGACGAAGATCCTCGACGAGATCAAGGCCGCCGTGGACAGCGCCCACAAGGAGACGCTCAAGGCCTACCAGAAGAACACCCAGGAACGGCACAAGATCCTGGGCGGAATGATGCCGCAGTGGCGCAGCCTGAAGCAGAACATGGAGCAGGTGCAGGACAGGATCTCCGGCCTCGACGAACGGGCCCAGGCCATCGACCTCCACATGGAGCAGTACGAGAGCATGCGCCGCGAGGACGACCGTGCGGTGCATGCGCTCACGGCCTCGTCCCTCACGCAGTTCTTCATCGCCTCACTGGTGCTCGTCATCGCCGCCTTCGGCGGCCTGATCAACTTTCACCTGATCGCCCTGCCGATGTCGGAGATGGTCGACGGCACGGCCCAGTTCGCCGGCATGCCCATGTCCGACATCGCCGCGCTGGTGATCATCATGGTGGAGATCTCGATGGGTATCTTCCTGCTCGAATCCCTGCGCATCACGCGCCTGTTCCCGATGATCGGGCGCATGGATGATCAAATGCGCAAGCGCATGGGCATCGCCGCGTTCACCATCCTGGTGATCTTCGCCAGCATCGAGGCCTCGCTCGCCTATCTGCGCGACCTGCTGGTGCTCGATCAACAGGCGCTGACGCAATCGCTCGCTGGCGCGCAAGTGGCCGACGCACAGTTCCGCTGGATTCCCTCGATCGCACAGCTCCTTCTCGGATTCATCCTGCCGTTCGCGCTGGCGTTCGTCGCGATCCCGCTGGAAGCCTTCATTCACTCGTTGCGCACCGTGCTTGGCCTGCTGGCACTTGGCGTGCTGCGCACACTGCGGGTCCTCGTGCGCATGACCGGAAGCCTGGCCAACCACGCGAGCAAGATGCTCATCAGCCTGTATGACTTGTTCGTCATGCTGCCGCTCGGCATCGAGCGCATGGTCACGCAGGCGCGCAGCAGTACCGGTACCAGCACGAGCACCGCCGAGAGCGACGCCGACAGCAGCGGCGAAAGTGAAACCCAGAAGGCGTCCAACCGACGCAAGGGCCGCGGCGGCCGCAAGCAGCAGCCCGCGGACGATGACACCGACCTCATGCCCAGGGAGGCCTGAATCATGCATCGGCAAGACATTGACACCATCAGGGCGCGGAGCGGCGACCCTGCACCCGCGCGCGCATCGCTCCGCCTCGTACTGGCCAGCATGGTGCTGGCACTGGTCACGGCGTGCGGCGACAGCTCCGCCAACAGCCGCGCCGCTGTCGTCCTGATCGACATCTCGGGCAACTACGCCGGTGAGATCGATAAGGCCCGGCTGTTGAGCCGCTTTCTGCTGGCGGATCTGTCGACGGGCGATTCACTCGCCATCGCCTTCATCGACAACAGCAGCTACAGCGAGCGCAACTTCATCACCCGGGTCGACTTCGACCGCCGGCCCAGTGTCGCCAATGACCAGAAGCGCAAGGCACAAGCGGACCTCGACGCGTTCCTCGAACGCTTCAGCGTGCCCAGCGCGCACAGCGACATCACCGGCGGCGTGCTCCTGGCGCGGGACTTCCTCGCCGACCGCGACGTCGGTCGCAAGCAGCTATTCCTGCTGTCCAACCTGGAAGAGGACCTGCATCCCGAGCTCGAACGCGACGCCCCGCTGGGACTCGACGGCATCGAAGTCATCGCGGTAAACGTCACGCGCCAGCGCAGCGACAACATCAACCCCTTGCGCTACCAGCAACGGGTGCAGGACTGGCAGGAGCGTGTACGGAACGGCGGGGGTGAATGGCAGATTGTCGCCGATCTCAACCGCCTGGAGAGCGCCCTGGCCCGGCGCTAGCGCGCGGGCCAGGGGGCGGCAAAGGCCAGGGAAGGCCGGGTTCCGTCAGTGCTGCCGGCAAACCTCACATGCCCGCGCCGAAGATCTCCTGGAACTCTTCGTAGTAGGGCGCGACCACGTCGGCATCCGGGTTGGCCTGCAGCTCGCGGACGATCTCCATCTGCTGATCAAGCTGCTCGAGCATCACGTCGCGCTCTTCCTCGGGCAGATCCTCATGCTGGCGAATCCGCTCCCGCTGCTCCGCAAACTCCTGCTCGATATCCTGCCCGTCCATCTGGCGGCGCATGGAATCGGCCGCAGCCGCCTGGAAAATACGCTCGTGTGCCGCCAGCCAGCTCTGCTGATCGAAGCCGTGCTCATCCAGGATCTCCGCCTGTTCCGCCTGCAATGCCTGGGCCTGCTCGGGCGTCATCTCCTCATCTTCGGAATGCTCGGCCTCGACCCGCTGGGCAAAATCCCGCAGGTCGCGCATCGCCGCGAGATACCGCTCCACCTGTTCTGCCGTCAGTTCCTCGCCATCGGCGACCGTCATCAGGCCATGGCCACTGCCCTGCGAGCCCGCGGCGAACGCCGGTGACAGCATGCCCGCCAGTCCTGTCAGCGCGAGTACCAGCGCCGCCGTGCGGATTCCAACCCCCATGATGTTTCCCCATTACGTGTGAGCGCGCGAGTTTCGCCGCTACCGGTACCGACATTCAAGTCGGGCATTCAATCCGCCGCGGTCGCCGTATGCGCGAGGCCTTCCAGCGCTTCGGTCATGCCGCCGACAACCGGGCAGTCCTCGACCCCATGGCGCGCGGCTACCCAGGCGGGATCGTTGTAGCCCAGCCAGGCCTGCCCCGTCTCGTCCTCCCAGGTGAGGGCCTTCAACGGCAGGTCGATGCCTACCGATTGCGCACACTGCATGAAGGGCGTGCCGCCCTGCGGATTACCGAAGACGATGAGTTCGGTCGGGCGCAGCTCCTCGCCAATGCTGGCCGCGCCCTCGGCATGATTGACGCGCACGAAGATGTTCAGATCCGCGTTCTCCGCCGCCTCCTCGAACCGATCCATGGTCGTCGCCGGATCGTGCGCACTCTCGACGGCGACCAGGCCATCCACTGCCAGCGCCGGCGCTGCGGCCAGCAACAGCCCTGCCGCCGCCGCGACTCCTGTCATTCTCTTCATGATGTTCTCCCGTCCTTTCAGCGCAACGTGCCGATATGCAGCGTAGTCGCATATTCGATGATGACACAGCCATCCTGGTGGCAGCGATCGAAGATCCGGTCGAGTTCCGCGACCAGCGGTTGCCACCCGGCGCTGTCCCGGCCGGGCACATACGAGGACGATGCCACCCGCCCATGGAGCCCGTCGCGGTCGAGGCGCTGTTCATGGTCGAACGCCAGGCTGTGGAAGTGCTCGCCGCCGAAGAAGGCCGCCAGGCGGGCGCGATCGACGTTGGTGTGATCCACCACGTTGTAGTCGGTGCCGTAGGTCTGCAGCAGGCCCTCGTAGGCCTCGAGAAATGGTGTCCCGCCCTTGCGCCGCTCATTCCAGAGGATCGCGACCATGCCGCCGGGGCGCAGGATGCGCCGGAACTCGTCGCGGGCGCGATCCATGTCGAACCAATGAAATGCCTGGGCACAGGTCACGGCGTCCACGCAGGTCGCGGGCAGATCGGTCACTTCCGCCGAACCGGCCACGCTCGTGAAACCCGACTGCCCCTCGAGATGAACCTCGGCGGCCGCGCGCATCGCCGCGTTCGGCTCCACGCCGTACACGTGCAGGCCCGCGCCGAGCAACTGGCTTGACAGGATGCCGGTTCCCGAACCGACATCGGCTACCGTCGCCCCGGCGCAAAGGCCGGCAATGGCCAGCACTTCATCGATCACCGCCGGCGGATAGTTCGGCCGATGGCGCACGTAGTCATCCACGCGCCCGGAGAAGCGCTCGGTGGTTCCGGTCTCCATGGCAATCTCCCCGCTGTCGACCCCACCGCGCCAATCTGCCACAAGGCGACGTCGGGGCGAAGCGCGGTGCGGGCAGCCGTACCCGGACGACCCTCAGGGCGACACCGGCAGCAGGGTCCAGACCACCCCCAGCGCGGCGCAGATGCCCAGGACCGGCAGAATGCCCAGACCGCGCACGAACACGAGAACACACGCGAGCACGGCGAGCGCCAGCATGTCCGGGTGCAGAGTGGCGGGGG